>Ga0126313_10002150_pt1 | contig 10855 bp, 12 predicted proteins | sample Plot105A_FD_89954 | JGI IMG/M metagenome (GOLD analysis project Ga0126313, IMG submission 89954) | Serpentine soil microbial communities from UC McLaughlin Reserve, CA, USA - Plot105A | ecosystem: Environmental > Terrestrial > Soil > Grasslands | place: USA: UC McLaughlin Reserve, Lake County... | reverse complement strand
GGAGTGGAGCCGAGGGGATTCGAACCCCTGACCTCCGTCGTGCAAAGGCGGATTCTTAAGTTCGTCAGTGTTCGCCGATATTCAAAAGTACCCGCAAATAAGCATATTCTTTCTTATAAACTATCGTGGTTGTTCGCTGTTGTTCATCTGGGTTGGCGTCAAATTAGTGTCAGCTTATGGACGCATTCGATCTGCGAGAAGGGTCACACTGTGCGCGGAGGACCGCGGGCGAAGGCTTGCCTTGGGTTCTTTTCCATAGCCAATAGAATATTCTCTTAGAGCTTGTGTGGTTGGTTTAAGAAGGGATACTACTAAGTGTCGCGAAGCACATCGGTTAGAGAAGAGGGTAAAAAGAGATCCTTAATAGGAGGCAAGGCTGCCAGAAAAAGCCCTTCCGGAGGGTCTGGGCGGCGTAGAACTACCCTGCTACTAGCGGCGATCACGGTGTTAGCTATCCTCGCGATAGGGGCGTTCTCTTACCTTATGGCTGGCGGGAGCGGTGGGGAAGACAACAACGACTTCACGCCCAACAACAAGGATCTACTCCCCGTCGGTGCGCAGGCCCCCGACTTCAACGCCACCACGGTCGACGGAAGTGATGTCTCGCTCGGAGATACAGGAGGAAAAGACGCTACCATGCTGGTCTTCTTCGCTACCTGGTGCCCGCACTGCAATAAGGAGGCCCCGATCATAAGCGAGCTTGCTGACAGCCATCAGGATCTGCGGGTGATCATGGTAGGCATCGACGGTCAGGATAACCCCGACAAGGTGCAGGCGTTCGTCGAGAAATACGGCATAGAGGCCCCAGCGGTCTACGATCCATCCTTGGGCTCGCCGTACAAGGTCTGGGGCTACCCGACGGTCTACGTCTTGGATCAGGATCAGAAGGTAGTAGCTGCCAACGCAGGAGAGACACCGCAGGATGTACTTGAGGGCTGGGTCGAAGACGCCCAAGGCAAGTGAGTATTTTTTAAGGCCTTACCCACACGCTTGATTTCTACCTAAAAACAGCCCTCGTCGATGCCGGCAACCTCTAGCTACACTCACTCTAGCTGCTCAAGCCAGCGGTGGGGATCTACCGGGATGAGGTCTGGGAGGTATGGAGGTGGTGGCTGGGAGCTGAACTCTTGATGTTCATACTCAGTTGGCCGCAGAAGGCCGGAGGGTTGCCCGAACCCTCGGCGTGTACGTTTATGTACTTCGGCTCGCCCGAGAAGAGCTCCTGAACTGTGACGCCATCTAGCACGGCGCTGGTGGACCCCCGGCCTTGAAGATCCGCAGTTATGGGCGGCAAAGGATATTCGATCTCTTCGTTAGTGCCTGCTTCGTGCCCTGAGTGTTCGTGGTCATGGTCGCTGCCCTGCTGCTCCCCCTCCTCGCCGCTCTGCTCGTCCGCACAGGTGCCCGGGTGTATGTGCGTTAGGTAGGTGACGTTAGGGTCTGGTAGACCTAGCACGCTGAGTTCTACCCTTACTACTCCCTGAGCTACATCGGTGAAGGTTGCAGTGCCGGTGGTGCCGGAGCCGTTCATAGAGGCGAGCCTAACCGTGGCCGTCACGTTGTTGTTGGAGGTTGTCGTCTCTTCAGTGGTGGCTGAGGTTCCCTCAGAAGCAGCAGCAGATGATGATGGCGTGGTTTCTTCTTCTTCTTCTGAGGAGGCACCGCCTCCGCCGGTGCTCCCACAACCGGCTAGGGAGAGGATCACAGCTAGCGTGGGCAAGACAAGCTTCACACCGATTCTTTCTCCCAGTCCGAATAATGCCCGAAGAAAGTAGCATAAACCTTGAGCCTAAGAGGAGGATGAGAAGAGCTATAGCACCCATAGATCAGTAGTAGGGCCTATTCGGAATTATCAAACAGACTCTGTCGGCAACTTGGTGCATAGAGATGTCTCCAGGCAACATGCCCATAGGGCCAAACCTTGACACAGGTGTGGTTTCACGTCTAGGCACTTGGGTGAATAAGCTCAGGTTACTCTATTTGCGTGATGCGCCGGATACAGCTTCGGGGATATGATGCCCCCGTAGCAGAGATTGGTAGAAGGGAACACACCGTGTCGTCAGAGGCCGAAGAGAAGAACAAGGTCCTGGTCCGCCGCTTCTTGGAAGCGCATGCTAAGGGCGACCTTGACGCGCTGGAGGAGATGATGGCCCCCGACTTCGTCGATCACAGCCTGCTTCCCGGCCAAGTTCCTGGCCGCGAGGGCTACATACAGAGTGCCGCCGAGCAACACGCCGCCTTCTCCGATATTCGCTACATCATCGAGCACCAGGCAACCGACGGCGACTTGGTGATAAGTCGCCTCACAATGCGCGCTATCCACGACCGAGGGACGTTATTTGGCGTAGCACCTACCGGCAAGGCATGGGCCACCCCGCTCATCGTCATCGACCGCGTCTCCGGGGGCAAGATCGTCGAGGAGTGGAGCGCGAACATCGTTACCCCGTTCCTGGAGGAGATCGAGCAACAGACGCGCGAGCGCGAGCGCGTCGAGCAGGAGCTGCTAGTGGCTAGGCGCATCCAGCAAGCCTCGCTCCCTGAGCAGGTGCCCGAGCTAGGGGGCTGGCAGATCACTCCTTACTACCGGCCCGCTCGAGAGGTTGGCGGAGACTTCTACGACTTCTTTGAGCTACCCAACGGACACTTGGGACTGGTCGTGGGAGACGCCACGGGTAAGGGTGTGCCGGCAGCTCTGGTGATGTCTACCACCTGCGGCATGCTCAGGGCCGTAGCCCTCACTGTGGACTCTGCAGGGGAGGTGCTCGAACGGGTCAATGAGGCATTGTCTGCCCGCATCCCGGCCAATATGTTCGTCACTTGCTTCTACGGCGTCCTCGACCCAGAGAGCGGACGCCTAGTCTTCGCCAACGCCGGACATGACCTGCCCTACCTGCGCCAAGGCGGTGGTGCGGAGGAGCTGAGTGCGAGGGGCATGCCCTTGGGACTCATGGCAGGGACGTCCTACGAGGAGAAGGAGGCAACGCTGCAGGCTGGCGATATTACCCTCTTCTACAGCGACGGCCTTGTCGAGGCGCACAATCCTCAGCACGAGATGTTCGGCTTCCCGCGGCTTAGAAGGCTGATCGCAGAGCATGGTGAGAGGGAGTCGCTGGTGGACTTCCTGATGGATCAGCTTCGCTCTTTCACCGGGGATGGGTGGGAGCAGGAGGACGATATCACGTTGGTGGCACTAAAAAGATTGGCACAGTAGGCATCTTCTCCACCTCGCGGGCGATGCGCGGGAGCTTATCGAGAAAGCACGTGCTGATAGCGGCGATCGGGGGAGACAACTTCTCGTCCTCGACCAGTACATCGAAATTCCGATAACCTTCGTTGCGGGGACAGCTCGGCCCCCGGTCGCATACCCCTATAGGACCGAGGAGATTGTTCCGCACGACCTCAGACACACATGCGTAACCTTGCTACTCAGCAAGGTCGTACACGCTAAATTTGTGCAGGAGCTCCTGGGCCACGCCACCATCTCGATCACCCTGGATACTTATTCTCACGTTCTGCCCGGCAGGGAAGTGAAGCTGCAGGAGCTATGGACGAGGTTTTAGGCTGACCTGTTGCAGTAAAGAACCCGGCGCGGTCGCCGGGGCTTACTTGTTCGCGGATTCGAACCCCTGACCTCCGCCGTGCAAAAGCGGAATCATAATCTCGCCGTTGTTCGCCGGTGTTCAAAAACTCCTCCAAATAGACGATTTTTTCTTACGAGCCATCGCGTATGTTCACCGTTGTTCGCCTGGGTTGCTGCACGGTTGCTGCATACAAAACGCACGCGGTGGGCCCGCACCGGCCTCCTCGCGCCTTGCTGATCGGATGACGCGTTTGAGGAAGTCCTAGAGGCCCCGTGTCGTCGTCCTATCAAAGTCCTCTTGAACGTCCTTCAAACCAATGCGGTACCTTTCGAGACCCTCTCTTAGCCCGCTGTTCTCACGACCTTAAAACCGATTCTCACTCAAATCGGGTAGACTTGACCGTGACTCACCTCTTCGCCTAACTACGCCTAGATTCTTTCCGCCTCTTTAAGGGAAGGGGGGGCTGCGGAAAGAATTCGGCGGCGATGTGGAGCATAGGGGATGGTCTTGCCCCTTGGCCCAAGCTTTGGTATGAGTAAGATCGGGTCTTCTGATACTATCTATGCAAAGTAGGAAAGGAGTGAACGTGAGCATTTTCCCAACGAAGATCTTACTGGCTACGGACAGCTCTGAGGAAGCAACTTTAGCCGCTAAGACCGCGGCCGATATAGCCCAAAAGACTGGCTCAGAACTACATATCGTGCATGCTAGGCCAGTACCAGTGTATATCGATCCCGCCACCGACCGGGTAAGTGATGTCCGGGGTGCCGAGGAGACAGTGAAAGGGGAAGCTCAACGGCTCTTGGATACCCAGGTGGAACAGATCAAAACCGCCGGTGGTACCGTGGCGGAGGCCCACGTCAGGTTAGGTAGGCCCGCAGAGGAGATCGTTAACCTGGCCGACAAGATAGATGCTGGCTTGATAGTAATGGGCAGCCGGGGATTGGGCGGGATAAGGAGGGCTCTCATGGGAAGTGTCTCCGACTCGGTAGTCCGCCATGCTCACTGCCCGGTTCTGGTGGTGCGTAATGAGAAGCGATAAGTAATAGAGCTGCTAGCCCTTTGGGTAGGCTCTTAGTAGGCCCCCTCCAGCACGGAGGATCGGCACCATAGGCTCTGCTGGGCTTTTACTGGAGGTAAACCGCCTCCTAGCTATGACATCATAGCAGTTGATCCTGCAGGCGGCGGTAGCCGCAGCGCTCAAAACTCTCTAGTTAGTCCCCGTCTTATGGCTTCTGACAGTTTCCGAGAAGACCTTAGCGCTCGCGACATCTCGGTGAATGCCGCTTAGCCTCGTTCCGCTGCCGGAGCGCGTGTAGGGAAGAAAGGCCGTCCGCAACGTATTGTACGGAAGGTATTTGAGGAAAACTGCACACTAAAGAATCGCAGCGCCTGCCGGCACACCCATACTTCGTCTGCTCTCGCTGTGATCGTGGAAGGGGCTAGGCGAGCCTCCGCAGGGGACGAAATCCGTTCGTCCTGGCTTCTCGGATCATGCGATGACCCCTAGATAGCACTCACCTAAAGTACCGGGGGTAGAAAGGGCGTTCGCAGACGTTCTAGCCTTCTGATGAGAAGGGCTTGCGCCTCTGCTGCTTAGAAGCCATGGCCAAAAACGTCATTGCACCAGTGCACAGCCATCTTTGCGAGGGTCACTGCCACAGGCCCTCACACCGCTTTCGAAGACGCGGATGAGTTGGGCACCCCCAGTCTGAATTGCGTAATCTTCTCCCACTTTGACTCGATGTCCCATCTGTCGGAGCTTGCGAACCTGGTCTGCGGGCACCCGACCCTCGACGAGAAGTACGCCCGCGTCGTGGAAGTGGCGGGGATGGTCAACGGCCTCTTGGGGGCTCATGCCATGGTCTATGAGGTTGGAGAGGAGTTGGACGTGGCCTTGGGGCTGCATAAACCTGCCCATTACGCCGAAGGTGGCCCATAGATCGCCTTCCTTGGTGGCGAGGGCGGGGATTATGGTGTGAAGCGGTCGCTTGCCGGGCCACAGGGCGTTCGGGTGATCTTCTACGAGGCGAAAGGAGTAGCCCCTGTTGTGAAGGCAAACGCCGGTGCCGTCTGCGACGACGCCACTCCCGAAGCGCACGAAGAGGCTGTTGATGAACGAGCAGGCGTTTCCCTCGGCGTCCACCGCACAGAGGTAGCTGGTGTCGCTTCCGAGGGCCGGCTCGACCGATTCGGTGGTCCTATTGAACGAGATGCTCTCCCGCAGTCTCGCCGCGTACTCTTTGGAGAGGAGCTCGCGGGTGGGGACGTCGACGAATTTGGGATCTCCTACCTTTTCGTGGAGATCGCGAAAGGCGAGCTTTTTTGCCTCAACCTCAAGGTGAATACGGTTGGCGCCTAGTGCATCTAAGGAGCCGAGGTCAAAGCCTTCGAGGATGTTAAACATCTCCAAAGCCGCGATACTTTGAGTGGGAGGTGGAACCTCGTACACTCGGATGCCGCGGTAGTCGGTGTAGATCGGCTCGACCCAGAGGGTTTCGTGGTGGGCAAGATCCTCCTCGTCGAGGTATCCACCGGCTTTCTGCACGGCATGCGCAATTTTATGAGCTATCTCGCCATGGTAGAAGGCGTCAGCCCTGTCCTCGGCGACCGCAGCGAGCGTCTGGGCAAGCTCTGGCTGGTGGAAGAGTTCCCCCGGCACCGGCGCTCGTCCTCGTGGCAGAAGCGTCCTCCGAGTGGCCTCGTTCTCGCGGAGCAAGGCCTCGTCGATCTCCCAGTACCGGGCAACGACCTCGGAGACCGGATAGCCCTCCTCGGCGGCCTCACGTGCAGGCTCGAGGAGACTCGAGAAGGGTAAGCGCCCGAGGCGCTTCGCGCCGTCCTCCCATAGCCGGACAGCCCCAGGCACGGTAACGGTAACCCCGCTGCGCTCTGGCATTGTCTTCATCCCCCGCTGGCGAAGCTTCTCGGTCGTCATGCCTCTGGGAGCGCGGCCGGAGCCGTTGGCTCCTAACACCTGTCTCGTCCCGGCGTCGTAGAAGAGCAGGAACGCATCGCCACCCATCCCAGTCGACATCGGTGCGAGGACGGCCATAGAAGCGGCCATCGCTACGCAAGCGTCAGCGGCGTTTCCCCCCTCGTCTAGGACTCGAATGCCGGCGAGTGCCGCCTGCGGGTGCTCGCAAGCGACGGCACCCTTTGCGCCAAACGCCGTGGAACGGCCGCCAGAGTCAGGACGCCGTGCCTTGTTGTCCATCACGCCTCTACCTTCCCTGCGTTGCTCTGCACTTTTATATGCCCCAGTTTATAGGTTGCAGTAATGGCTAGTCGCAGGAGCGGCTGGCTATACATGTCGGCGGTCCACCCTCCGCGCCTTGCCCTCCTCGCGACGGCCCAAGCGCCCTCCTTCGCGGGTCCAGGGCCGAGCTGCTCCTCCACGCATAAAGCGTTGTAGGCAACTTCATCCACCTGGCCACCGACTGACCGTACGACGAGGCCCGAAGGCAGAGCCGTCGCTAAAACTGATCAAAAGTCAGTTAAGTCTAGCGGTGGATACTGAGTGTGCTTCCTCTAAGGGCGAAACGTATCTATACAGTGCCGCTTGACCAGAAAGTGCAACAGTTGTTCATAGGCACCTTCGCAGGCTCCCCTCCGCGTTGCTGCACCGTTGGTGCATAGGGGCGCAGCTAGTAATCCAGGCGCTCGTTACTTGTCTGCTGTTTTACCTGCAAGTCAGCGTATTCCAAAAGTGGAGCCGAGGGGATTCGAACCCCTGACCTCCGCCTTTGCACGGCGGAGGTCCCATGGGATGGCCACCCTGGCCGCACCGCTACCCAAAAAGGATCGGCAAAGACCGAAGTAGTGGTCAAAAGTAGCGTGCGAGAAGTTTTGTATTAACGGCCTAGCAGGAAAACTGGAAAGTGGCGGAACCAGACTCGAACCTGCGACCTTCTCTGTTCACACGGTTGCTGGACGCAAGTTCTGGTCCTACTCTGCCTGGTGATCCAGTTCAGGCTGTGTTCGGGGTGCACTCGTTTTTCTGTTGCGTTCGGGTCCATTCTGACTCGGTTGCAGTAAAGGTGGTCCTAGGATTACCCAAGGCATCACTGCTCATTCTCTAAAATGACCATATTCTACCTGCAAAGGCAAAGAAAAAGCGGAGAGGGTGGGATTCGAACCCACGAGACGGTTCAACACCGCCTACGCGATTTCCAGTCGCGCTCCTTCGGCCAACTCGGACACCTCTCCGTGCCCGGAGAGTTTACCAAATGGACCGCAGACCGGGTCATGCCCGGCCGGGCGCTAAACTTTGGAGCGTTTTCGAAGGTTTCGGATCAGGAACCACGCCCCGACCGCCACGACGCCCAAGATCGTCCACCCCTCGAAATCGTAGTTGGACTGTATGTACTCTTCTTCGTACTCGTCGTCGTCGAAATCGTGGAAGAGCCAGGCCCAGAGGAAAAAGTTCGAGAGGGCGCCGTGCCGGATGCCATAGTTGGGGCTGTTGTAGTATCTGCTGTTGGAGTTTGCCACGCCAGACGGGAGACCCTTGTCGCCGGCCTTCTCCGCGGAGGAGCTCTTGCTCCCGGGAGAAGACTTGCTCGCCCCGGAGGGCTTGCCTCCTCCCCCGCCGCCTCGCCCACCGCCGCCCCTCTGTGCCTCAGCGATCCCGCCCGCGATGAGGATGGCGGCGAGGAGCGCTGCGATCACGGCCAGAAAGACCTTCGCCGCAGTTCCCCTCGCGCGACTCCTGCTCAACTACATCCTCGGATCAACTCCCCGGGCTCACCTCGTCGAGGCGCCGCTTGATGCTCTGCAGTTCTCTCAAGATGACCCGATCGGTCCCCGAGAGGTTCCGGGCGTTCTTGAGGAGATTATCGACCTCTTCTTCGATATCTTCGACGTCCTCGGCGACCTCCTCGACATCTTCTTCGATCTCTTCCAGGTCCTTTCTGACCTCAGCGGAGGCGGTACCCAGCAGCACGCGTTGGGCTGCTGCGGCGACACCGCCGATGAGGAGGGCCAGGATCACGTTCCCCGTCCACTGCAGGACCATGCTGAGCAGCTTGCCACCGTCGGTTTGGGCTGAGACATCCCCGTAGCCTACCGTGTTGATGGTGGTGTTGGCCCAGTAGACCCCGTCGAAGAGGCTAATACCCTCGAAGCGGGCGAACGCGACGCCCCCGCCGAAGACCCCGATGAACGCAAGGACGATAGCGTAGGGGAGCAACGTGATAGACCTGAAGCGGCCCAGGATCACCGGCAGCACGTCGATGAGCCGCAGGAGCCGCAAGACCCACAAGGCCTGAAATACGCCGGGTAGGATCGGGACGGTCGTCAGCAGCACGAAGAGGTCAAGCTTGTTATGCTTGAAGTACTCGCGGTCGCTCGGGGCGAGGTAGAGCATGCAGAGGAACTCGAAGACGAACCAGCCGTAGATGAACCAGTTGAGGATGGTACTTACGGTCCCGAGCAGGCCACCCATCTCCGAGAAGCCGAGGATGAGCGCCGGGATAACGAGCAGCACCACGACGACGGTCGGCGCGTCGAGCAGGCGCGCCTTCCTGGCCTGCTCCTCCGTCATCCCCGGCAACACGTGGGTGTTGCGCCAGTGGTGGCTCTTCTGGTGGTCCGCCGCGGCTTCCATACGCTACCTCATCGGCTTAATGGGCAGGAACAACTTTAACATCCTAACTACCTGCGCCTCCCCCCGGAGCTTCTCTTGCGCTTCCTATCTTCGTCGTCCTCCTCTTCCTCTGCCGCCGCATCCGAGCAGTTCTCTGCGACGTCCAGCGTCAACGGCTGCGTGACGGTCGTGCCGTCGGGACGCTGGTCGCAGACGGTGAGGGAGTCCGGGTCGCTCTGTCCGCCCGTTACTATGCTGTTCACGGTAACGTTCTCCTCTGGCACTCCGGCGTCGCTTCCGCGTCCGAAGTTACCTACAGCAGCATTCACAATTGTTGACCCGGTAGATAGTAGCAGGCATAAATGGTCTTCTCATACAGATTCTGCTGCGGTGTACCCCTATAGCTACCTGGACTGCTATGCTTGCCTCCTGCGATAGGGTCAATATTTATGACGTACGCTGTATAACGTTACTATGGCATACGGAATGCGAGTCCGCCAAGTTTCTCCGTCGGACGGTTCTTCTACCCTATGTGCTCACCGAAGAACTCGAGCGTCCGGCGCCACGAATCCTCCGAGGAGGCCGGGTTATAATTTCTGGACTCGGCGTTGAAGAACGCGTGTCTGGCACCAGGATAGATCTTGACGTCGTGCGGAATGCCGTGGCGTTCGAGCTCCGCGTCCAGCTTGCGCCCGGCCCTGGCAGTGAAGTCGTTTTCGGGGTAGGAGCCGACGACGGGGCACGCCCGCGAGACGGCGGAGAGCGGACGCGGGTTCATGCCGTAATAGGGAGCGATGACCTTCAGGCGGTCGTCGGTACAGGCCCAGGCTATGGCGAATCCGCCGCCCAGGCAGAACCCGATTGCGCCGAGCCGCTCGCCGTCCACGTAGGGCTGCTCGGCGAGGACGCTAAGGGAACATTTGAGACCCCGGATTCCGCCGTTGTCGAAGGGTCTGTTGAGCATGCCGCCCACGAAGCGGGCCATGCACACGGCGCGGTTGCGCCCGGCGAAGAGGTCAACCGCGAACGCCACGTAGCCCTCGCCGGCGAAGCGTTCGGCGATCCTTTTCATGTCGTCGTTCAGGCCGAAGGCCTCGTGGATGAGCACGACGCCAGGGAGAGGTCCCTCGCCCTCGGGTCGGGCGAGGTAAGCCCCGAGGTTTTCGTCGCCGGAACGAAACGAGACCATTCGGGTCATAATGGGCATGATGCTCCTTCCTCTACTCCGGGTCACGTCTCTCGTTCAGAGGACGCAGGACGACGACCGGGATCTCACGGGCCGTGCGTCCCTGATAGTCCTCGTAAGGGGAGTACATCTCGACGAGACGCGCCCAGAGCCGGGGCTTCTCCTCGCCTCTGGCCTCTTCCGCTCTGACGCGTACCTTGCGGCGACCGATCTCGACCGTCGCCTCGGGGTTGGCCTGCAGGTTCAACCACCAGACCGGATGCGTCAGGGCTCCGCCTTTGGAGGCCACGACGACCAAGTTCTCGTTGTCGGCGAGGTACAGGAGCGGGCTCGTGCGTTGCTTGCCGGTCTTGCGCCCGGTGGTGGTGAGGAGGAGCACGGGGCTACAGCCTAGGCGCCCCATCACCTTGCCGCCCGTGAGGCGATACACGCTCTTATGCGCCCCAGCGAGCAGCTTGAACGCCCACTTTGCTGGTCCGGAGAAGTTGCGCCCGGTGGTGG
>Ga0126313_10002149_pt1 | contig 10862 bp, 13 predicted proteins | sample Plot105A_FD_89954 | JGI IMG/M metagenome (GOLD analysis project Ga0126313, IMG submission 89954) | Serpentine soil microbial communities from UC McLaughlin Reserve, CA, USA - Plot105A | ecosystem: Environmental > Terrestrial > Soil > Grasslands | place: USA: UC McLaughlin Reserve, Lake County... | reverse complement strand
TTTGGAAAATCATCATCGCAAAGAACATTAAAGCACGAAGCAGTCTATTGACGGGTATATTAAGAAACTTTTGCTCTTTCAATCATCTTCCGGTACAGTTGGAGTTCACATGAATTTGTCATTACATGTATCCACCATCTCTTTTATGGCATAATTGTTTGACGGCCAGGTTATAGACTAGGTATTATTCCTACGCGCTCAAGTAGTCACTAATTCAAGCTCAACAATCTACCGATAATTGAGTTTTTTGGGGCATAAAATCATTGCACCACATCCCACATCACAGCCGCTATCCCCCGACTAAGAGTTAGCGAATGCATTTCGATAGTTGTAGTCCTTTCAAAGTGATCAGCCTACTGTCTCACCTCCTTTCTGCCTCAAATAATCCCGTTATCGCTATTGCTGATATCGACTCACCTCATTCATAACAATCATCGGAATGTGCCTCACCAATAGCCTAAGTGCGATGGATGTGTAAGAAGGTATATGACACAAACAACATACAATAACGCTAACGTAGAGGAAAGAATGAAACAGTTACGCACAGCAAAGGTAGAAGAGTCACAGATTCAAGAGCTGTCAAGGACACGGTTTGAGAACCTGCCGCAGCCAATTCTAGAAAGGCTGAACGCCTCGGCATAAAAAGCTGAGCTAGGATTTTTTTCCTTTCTATATTATTCCAAGTGTCTGTCGCTATTTAACACATTGCCGTTCCAATAATACTGACACTATGCATTGTATGCGTAAATTCCTGCATTTCTTCAATCGCCTGGTTTGATTTTGCTTGGTCAAATATATAGTCTCAGCACCACCGCCTAAGCAAACAACCAGGACGACAACAGCAGTATTCAGCAAGCGCTTGGTTGTATGGGATCTGGAATAGGACTCCTGTGACGGTAGTCCATGCTGCCAGCTTTGTAGGTAACACAGGGAAACGGACGGAAAAGATTGTTCTGCAGTTCTACAATATCAGGAATATCCTCTGAAGCGATGTTTCTAATAATGATGTTATTATTATCATCGGTCGTCAATTAAATCGGCTCCATCATGCTGTATTCTTATCTAAGATTAGCGTGTACAGTTACTAGAAATTCGTTCGGACGACCAAAATCTTATAGCAATCGACTAGTCTACCATTATTTTGCCCTAAAATAAATCTAGATCCCTGCTTCTGTATTGACATATCTTGTCTCATTCAAGGATCGGAGGAAACACGAGGCAGCAGTTATGAAAAGGCGAGAAGTATTCAATGACTCTTCTCCACATTGCTGGCATTGTATCACTACTACTATACTATGTCCATGAACATGATATACTCCTTCTGTTCTACTCAGAATATGATTTGCTTCCTATTATCCGTCTATTTTTGCTCGAAGGCGTGTACTTCAAGTAAGCTACCCAATTCTCGGGTAGTTTGAAGGAATCTAATTCCTTTACTTGTTGTTTTGTAATTGTCTGCTTCGCGTGACAGAAGACCATTTTCAATCAATATTGCTAGGTATTCTTTTAATTGTGTGTATGAAAGGAATGCTTTGTACATTATCTTGGTCTTAGTAGCACCACCACCGTTTGCTGCCTCTAAAATGTTAGAAGCAAGTTCAGCTCTATTTCTGTATTTCATTTTTCTCGATCTATGGTAGATCTGATTTGCGGACATAGTGTATCGGACATTGTCCGTGAAACGCCGCTTTACATTAGTATTTTCAAGAATTATGCAAGTTACAAACTCTGACTCTAAATCCCCAATGTTTGGCTCTGGATGTGTATTTCTTCAATACGCAACTGAATCAAGTCATGAGATCAAGTGCCATTTTAAGCTCTCTTATCTCCCGTTCTAACGCAATTTTATTATCGTTCTCATCTGATGTGTACCTCAGTAGCTTATCACAAGCTTCAATCTGGCCAATGATAAGATCTTTCTTATCGAGGCATAAGCCATGAGTTTCATTTAGCAGCGAATAAGCTACTTTTCTTCTACTTTCTTTACACCCACACAGTTTTGCAATGACCAAACTAGAGGCTTCGGCAAAATCAATGTTCACATGTTATACGTGAACGTCATACTATATACACACTTTGCACAGAGATTATCACCTTTGCTTAGGTGCCAGCTCCAGCGAAAATATTAGAGAATATTCAAGGCTGTTTAGTTCTATTGACAGGACGAATTGCTGTAGCCTGAAGCATCAGGCTCTGGAGTCTCACTTTTACTTCTATTTTTCATGGTTATCGTAACGGCATGGGAATAGGATTAGCCATAGTATGGCGATGAAGCAGTATTCTGTCTTCTATTATATCTAGCGCTCTACTAATATAGTCATTTGTAAGCAGTGATGGAATTTTTAGCTGAAGTGACTTTGGAAGTGCGGAATTGATTGCATAGAGTATGAGGATTTGTTTGTCAACATCCGTTTGATATCTACACTTTGCAATAAGTGAAGTTATTTGATTGAAAATCATAATGATCGTTGATAACTACTCATTCATGCCTTTTAAGCTTTGGACCGCCATATTCTACTGTCAGTCTTCTTTTTTCGCAATGTCTGTCTTTGATTTACTCCAGATACTATTCCAAAATTTTCTCTAATAAAGTGCAAATATCGCCTGTCAATTCTTTGATTTCCATGAGTGCTGTTGGCACTTTTGAAAGTGCACTTGAAAGCCTGCCGAAATGCAGAGAACTTTTTAGCTAGCCTTGATGTCTATAATTCTGAACCTTTTTCAAAGAACCGTACCGACATGCAGCTCCCTAAAGTGGATTTAGCTCAGGACTCAGGAATCTCGAGAGCTGCAAAGATATATGCTTATGCAAAACCTATTGTCGGATCTAGAATTTGAGGGCCTTGTTAAGCAACAGTTTCTTGCTCAATAATGGCTCTCTTCTGTCGCATTGATACACACACGCAAAAGCTGTAGGCAAGATCAGAACATTAGTTTGTCAGAGTTGACAAAAGGTGTGTGTGTTGAGCTTGCGCCGATAATAATAATAATAATAACTCTCTATTTGCTGAGCGCCTTCCTTGTTTCTGGGAGCGCAAGAGCAAAGCCCACATGGACGCAATCATAGTCTTTATCCTGCACGCATTTGAGCTTCTTATTTGCAAGAATCTGGACTTCAAAAATTCTGTCCCCTTTCCTTGAGTCTCTTAGTAGGATTGTATTGCCGTCAGGAGGGGCTGCAAGCGAGATGAATCCAGCCTCCCTTAGCATGTTGCGGCGCTCAAGTTCTATCAGGGCAAGTTCGGAGATAAAGCCTGCAAACGACAGGTTGGGTCGCTTCTTCTTCTCTGTCTCCCAGCTCTGCTCAAGCTCTTTGAGCTTCCTGCCGCTCATGGTGACGCTTTTTTGCTCTGGGCGTGGCAACTATACTCTATAACAAGAGATTGACTTGGAAATTAATAACCTTTATGTGCCATGAACGCCAGCGCACCTTTATGAACGGTTCTGAACGGTTCATTGCCGTCATCTTTTTATTTTAGGTTGTGTAGCTTGGCTACATATAATATGGCGCCCCATCAGGTTTCGCAGTATTTCTGCAAAAACTGCAACAAGCTTTTGAAGGAAACCGACACAGCGCTCGATGATGCGGTTATCCATCAAGTTGAACAGGAAGAATGTCCTAATTGCGGCTCATTGCTAGAGCACAGCCTAATAGCGAGAAAGCAGCAAAATTCACACACTCCTTCTCCTTCTCTACAGTATGCCGCACTCCTCCCTGCATTTCAGACCGCCTATGACATCAACTCCTGCCACCGGCTTTCGTTCGGCATAGACTCGATAGACCGCCTCCTGACCCTTACAGAAGGAGACAAGGTTTGCATCATAGGCGATGGCGCACATGCCAACATCTTTGTGACGCGGCTGTGCGTCCGAGCCCTTATGCCGAGCAGGCATGGCGGCTTTGAATCGCCTGCAATAGTCTTTATCGACGCTGGCAACAGCTTTGCCGCCTATCAGTGCGGAAAGTTTGCGCGGCAATACGGGCTTGACATTCGTAGCGTCCTTGAGAGGATAAAGATAAGCAGACCGTTTACGCCGCACCAGCTCGCCGGCTTGATAATTAGAGAGCTGCCGTCTGCAGTTCAGCGCGTCGGCGCCGAGGTAGTCGTTATCTCCGACCTGCTCAAGATGCTCGTACAAGACCCGCAGGTTGACGAAGAAGAAGCGCGGTGGCTCTTGAAAGAAATATTGCGATCAATAAGAAGGAGGATGCTAGCCCATGCAGCAGTCGTGCTTTCGCTGCATACTCCTCCATCCTGCTATGATGGGATGGTTCTTCCACTATTCAAGAACTCTATTGAAATATCGAAAGAAGAAGACTGCGCCGGCAAGCAATTGGCGGTGATGGTGAACACTGACAAACAGCAACAGCAACAGAGCAGCAGCAGCCGCCGCAGCCATCGACTCTTGCTGCCAGAGCGGGATTTGCAGATAGTTTCCTCCTCTACAGCAAGGCGGTGACTGGTGCTTTGGGAAGGACGATTCCATCGTTTAGGATGGCGCTTATGATGGAGCAGGCGGAATGGAAGCCTTTTCGAGCATGCTTGGACAGGTCGCAGCGAAAGAGGTTTGACATGATGCTAGACATTCCGCGGCTCTACATCTCATCTTGTGCAGGAGCTGCCAACCCTGTTCTGCTGCAGCCCATCTTGATGTCAATGATATTCCATCACTTCAAGCAGCTGGGCCAGCTTGTTGAGCGCGTGGAAATGCTCGCAGGTGAGCATTATGACCCTATCGCCCGATGACATTGTGAGCCGGATAATCGGCTCTTGGCAGGGCTATTCTGATACGATGCGCGCGCAGGACAGGCAAAAGTTCGAGAAGATGATGAGAAAGTGCTACAAATATGCAAGCTCCATAGAGGTCAAGGCGGAGCCTTTTGAGAATGACGCACTTTTCATGGCGCTAATCTTCGAGCAGGAGCAGGTCATAGAATGGCTGCTTGTCAAGGTCGCAGAGCTTGAGAGAAAAGAAGGCGGCAAGGCTGATAGTAATCATTGACAACAGTATCCGGATGGCTTTTTGATGCCTATCCTCAGCGGGACAGGATGGTCTTTTGGATAAAGCAGCAGCAGCAGGATGGCTCTGCAGTCAGGCTCGAAGATAAGTGGGCCCACTCCATCTATGTCGGAGCCAACGACAAGCCCCGCCTAAAGTCGGCGTTAGCGCAAGTGGGCTCTTCGCAGCTGGTCAAGGGCTATGAGTTTGTCCAAAAATACGAAAGGATCATCGATGCTTCTAAATCTGAAGTGCTCAAGGTGACATTGTCAAATTCTTATAGGGCGGAAGAATTGGCGAAGCAAATCATGCTCGCCGGCAGGTTTGGCGAGTTCCGCCTATACAACGTAGATGTGCTGCCGGTACAGTCGTATTTCTACGAGCATGGCATTTTCCCGCTAGCATTCTGTAGCGTCAGCAGCAGCCGCAGCCGCCGCCAAGGTGATGGTGGTGGCGGCTCAAACTTCAGTTGGACTTTGGAAGATGATGATGATGTGTGGAAGGTAGACTACAAGCTGCCAGAGTTTCGGACACTTCATCTGACCGTCAACCCAAAGAGCGAAGCGAAGATACCCAGATTCACAGATGGCATAGGGTCAATCGTCCTTGAAAGCGACGAGGAAACCATCGAAATTAGCGGCAAGCCCGAGGCAGAAATGCTGTCTGAACTTGAAAGAGAAATGTCAGGGCTGGACCCAGACTTTGTCTTCACCGAAGACGGCGACTGGTTCCTTTTCCCCTATCTGGCTTACAGAGCTGAAGTAAACGACACAAGCCTTGCCTTGGGAAGGGAGAGCAATGGGCCACTTCGGAAGAAGGCGGCAGGAAAAAGCGGCAGCAGCTTCTTTTCCTACGGCAGGGTCTATTATCGCCCTTCATCTGTCCAGCTACGCGGCAGGGTGCACATTGACACCCGCAATTCCTTCATCTTGGGAGAGTCTGGGCTGCAGGGTCTCTACGAAGTGGCTAGGGTGTGCAGAATGCCGCTTCACAAAGCGTCGCGCGCTTCGATTGGGCGCTGCATGAGCAGCCTGCAGTTTTATCACGCAACGATAAGGGACGTCCTTATCCCTTGGAGACCTAACGTAGTGGAGCATCTAAAATCCACTTGGGAGCTTCTGATAGCCGACAGAGGCGGGACAATACTTGAGCCGGAAATTGGCGTCCATGAGCAGGTCGCGGAATTCGACTTTGCCTCCCTCTATCCAAACATTATGTCAAAGAAGAACCTGTCCGGAGAAACAGTCTTGTGCGAATGCTGCCTCAACTCTGATCTGAGGGTGCCAGAGCTAGACTACCACATCTGCAAGAACAGGACTGGGATCGTCCCATTATCACTTGAGATTTTGCTTGTAAAGCGGGCGCGTTACAAGCAGCTAATGAAGTCTGCCACAACGCCGCCTGACCAAAAGGCAATCTTTGATGCTCGGCAAAATTCGCTGAAATGGATTTTGGTCACGTCATTTGGATATCTGGGATATAGCAATTCAAAGTTCGGGCGCATCGACGCCCACATCGCCACCTGCGCCTTTGACAGGCAGGTTTTCATGCAGGCGGTGAGAGTCGCTGAAAGGCTCGGCTACATCGTATTGCACGGAATAGTCGATTCGCTGTGGGTAAAAAAGCCGGGCGGCGCAACAGAAGCCGCCGACTACATGGCGCTCAAGGATGCCATAGAGAAGGAGACTGGCTTTGCAATTTCCTTTGAAGGCGAATACAAGTGGGTCGCATTCGTCCACTCCAAGGACAATGAGCAAGTGCCGGTGCCTAACAGATACTTCGGCGTGTTCGCTGATGACGGCAAGCTCAAAATCAGAGGGATTGGCCAGCGGCGGCACGATACGCCGGCATTCTTCTCCAGATGCGAGGGAGAAGTCTTGAAGATAATGGCTGCCGGGAACACCGCTGCAGAGGTGCGGGGGCTGATGCCAGCCGTGAAAGAAACCTTTCACAGATATGCCAGACTCTTGAGAGAGAGGAAGGCGCCGCTCACAGAGCTTGTCTTTACAAAGAGACTATCCAAGGAGGCTGATGAATATCGCGCCAACACTGTAGAGACGAGCGCGCTACGCCAGTTATTGGATCAAGGCAGGCATCTGCATGCCGGCGAAGTCCTGCAATATGTCATTACCGACTACTATTACAAAAAGAAGGGTGCCAAGCGCGCCATCCCCGTCCAGCTGATAGACAAAGAGACTACTACCTCCTACGATGCGAGAAGATACACCGAGCTTCTAGCCGACATGGTAAGCTCCATCACCGAACCATTCGGTATTTCAAACATTGCAGAAATATAAAAGAAGAGTCAAAGCAGCAACAACTATGTTATGGTATTAGCGCAGTAGAATAATAATAATAATAACCGTAGCAGAGACCCTTTTTCCTTTATTTAATATTTCGCTATGCTTCTGCAGTCCCCGTTAGGTCCAACTTGCCATTTTTGACATCAATCAAGAATTTTATCCATTGGTCAATTTCCATGATTTTTCCATCATCAATTTGTTTTAAAAGACCTTGTTCAGGTTCAATCAACACTTTGTGTTTTTCAATTTCTTCTTTTCTTGAATATGCATAGTTGATTATAAGGTCAAGAATCTGTTCTGTCGACATAAGTAACGTGGATCCATCCAGCCTAAAAAGGATGCACAATAGCCAAAGAAGTTAGTCAGGATGTAAATTGTATTAAATGGATGAAATGCGAAAACCGCTGGATGAAGGAAGAAGTTATCTCGGTCCGAGTTCTTGGACGATGTTTACCTAAAGATTTTGGCAGCATCGCATGTTACGCTTACATTATTAGAAATAAAGATGGTCTTTTGTTGCATGAAGCATGTGGATTAGCTGCAGAGCCAAACTCACGATCATCGACTAACAATGTCGCTACTTACACTGCTTTGATAAAAGCATTAGAATGGCTCGTCCGTCACGTCTATACTGGGAACATCATTATAACCGTAAGGAGCAGTTCAAAGTATCTAGTCTCTCAACTTGACGATGAAGGCTATCATTCCCTTGGTCAAGTCAACGGCATGTCAAAGAATATCGTTCCATTGCATACAAAGGCAATGAAGTTAAAATCAAAATTCTACAAATTATCATTTGAATTGATTAGCAGTAGTGGCAGAGGAAATGATGATGATGATTCTGTAGACATGAACGACAAAGAGATTGAAGAGCTAACGGTTTTGGCATATACTGAAGCAAAAGAAAAAATCTTGAGAGCAAACAGCATAGAAGAGCAGAAAATACCTTTTGTCACAGCTGCACAACTAATGAAGCATAATAGAGAAATGGAAACGATATCAAGCCCATAGACGACAAGAGTCAGGCAGAGACAGATATAATAACAGACAGAGTCCGACCAAGAACCAGCCGCATGACCCTGCACAGCAGGAAAGCTCGTGAAAAAGTCAGAGCGACTATATTAGACCGCGTCAAAATGCTGCAACTGCGTTTGTTTCTTTAAACCCGCCAGTTTTGCCGCGATCCGATTTTTTGCAGCTTCCTGTTCTTTGGTCAGCTGCTCACCTAACATCTCCTTAAACTCAAGCGCGTTCTCAACTGCTTTTGCGCCGTAATGATTATTAAAATAGACCCTGAGTCGCTTAGCCTCTGGGTCCTTCCGAATCCTCTTGACTTTCTCCGCCCAAGGCTTGAGTTCCTCTTCGCTGTAGGAATAGTTATACCAATAGCCTTGATTTCTGCCATGCAGCCGAATAAAGGCATGGTCTGCGGTCAAAGTGATATCTGATAAATATTTCAGCGTAGGATCGGGTGAATCTGTCATCGTTGCCGCAACATTGTAGTGTTTGAGCAGTTCCCAAGGACCCTCTGTTTTCCAGCTTGGATGTCTAAACTCCACGGCATAGTCATAGCCCCGCGGTAGCCTGTCAAGGAAGCCCTCTACATGCTTGAACTCATCGACTGAGAAACTAGGTGGCAGCTGCACCAGAATCGCGCCCAGCTTGTTCGCTTTTTTCAACGGTAAGATCCTTTCCAGAAATTCTTCAAATGCTTCTGCGGCGCCCACTTTCACGTTCAGCCGCTTTTGATGAGTGATAGTCTCTGGAACCTTAACTGAGAACTCAAAATTTTCCGGCGTAGCCTTGATCATTCCGTAGAAGGTTCCCTGCTCCATCTTTGAATAGAACTTTTCATAGAAAATGGCGTCAAATTCTGCGGTAGGAAAGAACTCTGAATAATAACGCAGGCGCTTTGTCTGCGAATCTGGATAGAACGATCCTACCCAGCCTCCCTTCGCTACGTTGTCACCGTAGTTCCAGCCTGAGCAGCCAATAAGGACTTCAGACGCCATGATAACCCTATAGACCACGTCACATATAGAAGCTATAGTCCTCTGGAGTGGGAGGGGGTACCATGTCATTTTGCCAATTGATTGCCCTGTCAATCTAGATAATGTAGAGGAACTTGTGGCGTTAACAGATAGCCCAAATAATGCATTTCTGCAGCTTGCAGAGCGTTATCTGTCTGGCAACAAGAAGGATAATGGCCATCACTCAGCTATCAAGTCGTGTATGCTTCGAGTCCCACACTCTCTTAACTCAAAATGCAAAGAGGCGGAATGAATGACGCAGAAGTCACGATAATCCAGCCAGCGCTGAGAAGGCTATAGACCAGATTACAGACTGTTACTTAGACACTTCTATGCTGACTTGTAGCAAACCCACAACAATGCTTATGGCTTTTTTGAGGTTAAAACAGACGCTTGCTATGACCTTCTGTAATTAGTGGAATTATGTGTTGCATTATGATATCATTGAACGCTTCTGCATCATAATCACTGCATTATAATAGAGTGTATTTTTAGCATCAAGCATATCTAACTTGCTTTATTGCTGTAAGAATGGCAAAGAACATGGTTGTATCTATTAACAAAATACTTGTTCCTGTCGATGCTTCACCTGCCTCTGAGAAAGCTTTGGAATATGGCGTTCACCTTGCTAAACTTGAAAATGCAAAGCTATCAATCGTGCATGTAATAGACGACATAAAGATGGGTGGGGTGATAGGAGCACGGGCAAAATATGGTGATGTAAAGCTGGTAGAGGGGTACAACAGGGCAAGAAAGGAATGGGCATCAGAATGGATGAAGACCTTCGAGGGTGCAGCAAAGCAAGAGCGGGTAGAAACCAACAGTGAGATCTTGTACGCGTTAGGAACATCAGAAGCAGAAATGATAATTGACTACGCAAGAGAGAACAAAATGGATCTTATTGTAATGGGAACAAGAGGTCAATCTAAATTCAAAAAGCTGCTCGTAGGAAGTATTGCAAACAAAGTCTTTCAGCATGCTCACTGCCCTGTCTTCGTTGTAAGATAAGAAATGCTTGTCTAGTGGCTTGACGCAACGTGGCTGCTGAGCTCGTCCTCCGTTCCAAATTGTGTATCGCATAAAGGACACTTGAAGGTTTTTGTTGCTTCTGATTGAAGCACAGGTTTGAAGTCCGACCTTACACTCTGCTTCGCTTTGATTATTCGCAGCTCAGGGAAATAGTTAGCAGTAAAAGGCGAGGCATAGTCATAAGGGTATCCCTTGACATAATATCTGCTTGGATCCGGAGGGCTGTCGATGTGGTAATTTTTTTCTCTACCTCTTCATGCGGCAACTTGAGCCATACTACATGGCCGTCCCACCCTTCGACCCTAGTAATAGGAATGTAGTAGTAATGCACGTGATGATTCCTTTTTTACGACAATGAAATCTCGGTTGATAGCCTCGATGTCTCCAATGTCGACATCATCACTCGTATGCACTGATTCGTTCGTCACATCATCCATGTTGATTTTGTAGATTCGGCTATACTCATCATCAACGGTTTTTGTATAAAAGTTATTTAAGA
>Ga0126313_10002147_pt1 | contig 10862 bp, 11 predicted proteins | sample Plot105A_FD_89954 | JGI IMG/M metagenome (GOLD analysis project Ga0126313, IMG submission 89954) | Serpentine soil microbial communities from UC McLaughlin Reserve, CA, USA - Plot105A | ecosystem: Environmental > Terrestrial > Soil > Grasslands | place: USA: UC McLaughlin Reserve, Lake County... | reverse complement strand
GTCCGAGCGAATGAGGGAGCTCTTGCGTCCTGAGCACCTCGAGGTGACCGTCCCGGTAGCGGCCGTCCAGGTATCCCGCCCGCGCGCCCCGCCCGTCGATCACCATCACGCTCGACTCCTCCCAACCGGCGGCCAGGCACGCGGAGGCAGCGTGCGCGACGTGATGCGGCACGAAGCGGACCCGTTCGGGATCGATGCCGAGCGCGGTGCGCAGGAAGAGCGGCGCACGCTGGACGAAGAGCGTTCGCAGCGCCTCCCAGCGGTCGGCCGTGACGTCGCCGTTCACGGGCGGCGCAAGCGCTGGATCGTAGGAGTATGCGACCGCGTCGAGGTCTCCGGCCTCGAGGCCCGCGCGCTCGAGGCACCACGCTGCCGACTGCTCCGGGAGCTCCCACGTCGAGAACGGCACCGGCACCTTGCCGTGCTTGCGGCGGGTGAAGCGCTCCTCCTCGGCGGCCGCCACGATCCGGCCGTCGGCGACGAGTGCGGCGGCCGGATCGTGGAACACGGCGTTGATCCCGAGGACCTGCACTGGGAAGCAACGTGCCGCTTCTATACGGCGTTAAACCGGGAAGGAAGAACGCGAAGAAAAGCGGCTTGTCTCCTTACTTCTCGGCGTTACTCACTTCCAGAAGAAGTAGTCGGTCGTGTAGGGAACGGCGAGCGTGTCGCCCGGCGTGCACGGCGCCGACGGGGCCACCCCGCCCGACGTGTTCAGCCGCTGAACCCAGGTCGTGCCATTCAGGCGGTCGCCGTCGGAACCCGAGGTCCTCGCGACTGCCTGCAGGAGCAGCCACGCGATGTTCCCGGCCCCGCCGCTCGCGCTCGCGTATCGGGCGGCCTCGACCGAGCTGCCGTCCTTGAACTGCCACACAGGACGCCCCGTGGCGAAGTTCAGGAAGTGGGTGCCGACCTGCTTCCCGGCCTGCTTCGAGTCGTAGAGGACGGCCTCCGGGTCCGTGAAGAGCCAGGTTCCGTTCGGCTGGCACGCGTACTTCTGGACGCCGACCCCGTACACGGCCAGCGAGGCCTTGCTGTCGGGGTCGTAGGTGCGCGGATCGAGTTGGTCGCCGGGCGCCGTTTGCGGCGCGAGCGCCGCTGCAGCGGAGGCGACGGCCAAGAGCGCAAGGACGAGCGCGCAGGCTGCGATGAAGCGTGTCATTTCGGTCTCCTCGTGTCGGTTGGTTCGGACACGACGACCGTATGAGGGCACCGCCGCCACGCCATCGGTGGCGGCTACCTGTCTTGTACGGCGGCCCTACCTAGGCGGCGACCCCGGAGAACTCCGGAATGATCTCGTCGCCGTACGCCTGGAGCGTCTCCTCCTGGCCGTGCGTCATCAGGTAGATGTTGAACTGGTCGACGCCGACGGACTCGAGCTCGCTGAGCTTCTCCACGCACTGCTCGACGTTGCCGATGACCGTGAAGCGGTCGCAGATCTCGTCGGTGACGAACTCGCCGTGCGCGGCACCAACGCGACTGTGGTCCTTGTAGTCGTAGAACTTCCGCGCCTTCACGTAGTCGGTCAGCGCGGCCGGGATCTCGGAGTCGAAGCCGTACTTCTCGATCAGGTCCATGACGTGATTCGACACCATCGCGGGGAACCAGCGCACCTCTTCGCGGGCCTTCGTCAGGTCGTCGGTGACCTTGCTCGGCGCGCCGACGATGCACTTGAGCGCCGCGGGATCTCGGCCGGCCTCTTCCGCGGACTTGCGCGCGGTCTCCATGATCCACTGGATGATCTGCGGGTCGGCAAGCTGGATGATCACGCCGTCGCCGACGCGGCCGGCGACCGCGAGCGCCTTCGGCCCGTAGCCCGCGATCCACATCTCGATCTCCGGGAGCTCGCTCCTCACCCAGGTGAGCTCGAGCTCCTTGTCGTTCCACGAGACCTTCCGGCCGTTCATGAGCTCCTTGAGCATCGCGCAGCGCGCCTCGAAGTCGGCCACCTTCACCGGCTTGAGGCCGACGACGCGCCGGGAGGAGTCGCCGCGGCCGATGCCCATCACCATGCGGCCGTTCGACAGGTCCTGCATGGTCGCGTACCAGCTGGCAGCGATCGTCGCGTCCCTGATCCCCGGGTTCGTGACGAAGTGGCCCAGCTTGATGCGCTCGGTGTGGTCGGCCACGATCGGAAGCGTCGCGTAGGACTCCTGCCAGAGGATGTGCGAGTCGTACGTCCAGGCGTACTCGAAGCCGTGCTTCTCCGACAGCTGGACGAGCTCGAGAAAGCGGGAGAACGGCGGGTCGGGCAGGACGGTGACGCCGAACGTGATCATGAGGCCTCCTATGCAGGGAAACAGCGATTTTCCCTTGAATTGGGGCGGGTGGCAATCTGGGGCTACCTGGTGTTCGCGCTCGCGGCCGGCGCGATGCTGCCGATTCAGTTCGGGATCAACGCGCAGCTGGCGTCGTGGCTCGGGAGCTCGGTGCGTGCCGCTCTGGTCTCGTTCGTGATCGGGACGCTCTCGCTGCTCGTGGTCGCTTTGGCGGTTGCGCGGGATTGGCCCGCCGCGGAGCGCGTCTCGTCGGCACCGTGGTGGGTCTGGCTCGGCGGCGCTCTCGGCGCGTTCTACGTGCTCGGCTCGATCGTGGCCGCGCCTCGGCTCGGCGCCGTGACGCTCTTCGTCGTGATCCTCGCCGGCCAGGCCCTGGCCTCGCTCGCGGTCGACCACTTCGGCTGGGTGGGCTTCGAGGAGCACCCGGTCAACGCGCTGCGCCTGGCCGGCGTCGCGCTGCTCGCGGCCGGCGTCGCGCTCGTGCGTTTCTCGTAACGCTTTCGCCACGAAGGCGCGCGTCGCACTTGCGTAGCGTGTTCGGCGCACTTCTGTTACCCCGGCTGCGGCCGAGGAGGAATAGCGTTGCGCTCGTGAGGCGCTCACTGCTCGTCATTGCCGCAACCGTAGTCGTGACGGCGCTCGCCTCACTCGCGTACACCGCGGTCGCGTTATCCACGGCGGACGCGCCGGTTGGCGCCCACGGGCGCTCGAGCTTCTACCTCTTCGGAACCGGCGCGGCAACGCTGGCGTGGCTGGGCGCCATCGTGCTGACGCGGTCGGTCTCGATCTCGTTCGGAGGCGGAATCCTCGCGGGCGGCACCGCCGCCAACCTCGCCTCGCTTGCACTCTGGCCGTCGATCGACGGCATTCCCAACCCAGTGGTCGCCGGGAACGTGGCCTTCAACGCCTCCGATCTCGCCGTGGTCGCCGGCCTCGTGCTCATTCTCGCGACGACATCGGTCTTCGCCATGCGCAACCGCTCGCGACTGCACGAGCGGGTTTCGTCGATCCCCTAGCCCGCAGCCAGTGCCTCGATCGTCCTGGACGCCAGCCGGTCGAGCGCCTGCACGGACAGCTCGAGGTGCTCCTTCTTCGTGTCTTCGAGCTTCGTGTGCGAGAGCCCGCGCAGGCTCTGGACGAAGACCATCACCGTCGGGATCCCGGCCCGCGAGACCTCGGCCGCATCGTGGAGCGGCCCGCTCGGCAGCCGGTGCGAGTCCCCAGCAACCTCTCGGATCGCCTCGTCCGCGAACCCGATCAGCTCCTCGTCGAACAGGATCGGCTCGATGTTCCAGATCCGCTCGAACTCGACCTCGATGTCCTCCTCGCGGGCGTACTGCTCGGAGCGAGACTTCGCGTCGTCGAGCATCGCCGCGAGCTTCGAGGCGTCGAGGTGCCGTTGGTCCAGGAGCTGCTCAGCGGTCTCGACCACCGACGTAACGATCCCGGGCTTACAGACGACGTCGCCGGACGTGCACACGGCGCCGGCGCCCACGGATGACGCGATCTCGGGCAGCGCGAGCGCGAGCTTCGCCGCACCGGCGAGCGCGTCGCGCCGCTGATCCATCGGCGTGGACCCCGCGTGCGCCGCCTGGCCGCGCCAGACGACGCGGTGGCGCTCGACACCGAAGGTCCCGAGCACGGCCCCGAGCGGTAGGCCCATGGACTCGAGCACCGGGCCCTGCTCGATGTGGAGCTCGAGGTAGGCCACAGCGTTCTCGAGCTGCCGCGAGGACTCCTTCGCCCGATCGAGGTCGACGCCGTGCGCGCCGATCGCGTCGGGCAACGAGGCACCGTCCCGATCGACCAACCCGCGCAGCTCGTCCTGGTCGCGCATCGAGCCGGCCGCGGCGGACGACCCGAACAGCGACCGCCCGAAGCGCGCGCCCTCTTCGTCGGCCCACGAGACCAGCCGGACGGTCACCGGCGGCGTCCCCTCCTCGGCAATCCGACGTAACACCTCGGAGCCGGCGACGACGTTGAGCGCACCGTCGAGCCAGCCGCCGTTCGGCACCGAGTCGAGGTGGCCACCGAGGATCAGCGCCCGGTCCGACTCTCCCCGCAGCGTCCACCACTGGTTGCGCGCCTCGTCGAACTCCATGGCAGCGCCCGTCCCCTCGAGCTTGGCCGCCATCCACTCCTGCGCCCGCACCCACGTGTCCGTCCAGGCGACGCGCTGGGCGCCGTCCTCGTTCCCGGTGAGCTCGCGCAACTCCTTCAGCTCGGCGACGGTGCGAGACGGGTCGAGGGGCATCGCGGCGCGACTCTAACGTGTGGTAGGAACTCCGATATGGCATCCGTAGCGGTCGAACGGCCCTCGCGCTTCGGGGTCGCATGGCGGCCGCTGCTCCACCGCGTCGGCCTCATGCTCGCGGTCGCGGCCGGCCTGTGGGCCTTCTGGGAGGCCTTCAAGTGGGTCGGGGAGGAGACCGCGTTCAAGCTCGGTCAGTTCACCGTCAACGACCGCACCCTCCCCCACCTCCACGACATCGTCGGCCAGCTCTTCGAGCCGTCACGGCGCAACGGGCCGCTGCTGATCGAAGTGCTCTGGGACGCGGCCCTCTTCACCGCGAAGGAGGCGGCCGTCGGGTTCTTCCTCGGCGCCTCGATCGGCTTCGCGCTCGCCGTGATCCTGGCCCACTCCCGCCTGCTCCAGCGGGGCTTCCTGCCGTACATCGTGGCCTCGCAGACCGTCCCGATCCTCGCGATCGCGCCGATGGTCGTCATCTGGCTCGGCGGCCGCGGGCTGCCCGACTGGCTGAGCGTGTCGGTGATCGCCGCCTACCTGACCTTCTTCCCGGTGACGATCAACACGCTGCGCGGTCTCGAGTCCGCCGACCCGCGCGCGCTGGAGCTGCTGCGCTCGTACGCCGCGAACCGCTGGCGGATCCTCTGGAAGGTCCGCGTTCCCGCCTCGCTGCCGTTCCTCTTCACCGCGCTCAAGGTGTCCGCCACCGCGAGCGTCGTGGGCGCGATCATCGGCGAGCTGCCCGCGTCGATCCAGAGCGGCCTCGGCGGCGCGATCCTCAATTTCAACCAGTACTACGTCAGCTCCCCGGCGAGCCTGTGGGCCACGAACCTGATCGCCGCGCTACTCGGGATCACGTTCTTCCTCGCCGTCGTGCTCGCCGAAAAGCTCGTCGTCCGGCGCGCGCCGGAGCACGTGGCATGACCGTCGTCTCCCTCGAGAAGGTCGACAAGACGTTCGGAAAGGGCGGAGTCACGGCGCTCCAGGGAATCGACCTGGACATAGGCGAGCGCGAGTTCGTCTCGCTCATCGGCCCGTCCGGTTGTGGGAAGTCGACGCTGTTACGGATCGTCGGCGACCTGATCCAGCCGACGTCGGGCGAGGTCGTCGTCAACGGCAAGTCCGCCCGTCGCGCGCGCGAGGACCGTGACTACGGGATCGTGTTCCAGGACGCGGTGCTGTTCGACTGGCGCACAGTCGCGAAGAACATCGCCCTGCCGCTCGAGATGCTCGGCTGGGATCGGAACCGCCGCCAGGAGCGTGTCAAGGAGATGCTTCGCCTCGTCGAGCTCGACGGCTTCGGCAGCCACCATCCGTGGCAGCTCTCGGGCGGCATGCAGCAGCGCGTCTCGATCGCGCGCGCGCTGTCCTTCGATCCTCCGCTCCTGCTGATGGACGAGCCGTTCGGCGCGCTCGACGAGATGACCCGAGAACGCCTCAACCTCGAGCTGCTGCGGATCTGGGATGCGCTCGGCAGCACGATCGTCTTCGTCACGCACTCGATCTCGGAGGCGGTGTTCCTCTCGACGCGGGTGGTCGTCATGTCGCCGCGGCCGGGCCGGATCACGGACGTGGTCGAGATCGACCTCCCGCAGCCTCGGTCGGCGGAGACGCGAGAGCAGCCGCGCTTCTTCGAGCTCGTGGCCGACGTGCGCCACAAGCTCCGCGGATCCGACGAGCTGGTGAGCGAGGCGGAGCTGATCGTCGCGGAGGAGGGCCTGTGACGGCGGGGCCGACTGCGGTCCAGCCCGTCCCGCGAGGCGTCTTCGCGCGGCGGGTCGGGCGCGGCGTCCGCGACTGGATTCCGGCCGCGGTGGTCTTCCTCTTAGGCCTCGCCGCCTGGGAGTTCGGCGTCAAGGCGCTGGACGTCGAGAACTTCCTGCTCCCTCCGCTCTCCGACATTCTCGAGACGCTCTGGGACGACCGCAGCGGGCTCATCGAGGCTGCCTGGTTCACCTTCAAGGAAGCGCTCGGCGGCTTCCTCGTCGGCTCGTCAGCCGGGATCGCAGTGGCGCTCGTCCTCGCGCGTTGGCGGCCGCTCGCGAGCGCCGTGCTGCCGTACGCGATCGCGGCGAACGCGATCCCGATCATCGCCTTCGCACCGATCACAAACAACTGGTTCGGCCTGCTCTCGCCGTGGTCGAAGATCGCGATCGCCGCGATCATCTGCTTCTTCCCGGTGCTCGTGAACACGCTGAAGGGCCTGACCTCGGTGCGGCCGTCGTCGATCGAGCTGATGCGAAGCTACGCGGCGGGCGAGGTCGAGATCTTTCGCCGCGTGCGGATCCCGACCGCGCTGCCGTTCGTCTTCTCCGCCTTGAAGGTCGCGACCGTACTCGCGATGATCGGCGCCATCGTGGGCGACTACTTCGGCGGCTCGCAGGATTCCCTCGGGATCGTGATCCGCCGCGACGCGGGGATCTTCGCATTCGACCACGCCTGGGCAGGGATCGTGATCGCGAGCCTGCTCGGGATCATGTTCTACGCGGCAGTTGCGACCCTCGAGCGGCTCGCCATGAGGTGGCAGCCCTCGGCACGGATCGAATAGACGTCACATAAACGGAGGAGGAACGGATGAAGAGAGGTTCACGGTGGTTCTGGCTCGCGGCAGTCTTCGCGGCCCTCGTCCTCGGGCTCGCAGCCTGCGGCGGCGACGATGACGAGGGCGGCGAGGGCGGCGGGGAGACGACCGAGGCGGCCGATCAGGTCACCCTCCAGCTCAAGTGGGTGACGCAAGCCCAGTTCGCCGGGTATTACGCGGCCGCAGAGGAGGGCTACTACGCGGACGAGGGTCTGAACGTGACGATCCGCCCTGGCGGACCCGACATCGTCCCCGAGCAGGTCGTCCTCGGTGGGCAGGCAGAGTTCGGGATCAACTGGCTGGACAACACGCTCGCTACGCGGGACAAGGGCCAGAAGATCGTCAACATCGCGCAGGTCTTCACGCGCAGCGGCATGACCGAGGTGACGTGGAAGGACACCGGGCTCGACTCGATCGCGAAGCTCAAGGACAAGAAGGTCGGCGTCTGGCTCGGCGGGAACGAGCACAAGCTGTTCGCGGCGCTGAACAAGAACGGGCTCGACCCGCAGAAGGACGTGAAGATCGTCGCGCAGCCGTTCGACATGAGCCTGCTGCTCAACCGCGAGGTCGATGCCGCGGCCGCGATGACGTACAACGAGCTCGCGCAGGTGCTCGAGCAAAAGAATCCGGACACCGGCGAGCTGTACGAGCTCCAGGATCTCAACGTGATGAAGATGTCCGACCTCGGCACGGGTGCGCTCGAGGACGGGATCTTCGTGACCGAGGACTGGATCGCCGACGAGGACAACCAGGACATCGCCAAGCGGTTCCTGAAGGCGAGCTTCCGCGGCTGGGTCTTCTGCCGCGACAACCAGGAGGAATGCCTGCAGAACGTGCTCACCAACGGGCCGACGCTCGGTGAGGGCCACCAGCGCTGGCAGCTGAACGAGATCAACGACTTGATCTGGCCCGCTCCACTGGGGATCGGCGTCATGGATCCGGAGTCCTTCAAGGTCACCGCGACGATCGCGAAGGACTACAAGATCATCTCGAAGCCGGCGACCGACGACGCCTATCGCACCGACCTCGCCCAGGCGGCGGTGGACGAGCTGAAGGACGACGACGTCGACGTCAACGGCGAGGACTGGAACAAGGAAACTGTCGAAGTAACGCCGGGAGGGGAGTAAGTCGTAAGGCTCCTGATTTCCACGAGAACGAAGGGGGATCCGCTATGTCCGTACTGATCAAGGGAGGCCGCGTCATCACCGCCGCCGACGACTACGTCGGCGATGTGTACGTGGAGGGCGAGCGGATCTCCCTCATCGGGGAGTCGCTCGACATCGACGCCGACCGCGTCGTCGACGCGTCCGGCAAGTACGTCTTGCCGGGCTGCGTCGACCCGCATACGCACCTCGATATGCCCTTCGGGGGCACGGTCACGATCGACGACGTCGAGTCGGGACAGCGAGCGGCGGCGTTCGGGGGCACCACCTGCCACGTCGACTTCGTCATCCAACCTCAGGGCGCGACGTTCGCCGACGCCCTCGACGAGTGGAAGGCGAAGGCGGACGGCAAGCAGCTGATCGACATGGGCTACCACATGGCGATCACCGACCTCCGCGAGGGTGGCTCGCTCGAGGAGCTCGCCGGGCTCCCCGACCAGGGCGTCACCTCCTACAAGCTGTTCATGGCCTACAAGGGCGCGCTCATGGTCGACGACGAGACGCTCTTCCGGTCGATGCAGGTCGCCGCCGAGTCCGGTGCGCTGGTGATGGTGCATGCCGAGAACGGGGACGCGATCGACGTGCTCGTGAAGGAGGCGCTGGCGCGCGGTGAGACCGAGCCGAGGTACCACGCGCTCACGCGGCCGCCCGAGACGGAGGGCGAAGCGACGAATCGTGCGATCCAGCTCGCTCGGGTCGCCGGTTCGCCGCTCTACGTCGTCCATGTGTCATGCGCGGAGGCGGTCGAGCCGATCGCGATCGCCCGCGAGAAGGGTTGGAACGTCTGGGGCGAGACGTGCACGCAGTACTTCTTCGTCGACTTCACGTTCCTCGAGCGCCCGAACTTCGAGGGCGCGAAGTTCGTCTACACCCCGCCGCCGCGGGACAAGGCGAATCAGGAGGTGCTCTGGAACGCCGTGCGGACGGACGTGCTGTCGGCCGTGTCGACGGACCACTGCGCGTTCAGCTGGGACGGGCAGAAGACACTGGGTCGCGACGACTTCTCGAAGATCCCGAACGGCGGGCCTGGGCTCGAGAACCGACTCCACATGATCCACGAGTTCGGCGTGAGGGCCGGGCGTCTGACCTTGAACCGGATGGTCGAGCTGCTCGCCACGAACCCGGCGAAGCTGTTCGGCCTCTACCCGCGGAAGGGGACGATCGCCGTCGGCTCGGACGCCGACATCGTCGTCTTCGACCCGGACAAGCGGCACACGATCTCCGCGTCGACGCACCACTCGAACGTGGACTACAACCTGTACGAGGGCACCGAGGTCACCGGGACGCCGGAGCTCGTCCTGCTGCGGGGAAACGTGCTGGTCGAGGGCGACCAGCTCGTGGCGGCGCCCGGCATCGGCCAGTTCGTCCGGCGGGCGCGCTTCGGAGAGGAACTGAGGCCGGCAGTGGCGGTAGCGCCGTAGCGCCGGACGCGGACAGGGCATTCTGTTGCGATGCGGATCGGAATCGCCCTCTGCTCGGTGGTGGCGCTCGCCTGCGCAGCGAGCGCCACGACGGCGCGTGTCGATCGCTTCGACGAGCAGCGCGCATTTGCGCTCCTGCGGGAGCAGGTCGAGCTCGGGCCTCGGCCCGCCGGCTCCGAGGCATCACGAAAGCTCGCCGAGCGCCTGGGGCGCCTGCTGCCGAACGGACGCTTCCAGCCGGTGCCCGACGGGCTGCGGAACGTGATCGGTGTCGTCCGCGGCCGCAATCCCAGGCGTACGGTCGTCCTCGGCGCGCACTACGACACGAAGGACCTCCCCGCCTTCGTCGGGGCCAACGACGGCGCGTCCGGCACCGCCGCCGTCGTCGAGCTCGCGCGGACGATCAAGCCCAGGCAGCTTCGGCCGACGATCGTGTTCATCCTCTTCGACGGCGAGGAGAGCCCCAAGGGCACACCCGACAGCGAGTTCGAGCGCTACGGCCTGCGCGGAAGCAAGGTCGCCGCCAAGACGTACAGAAACGCCGAGGCGATGATCCTGCTCGACTTCATCGGCGATAAGGACCTGTCCACCCCGCGCGAGCAGAACTCGAGTCGCGCGCTCTGGGCGAAGCTGAGAGCGGCCGCCAAACGTACCGGCAACGGGCGCTACTACCCGCCGACGGCGACCGGCGCCGTCCTCGACGACCACATCCCCTTCAACCGCGCCGGCGTCCCCTCGATCGACCTGATCGACTTCGACTTCGCCTGCTGGCACCGGACCTGCGACGACCTGAGCGCGGTCTCGCCGAAGAGCCTGGACGCCTCCGGCGAGACCGTGCTCGAGCTACTGCGCTCTCTCTAGAGCTTCTTTCTCCGGCGCCACTTCGCGTAGATCGACTTGATCTCGCGCTCCGCGGCCCGCGCCGCCTCGGCCGGGCTCATCTTGTCCTGAGCGACCTCGGCGAACATCTGCGGGATCAGGAACTTGTTGAAGACCTCGTCGATCCCGGCGTTCGAGAAGCCGGGGTGGCCGACGTTGGTCGTGTATTTCTCGGCGATCGTCGTCAGGATCGTGTACTTGCCGAGCGGCTTGTGCTTGTCCGCGGCCGTTGCCTTGCGGATCGACTTGAAGCCGCCCTTCACGCCCTTCGGCCACGCCGGGAAGTTGTAG
>Ga0126313_10002146_pt1 | contig 10864 bp, 10 predicted proteins | sample Plot105A_FD_89954 | JGI IMG/M metagenome (GOLD analysis project Ga0126313, IMG submission 89954) | Serpentine soil microbial communities from UC McLaughlin Reserve, CA, USA - Plot105A | ecosystem: Environmental > Terrestrial > Soil > Grasslands | place: USA: UC McLaughlin Reserve, Lake County... | reverse complement strand
GTGATCGTCCTGGCGCTCATCTGGTGGTCGTGGGTCGGCTATGCATGGCTCACAAGCGTCGTGGACCCCGAGGAGGGCGCCGTCCGGATCGTGCTCTTCGCGGCGATGGCGGGCCTGCTCCTTGTGGCGCTCGCGGTGCCGGACGCGTTCGGGGACACCGGACTCGAGTTCGCGCTCGCGTACGGGCTCGTCCGCGCGGCGCACATCGCCCTGTTCGTGCTCGCGAGCCGCGACGATCCGGTCCTGCGGCGGTCCGTCGGCGGCCTGGCCGCTGGAACCGCGGTTGGCGTCGGACTCGTGATCGGCGGGTCGTTCCTCGACGCCGGTGGTCAGCTCGCCGTATGGGGGCTCGCGCTCGCCCTCGACATGGCAGAGCCTTACTTCTTCGGCGCCGAGGGGTGGAAGCTCGTGCCCGGCCACTTCGCCGAGCGTCACTGGCTGATCGTGATCGTCGCGCTCGGCGAGACCGTCGTCGCGCTCGGGGTCGGCTCGGAGGTGGGGCTCGATCTCGGCATCGCCGTCGCGGCGATGCTGGGGATCGCACTCGTGAGTGAGCTCTGGTGGCTTTATTTCGACGTCGTCGCGATCCTCGGCGCGCAGCGGCTCGTGCAGGCTGCGGAGGGGCGCAAGCGCAACGAGCTGGCTCGCGACGTCTTCTCGTACATGCACTTCCTGCTGGTCGCCGGGATCGAGCTCGCGGCGGTCGGCCTCCATGAGATCCTCGCCCACGTCGATGAACCGCTGAAGACGGTGCCTGCGTTTGCCCTCCTCGGCGGCGTCGCGATCTACCTCCTCGGCCACGTCGTGATCCGGTACCGGCACGTGCGCACCGTTAACCGGCGGCGGGGTCTGCTGGCGATCCTGCTCGTCGCGCTCGTCCCGCTCGCCCCGGAGCTGGCGGCGCTGGTCGTCCTCGGGTCGATCACGGCGCTGCTCGCGGCGGTGATCGTTTATGAGACGAGGAGCTACGGGGAAGACCGCGCGCGGGTCCGGCGCTCGTTCGAGACATCCGGCTGACCGTTGCGGTCGGCATCGTCCGTCGCCGAGTCGCACGTGCTCGCGGTCACCTTCTCGAGCGCCACCCGGACCAGCTTCGCCTCCTCGGCGCTCAGGGCGCTGAGGTGGCGATCGACCTCCGCGGCATATACGGCCCGCATCTCCTCGAGCATCCGCTCACCGGCGGGCGTCAGCTCCGCCTGAAAGCTCCGGCGGTCCTCGGCGCAGGCGACGCGCTCGAGATAACCCGCGTCCTGGAGGCGGTCGACGAGCTTCGTGATCCCGCCGCGGCTCAAGGTCAGCCACTCGGCGAGCTCGCTCATCCTGGGCCGCCCGGTGGGGCTGCGCTTCACCGCCCACAGGATCTCGAACCAGCTGAGCGGCGGCAGGTCGGCGGCCGCGAGCGCCTTCTGGGCCCGCTCGGTGAGGGCCCGCTGGCTGGTGACGACCGCGCGCCAGGTGTCGAGGCGTGATGCGGACGGACTCATGACCAAGATAGTAGCCGAGAAAATAGTTTCCGCAGAAAGGGAGACTTGCTACAGTGATTGCTACGGAAACTATTTCCTCAGCAACTTTAGGAGGGCACTCGTGGAAATCGCATTGCTTGGACTCCGGCTCGTGGTCGGACTCGGATTCGCAGCCCATGGCGCGCAGAAGCTGTTCGGCTCCTTCGGCGGTTACGGGCTCGACGGCACCGCCGCGTTCTTCGACGGCATCGGCCTGCGGCCGGGCAAGCTTCATGCCCGCGCCGCCGGGACGGCTGAGTTCGCCGGCGGGCTGCTGATCGCCCTGGGGCTCCTGACCCCGTTGGCGGCGGCAGCGCTGATCGGCGTCATGACCGCGGCCGTGCTCACGACCCACCTGCCGAACGGGTTCTTCAACACGCAGAACGGCTTCGAGTACAACCTGGTCCTCGTCGCCGCCGTGTTTGCGCTCGCCGGCATCGGCGCGGGCGACTGGTCGCTCGACAACGCGCTTGACCTCGATGTCGCCGGCACCGGCTGGGCGCTCGGCGCGCTCGCGGTGGGCCTGCTCGGCGGCCTCGGCGCAGTGTTCAGCGGCAGGCTCGTGCACGAGCGCGAGTCCGGACGTGGCCAGCCGCACACCGCGTGACGCACGCCGCCGACCCGGCGGGAGAGGCGGGTTGAGGAGCGCGGAGCTCGTGACGAGCAGCGCTCTTTAACCCGCCTCTTACCGTTTGGGTGGACAATATGACCGGTGTCCCTAGGGCCCGTAGAGCGGGAGGCGAGACAGCTGCTGGTGGTGGACGACGAGCCACCCATGCGCTCCGCGCTCAAGCGCGCCCTCGAGCTCGGCGGGTTCGATGTCTCGTTGGCCGCCGACGGCAGCGAGGGACTCGAGAGCACCGAGCGGATCCGTCCCGACCTGATGGTCCTCGACGTCCTCATGCCGGGGGTCGACGGCCTCGAGGTCTGCCGCACCCTTCGCGCGCGCGGCGACCGGACGCCGATCCTCATGTTGACGGCGCGCGACGCGATCGCGGATCGTGTCGAGGGCCTCGAGGCCGGCGCGGACGACTACCTCGTGAAGCCGTTCGCGCTCGAGGAGCTGCTCGCGAGGGTGCGGGCACTCCTTCGCCGTAGCGGCGAGCGCGGCGATGACCGGCCGCTCGAGTTCGACGACCTGCGCCTCGACCCGGTGAGCTACGCCGTGTACCGCGGCGACCGCGCGCTCGAACTGACGCGCACCGAGCACCTGTTGCTCGAGCTCTTCCTCGAGAACCCGCGCCGGGTCTTGCCACGAGAGCTGATCTTCGACCGTGTGTGGGGCTACGACTTCGGCCCGCGCTCGAAGGCGCTTGATGTCTACATCGGCTACCTGCGCAAGAAGACCGAGGCCGCGGGCGAGCCCCGACTGATCCACACGGTCCGGGGCATCGGCTACGTGCTGCGCGAGCCGTGAGCTTCCGCGGCCGTGTCGTCGCGCTCGCCGGCATCGCGGTCGCCGTCGCGGTCGCCGCCGTCTCGGTCACGACCTTCGTCCTCGTTCGGCACTCACTCAGGGACCGCGTCGACGAGGAGCTTCGCCACGACGCCGACGAAACGTTCGCGACGCCGGTCTTTGGGTCCGGCAAACCGCCGCCGCTCGCGATCGCCCGCGAGGGCTCGGAGCTCGGACGCGCGGCGCTGGCACCCAAGGACACCGGCTCGAAGTCGGCATCGAGGCTCCGCCTCTACCTGCCGAGCGGCCCGCTCGGCGGGCGCACCGTGTACGCGCAGCTCGTCGACGGCGGTGGCCGCGTGATCCGCCCCCGCGGCCCACGCACCCAACTCGGCTCACGCGTCGCCGCGCGCCAGGTCGCAAGCGACGAGCGCGCGCCGTTTTACTCCGACGTCGAGGTCGATGGCATGCACCTGCGCGTGTACACCGCGCAGCTCGAGCGCGGTGAGGCGATCCAGGTCGCGCGGTCGCTGGATCAGGTCGACGAGACCCTAAGACAGCTTGGGCTCATCCTGGCGATCGTCAGCCTCGCCGGCATCGCGCTTGCCGGCGTGGTCGGCTTCTTCGTCGCGCGCGCCGCCGTCTCGCCGGTCGAGCGGCTGCGACGCGCAGCCGAGCAGGTCGCGACCACGCAGGACCTCAGCCGCAGGATCGAGACCGGCGGCGAGGACGAGCTGGCGGCGCTCGCCGCGAGCTTCAACCGGATGCTCGAGGCGCTCGAGGGAGCCATCAACTCGCAACGCCAGCTCGTCGCCGACGCCTCGCACGAGCTCCGCACGCCGCTCGCGATCCTGCGCACGAACATCGAGGTGCTGGCGCACGCCGACCTGCTCCCCGAGGAGGAGCGGCGGGCGCTGCTCGTGGATGTCATCGACCAGCTCGAGCAGCTGACGGAGCTCGTCGGCGACCTCATCGACCTCGCTCGCGGCGCGGAGCCGGACGCCGAGCCCGTGGCGACGGTCCGCCTCGATCGGGTGGTCGGCGAGGTCGTCGACCGGCTCTCCGTGCGCCATCCCTCGGTGACCCTGCGGCTCGACGCGCAGCCGTCGTGGGTGCGGATCGCCAAGGGGCGGCTCGAGCGGGTCGTCTCGAACCTGCTCGAGAACGCGGTCAAGTGGAGCCCGCCCGGCGGCGAGATCGAGCTGCGCGTCGCGAACGGGGCGCTGTCGGTGCGCGACCACGGGCCGGGAATCGATGCGGGCGATCTACCGCGCGTCTTCGACCGCTTCTATCGCTCGCCGCGCGCTCGGGGCCTGCCGGGGTCGGGCCTCGGACTGGCAATCGTCCGCCAGCTGGTCGAGACGGCGGGGGGCAGCGTCGTCGCCGAGAACGCGCCTGATGGCGGCGCCAAGTTGACGGTCGCGCTGCCGGTCGCCGCGCAAGCGCCCGCGCTCACCCCGGCCTGATCGCTCTTACCGGATTCGTACCCGGCTCCGACCGCGCCCTGACCTGCGCTTGGCTCAATGCCGCGCGGATGAGCCGATCTGGCGAAGCGCGGCTCGAGCTGCTCGCGAAGCTGCTGTGGGCCCTGGTCGTCGCGGGGGCGATCGTTCTCGCGATCCAGGGCGCCGATGACGGCCGATCGGGCGGCGCGGGCGTGATCAACAAGTTCAACGGGGACGGCGACCTCATGATCAGCTCGTTCAGGTGAGCTGAGGGGCCGGCCGCATATAGTTGCCGAGCCGGCGAGCAGCCGGCGCAGCCGGGGATGAGACGCGCGTCGCTGATAGCCACCATCGCCGCGATGGCCGTCGCGGTGGCGCCGGGCGCCGCCGCGGGTCCCGGCTCCGGCGGCGGCCGCCTCGCGAACCACTGCTTCGCCCTCCACGCCACGAACAACGGCAGGTACGTGGGCGCCGCGGGAACCGGATACGAGGCCACCTCGGGTCGGTCCAGCGCCATGCCCTTCTTCCTGGAGCCCACGAGTCTTGGCCGCTACCTCCTCTACGACCGAGACGGCCGCTTCCTGAGCCTGGCGCCGGGGGCGCCGGACGCTCGCGGGTACGTCCATGTCGAGCGGTCGAGCGCCCCCGGCCCGACGGGCGAGTGGGCTCCCAAGCGTGAGCGGGGGGGCACCTTCTCGCTCAGGTCGACGTCGGCCGGGCGGTCGCTGACGGCGATCCCCGACAGCGGGGCGCTTGCGGTGACGAGCTCCGGCCCTGAGCGCGTCACCTCGTTTCGCTTCGAGCGCGCGGGAGGATGCGCGACCTTCCCCGAGGCCACCGTCGCCGCCCGCGGCAAGCCGTTCGCGGGGGCGCGGCCGGACGGGAGCGTCGCCGGCTTCGTCGACGCCCACGTCCACATCACCGCCGACCTTCGCGCCGGCGGGCGCGTCGTCCACGGCGAGACCTTCGACCCGTTCGGGATCGGAGAGGCGCTCGGCCACGACGAGGTCGACCACGGGCCGGACGGCAGCGCCGACGTGACCGGGAACCTGCTGCGGACGGGCGTGCCGTTCGGGACCCATGACACGCGCGGCTGGCCGACATTCACCGGCTGGCCCGTCCACGACACGAACACCCACCAGCAGGTGTATTACGTGTGGCTCAAGCGCGCCTGGAAGGCCGGGCTGCGGCTCGCGGTCGCGCAGACCGTCGAGGATCAGCCGATGTGCGAGATCGAGCCGGTGCGCTCGCATTCCTGCGACGAAACGCAGACGATCAGGCTCGAGGTGAAGAGGCTGCGCGCGCTCGAGGACTACGTCGACGCGCAGAGCGGCGGTCCGGGGCGCGGCTGGTTCCGGCTCGTCTACGGGCCGCGGCAGGCGCGGCGGGCGATCGCGGACGGAAAGCTCGCCGTCGTGCTCGGGGTCGAGTCGTCGAACCCGTTCGGGTGCAGCGAGCTGAACGACGAGCCGCGGTGCACGCGCGCCGAGGTCGACCGCGGCATCCGCCGGTTCCGCCGCTGGGGCATCCGGAGCATGTTCGTCGCCCACTGGGTCGACAATGCGTTCAGCGGCGCCGCGCTGGAGGGCGGCGACAAGGGCACCTTCATCAACGTCTTCGAGCGCTACCAGACCGGGCACTGGTTCCGCAGCGGCCCCTGCCCGGATCCGAGCCAGGGCGAGGAGGTGCGGACGCTGGCGCCGTTCGAGCTCGAGGTGCTCGCCTCCTTCTTCCCGGCGACCAGCGAGATCGCCGCCGAGGGAATGCCGTCATATCCGCCCGGCAAGCAGTGCAACGCGAAGGGCCTCACGAAGCTCGGGCGCTACCTCATCCGCCGCCTGATCGACGCCCACATGCTGATCGAGGTCGACCACATGAGCGAGCGAGCCCGCGACCGGGCGCTGAAGATCGCGAAGCAGCGCAACTATCCGTTGGTCTCGAGCCATACGGGTACCGGCGGCTTCTGGACGCCGGCTGAGCTGCGGCGCCTCTATGCAAGCGGCGGGCTTGCGACCGCGACGCCCGACGCGGCGCCGGAGCTCGCGGCGAAGATCCGCAGCTTCTCGCGCTATCGCACCCGCGCCCATTACTTCGGGGTCGGGCTCGGTACAGACACCGGCGGCTTCTCCTCGCTGCCGGGCCCGCCCGACGATGCGGCGGCGAACCCGCTCGCGTACCCGTTCCGCTCCCACGACGGAGACGTTCACCTCGACCGCGAGCGAACCGGCGAGCGCACCTTCGACTACAACGTCGACGGCGTCGCGCACTACGGCCTGTTCCCGGACCTGCTCGCGGACATGGAGCGGCGTCCGAGCGGCGAGCGAGCGATGCGCGATCTCTTCCGTTCCGCCGAGGCCTATCTCGAGATGTGGGGCGAGACGCGCGGGCGGCACTGATCGGGGGCGCCTTCGACTTCGCGCGCGAGGTTCGGGTCGAGCCGGAACACGACTGGCTCTCCGCGGCGCTCGCCGATGCCGCCCGCGGGAGCTTCCCGGCCGCCGATCACGCCGTGCGCCTCGTCCCGTCGCCAGTCGGGGCGAACGCGGCACTGGTCGCCTTCAGCGGCCATCACGTGATCGCCTCGGACCTCGAACCCGCGCTGGTCATGAGCGGCCTGCGAAACGGCGGCTTCGCGCTCCCGACCGACCCGCGCTTTCTCGCCTGGCTGACGGACGCCGCCGGCGGCTCATCCCCGGCCGACACGATCGACGTCGTCCTCGCACGAGCGGGCACCGCAGACCCGGACGCCCCGCCGTTCGTGGCTCCGTCTGCGGCCGACCTGGAGGATCCGCGGGTGGCGTTTGCAGCGGCGACCCGGACGGATCTGCGGCTGCTGCGCCCGGAGGGCATGGACGCCGTGGTCGTCCTCGGCAGGGGTCTGGAGCGGCGGCTCGAGGTCTCGATCGAGCTCGGCGCGAGCGAGCGCGGCTCCGGCGTGGCCGGTCGCTTCCTTGACGCCGCGCTCGCCGCGGCGGGCCCCAACGAGCTCGTCTTCGCGCAGGTATCGGCGGGAAACGCCGCCGCGCTGCGCGTTGCGGCGGGCGTCGGCTTCGCGCCGATCTGCGCCGAGTACCTGATCCGCTGACGGAGCGCGCCGCGCGAGTTACCCTGCGGGCATGGGAGACGGACTGGTCGCGGAGGCCGTAGCCGAGAATCCCGTAGCGCGGCTCGAATCGCTCCTCGCCGAGCAGGCGGCGCTTCGCCGCGTGGCGACGCTCGTCGCGCGGGGCACAGAGCCCGGCGCTCTCTTCGATCTCGTCTGCGAGGAGCTCGCCGGTGTCCTCGGCGTCGAGAGCACCGACATGCTGCGCTTCGAGGACGATACGACGGCGACCGTCGTCGGCCTCTGGAACCTGGGCGACGCGCCCGCGTTCCCCACCGGGACGCGCGTCTCCACGGAGGGCGAGACGGTAACCGCAAAGCTCCGCCGCACGGGCCGCCCCCAGCGCGTCGACGACTACGAGGGTGTCGAGGGCGAGCTGGCGGAGCGCCTGCGAGCGTCCGGGATCCGCTCCGCCGTCGGAGCCCCGATCGAGGTGGCCGGCCGCCTCTGGGGCGGGATCATGGCGGTGAGCGACCGGCCCTACGCGTTCGCGGAGGGGATCGAGCAGCGCATCGGCAACTTCGCCGAGCTGGTCACGGCAGCGCTGGCCAACGCCGACGCCCGGGAGCAACTCGCCGCCTCGCGCAGACGGATCGTGGAGACCGCGGACGAGGCCCGGCGGCGGATCGAGCGCGACCTCCACGACGGAGCGCAGCAGCGCCTCGTCTCGCTCGCGCTCGAGCTGAGACTCCTGCGCGATCGGCTCGAGGCGGATCCGCAGGCGGCCGGCGGGCTCGACTCGGCCCGCGCCGAGCTCGACCAGGCGCTCGCGGAGCTGCGGGAGCTCGCCCGCGGCATCCATCCGAGCGTGCTCACGGATCGTGGGCTGCCCGCGGCGCTCGAGTCGCTCTCGAGTCGTGCGCCGGTCCCGGTCGACGTCGCGGTCAGCGGGTGCGAGGCCCTGTCACCGGCGGTCGAGACGACCGTGTACTTCCTCGTCGCGGAGGCGCTCACGAACGTCGCCAGGCACGCACGCTGCGAGCGGGTCGAGGTCGAGGTCCGAGCCTCCGACGGCTGGCTCAGGGCCACGGTCCGGGACGATGGCGTCGGGGGCGCCGACGGTTCAGGCTCGGGCCTGCGCGGCCTCGCCGACCGGGTGAACGCGCTCGGCGGAACGCTCTCGATCGAGAGCGCGCCCGGGTCCGGCACCGTCGTCGCGGCCCGGATCCCGCTCGCCCCAGGCTGAGTTCCCCGATTAGGTTGCGGCGATGGCGCTCGACGTCGTCGGCCTGGTCCTCGTCGCCGCGGTCCTCCACGCGAGCTGGAACGCGCTGCTGAAGCCGGTTGACGAGCGGCTCGAGGTGTTCGCACTCGGCGGCGCCGTCATCGCCCTACCCCTGCTCGTCGCGGCGCCGTTCGTCGTTCCAGTGGCCGAGGCGCTGCCGTTCGTCGCCGCGTCGGTCGCGCTCCACCTCGTCTACAACCTGCTCTTCACGCGCTCCTATGCGGTCGGCGAGTTCAACCAGGTCTACCCGATCGCGCGCGGGCTCTCGCCGCTCCTGGTCGCGGTGATCGCCGCGGTCGCGATCTCCGAGCTCCCGGACGCTCGAGAGCTTGCCGGGATCGTCGTGATCTCATGCGGCCTCGCGCTGCTCGCGGGCCGCCCCCGCCTCCACGAGCGGGCCGCGGTCGCGCTGGCGCTGGCGACCGGAGTGATGATCGCGAGCTACAGCGCGGTCGACGGGATTGGGGTGCGCCACGCCGACGATGTCCTCGCTTACAGCGTCTGGCTGTTCAGCGGCGAGACCGTCGTCACCGCGGCCTACGTCGGCGGGCGGATGCGGGCCGCGGTGCGGCATTGGCGCCGGGCCCTTGTCGTGGCTCTGCTCGCTATCGCCGGCTACGGGATCGTGATCTGGGCGCAGTACCACGCGAAGCTCGGCGGGGTCGCGGCGCTGCGGGAGACGAGCGTGATCGTCGCGGCCCTGATCGGCGCGCTCGTCTTCAAGGAGCGCTTCGGCGCGCGGCGGGTGTTCGCGAGCGCCGCTGTCGTCGCCGGCGTCGCGCTGCTGAGCGCCTAGACCGTGAGCCGCTACCGGCTGCGGTAGAGGCGCGTCGTCAGCGGGGCGAAGACGGCGGTGAGCGCGGCGGCGACCCCGAGCACCACCAGGATGTCGGTCGCGTCGGCCGAGCCCTCCATGAGCCCGCGCGAGGCATCGGCCAGGATCGAGATCGGGTTCACGTTCACGAACGCCTCGAGGCCGGCCGGCAGCGTGTCCGGGTCGACGAAGACGTTGCTGAGGAAGGTGAGCGGGAAGATGCTCATGAACCCGGCGTTCATGACCGCGTTCGGCGAGCGCAGCAGAAGCCCCATCGTCGTGAACACCCACGAGAGTCCGAACGCGAACACGACCACCAGCGCGAGCGCCGCGACCGCGCCGCCGACCCCGGCGCCGGGGCGGAAACCGAGGATCACGCCGAGGACGATGATCACCGTTCCGGCGAGTACGTAGCGGACGCTGTCGCCGAGCAGCGCACCAACCAGCGGCGCGGGGCGCCAGATCGGCAGCGAGCGGAAGCGGTCGACGACACCCTTTGTGAGGTCCGTGTTCAGCGCCACCCCGGAGTAGACGGTCGTGAACAGAACCGACATGACGAGGATGCCGGGGAGGATGTAGTCGAGGTACGCCCCGGTCGAGCCGGCGATCGCGCCGCCGAACAGGTAGGTGAACATGAGCACGAACATCACCGGCGTGATCGTCACGTCGAGGAGCTGCTCGGGTACGTGCTTGACCTTGAGCATCCCGCGCCAGCCGAAGGCGAGCGCGGCGGAGACGGCATTCGCGCGCGGCGGCCTAGGGGTCGAGGAGAGCGCCTTGCGAAGCGCCTCGGCCTCGGCGGACTGCGTCGCCCGCCCTGCAGTGGTCGGCGGCGTGCTCATGCGGCCTGCTCCTCCTCGATCGCCGCCTGCTCCGAGATCGTCTCCTCCTCGGCGGGGTGGCCCGTGAGCGCCAGGAAGACCTCGTCGAGGCTCGGCTGGCCGACCGAGAAGTCGGCGACCGCGATTCCGGCGCGGTTGAGCGCGCCCACGGCCTCGACCGCACGCTCGGTGCTGGCGCATCCCGACGAGAGCGCCGCCGGGTCGGGCTCCAGGTGCACCGAGTCGAGCTCGCCGGCGAGGACGCGCTCGGCCTGCGGGCGCTGCTCGGGGTCGAGCAGCCTGATGCGGAGCGCGCCCGAGCCGACCGAGGCCTTGAGCTGCGCGGGCGTCCCCTCGGCGATCACCTTCCCCTGGTCGATCACCGCGATTCCGTCCGCGAGCTGATCTGCCTCGTCGAGGTACTGGGTGCAGAGCAGGATCGTCGTCCCCTCGGACACCAGCGCCCGCACGATGTCCCACACCTGGTTGCGGGAGCGGGGATCGAGCCCGGTGGTCGGCTCGTCGAGGAACATCAGCTCGGGCGTCACCACGATGCTG
>Ga0126313_10002145_pt1 | contig 10868 bp, 13 predicted proteins | sample Plot105A_FD_89954 | JGI IMG/M metagenome (GOLD analysis project Ga0126313, IMG submission 89954) | Serpentine soil microbial communities from UC McLaughlin Reserve, CA, USA - Plot105A | ecosystem: Environmental > Terrestrial > Soil > Grasslands | place: USA: UC McLaughlin Reserve, Lake County... | reverse complement strand
TGACCTCACTCGCGAGGAGGCGACCGAGCGCATCACGGCCGCCGGCGGGCGCGTCACCTCGTCGGTGTCGAAGAAGACCGACTACCTCGTCGCCGGGGCCAGCCCCGGCTCGAAGCTCGAGAGGGCCGAGCGCCTGGGCGTGGCGGTGCTCGACGAGGCCGGCCTGCTGGGCCTGCTGGATGGCTCGGCCGCGTAGCGCGCACGAGCCCGGCGAGGAGCCGGACGAGCGCTTCACGCTGGCCAACGAGCGGACCTTCCTCGCCTGGATCCGCACTGCGCTGGCGCTCATCGGCGGCGGCCTGGCGGCCGGGCAGCTGCTCGAGTTCGACAGCGACGCGGCTCGGCTTGGCGTCGCGCTGCCGCCGATCGTCCTCGGCGGGCTAGTCGCCCTGATGAGCTACGCGCGCTGGCGCGACACGCAGCGGGCGATGCGGCTCGGCGAGCCGATCCCGACCGGCGGGCCGCCGCGGCTGCTCGCGTTCGCCATCGGGGCGCTGGCCCTCGTCGTCGCCGTCATCGTCGTGATCGATGCCCTCTCCGGCTGAGCGCGCCCGCGACCCGGGCCTTGCGCCGGAGCGCACCTCGATGACGTGGCAGCGCATGGCGCTGGCGTTCGTCTCGCTCGGGGCCGTCACGCTCGGCGCGGCGGCGCGCCGCGACACGCCGTGGATGGTGCTCCCGGCCGCGGCGCTGTTCGGCGTCGGCGCGGCGATCGCGCTCTACTTCCGCCGCCGGGCCGAGGGCGTTGAGCACCCCGCCGCGCTGCGGTGGCTGACGCTCGCCACCGTCGCTACCGCGGCGATGGCGGCGGTGCTCACGGTCGTGCACCCGGGCTGACCGTCGCCGAGCCGAGCACCGATCGGACCGCGACCGCGACCGCGTCGAGCGCGCCGCCGAGGAGGTCGAGGCCTGGGACGACGGCGACCCGGCCGGCTGGGCCGAGCGGGCGCTCGGGCGCATCGGCCGGCTCGCGATGCCGGGGGTCAGGACCGGCGGCGCTGGCGCTTGTCGCGCACGGACTGCTGTGCGTTCTCGGAGCGGCCGTCGCGCGCCCGCGCGGGCCGGCGCTGCACGCGCTCGCAGGAGCCGTTCGGGGCGGCCGCGGTCGCGTCGGTGATGACGTCGACCTGGTCGAGATGCGCGGTGTCGTTGCCCGGGCCGCACGTGATCCGGTCGACCTCGCCGTCTCGGGTGCGGAAGGTGTCATCGCCGTTGCCGCCGTCGAGCGTGTCGCCCACCTGGTCGACCGCGCCGTGGGGGCCGGGGCGCACGTCGCCGCGGGCGAGCGCCCATAGCGTGTCGTTCCCGTCGCCGCCGGCCGAGACGTCCTGGCCGGGGTTGGCGTAGATGGTGTCGTTCCCCGACCCGCCGGTCTGGATGTCGTTGCCGGTGCCGCCGGCCATCCGGTCGTTGCCGTTCTCGCCCGCCGATGCGTCGTTGCCGCTGCCGCCGTAGATGCGATCGCGGGAGTCGCCGCCGCGCAGCGTGTCGTTGCCCGGCCCGCCGAAGATGCGGTCGAAGGATGTCCGGTCGCCGGTGGCGTTGGCGTCGCCGGTGATCGTGTCGTCGCCGGTGCCGCCGCTGAGCCAGTCGTTGCCCTGGACGCCGGCGATCGCGTCGTTGCCGGCGTTGCCGAACACGCGGTCGTTGCCGACGCCGCCGGTGAGGCGGTCGGCGCCCGCCCGGCCGACGATGCGGTCGTTGCCGGCGTTGCCGTCGATGACGTCGGCGGCGTTCGTGCCGCGCAGGCGCTCGTTGCCCGGGCCGCCCTGGATGGTGGCGGCGAGCGCGGTGGCCGCGACGGCGAGCGCGGCCGCGGCGGCGATGGCGCCGGCGCGGCGGGACGTGCGGTGCATGAGTGGTGGCTCTCCTCCGTTCGGTTGCACCGGAGGTATGACCGCCGCGGGGCGCCGCGGGGCATCGGTCTCATGCACTTCTCACGCCTCGTGAGAGCTTCGTGAGAGTTCAGCGCGGATGCCTGTGGAACCATGCGTCGCGCCCGTCATCGTGCCCGCAATGCCCCGTCTCGCCGCCTGCCTCGCCTGCCTGGCCTGCGTCCTCGCCGCCGGGCCCGCCCTCGCGGCCCCGGCGACGGAGCGCCTGGTCGGCACACCCCAGGCCGACACGCTGACCGGGACCGCCGGCCGCGACGTCATCCGGGGGCGCGGCGGCAACGACCGGCTCACCGGCGGCCCCGGCAACGACCGCATCGCCGGCGGCCCGGGCAACGACCTTCTGGCCGGCGACGCGGGCCGCGACGCGCTCACCGGTGGACGCGGCGCGGACACGATGCTGGGCGGCGCGGGCGCCGACCTCGTCAACGCCGCGACGCGGGACGGCGCAGGCGACGTGGTCGTGGCCGGCGCCGGCAACGACACCGTCTCGGCGCTCGACGGAGCGCCCGACCGCATCTCCTGCGGGCCCGGGCGCGACCGCGTGCGCGCCGACCGCGGCGACGCCGTCGGGCGCGACTGCGAGCGGGTGAGCCGTGGCTGAGGCCGCGGCCGGCGACGGCGCTCGCCCCGTCGTCCTGCTGGTCGACGACGACGCCGCGATCCGCCGCACGATGACCGTCGGCCTCGAGCTCGAGGGCTTCGACGTCGTGTGCGCGTCGGGCGGGCGGCCCGCGCTCGAGGCGGTCGGCGCGGTGCGGCCGGCCGTCATGCTGCTCGACCTGACGATGCCCGACCTCGACGGCCTCGAGGTGCTCCGGCGCCTGCGCGCCGCCGGCGACGACCTGCCGGTGTGCGTGCTGTCCGCTCGCGACGAGGTGGCCGACCGCGTCCGCGGCCTCGAGGAGGGCGCCGACGACTACGTCGTAAAGCCGTTCGCGCTCGAGGAGGTCTCCGCGCGCCTGCACGCGCTGTTGCGCCGCCGGCCGCCCCCGCGAGACCGAGCGGCTCGTGGTCGGCGACATCGAGCTCGATCCGGGCGGCTTCAGCGCCCGCCGCGGTGGGCGCGAGCTCGAGCTCACCCGCCGCGAGTTCGAGCTGCTGCACCTCTTCGTGCGCAACCCGGGCGTCGTGCTCGACCGCCGCCGGCTGCACGAGGAGATCTGGCGCTACACCTTCGACCCCGGCACGAACGTCACCGACGTGTTCGTCGGCTACCTGCGGCGCAAGCTCGAGGGGGCCGGCGAGCCGCGGGTGCTGCATACCGTCCGCGGCGTCGGGTTCGTGCTGCGGACCTGAGCCGATGCGGGGGCTGCGCGGGCGCCTGACCCTCGGCGTGACCACCGTGCTGGCCGCGGTGCTCGCGGTGGCCGGCGTCGTCGTCGCCCGCGACGTCGACCGCTCCGAGCGGCAGGTGCTCGACGACCGTCTGCGGCGCACCGCGGAGCTGTCGCGGGCGACCGCGGTCGCGGCCGTGCAGCAGGAGCTGCCCGGCGCCGACCGCCGTCTGGACGCCGTGCTGTCCGCCACCCGCAGCTCGCTGCGGCTCGCCATCGGCGACACGGTGCTGCTCTCGTCGGGCGACCCGGCGCCGCAGGGTCGCCGCCCGCCGCTCGGCCTGCACACGGTCACGGTCGACGGCCGGCGCTACCGCACGTACGCGGAGACGCTTCAGGACCCGGGGCTCGGCGGCCTGGTCCGCCTGGAGCTGACCACGGGCCTCGATCAGCTGGAGCGCCGCCAGGCGGCGCTCCAGCGGCGGCTGGCCGGCCTCGGCGCGCTGCTCGTGCTCGTCGCCGGCGCCGGGGTGTGGCTGGCGGCCGACCTCGTGCTGCGGCCCCTGCGCCGGCTGCGCGCCGCGACGGCGGGGATCGCGTCCGAGGGGGACCTCGACCGCCGTGTCGCGGTCGAGGGCCCGACCGAGCTGCGCGGCCTGGCCGGCAGCTTCAACGCGATGCTGGCCCGGCTGTCGCGCTCGGCCGAGGACCGCAACCGCGCGCTCGAGGCGACGCGCCGCTTGCCGCCGACGCCGGGCACGAGCTGCGCACGCCCCTGACCAGCGTGCAGGCGACCTTGTCGGCGATTGCGCGTCACCCCGAGATGCCCGAGGCGCAGCACGGCGAGCTGGCCCGCGACGCGCTGGCCGAGCAGCGGCGGCTCGTCGAGCTGCTCGACAGCCTGCAGGCGCTCGCGCGCGGCGACGCCGGGCCGCTCGAGCTGGCCGAGGTCGACCTGGCCGAGGTGCTCGACGCGAGCGCCGGCGCGGCGGCGGCGCGGCATCCCGGGCTGGACCTCGAGAGCCGCGCGCCCGAGGGGGGCGGCGCGCTCGAGGGCTGGGAGCCCGGGCTGCGGATCCTGCTCGACAACCTGCTCGAGAACGCCGCGCGCCACGGCGGCGGGGAGGGCACGGTGCGCGTGACGCTCCACCCGGCGCGCAACGGCGACGGGCCGACGATCGAGGTCGAGGACGACGGGCCCGGCATCCCGCCCGCGGAGCGCGAGCGCGTGTTCGAGCCGTTCCACCGCGTTGCGGGAACCGACCGGCCGGGTTCCGGGGTGGGGCTCGCGCTCGTCGCCCAGCAGGCGCGCCTGCACGGCGCCGAGGTGACGGTGGGCGAGTCGGCGCTCGGCGGCGCGCGCGTGCGGGTCGGCTTCCCGGCGCCTCAGGAGCCGTAGGTCGCGATCGCGGCGGTCATGCGGTCCTGCAGGACGTGAGCGCGGGAGATCTTGCGCGTAGACATGAGCATCGCGAAGGCGACCGTGCGCCCGGCGGTCGTCACGCAGTAGCCGGCGAGCGCGCTGACCGCGCGCAGCGTCCCGGTCTTCGTGCGGCAGCGGTCCTGGGCGGGCGTGCCGCGCATCCGGCGGCGCGCCGTCCCGGTGCGCCCCGCCACCGCGAGCGAGCTCTCGAACGCCGGGCCGACCTCTTCCTGGGCGTGCATGCCGGCCAGCAGCGCGACGACCTGCCGGGGGCTCGTGCGGTTCGAGCGCGACAGCCCGGAGCCGTCGACCACTCGCGGCGCGATGCCGAAGACCGACAGCTGCTGGCGAACCACCGCCGCGCCCGCCGGCGTCGTCCCCGCGCCGCCGAACGCCGCGCCGAGCGCCTTGAGGAGCATCTCGGCGGCGAAGTTGTCCGACGGCACGTTCGTCAGCCGGGCGAGCTCGAACATCGGCGGCGAGTCGACGCCGGCCACCTCGCGCGCCTCGACCGGCGTGGGGCCCACGCCCGTGCGCCCGTCGACGCGCACGCCGGCGGCGCGCAGCGCCTTGACGAACCGGCGGGCGGCCTCGAGGGCCGGCGCGGCGTCGCGAGAGAAGCCGCGCCCGACCGCCAGGCCGCTGAGCACGCCGCCGATGTCGCGGTCGAACGCGAAGGCGGTGCGCGCGGCGCCGCGGCGGCTGTCGAACAGAGTCTCGTCGCCGAGCACCGAGCCGTCCACGCGGACGATGCCGCTCTGCGCCGCGACGGTCGCGGCCAGGGCGGCGATCTTCGCCCGGCTCAGCGTCGGGTCGCCGCCGCCGCGCAGGTAGAGGTTGCCGCGCAGGACGCCAAGCGCGTCGACCGCGCCGGCCGCCAGGATCTCCGTGCGCAGGCTCGCGTCGGGGCCGAAGCGCAGCAGCGCGGTCGAGGTCGTGTACAGCTTCTGCACCGAGGCGGGCGGCCGCGGCACGGTGTCCTTGCGCGCGTAGAGCGCCGCGCCGGTGTCGAGGTCCTGCACGTAGGCGCCGGCCAGCGGACCGGCGAGGCCCATCGCGCGCGACAGCCGCGCGCGGAGCCCGTCGGGGCCGAGCGCCTGCGACGGCGGCGCGAGGAGCCCGAGCAGCGCGCAGGTGGTCAGCAGGCCGGCGAGGAGGCGAAGCAGCGGCCGGCGCCGGCCGCTGACGGAGGCGAGCACGCTGACCTGAACACGCGTGGCGCCCGGAAGGAGCGCCCGCGGCGAGGTCGCTACAGCGGCATCTTGGTGCGGCCCTTGCGGCCTGCGGCGGCGCTCTTGTTCGCAGCCTTGTTCGAGCTGTCGAACGGCTTTCGCAGCCAGCGGCCGGCCGGCCCGGGGGCCTTGCCCGCCGTCCTGCCGCCGGCGCCGAAGAGGCGGTTGACGCCACTCTGCGGCTTGGAGGACAGCCGCGGGGCGAGGAAGCCGAGGATCAGGAGCACGACGCAGATCCCGGCGACGACGGCGATGGTCATGGTGAGGGAGTACCCGGGGCGGACTCGCGAGACGCGCAAGCGGACGCGGATGGCGCGCAGGGCGTGGTCGCCGTCCGCTGGGCGCCGCGGCACGGCCATACCCACGCGCGCCGGGTCGCCGAGCGGCCCGCAGGGCGCGACGAACACCGCTGCGGCCTCGAGGCGGTCCGCCTCCGGGAGCTGTTCAGGCCGAGCGGTCGTGGCGAACACGCGCCCGAGCGCGCCGGTGCGCTGGTCGACCCCGGCCGCCGCCCGACGAACAGCCCGCCGTGTCGGTCGGGTCCGTGCGCACGAGGCCGAGGGGTGGTCAGCCGCTCCACGCGCGCTCGAGCACCCGGCGCCAGTTGTCCCACGCGATCGCGCGCAGCTCGGCGCCGGTGAACCCGGCGCCGGCGAGCGCGTCGAGCAGCCGCGGCAGGCCGGCCACGTCGCCGAGCTCGGCGGGGATCGTCGCGCCGTCGAAGTCCGAGCCGAGGGCGACATGCTCGACGCCGATCCGGTCGGCCACGTAGCGGACGTGGGCGACCAGCGTCGCGAGCGGCGTGTCGGGCTCGTCGCGGCCATCCGCGCGCAGGAACGGCGCGGCGAACACGACGCCGACCAGCCCGCCGGAGGCGCCGATCGCGTCGAGTTGCGCGTCGGTGAGATTGCGCGTCGCCGCCGCCAGGGCGTGCACCGCCGAGTGCGAGGCGATCAGCGGGGCGGCGTCGATGCGCGCGACGTCCCAGAAGCCCGCCTCGTTGAGGTGGCTGACGTCGACCGCGATCCCCAGGTCGGCGCAGCGGCGCACGAGCGCGCGCCCGTCCGCCGTGAGCCCCGGGCCGGTGTCGGGCAACGCGGGGAACGCGAACGGCACGCCGTGGCCGAAGTGATTCGAGCGGCTCCACACCGGGCCCAGCGAGCGCAGGCCGGCCGCGTGCCACAGCTCGAGCGCGTCGAGGCCCGGGTCGATCGCCTCCGCGCCCTCGAGGTGCATGACCGCGGCGAGCACGCCGTCGGCGCGGGCGGCGTTGAGGTCGCCCGGGCCTCGGGCGAGCCGGACGTGGCCGGCGCGCTCGAGGCCGAGCAGCCGCCCGGCCACGGCGGTGGCATGCGGGGCGGCGAGGTCGGCGCCGATCGGCGGCGCGAGCGGGACGTCGAGGCGGCCGTCGGGGGTGGGCTCGAACGTCGGGTCGTAGCCGGGCGTGTCGGTGAACAGGGCGAAGATGCCGCCCGCGAGCCCGCCCGCGCGGGCCCGGGGGAGGTCGAGGTGGCCGCCGGGGCGGCCGGCGACGAAGCCGTCCGCGTCCTCACGCGTGAGTGCGTCGTTGTGGCCGTCGAAGACGGGGATCGCCGGCGGCGCGGCGCCGGCGCTCACCGCTCGTCCTCATACCGCGCGACGACGTGGCAGCACGCCCGGACGGGCGTCCTCGAGACGCTGCACCCCGGCTCGGGAGGCCGGACGCCGAGGTCGACGACTCCGAGCGCGATGTCCCGGACGCATGCGCCGACGTTCGCGGAACACGGGGACGACCTCGTGGGGGCGGTGGTGCCGACGCGGTTCGCGCTCTCCTCCCGAACGGGTCGTGAGCAGCGCAATTCCATGTCGGCCCGCGCGGGGCGCGCGGTGGATGTCAGGCCTGGCTCAGGCGGTGGCGCGCGTGGCCTGCGTGCTCTTCGTGGCCTGGCCGAGGTTGGCGAGGAAGAGGGTCTTGTCGATCCTGCCCTGGAAGATCGGGACGCCCATCTCCATGCACTTCGCGATGACTTCCTTGCGCTCGAGGCCAGCCTCGCGAGCGAGCTCGGTGGGCGTCAGGTGATTCGCCATTGGCGGGATCCTCCTTGGATGTTTGCAACGTGCTGCACGTATAGCGCTCGTTGCGGACGCACACAAGCGAATCCGCCCGCAACGTGCGCGTTTCGGTGCGATTGCCTACGCAGCCGGCGCGGGCCTCAGATCGGGTTCGGCACGTCGACGAACATGTGGCGGACGCCGAACTCGGCCGCGAGCAGGTCACCCAGCCGGCGCACGCCGAACGTCTCGGTCGCGTAGTGGCCGGCGGCCAGGAAGTGCACGCCGGCCTCGCGCGCACGGCTCATCGCGCGCTCGATCGGCTCGCCGGTTATGAACGCGTCCAGGCCCGCGGCGATCGCCTCCTCGAGGTAGTCGGCGCCGGCCCCGCACACGATGCCGACCGTGCGCACGCGCTCGGGGCCATCGGTGAACGCGAGCGGCTCGCGGCCGGTCGCCTCGCGCACGCGCGCGACGAGGTCGTCGGCGGCGATCCCGTCGCCGGGCAGGCGGCCCGCGACGCCGATCGTCGCCCGCTTGTGGGCGCCGAACGGCTCCCAGCCCTCGCACCCGATCGCGGCGGCGAGCAGCGCATTGTTGCCGTGCCGGAGGTGGCCGTCCAGCGGCAGGTGATAGGCGGCGAGCGCCATGTCGGCGTCGAAGAGCAGCTGCAGCCGGCGCTTGGCGGCGCGGTCCAGGGGCCGTGGCGGGCCGGCCCAGAGCAGGCCGTGGTGGACGAGCACGAGGTCGGCGCCTGCGTCGCGCGCTCGCTCGAACAGCTCGGCGTTCGCGGACACCCCGGTCACGATCGTTTGCACCTCCTCGCGGCCGGGAATCTGAAGTCCGTTCGGCCCGTAGTCGTCGTACGCGGCCGGGTCCAGCAGCGACTCGAGGTGACGGAGGATCTCGGAGAGCGACGCCACGCTCGCCAACCTAGTGACTTGCACGCGTTCACCTGAACGCTACAGTTCGGCTCTTCCGCCCGGCCGCCGACACGGATTGAGGGAGCCGGGGCGAAGAACAAGGAGTAGGGGACCATAGCCACGCTTGCCGCACCGCCGCCCTCGGGAGGGGCAGGTGCCGAATACACGGACGAGGCCCTCGTGGCCGCCATTCGCGCCGGCGACGACCGCGCGTTCGAGCGGCTCTACGAGCGCTACCAGCGGCGGATCGCGGCCTACGTGCATGGGATGGTCAAGGACCGCGGCCGTGCCGAGGACATCACGCAGGAGGTCTTCATCTCCGCCCTGCGGCGGATGCGCCAGACCGAGCGCCCGATCGTCTTCAAGCCGTGGGTCTACGAGATCGCCAAGAACGCGTGCATCGATGCGTTCCGCCGCTCGCGGCGCGCGGAGGAGATCTCCTACGACGCCGACGGCGGCCTCGGCCCGGCGGACCATGGCAAGCTGGTGAGCCAGAGCCCGACGCCGGACGCGGCGGTGGACGCGCGGATGTCGCTCGACAACCTGCGCGGCGCGTTCGGCGGTCTGTCCGAGACGCACCACGACATCCTCGTGATGCGCGAGCTCGAGGGCTTGTCGTACCGCGAGATCGGCCAGCGCCTCGGCATGAGCCGGCCGTCGGTGGAGTCGACTCTGTTCCGGGCCCGGCGGCGGCTGACCGAGGAGTACGAGGAGCTCACGTCCGGCGAGCGGTGCGTGCGCGTCCAGGCGCTCATCGCCGAGACCGACGGGCGGCGCATGGGCGTGCGCCAGGAGCGCCAGCTCGCCCTCCACGTCTCGCACTGCCAGCCCTGCCGGCGGGCCGCCTACGTGGCCGGTCTCGACGTCGCCGCTCTGGCCGACCGCAAGTCCCTGCGCTCCAAGATCGCGGCCCTGCTGCCGATCCCCGCGTTCGTACGCCGGTGGTTCGGCAAGGACGGCGACCACGGCGCCCCGGGCGGCGGCGCCGTCGCGCGCTGGTCGTCAACGGCCAGCCAGTACGCCGAGCCGGCCAGCGGCTGGGTCAAGGCGGCGACGGTGGCGGCCGTCGCGGTGGCCGGCATCGGCGCGGGCGTCGGCGTGACGCACGGGACCTCGACGCCCGCCACCTCGGGGCAGGCCCCGCCGGCGGCGGTGTCGAACGGCGGGTCCGGCGGGTCCGTTGGCTCGTCGCAGGCGGGCGGCGCGGCGACCGGCTCGGGCGCGGCGACGGCGGCCGGCGCGGCGGCGCAGCAGTCCTCCGCGCGCCGCGGCGGCGCGGCCGCGGGGCGGTCGGGCGCGGCCGGGCGCGACGGCGCGGGCCCGGGGAACGGCGCGGCCGGCGCCGGCGGGGGCGGCGGCTCGGCCGGCGGCGGTGGCACGAAGGCCGCCGGCGGCGCGGGCACCAAGGCCGGCGGGTCCGGCGGCTCCGCGGGCGGGGCGCTCGACAACGCGACCAGCACGGCCGGCCGCGCGGTCGACAAGGCCAGCGACACGGTCCGCACGACGGTCGACGGGACGAAGAAGACCGTGAGCAGCACGACCAAGAAGACGACGGACACGGTCAACGAGACGGTGCGCGACACCACCGACAAGGTCGACAGCGCGACGAACAACGCGACGAAGCCCGTGAGCGACGCGGTGAACGGCGCGGTCAACACGGCGACCGGCGCGGTCAACACGGCGACGGGCACCGGCACCGGCGCGATTCCCTCCGACCCCGTCGGAACCGTGACCGGGTCGCTGCCGACGGTGTCGACGCCGAGCGTGAGCGTGAGCGTGCCGACGTCGCCGCCGGTCAGCGTCCCGACGCCGACGCTACCCTGACGCGCGGCCCGAGCGCGGCGCCTTCCAGACCCTCGTGACAGGCCTGGCGGCCTGCTGTTGCAACGCCCTCGCCAGGGCCGGCTGGATACACTGGAACCCTCTCTCGGGGCGTGGCGCAGCCTGGTAGCGCGCACCGTTCGGGTCGGTGAGGTCCCCGGTTCAAATCCGGGCGCCCCGATTGAGCTCCCTTCCCCTCGCGGATGCGCGCCCGCGCAGGGACACAGCGGCCCGCCCACCCGGTGAGGTCCCCGGTTCAAATCCGGGCG
>Ga0126313_10002143_pt1 | contig 10877 bp, 8 predicted proteins | sample Plot105A_FD_89954 | JGI IMG/M metagenome (GOLD analysis project Ga0126313, IMG submission 89954) | Serpentine soil microbial communities from UC McLaughlin Reserve, CA, USA - Plot105A | ecosystem: Environmental > Terrestrial > Soil > Grasslands | place: USA: UC McLaughlin Reserve, Lake County... | reverse complement strand
CGGGAGGCCCCCTACTCCTACCCCGAGGTCGGGGCTACGCGGAGAGGGACGAAGGAGCTGGCCGGCTACACGGTGGACCGCAACCGCATGAGGCTCGGAGAGGGGGAGGAGGCTTTCCAGAGGGCGGTAGCTGCCCTTCGCGCCTGGAAGATGTTCGACGTTGGCTGGATATGGATCTTTCCTCAGGACGCGCCGGTAGAGGTTGGGACGACTGTCGCCGTGCTCGCCCGCCACCACGGCTTCCACTCACTCAACGCCTGCCGGATCGTCTACCTGATCGACGAAGAAGACGGCGACACCCTTCGCTACGGCTTCGCTTATGGGACGCTGCCGGAGCACGGCGAGAGGGGTGAGGAGCGCTTCACGGTCGAGTGGCGCCGCGGCGACGGCTCTGTCTACTACGACATCTACGCCTTCTCCCGGCCCAACCACCTTCTCTCGAAGATCGGGCGCCCCCTCGCCAGACGCCTGCAGCGCCGGTTCGCGAGGGACTCCCTGCGAGCTATGGTTCGAGCGATCGCGTGAGGGTTCGGCGCGGCGACCGGCGCCGCTGACCTGCGTTCTCTCTGGAGATCAGAGCCCCCATGGCACCTACGAAAGGGTAGACGAGGGCAAATAGGACGGCGACGATACCCGAGTCGTTGAGGGCGCCCGAGGCGACCGCGGCAAGGATCGCGGCTGGCATCGCAGCGGCCAGCGGCGTGCCGCGCGCCCGATGCCAGCCGGCGTAGATCACTACCGAGCCGGCGACGAGCATCAGGAGGAGGACGGGGCTCGTGAGGTAGCCGGCGCTCAGCGCCAGCTTGCGGACGAGGATCTCGCCCAGCCCGCCCCCGCCTCCCGCCGCCCGCGAGCCGTGCGACACGTCGGGGAAGAGGAGGCCGCTCGCCAGGAACAGGGCAGCGGCGAACGCGAACCCGCCGGTGGACCACGGGATCACTGCCCTCAACCCCCCTCCGCCCAGCATCCCAACCGTCGCCCCTACCCCGATCCCGAGCGCCAGCGACCCGCCGACATCGGCCCCCATCGTCGGCAGCCCGAGAACGAGCACGGCGACCGCGCCGAACATCACTGGCAACGCCGCCGCCATCCTGAGCTGGCGCGCGAGGACCCCGAGGCCAAGCGTAAGGCTACCGGCGAGGGCAGCAGCGTACTCGTTGCCGACCCCGTAGAACCGGGTCCCCGTGCCGGGGTTATAGCCTATGGTGGAGTACCGCTCCAGCACCCCTCCTGCCGCCGCGTCGAGGAGCACGAGTAGAGCCGTCGCAAGAGATACAGCGGCGAGCGCCCCCGCGAAGCCGCCCGAGATCCTCGATGAGAGGAAAGAGATCCCACCTGCAAAGAGCACGGTGAGCGCGGCGACCGCGAGCACGCCGGTTACCGGGACGGCGGCGGCGAAGAGCGCCCCCGCCGGGAGCGCAGCGAGGGCCAGCACGACAGCCGAGGCGCCATTCCTGCCGCCGCGCAAGACCCCCACCCCCAGGGCACAGGCGCACAGGACCCCGATCACAGCCCACACCTCGAACCCGCTCTCCGTGACGAACCACATCCTGCGCTGCAACCGCTCCGCGCTCTCCGGCTCGCCCTGGCGTACCTCCGCCACCCTCCCCGCCATCTCGGAGGGGACCGGCGCGCCGAGGAGGGAGAGCAGGGTGGGGGCCACGTCCGCGTTCGTCACTAGCCCCGCCGTCCGGGTCGAGGGCGAGTACAGGAGTCCTCCTTCGCTCTCTCCGGGCTGCACCAGCGCGAAAGGCGTCAGGTTCGGCGACTCGGGAGGACCGTTGGGGGCGGCAACGGCGACCGCCGCGCCGGTTCTCCTGGCGGCCCCGACGACCTCCGCCGCCCGCGCCGCGTCCACTGCCTCGACGGCGACGAAGCCGGCGCCGTCGTCGAGAGCGGACTGGAGGTTCCCCAGGGGGTCCTCGCCCTCGTAGCCGAGGGGTACGTCGCCGTCCGAGTCCATCGCCACGAGCCTGGCCCTGTCTCCCACGGCCGCTGCCTTCACATCTTCCCGTTCGAGGGTGTCGCCCAGAGAGCCGGGATGGATGGTGCCGGCAGGACCGTCGAACGCGGCCGGGATCTGCTCGGGGCTGGAGGGCAAGCTCTCCGGCAGGAACCTGGTGTCCACCCGCGAGCCGGAGCCGAGGAAGACATAGCCGAAGCGCGGGTCGTCGGGGGGCTCGGCCCCCTGGACTGCAGAGAGCGTAGCCGCAGCGCCATCCCGGAAGGCTTCCTGGAGAACCGGTTCCTTCTCTACATCTTCCCAGGAGAGGCCGTCAACGAGGACGAGGACTACCGGTTGCGCGGGAGGCGCTGCGGTTGCCGGAGGAGGGTTCGCGGAGGCGGCGAGAATCGCCAGTAACAGGGAGGATAGTAGCCAGAGAAAGACTGCCCGCACGGCGGATCCAGTTTAGCAGAACGCCGCTTCCCGCTAGTACTCGACGGCAAAAGAGAGGGCCGGGGTCTCTACCCCAACCTCTCGTTCGTCACTCCCTCCACTCCTTTCTTTTGTGCCAATGACGCTTTGGAACCGCACTCTACAGAGCAGAAGTCTCCAGTTCGTTACGAAAAGCGTTACGGGAGCGTATCCCCATGAAAAATCTCGGAAGAATCCTCGAACATTCGTATCTGCGGCCTCATCCGGCTCTTCGCTCCACTCTAACGTGGGGCGGTGGGGCGTGGACCCTGCCCCTCCGGCCAAAGAACCATCGCCCCGCCTAGGCGCCGTGAGCGAGTCGAGAGCCCTGCCCTTTCGGCCAAAGAACCGCTTCGCCTCGCGACATGGGTAAGTATGTCACCGGTTCGAGGCGGCGTACATTGGTCATGTGGCCCATTTTGTGGGCCACATGACCAATATTTGTGTGTCATGTGGTTCATTTCCCGCCGAGGGGCTGATGGAGCCCGGCTACTCCGCCGGGTCTATGAGGCCAAGTTCTATAGCCTTGACGGCTGCCTGGGTGCGGTCGGAGACCTCGAGCTTGGAGATGATGCGCTCGAGGTGGCGCTTGACCGTCGAGAGGCTGAGGTGCAGCGCCTCGGCGATCCTGCGGTTGGTCGCTCCTCTGGCGAGGTGCTGCAGTACCTCCGACTCCCTCGCCGTTAGAGATCCAGGGTGGTGCCCGTCCCGGTCCGCGGCGGAGGGGTCGGAGACCTGGGACGGAACAGCCTCCTTCGCGAGGCGCCTCACCAGCCGCATCACGAGCTCCTGGTCTACGGGCGACTCCCCCGCGAGCGTCCCCCTTACGGCAGTCGCGAGCTCTATGGGCCCCACGCCCTTGAGCACGTAGCCGGCGGCCCCGGCCCTTATGGCGTCGAGGAGCATCTCCTGGTTGGCGTGGGCCGTGAGGACAAGCACGCTGGTCTTCGGGAGTTCGGCCTTTATCATGCGGGTGGCGGAGATACCGTCCATCTCGGGCATCGAGAGGTCCATGAGCACGAGGTCGGGACGTAGTTCCAGGCTGAGCTCCACCGCCTCCCTGCCGTCTGCCGCCTCGCCCACCACCTCGAGGTCGGGCTGGGTCTGGAGCATCGCGCGCATGCCCGACCTCAGCAGCGCGTGATCGTCGGCGATCAGCACCCTGGATGGGGTAGGATCGCTGCGCGCGTCTATCCCGGGGGAGGCGTGAGCCTCGGACCTCGAGCCCGGAAGTCTGTGGACCGATCCTCCCTCCATATCACCTCTTTTCGTGTTGCGGGGAAGTACCAGGCCTTTCCCTCGCTACGTAACCACCCTAGCATAGCCTATTCATAGCCGTGGCGTATCACTCAAATTGCGTATTTTTGCAAGTTTTCCTTCGCTCGCGGGCGAGGGCGGGGTCTCCACTGGTGCTAAACTGCGCCCCGGATTGAACGCGACGACACACGCGGTGTTCGGGGTCGCGGCGCTGGCCGGCGCAGCGCTCGTCGCGGGGACCGACCCTCCTGCTTACGCCTACCCCGTGGCCGTCGCTGCGGCCTGGCTTCCCGATGTGGACAACCCGCGCAGCACCCTTGGCAACGGTCTCAGCCGGCTCAAGAGCCCCTTGTTGAACACGATCACTCGTCCCGTGAGCTGGGCTCTGAGGGTAACGTCGTTTACCCTGGTCCGTACCGTAGGCCACCGCACCCTTACCCACTCGCTGCTCGGCGTGGCCATCTTCGTCCTGCTCGCCCGTTTGCTCCTTGGCGGCTTCCCTAACCTCTTTCTAGCCCTCGTCGCGGGCTACACCTCTCACGTCTTCGCCGACGCCCTGAACACGAGGGGGGTGCCGCTGCTCTGGCCCATGGGGAGGCCGTTCAGGTTGTTGCCGGGTGGCCTGCGCTCAGGCGGGGCGGTTGAGCTCGTCGTGGCGCTCGGCGTCTTCGTCTTCGCGCTCTGCGAGCTCTACGCGCTCTACCCCGCGCTGCGCGGCGCCCTCGGCCTCATCGAGCCACTCTAGCATCGCGCGGCTCGAGGGATGGACGGGACGGCCGCGCCCCTCGTTGTGCGCGACGACGCGCCGCAGAGCCTCTGCGGCCGCCTCGCGCAGGTCCTGGCCGGCCAGGGCCCTGATCCTCCCCACGCTAGGGTAGTCGCGGGAGGGTTCGATCTTGTCCGCCACGTACAGGGCGACCGCGAGCGGTCCCATCCCAGCCCTCCCGACGGTGTGGTCCCTCACGGCCCCGAGAACCTCCTCGTCCTCGACGCCGAGCTCCCGCCGCGCTAGCTCCGCCGCTACGGGGCCGTGCAGCAGCTTCGGGCTCTCACGCTCGGGCTCACCGATACGTAGATCCCAGCTCTCTGCCAACCGCAGGAACTCCTCCGGCGCCGTCTCCCTCGCCGCGTCGTGCAAAAGGGCTGCGAGCCGCGCCCTGGCAGGGTCGAGGCCGTGAAGACGCGCGAGGTCCTCGACCGTCTCCGCAACCCTTGCGGTGTGGCCGTAACGCTTCTCGGAGAGCCTCTCGCGCGCGAAGGCGTCTGCGGCGTCGATGAGCTTCTCGGTAGCCTGACGATTCTCCACCCGGCGGATTGTAGAATAAAAGGGTGCAGGAGGAGCGTAACATAGAGAGCGCCGAGATAATCACCATAGGGACCGAGATGCTGCTCGGCGACCTGGTCGATACCAACACGGCGTGGCTGAGCGCCAGGCTCGCGGCTCTGGGAGTAGGCGTCTACCGCCACACCACCGTAGGGGACAACAGGGAGCGTATAGTTGGCGCCTTGAAGGAGGCCGCCTCGCGCGCTGACCTGGTGATCACCACGGGAGGCCTCGGTCCGACCTCGGACGACCTCACCAACGAGTGCCTCGGCGCAGTGACGGGCCGCGGTATGGTCGAGTACCCCGAGGCGAGGGAGCACGTCGACGAGATGTTCAGGAGGTTCGGCCGCGAGCCAACCAAAAACAACTACAAGCAGGCGCTCTTCCCGGAGGGGACGGATCTCATCCCCAACCCGCTAGGCACGGCGATGGGGGCGCTCCTCGAGGCTGAAGGAGCCCTCTTCGCGACCCTGCCAGGAGTTCCTGCCGAGATGAAGGGGATGTTCGAGGAGACCCTGGAGCCCTTGATCCGGGATCGCAGCGAAGGGGCCATAACCTCGAGAACGCTCTGGTTCGCGGGGATCGGGGAGTCCGCGCTGGCCGAGAAGGTCCAGGACTTCCTCGACGCGACAGACCCCACCGTCGCTCCTCTTGCGGGCCAGGGCAAGGTTCGCCTCCGCATTACCACCCGCGCCGCAACCCAGGAGGAGGCCGAAGAGAAGATAGCGCCGGTCGAGGAGGAGATCCTCTCCCGCCTCGGCGACTACTACTTCGGTGAGGACGAAGAGACCCTGGAGAGCGCCGTAGGCCGCCTCCTCAAGGAGCGCGGCGAGACCCTCGCCCTCGCCGAGAGCTGCACGGGCGGCCTCCTCGCCAAGCGACTTACCGATATCCCAGGCTCTTCGGCCTACATCGAGGAGGGGCTCGTCACCTACTCCAACGGGTCAAAAGAGCGCCTGCTCGGGGTGCCCCGCGAGATGCTCCTCGAGCACGGCGCCGTCTCGGAGCCCGTAGCCCGCAGGATGGCCGAGGGCGCGCGAGAGACAGCAGGAACGGACTACGCTCTCTCCGTTACGGGCATAGCCGGTCCCGAGGGCGGGACGGAGGAGAAGCCCGTAGGGCTCGTCTTCGTGGGGCTCTCGGACGCGGAGGGTGCCTTCGCCGAGAAGCTCGACCTCTCGGCCTGGGCGCGCTCGCGCGATGCCATCAGAGAGCGGAGCGCCAACCGCGCCCTCGACCTACTCCGCCAACGCATAGAGGAACGAAATGGTTGATTGCTACCGAGAGCCGCCTGGCGAAGCCGGCGGCGCGCTTACCCAAGCGGCTCTTCTGAGCCCCCTCCGCTCTTCGGGACGGGACCGAGCCACAGAGAGACGTATGTGGGCTGCATGGTCTCTCTGACCACCCCGACGAGATCCGCGTTCAGAGCCTCGAGATCTGTCTCGTCTCTAAGCTTCGTCGAGAAAGATTCGAGGGTCTTTCTCGCGTCGTACCTCCTCCGATAGAAGCGGCGGTCTATGAGGCCCTGAATCCTGCGCCTCAAGGGGCTGAACAGCGCCGCTATAACGAGGGTCGAGACCACGATAGCAACCTGGGGCTGGCGCTCCTGGCCAGTGAGCGCCCTGAAGACCGTCTCCGTGGCGGCCACGCCGGCGAAGTAGACCGCGGCCAGCGTAGCCGTCAGCGAGCCATAGACGAGGGTGCGGTTTATGAGGAGGTCTATTTCGTAGAGGCGGTACTTGAGGACGCCGAAGCCCACAGCGATCGGGACTGCCGCAAAGCTCGCTAGCGCGGCTTGCTGTAGGAGACCTAACCACAACGGCGTGCCTGGCACACCCCAGCCCAACGGGAAGAATAACGAGCTAACCATGGCGATAAGGTAAAGCAGGCCCACCACCGAAGCGGCAAATGCTATCCACTTGATCTGCTGTCGCTCCTCACCTTTTGAGCGTCGGTAGCGCATCACCAGGCTCAAAGCCGAGGCGAGCATGCACAAGGGGAGCAGCAGGAGGACTATAAACACGGCAGTCGCCACCCAAGGGACTCCCTCCAGCCCGAAGGGGTTGCGCATCCCCGGATGACCTTCCAGAGGCCCTGGGGCGAAGGTGACTCCCAAGCTGGCCAACACCATCACCACCCCGGCGAGCCAGGCCAGCGGACGCCATCTCCTCGAAGGGAGCTTGCCGTCGGGGAAGAGCAGGATCAGGTAGATGCCGAGCAGCCCTATGGGGGGTATCCATATCCACTGGGTTAGCGCATCCATGGTCACAGGGTAAGGTCCGGAGCCAGGGATGAAGTCCCCCAGAAAGATAATCATCCACAAGAGACCGACGGCCAGGCAGATCCAGCCCACGGGGTTTTTCGGGTGCCTAGAGGCGATCAGGGCACCCACTATGGGGAAGGCCAGGAAGGAGACGAGGGTCAACAGCTCACCGAGAGCGCCGGTGCTGGTAGCCTCCTGCGATGAAAGGACAAGGACGTACAGCACGATGCTGGCTATGAACATGGCCACAGAGAGTCCGGCGAGCGACCAGGCGAGCCACGTCGCTGCGCGGGCGCTCACCCGACCGGACCCCTGATCTCTCTCAACCTCTTGCGACACCAAGGTCCCATTCTACGCTACTGCTGTCTCCCGTTCGTTGCGAAGAGCGTTACGGGGCGACGATGCCGTCAGTTCTCGGTGGGGGATTCTTGAAGAACCACCCTTGTGGTGTGGGAAGTGGGATAGTACACTTCTGCGAAGTTGACGGCACGCGAAAGGGGGTGATCCAGATAGACGCATCGAGTAGTAGCCGCGGGTATCTTCTGGGAGAGGTGGCTCTGACCTAGCCCGACCGAAAACCCTGGCGGGTTCCTGGGTTATTTCCTTCCGCCTCTTCTGTAGTTGAAGGCGGACGTGCTGAGAACCAGATACCTGCGTAGCACTCAGAAGGGTACGGCCCCCGGAACCGATGTGTTCCGGGGGCTCGTTTCGTTGCATCACCCAGCATCTTCCCGGGGAGACGCCATGCCCGCCTCCATCTACAGGAGCCCTGAGGGTAGGGCCGAGGTCCTTCGTCTCTACGACGAGGCGCTCACCCATCTGGGGGTAGAGCACGAGAACCTTACGGTGGAGACGCGCTTCGGCGGTACCCACGTCCTGGCCGTGGGGTCAGCGGACGCACCGCCCCTGCTAATACTCCCCGGCGGTAACTTTCTCAACCCCACGTGTCTCGGATGGTTTCTGCCTCTGGCGCGGGAGCACCGCCTCTACTCGCCAGACACCATCGGGCAACCCGGCAGGAGCGCCGAGGAGAGGCCCTCCTCGGGCGGCGACGGCCACGCCTGGTGGGTCGAGGACGTCATGGACGGTCTGGGCCTCGAAACCGTCCCCTGCGTCGGCGTCTCCTACGGCGCAGGCGTCGCTCTGAGGATGATGGGCTACGCCCCCGAGCGCGTCTCTCGGGCCGCGCTCGTCGTGCCCGCCGGTGTCGCCGCGGGCTCGATGCGGCGTATGCTCGTCGAGGTAATGGTCCCCATGCTTCTCTACCGCCTGCGGCCGACGCGCGAGCGAGGCCTGCGCGCGGCCGCGCCGCTCCTGAGCGAGCCAGACGAGAGGTTCGCGCGGCAGCTAGGCGCGATCTACCGCCACGTCAGGCTCGATGCTCACCTGCCGCGCAAGGCCACGGCGGAGGAGCTCGATCGCTTCGACGGTCCCGTGGCGGTCTTCGCGGCCGAGCATGATCCTTTCTTCCCCTGCGAACCCGTCCTCGCGAGGGCGAGGAAGATAATCCGCAACCTCGAGCACGCTGTGTGCCTGACGGGCTGCAGGCACGTACCGTCAGGAGAGGCGCTGAGACGCGTCAACGAGAGGATCCGCACCTTTCTGCGCGGCTCCGGCGGCGCGTAACGACGGAGAGATGGAAACTCACCGCCGCTCGAGCGGTACCCACTCCCTGTCCCTCGGCCCCACGTAGGCCGACTGTGGCCGTATGATGCGGTCGAGGGCCTGCTGCTCGAAGCAGTGCGCCGTCCAGCCGGCCACTCTCGACGCCGCGAAGGTGGGGGAGAAGAGCTGGGTAGGCAGACCAAGCCCGTGCAGCAGGAGCGCAGTGAAGAACTCGACGTTGGTCTGCAGGTTCCGTCCTGGTCTGTGCTCTGCGAGCAACCTGAGTGCCGCCTCCTCGACCTCGAGCGCCAGCTCGTAGAGCTCCCCGTCCCCGCCGGCGGCGTACAGGCGCTCCGCCGCAGCGGCGAGCACGTCGGCGCGGGGATCCCTGACCCTGTAGATGCGGTGGCCGAAGCCCATGAGCCGCTCGCCGCGCTCGAGCTTCTCGCGCAGTACGCGCCCTGCCCTGCTCGCCTCCCCGATCTCGAACACAACGTCGAGCGCCGGCCCGGGCGCTCCTCCGTGTAGCGGCCCCTTGAGCGCCCCTATAGCGCCGACTACAGCCGAGACTATGTCGGATCGGGTCGAGATGATGACCCTCGCCGCGAAGGTGGAGGCGTTCATGCCGTGGTCGACCGCGGCGTTGAGGTATGTCTCGAGCGCTCGCACAGCTTCCTCGCCGGGCTCCTCCCCGTCGAGCATGTAGAGGTAGTTCGCGGTGTGGCCGAGCGCAGGATTCGGCGCAACGGGTTCCTCGCCACACATCAAGCGCCAGTACGCGGCCACGATGGTCGGGACTCCGGCCACCAGCGCCAGCGCTTCGGCGTGGGGAGTTACTCCAAGGTTCATCGTCCCCGCAGCCATGCGCAGCGCATCCATCGGATCCACCCCGCCAGCGGCAGCCGCCCGCAGAAGGTCGAGCGTCGCAGGGGCAAGCATCCGCGCACCAGATAGCTCCCGCGCAAAGGCTGCGAGCTGTCCGGAATCCGGCAGGGCATCGTGCCACAGCAGGTAGACCGTCTCCTCGAAGGAGGCCCTGCTCGCCAGCTCCTCGACGGGGAAGCCGGCGATGATCAACTCCCCAGCCTCGCCGTCCACGCTGCTCAAACGGGTCTCCGTGGCGACCACCCCCTCAAGCCCAGATGCAACAACCGTCCCCGACTCGTCCCGCATGCTCGTGCTCCCTTCAAGGTACTTGACCCGAACAGCTCCCGATTGTAGATAACTGTATAGTTATTATCAACGTTGATTTATAAATCAATGCATGATACGATGTGGCTGGAGGCGTGCGGTATGGAGGAGAGGGATGGGTGAGGAGCGTTATCTCGGGGCTGGGCGGGCGGCTGAGGAGTTGGGGGTAAGCCTGGCGACACTGTATGCGTATGTGAGTCGGGGCATGATCCGCTCCGAGGCCGCTGGGGGACGCGAGCGGCGCTACAGGGCCGAGGACGTGCGGAGGCTCAAGGAGCGAAAAGAGCGGAGGCGGGACCCGGATCGCGCGTTGGAGGGCGCGTTGCACTGGGGCACGCCTGTGCTCGAATCCGCCATTACGCTCATAGAGGAGGACGGGCTCTACTACAGGGGAAGGGACGTTCTGGAGCTCGCTGTGGGGAGCACCATCGAGGAGGTAGCAGCCCTGATCTGGACGGGAGATACGGGACGGGCGCCTGAGCTTTTCCCCCCCGAAGTACCGGAGATCCCATCGCGCATGAGGCCAGCCGGCCTGCCGCCGCTAGAGACCTTCCAGGTGCTGCTCACCCTGGCGGGCGCCGAGGATCCCGCCGCCTACGACCTGCGCGGCGTGGCTGTGGCGCGGACGGGCGCCCGAATGGTTCGCCTGATGGCGAGCGTCGCCTCGGGGGAAGCAGCCCCTGGTGTGGCACAGACGCTGGCACGCGGATGGGACCCGGACGGGCCCGGGGCGGAGGCGCTCCTCGGCTCGGCGCTCATCCTGTGCGCGGATCACGAGCTGCCCGTCTCGAGCTTCGTTGCGCGCTGCGTTGCCTCTTCCG
>Ga0126313_10002142_pt1 | contig 10879 bp, 5 predicted proteins | sample Plot105A_FD_89954 | JGI IMG/M metagenome (GOLD analysis project Ga0126313, IMG submission 89954) | Serpentine soil microbial communities from UC McLaughlin Reserve, CA, USA - Plot105A | ecosystem: Environmental > Terrestrial > Soil > Grasslands | place: USA: UC McLaughlin Reserve, Lake County... | reverse complement strand
GACGGCCGGACCCTCCTCGTCGGAACGGACGACGGGTTGCTCCGTATGCCCCTCTACCCGGAGGAGGGCGGCTCGTTCGCGGCCACCCCCGTACCGGGCCTGGAGGACCACGCCGTCTACGCCCTCCTGCGCGCCGAGGGCCGGTGGTGGGTGGGGACCTCGGAGGGGGTCGTGCTGCTCGGGGACGATGGCGAGGTTCGGCCGTTCGGGTTGCGGGGGGATCAGGGCACGGCCACCGAGGTCTACGCCGTCCATCAGGACGTTGGTGGAACCCTCTACTTCGGCACCGGGCTCGGCCTCTTTCAATACCAACCGGCCATGGACCGCTGGTACTACTACGCCGGAGCGTCGAGCACCGAACAGGACCCCGACTGGGAGGAGTTCGTCCCCGGCGGTGAGCTCCCTGCGGCGAACGAGGTCTTCCTGCCCGTCGTCCGCGCGGTGCGTCGCGGGCCGGACGCCTCGCTCTGGCTCGGCACCGACAACGGCATCGTCCGTTACGTCGCCCGTTCGGAGCGGGGTCTGGCCTACACTACCGTGCTCGAGGCGTTCCCCGACCTCACCGAGGGCAGGGTCTTCGCCATCGAGGAGGATGAGCGCGGTTTGATCTGGTTCTGCACCGACCGGGGGCTGATGCGCTACGATGGCCGCGATCTGTGGCAGGCGAGGTTGGACGGGTGGAAGCAGCTGGGGGCGGCCTCAAGTCTGTTCGAAGGCCGGCCCGAGCCCAGAGGCTCCTGGCGCTTCGTGCGCTCCTCTTCGACGTGGGAGAGGAAGGGGCCGGAAGAAGGCGGGTTCGAGCCGTTCCCGGTAACGCTACGCACCACCCGGCCGGACGCGGTGCGGGCGATCCTATGGACCGACCAGGTCGAGGCGGATCGCGGCCAGTGGGACGGCGAGACGTTCACCCGGAGCGCGGGAGTGAGCGAGGCGAAGCTGCGGATGCGCTGCAAACCAAGTAAAGACACCATACGCGACGGCGGCATGCCCGCCGTGCCACGTCTGCCGGTGGGCCGGTCGGAGTGGCGTTACCTCTCTCTGGAACCGGAGGGGCTCGAAGAGCCCGAAGAGCGGCCCTCGTGGACCATCGAGGGGCGGCTGTTGCCGCCGCCGGATCTTCCCTCGCCCTGGCCGGGGCGCTACGATCTGCCGGCTCCGCCCCCGTCCGGCCTCTTCGACGAGGCCGTCTTCGCCTTCGAGCCGGCGGCCCGGGTCTGGTTCGGGTGGGAGGCGAGGCGGCCGTTGACGGTCGTGGCCCGGCTGCAGAAGAGGTTCGCAGGAGAGAACGTAGATCCGGCGATTCTGGACCGGGTGTGGCAGGGAATCCAGCAGGTGCGGCCCGCGGGGGTCCGCGCCGCGCTCGCGATCGAAGAAGAGATAGTGCGAGGAGGTAAGGACGATGGGTGAGCTAGTAGACCGGCTGGGCAACAAGAGCGCCGGGCAGCTGATCAAGAGCGAACACTGGAACGAGCTGGTCGCCGCGGTCGAGAACCTCTCGGAGACGGTGGACGAACGCTTCGCCGAGGTAGACGCCCGGTTCCAGGAATTCTCCGCTACGGTGGAAGAGCGGTTCCAGGAACTGGGCGCCAGGGTCGATGACCTGGCCGGAGACTTCGGCGCTTTCCGCGATACAGTGCAGCCGTTGCTGGGCGAGTACTACCGCCTGACCATGGAGACCACGAGGACCAGCTTCGCCATCGGGGAGCTGGCCCAGATCACGGCGCGGGTCACCGACCTCCGGGGGAACCCGCTCGACCTGTCGAACGAGGCCGACCGGCCCTGGATCGACTTCGTCGTCGCCAGCTGGGGCCAGCTCAAGCCGGTCGCCGGCTTCGAGAGCCTCGGCGGCGCCGGGGACCGTACGATCTCCGTGCGGACGGACGCGCAGGGCATAGCGCGGGTGCACCTGCGCTCCGACCACGCCGAGGGCTTCACCGACGAGGACGAGGCGGAGGTGGCGGTCTCTCTGCAGACGAGGCTGGAGACCGACAGGAGCATCGCGGAGACGATCCTCTCGGCGGCAACGCCCATAGAGGCGAAGGAGAGGGGCGCTTTCCGGGTTTTGACGGCCGAGTACGACCGCACGGACGCGCCGCGGGTGAGCAGGTACGCGGACGCTTACTTCTCGAAGAATTCCGCGCTGATAGTGGGGAGGATCACGCCGCCCATCTTCACGCACCGCTGGCGAGATTACCGCTCCACGGTGATGGCCTTCGCGAGGCGCGACAGCGATCCCGTCACCCCGGACCAGAGCCGGGGCGTGAGCTCCATCCAGGTGACGTTCCGGGATTGGATCGGACCCTGGATCATCACCGACTACTTCGTGGAGACGGAGACGCTGGTGGAGAGATTCCGTGACCGCCTGATCCCCACGCTCACCGCCAACTTCGACCAGTCGATCGACGACGTCAAGTCGGAGGTAAACGAGTTCGTCCTGGACAAGGGCTTGATCGGCAGACAGCGCAACTACCGGGTCATCCAGGAGGCGCTCGACACCGTGACCACTCCCCAGCCTCTGGACTACGACCTGAGGAAGCTGACCAGGCCCATGCAGGACGCCATCGGCATCCAGCGAACGCTGGAGAGCGCGCAGGGCGCCGGCGCCGACGGTCAGGAGGCCGCGTTCGGGGCGTTCGCGAACGCGGCCGTCCGGGCGGAGGATGCGGTCGTCCGGGTGGACTCCCAGGTCGCGCAGGTCGAGGAACTGCTCACCGGTTACGTCGACCAGCAGCTGGGCGAGGCGCGGAACCAGCTGCTGTTCCAGGTGCAGCAGGAGCAGGCGAACCTCAAGGACGAGTTGCTCGCGGAGAACGGGCCCATCAAGTCGGTCCAACAGAACCTGCAAGCCGTCTCGGGAGAGGTACAAGGCTTCCAGACAGCGCTGAACGCAAAGGCCGACGTGCAGACGCTCGCCCGGTTCCTCCCCAGGTAAGCCGCAGCAGGGAATGAAAGAGACGAAAGGAAGATAATGCCGGAAGAGGAATACCTTCGTCCGGAAGACATCCGTCCCGCTCGCGCGCGTCAGGTTCTGAACTTCCTGAACGCCGCACAGACCGCGGAGGAGATCGCAACAGCGGTCGAGATCCCCCACGAACTGGATGTGGGCGTCCGGCTCGGGCAGCGCATCCTGGACAGGCGCGAGCAGCTGGGCCGCTTCGCCAACCTCCAACAGGTTGCCGACATACCCCTCATCGGCCCCGAACGTTTCACGGAGATCGTCACGACCCTCTCCTCGGATGCTCCCCCGGCGCCGGGGGCGTCGTCGGGCGGGCTCCTGCACGAGATCCGGACGCTGCGGGAGCAGGTGGAGGACCTGCGGGCGGCGATCGGCGCCCGGTCGCGGGTCGTGGTGCACGCGCTGCAGGAACGACCTTTCCTCGGCCAGGCGGTGAACCTGGTGGCGACGGTTACCGAGGCGGGCGGAGGACAGCCCCTGGTCGACGCTCCACTGACGCTGACCACCACCTGGGGACGGCTGCGCGCCGCCGACGGCCTGGACCTCCGGGAGGGCAACTCCGTCACCACCCGCACCGACGGGAACGGCATGGCCCGCGTGCTCCTGCTGCCGCCAACTGCGGAGGATCTACACCCCGTGCAGCAAGCCACCCTGGAGGTGGCGCTGCGCCTCCTCGACCCCGGCGCCGCCGGTCCGCGGGCGGTCGAGGACGAACTGCAGGAGATCGTCCGGCAATACCGCTGGGACGGCAACCCCCAACTCAGGCGCGCGATAGACATCTACTTCCGCGACTTCGGCGGGGGGCTGCTGGAGACCCTCAACGACCGTGACCATATGCTCGCCTGGTCCTACCTCGACTCCACCGTGCTCGCCCACGTGCAGGACGGTGCCGGGGACGGATCGGGGGCTACCATGGTGCACGCCACGGCGGCGCTCTCGATCCGGTTCAAGAACTGGCTCGGTCCCTGGCTCGAGAAGATGCAGGACGTGGCCCGGTCGGAGAGCCGGCTCAAGGAGGACCTTGCCGGAGCCAGAGAGACGGAGGAGACGGGAGCGCAGCTGGGCGAGGTCTATGGCCGGGTGCGCGATTTCGTCTCCGAACAGCGGGGCGTGGTCGGGGATTACGTGGGCCGGCGAATCGCGGAGGACTCGCTGCGCGAGTTTCTTCAGACAGGGATCGCGGGGCTCACTCTATCGAGGCAGATCGCGCTTTTCCCGGCGGTCGACGTGGCCTCGCACGCCGTCGCGTCCTCGGACGCTGGCGTGCTCGATGCCGTGGGCCAGACGCACTCGGACCTGCGGCAGGAGTTGAACCAGAAGATCGACGCGGTGGAGACCGAGGGTATAGCGGTGCTCTCCACGCAGGTGGAGGACCTGCAATCTCAGCTCGATGCGAAGGTGGATGCAACGACCTTCAACACGGCCCTGAGCTCCAAGCTCGACGCCTCGGAGTTCAACAACTTCGTCCTGGAATACAACAGCTTCGAGACCGAGGTGGGCACCCAACTGGCCGCGAAGGTGGACCGCACGACCTTCAACACCCAGATAGGATCGCTACAGACCAAGGTGGACAGCTTCGATACCTTGTTGCGTCCCGATCAGTAGCCGTTACGAGTGAACGTTACCTCCACGACAATCATCGAGGGTGACCCGCCCCAGTCGATTCCCGGGCGGTGGCGGATCTCGTCGCCTGTGGGAGCCCCGCCCCTGCGCTTCTTCCGGCGGGCGGCGTGCCTGCGCTTCGATACCGGAGAGAGGGCGGACCGAATCGGCATAGTAGGCCCCGAGTCCACGACCCTGAAGGCGGTCTTTGGTCCGCTGGACTACGACGCGCTGGGCCAGATCAAAACCCCACTCAAAGCGTCGCTCGCCGATTCCGGCGAGACGGTCATCGTCGAGCTGGAGGCGCCGAGACAGGTGAGGCGGGTCGGTCTGAGGTCCAGCGCGGCCTCCGGCTCGGGCCGCTCCATAGAGTTCTATCGCCTGGACGGTGATACACCGGCGGACAAGCCGACCATCAGCGTCGGGGTGCTAAACAACGAGGCGACGCTTCCTTCCGACGCAGACTTTACGGACGCACGCTTCGCCATGCGGCTCGCGGGGGCTAGCGGCCCGCTGCGCGCCGGCGACCTCGCCGAGCTGCGGGTCCGCGGCTATCCTACGGGCCCCCGGCTGGGGATTGCCGATCCGAAAGATGCCGCTTCGGCGGTGTTCTTCTGGCAGGTTGCCGGCGAGGTCGGTAAAACGCCGCCCGCCGATCAGGGTAACGTCGATGCGGGGCAGGCATTTGTGGACGCGCTCCAGCGTTACCTGGACGATTTCTTCGCCCGGCCGGCGGGGAGTACGGGACCCGCGCCGGAGTTCGTCGAGGCGGCCCTGATCGCCGCGTCGGACGCGCCCTGCGTTCTGGACGTGACGGCCTTCGACGTTACCTACCACCTCGTTCTACAGTCGCTCCACTCCGGTGGAGTGGAGCAGGCGGGGAAGCAGGTCCTCCGATTTGCCGGCGGCTCGGAGGCCGTCCAGGAGGTGTCGGTTCGCCTCCCCGGCAACGCCACGGTGGCGTCCGCGACCCTCGAGACGGCGGAGAGCTTCCGCGACGACCGTCTTCTCGCATCCGACGATGGCTCGCCGGATGTGACGCTCGCGCAGAAGGAAGGCGTCTACGTAGGGGTCGAGCGATGGGCGTCCCAGGAGGTCACGCGGGCACAGGCCGTCTCCGTGAGCGGCATAGCCGTGGCCCTCATGGCGATAACGGACGCCGCCGAGATGCTGGTGGAGTTACACGAGGACTGGCGCGGCCAACCGTCCGGGAGAAAGCTGGCGTCCGGGGCACTCACGCTCGGGCGGGCGGGGGAGCGTGGCTGGGTCACGCTCCCCTTCCCCGAACCGGTCGTCCTCTCCTCGGACCCCTACTGGATCCTCATCAAAGCCGCGGACGGGCGGGCGGTCTGGCTGGCAGAGGCCGGTGACCCGCCGGTACGGGTGCTCGAAGGGAATGACGAGCCGGGTACGTGGGCGGATCTGAACGCACTCGACGGTCTGCACGCCATGCACAGGTTCCTCTCCCGCGGTGAGCAGGCGCAAGAACAGGCGCCGGTTTCGCTCGCGATCGGAGAACAGGTCGTCGTGGGGACGATAGATGAAGACAGCGGCACGAAGGTCTATGACCTGGCCTCCGCCATCAACGATCACCTCGGTGGCTCGCCTTCGTACGAGACGATCCCGTTGACCTTCAGGTCCGTCTTGTCGGGGCTCATAACCGTCTATCCGCCGGTCGTTGAATTTGATCCTTCATAGCTGCGATCTCATTGCCGGAGAGAGCCGTGGAAGCACCCCGGATCGGGGGACATTCATCACAGATTCATCGCCGATTCATCGGCGTCTGCTGTTATTCTGAGGAGTGAGGCTTGATTCGAGCGGAGCTTGAGGTGATCGAGGCCGATAACTTGGAGTGGCGGGTGAGCCTGGACGCGAGGACCGGGGGACAGCATGATGTGTACGAGAGCCACGTGGTGAGGCGCTGAATGGACGAGACGCACTTCGACGCGGTCATCATCGGTTCGGGCTTCGGCGGATCGGTGATGGCGTACCGGCTGGCGGAGGCGGGCCTGCGCGTTTGCCTCCTGGAGCGGGGGAAGGCCTATCCTCCCGGTGAGTTCCCCCGCAGTCCGGACCGGATGAAGAGAAACTTCTGGGACCCCAGCGAGGGTCTGCACGGGATGTTCAACATCTGGTCGTTCAGTGGGCTGGGTGCGGTCGTCTCGAGCGGACTGGGCGGCGGCTCGCTCATCTACGCGAACGTCCTGATCCGCAAAGACGAGAAGTGGTTCGTCAAAGAGGACCTCTCGGACGGCGGGTACGAGTACTGGCCGGTCACCCGCGCCGACCTCGACCCGCACTACGACCGCGTCGAGCGGATGCTCGGCGCGCAACGATATCCCTTCGACCGGAAGCCGTACTCCCGGACTCACAAGACCGCTGCCTTGAGAGATGCCGCCAAGGATCTCGGGCTGGACTGGCGCCTGCCCAACCTGGCCGTCACCTTCGGGAACGACGGAGAGGACCCCGTACCCGGCGAGCCGATCAGGGAGGAGCACCCGAACCTGCACGGCCGCACACGCTATACCTGTCGCCTCGTCGGCGAGTGCGACATAGGGTGCAACTACGGCAGCAAGAACAGCCTCGACTACAACTACCTCTCGGAGGCCAAGCGGCTCGGGGCGGAGATCCGGACCCTGTGCGAGGTGCGGGAGTTCGAACCCCGCGACGGGGGAGGATACGCCGTCCACTACGTGCGACACCACCCAGAGCGGGAGGAAGGCAGGACCGACACTTCCCGTCTGCCCGTCCAAACCGTCAGCGCGGACCGTTTGATCCTGTCCGCCGGAACTCTGGGCTCGACGTATCTCATGCTGAAGAATCGCCGGGCCTTCCCGCGCGTCGGCGAACGGCTGGGGACGCGGTTCTGCGGCAACGGGGATCTGCTCTCGTTCGCCGTGAGGGCCGGCAGGAGGAGGGACGGGAAGCGGACACCGCGTCTCATCGAAGCCGGGTACGGCCCGGTCATCACGAGCGCCGTCCGCGTCGGGGACCGGGAGGACGGTGGACAGGGACGAGGATTCTACATCGAGGATGCGGGATACCCGGAGTTCGTGAGCTGGTTGCTGCAGGCGGCCGACACGCCCGTCGCGGCGCGGACCTGGTGGATCAGCGTCGGCAAGCGCCTCGTAGACAAGTGGCTCAGAAGGGAGCCCGAGACCGACGTAGGCGCGGAGATAGCGAGGTTGTTCGGCACGACCGAGCTGGCGTCGGGCGTGCTCCCGATGCTGGGAATGGGCCGGGACACCCCCGACGGGAGAATGAAGCTATCAGGAGAGAAGCTGGACGTCGACTGGCGGATCGAACACTCCAACCCGTATTTCGTGCGCCTGAGGGAGACGATGCGGGACATCGCCGAGAGCCTCGGGGCGGACTTCGTGGACAACCCGACCTGGTACCTGAGCCGTGTGGTCACCGTGCATCCCCTGGGGGGTTGCCCGATGGGACGCAACGAGAAGGAAGGCGTGGTGAACTCGTATGGAGAGGTCTTCGGATACCCGGGGCTTTACGTCGCCGATGGATCCGTGATGCCGGGGCCGGTAGGGCCGAACCCCAGCCTGACGATCGCCGCCCTCGCAGACCGCTTCGCAACGAAAATCATGGAATAAACGAGTGAAGGGAACGAAGTGACTGAAGACGGACACAACCGGAATCGTCAGGCCGTGGGAACACCGGCCGAACCGCATACGGAGAGTGACGCGCCCTCGCGCGTGTACTTCACCGAGGAGATGAAGGGCTACGTAACCTTCGGAGAGACGGACTACGACAGGGGTTTTCGGAAGGGTAAAGAGGACGATACGTTCCTCATGTTCCACCTGACCATCACGGCGGAAGACGTCGGCCGTTTCCTCGTCGACCCCCGGCACGAGGCGTCGGCGGTGGGCTACGTGCGTTGTCCGGCCCTCGGGGAGGACATGCCGGTGGAGAAGGGCATCTTCAACCTGTTCGTGGACTACCGGGGACGGCTGGACAAGCGCATGATCTACCGCCTCTACCTCCGCAACGAGAAAGAAGGTCCCATCACCCTGAGCGGGTTCAAGGTGATCCAGGAAGATCCCGGCCAGGACGTGTGGGCGGATACCACGACGCTGTTCACGAAGCTCCTTCGCGGGCACGTCGGGCCGGAAGAGGAGGCCACGGCCGAGGTCCTCGCTACGGGCATAATCCACATCTACCACCGCGACTTCCTGAAGCAGATCACCACCATCCGCGTCGAAGCGCCGACGCTCCTCGAGAGGAACGAGGCGTGGCTCCAGTTCGGCAAGGCCTTCTTCGGGCCTTTGTGGGAGGTGTACGGCAGCCGGGTGGCGGGCGGCCAGACGCGGACCATCAAGCATCCCAGTGCGGAGGACGGGAACCTGCGCGAGATACCGCTCTACACCCACGAGGGGGTCCAGAACGCCGCCCACGAGACGATCTCCTTCAACACCGAAGACGACCTGGGCCTGAGCTTCGAGAGGTTCACCCGCGCCGAGTGCGACGACGTGGTCATGATCGCCCACGGCCTGACCACGTCGACCGACATGTTCATCATGCCGGAGCACTACAACCTGGTCAGCTACCTCCTCGACAACGGGTTCACCGACGTGTGGAGCCTGGACTTCCGCATGAGCAACAGGCACTCCTACAACCTGACCCGGCACCGCATGACCATGGACGACATCGCGCTCTTCGATTACCCGGCGGCGATAGCCACGATGCGCGAGCGCATCGGCGACCGGCGCATCCACGTGATCTGCCACTGCCTGGGTTCGGTCTCGTTCACGATGAGCCTGTTCGGCAAGGCCGTAGACGGCATCGCGAGCACCATCGCCAACAGCGTCGCGCTGACCCCGAGGGTCCCCAGATGGTCGCACCTCAAGCTCTACGCCGCGCCGCCCTTCGTGGAGTACGTCCTGGGCTACCCGTACCTGAACCCGCTCTGGAGCTACGACCCGGGCATCAGCACCGGCAAGATCTTCTCGAAGATAAACTCCCGGTTCCACCGGGAATGCAACGTGCCGGCCTGCCACATGCTCAGCCTGATGTGGGGGAGCGGGCACCCCGCGCTCTACAGCCACGAGAACCTCCTGGAGGTCACACACCGCAGGGGCGGCGACCTGTACGGTGGATCGTCCATGAACTACTACCGGCACGTCCGCAAGATGGTCAGGGCCGGACGCGCGGTCAAGTACGACCCGAACGACCCCAAATACGGCCGGCTGCCGGACGACTACTTCCAGTACGCCCGGGAGATCGAGACCCCAGTGCTCTTCATGACGGGCGAGGCCAACCGCGTCTTCACCGATTCGAACGTCTACTGCTACCAGAAGCTCGAAGAGCTGGTGCCCGGCAGGCACGAGCTGCACGTGTTCCCGAACTACGGCCACCAGGACGTGTTCATGGGCAAGAACAACCACATCGACGTCTTCCCGAGGCTCGTGGAGTTCCTCAACAAGCACGCCGAGCCCCGGCCGGCGACCCGGCCGGAGCGTCGGGAGCAGCCGGTCTAGGGCTGCCGTGGAGACCGATCAGGAAAAGAATCGGGTGCCGGACCGGGCGCCGCAGTCGTCGCGGGATTCGCTGGCGGGGGCCGGCTGGATGTGCCGGGAGACCGGCAGTTTCAAGAGCCTGATTCCCCCCTCCGGCTTGCGGCCCTTCTCCTGGCTCGACCCCGCGCCCCTCTGGAGGTCCCGGAACCAGATCCTCGGGGACCTCCTCGGAGACCCGACCAACGACGAGCGCCGCCGGTGGATGGAGGTCCAGCGCAAGGCCGGGAGGCTCCCGGAGGATTTGATCATCGGGGAACACGCGGGGCTCGAGGAGGTCTCGTTCCTCGTGGTCGGCGACACCGGGGAGGGGGACGCCTCACAGTTCGCGATCGTGCCGCCGCTGCTCGCGTGCGGAGAGGACACGCACTTCATGGTGATCTGTAGCGACGTCATCTACCCCTCCGGAGACAGCGAACAGTACGAAGACAAGTTCTACCGCCCTTACGGCGACTACCCGGCCCCCATCTACGCCCTGCCGGGCAATCACGACTGGTACGACGGTCTCAGCGGCTTCATGTTCCATCTGTGCGGAGCGGAAGGCTCGGAGCTTACCGCTTCGAAGGGCCCCTCATCCTTGAAGGAGCGCGTGCGGGGGCGGCTGTGGCGAAGATCTCACGAGGTCGACCCGACGGTACCGGCGCGCAAGCGGGCCTGGCGGGCGGCTCCGGGACAGAGATCCAACCAGTGCGCACCCTACTTCGCCATCGAGACCGGCCCGCTGCTCGTCGTGGGTATCGACACGGGTATGGGCGGCGGCATAGACCGCGAACAGGGCGAGTGGCTGAGGAGG
>Ga0126313_10002140_pt1 | contig 10879 bp, 9 predicted proteins | sample Plot105A_FD_89954 | JGI IMG/M metagenome (GOLD analysis project Ga0126313, IMG submission 89954) | Serpentine soil microbial communities from UC McLaughlin Reserve, CA, USA - Plot105A | ecosystem: Environmental > Terrestrial > Soil > Grasslands | place: USA: UC McLaughlin Reserve, Lake County... | reverse complement strand
GCCTGGAGCGCGGCGGGAGAGCCCGGCTCCTCGAGCGCCTCGCGCATCAACGGGATCGAGAGCAGCGGGCCCTCCTGCTCGACGTCGGCCAGGAGCGCAAGCGCGCCCGCGCGCTCCGGCCCCGCCGCCGCCCGGTCGAGCACGCCTTGCGCCAGCAGGCGCGCCCGCCCCACGTCACCGGCCGCCAGGTGTGCGCGCGCAGCTGCCACTGCGCGGCGATCCGCGTCGGAGCGCGGGCCGGGCGGGGTGAGACGAAGTGCATGCTCGCCCAGCTCGGCGGCGGCGATGGGAGCGCCGACGACACCCGCGACGTCGGCGGCCTGCTCCAGCGCGGCCGCAAGCTCGGCGTCCGGCTGCTCCGTCGAGAGCGCGAGGTGGCGGGCGCGGGCGAGCGGCTCGTCGACGATGCGGGCAACGCGGAGGTGTGCCTCCTGCCGTTCGTCCGCCGTGAGCCCCTGGTACAGGACGGAGGCGAGCAGCGGATGCGTGAACCGGATGCTGCCGTGCGTCAGCTCGATCACATTCGCCTCGAGCGCAGGATCGAGAGCCCGTCGCTCGATCCCGGCGCCGAGCAGTTGGGCCGGCGTCAACCGCGCCTGTGCCGAGGTGAGCACGAGTGCGTCGCGCGTTGGCCCGCTGAATCCAGCCAGCCGCGCCGAGACGAGCTCCTCCAGCCGCTCGGGCACGGGCAGCGGCTGCGTCGGATCGCGCACGACCGCGTCGCCGAGCGCCCGGGCGAGCTCGAGTGCGTAGAACGGGTTTCCCGCCGCCACCTCGTGCAGCCTCAGCAGCGTCGGCCGCGGCTCGGCGCGGCGGAGGCGGTCGTGGAGGATCTGGTGGATCGCGCCGACGCTGAGCGGCCCGACGAGGACGCGCTCGATCCGGTCGACCTCGAGGGCATCTTCGACCGCAGTCGATTGCCCCGTTGCGCCCAGCCGGCGCGTCCAGAGCAACTGCAGGCTCGCGGCAGGCAGCCGCCGGAGCGCGAAGCCCAGCGCGCTGGCCGTGGAGACGTCCAGCCACTGGAGGTCGTCGATCGCGATCAGGAGCTCGTCCTCGGCGAGCAGGTCGAGCGCGCTGCGGACCGCGACACCGATCGCCCGCTGGTCGACCGGCCGTCCGGCCGCGTCCTCGACGAGGAGCGCGACCTCGAGCGCGCGGCGCCGCGGTGCGCTCAGCTCCGGCAGGACGTCCTCGAGGACGCCGTCCAGGAGGTCGCCGAGGCCGGCGTACGCCAGCCCTCGCTCCGACTCGGCGGGCCGCGCCGAGAGGACGCGGCGGCCGCGCCTGCACGCGTCCTCGACGGCCGCGTGCCACAGGGTGGATTTCCCGATCCCGGCTTCGCCCTCGAGTGAGATCGCAAACGGGCCCTCGTCCTCCGCCCGCCGATCGAGGAACGCGCTCAGCGCGCCCAGCTCTTCGTCCCTGCCGACGAGCTCGAGTGCCATCCCTGCCGAGCATCGTGACAGGGTGGATCGCGAAAGTCAGGCCGGGTGGCCGTGCGGCGCCCGGCGTGCCGCCGGCGGGCACAGAAGCGCGCAGAGCGGGCACGACCAGCAGACGTCGCCGGCCATGTCCAGCTCGGGGGTCCAGCCGAGCTCCTCTGCATCCGCCGCTCGGACGCGGCGGGCGCAGGTGGCGCAGGTGACCAGTCGCTCGGTGAGCCTCACGTTTGCAGCGTAGGAGCCGGGCCCCGCTTCACGGTATGCCCCGAAGAGGGTTGACGGCGCGGCTTCACGAGCGGCGTTCCGACGTTTAGGGGTCGCGGCTGTTGGCAGGAGAGCGACAGACACGTCAACTGCACGAAAGGGGGTGCGCGCATGGCAGTCAACGTGCGCGTGCGAGACAAAGATTCGCTCGCTGTGTTCCTCGGGTGGTTCAGCATCGGCCTGGGGACGGCGCAGCTCGCCGCGCCGCGGCTGCTGTGCAAGCTGGTCGGGGCGAACACTGACGGGCGCGCACCGACGGTGATGCGCTTGCTGGGAGCTCGCGAGCTCACGCAGGGCACCGGGATCCTGGCCCGCCCGCGCCCGACGATGTGGGTCTGGTCGCGCGTCGCCGGAGACGGGCTCGACCTGGCGCTCCTCGGGCTCACCGCGGCCAAGAACCGCCGCCTCCGGACCGCCGTGGCGATCGCGAACGTCGCCGCCGTGGCGGTTCCCGACGTCTACGAGAGCCGCTTCCTCAGCCGGCGGAGGGGGCCCGTGCGCGGAGCGATGCTGGTACGGAAGGCGGTCACGATCAACCTGCAGCAGAGCGAGGTCGAGCAGGCCTGGGCCGCCGCAGCCGAGCTGCGCCGGAAGGTCGAGGAGAACGGCGCTTCCGTCAGCTTCGGCGAGGCACCGGGTGGCCGGGGCACTGAGGTGAACGTCGAGTTTGTGCACGACCCGCCCGCCGGCGACCTCGGCGCGGTGGCGCTGAAGCTTGCCGGCAAGGACCTGGCGACACAGCTCGCCGACGACCTGCGCCGCTTCAAGCAACACACGGAGACGGGTCAGGTCCTGCGTTCGGATGCGACGCCCGACGGCCACCTGCTCGCCGAGCACCTGAAGCAGCGCGCCGCCCGACCGCTCGAGGAGGCCGTGCGATGAAAGCGACGTGCTGGATGGGACGGAACACCGTCGAGGTGGACGACGTCCCCGACCCGAAGATCCTCAACGAGCGGGACGCGATCGTCCGGGTCACCTCGACCGCGATCTGCGGTTCCGACCTGCATCTCGTGGACGGGTACGTGCCGACGATGAAGCGCGGCGACATCATGGGCCACGAGTTCATGGGCGAAGTCGTCGAGACGGGCAAGGGCGTCTCGAACCTGAACGAAGGCGACCGCGTCGTCGTCCCCTTCCCGATCTCGTGCGGCGCCTGCTGGGCCTGCGAGAACGAGCTCTTCTCGCTCTGCGAGAACTCGAACCCGAACGCGCGGCTGGCCGAGAAGCTGTTCGGCTTCCCGACTGCCGGCATCTTCGGCTACTCGCATCTGACCGGCGGCTTCGCGGGCGGCCAGGCGGAGTACGTGCGCGTCCCCTTTGCGGACGTCGGGCCGATCAGGATCGAAAACGGGATCTCGGACGAGTCCGTGCTGTTCCTCTCGGACATCCTCCCGACCGGCTACATGGGGGCCGAGTTCTGCGAGATCAAGGGCGGTGAGGTGATTGCGATCTGGGGCGCCGGGCCGGTCGGTCAGTTCGCCGCCGCCAGCGCGAAGCTGCTCGGGGCCGAGCGGGTGATCCTGATCGACCGCTTCGCCTACCGGCTCCGGATCGCGCAGGAGAACCTCGACATCGAGACGCTCAACTACGAGGACGTGGACAGCGTCCCCGAGACGCTCAAGGAGCTGACGGGCGGCCGCGGACCGGACGCGTGCATCGACGCGGTGGGGCTGGAATCCCATTACCACGGCCCCGCCTACGCCTACGATCGTGTGAAGCAGGCGCTGCGGCAGGAGACCGAGCGGCCGTTCGCGCTTCGCGAGGCAATCATGAGCTGCCGGAACGGCGGGGTCGTCTCCGTGATCGGCGTCTACGGCGGCTTGATGGACAAGTTCCCGATCGGCGCCGTGATGAACAGGGGCCTCACGATCAAGAGCGGCCAGTGCCACGTGCAGCGGTACATGAAGCCGCTGCTCGACCGGATCCTCGAGGGGGACATCGACCCGAGCTTCATCATCACCCACCGGATCCCGCTCACCGACGCGCCGAGGGGTTACGACCTGTTCAAGCGCAAGCAGGACGACTGCCTCAAGGTCGTGCTGAAGCCGTAGCGATGCGACCCGGGGCGGCGCGTCTCCGCCGTCCCGGTGTTGCCTCCCCGGGCGCCGCACGGGTTTGGGACTCGGCGGCGGCAGGCATGCATCCGACATGGCCATCGTCACCGCGACGCGCGGCTACGAGGTGTTACCGGGCGTCGTCCCCCCGGATGCAGTCGACCGGACACTCCGCCATCTCCACCTCGACCTCGTCCGCAACGGCGCCCCGGCCGACACGCTCGGCGGCTGGCTCTGGTCGGCGCATTGGTTCCCGCACCTGAAGTGGGACGAGGAGGTCGTCGGGCTCCTCGAGCACGTGCCGGAGGAGTTGCGGAGCGGCGAGCTGTGCGACCCGCAGATCCTCCTCCAGCCCCCGGACTCCTCCGAGGACCTCGAGCTGACGCCGCACGTCGACCAGGAGCCGGATTGGGCGGATGGGCGCCCGTACCTGCGGATCCTCGGCGTGGCGCTGTCGCCGAACCGGCACTCGAACGGCGGCCTCGTCGTGTGGCCGCTCGACGGCAGCGAGCCGGTGGCCGTCGAGCTCGACCCCGGCGACGTCGTCGTGATGGACCCGAATCTGCCGCACTCGAGCGGGCTCAACCGCGAGGGCGCGATCCGCTACGCGGCCTATTTCCGCTTCCTCACGCCCGCCTGAGTGGGTCGCCGTCGCCAATCGGGCGACAGCGGCGGATAGTCATAGATGCAAAGGGGACAACGCGGGATGTTTCCCATGCTGCTCCCGCGGCTACCACCCTCCGTGGGCCTGGTCCTTGCCCCTGCCGCCTTCATGCAGCAACGAGGAGGGTCCATGACTTCGATATTGATCACGGGTGGGGCCGGGTTCATCGGTTCGCATCTCGCCGACGAGCTGCTCCGGCACGGCTACCACGTTCGCGTCCTCGACTCCCTCGTGGCGCAGGTCCACGGCGACGGCGAGCAGCCGCCCGATCTGAGCCCGGACGCGGAGCTGCTGGTCGGCGACCTGCGCGACCGCGATGCGCTCAGGGAGGCGCTCGAGGGCGTCGACGCCGTGGTCCATCTCGCGGCTCGGGTCGGGGTCGGGCAGTCGATGTACGAGCTCAGCGAGTACACGAGCGCGAACTCGTGCGGCACGGCCCTCCTGCTCGAGGCACTCCTCGACCAACCGGTGCGGAAGCTCGTCGTCGCTTCGAGCATGTCGATCTACGGCGAAGGCGCGACGGCGCCGGTGCCGGCGGTGGAGCGGAGGCGCGAGGACCTCGAGGCGCGGCGATTCGAGCCGCGCGGAGCCAACGGTGAGGAGCTGACGGCTCTGCCGACTCCGGAGACGAAGCAGCCGGCGAACTCGTCCGTCTACGCGCTCACGAAGTACGACCAGGAGCGGTTGTGCCTCGTCTTCGGCGACGCCTACGACGTCCCCGCGGTGGCGCTCCGCTTCTTCAACGTCTACGGGCCGCGCCAGGCGCTCTCGAACCCGTACACCGGAGTGCTGGCGATCTTCGCCTCGCGGCTCCTCAACGACCGGCCGCCGCTCGTCTACGAGGACGGCGAGCAGCGACGCGACTTCGTCAATGTCGCCGACGTCGCGCGGGCGTGCCGGCTCGCGCTCGAGCGCGACGGCGCAGACGGGCGGGCGCTCAACATCGGCAGCGGTGACAGCGTGACCGTCACCCAGATCGGGCAGAAGCTCGCCTCGGTGCTGGACGTGGCGATCGACCCGGAGGTGACCGGAAAGTTCAGGGCGGGCGACATCCGCCACTGCTTCGCCGACATCACATTGGCGGGCGAGCTGATCGGGTACCGACCGACGGTCGATCTCGAGGATGGGATGGCGGAGCTGGCGGAGTGGCTGGAGACGCAGACCGCAGAGGATCGTGTCGACCATGCGACGGCGGAGCTGGTCTCGCGGGGGCTCGCACGATGAGCCGCCGCAGGGCTCTCGTCACCGGCGGCGCCGGCTTCGTCGGCACGAACCTCGTCTCGCACCTGGTCGAGAACGGGTGCGAGGTCGTCGTGCTGGACAACCTCTCGCGCCCGGGCGTGCGCCGGAACCTCCAGTGGGTCCAAACGACCTACGGCCGCCACGTGCGGGTGGAGATCGCCGATGTCAGGCACCGTTGGGCACTCCGACGCGCGCTCGCGGGTGTCTCCGAGGTCTACCACCTCGCCGCCCAGGTGGCCGTGACGACCTCGCTGGACGCGCCCGTGGACGACTTCCGGGTCAACGCCGAGGGCACGCTGAACCTGCTCGAGGAGGTGCGTCGGCTCCCGGAGGCGCCGTTCCTCCTCTTCACCTCGACGAACAAGGTCTACGGCGCGCTCCCGGACCTCGAGTTGGAGCGGCGCGGGTCGCGCTGGGAGCCGGTCGATCCTGCGATCCGGGACGCGGGCCTGAGCGAGGCGCGACCGCTCGACTTCTGCACCCCGTACGGGTGCTCGAAGGGAGCCGCCGACCAGTACGTGCTCGACTACGCCAAGTCGTTCGGGATCCCCTCGGTCGTCTTCCGGATGAGCTGCATCTACGGCCCGCATCAGCACGGGACGGAGGACCAGGGGTGGGTCGCGCATTTCGCGATCCGCGCGCTCGAGCAGCGGCCGATCACACTCTACGGGGACGGCGCCCAGGTGCGAGACATCCTCTACGTCGACGATCTCGTCCAGGCGATGCAGCTCGCGCGCGAGCACGTCGGCGACTTCGCCGGGAACGCCTTCAACATGGGCGGCGGCCCGGCGAACGCGGTGTCGCTGCTCGAAGTCGTTACGTCGCTCGCCGGGCTCGGCAGCCCGACAGGCGTCACGTACGCCGAGGAGCGGCCGGGCGACCAGCGTTACTACGTCGCCGATACGCGCCGGTTTGCCGAGGCGACCGGGTGGCGGCCCGAGGTGGACGCGGACGAGGGCATCGAGCGCCTCTACGGCTGGCTCGCAGACGAGCGACTGCCGCAGCGGGCGCAACCGCGGGCGGTGGCGCTGTAGCCGTCGCGGTCGCAACGATGCGTGCGGCCGTGCTGAGTGGGCCGGGGCGCGCGATCGTGGGGCGAGCCCCTGTTCCTGAGCCGGGGCCGGGCGAGGTGCTCGTGAGCGTGGAGGGCTGCGGGGTCTGCGGCTCCTCGCTCCCTCTCTGGCAGGGCAGATCGTGGTTCGCCTACCCGGGCCAGCCCGGGGCGCCGGGCCACGAGGCGTGGGGCCGCACCGACGACGGTCGGCGCGTCACCGGCCTTTCGCTGCATGGCTTCGCCGAGCACACGGTCATGCGCGAGGACGAGCTCGTCGAGCTTCCCCCGGAGCTGGACGGGATCCCGTTCCCCGGCGAGGCGCTCGGCTGCGCCGTCAACGTCGTCCGCCGCGCGGGCGTCCGCGCCGGCGACGGCGTGGCGATCGTCGGGATGGGATTCCTCGGCACTGCTGCCGCACGGATCTGCGAGCTCCGCGGCGCCAGGGTGACGCCCGTGCGGCGCGGGGAGACGCCGTCCGGCCGCTTCGTGCGCGTGATCGAGGCGGCCGGCACGCAGGAGGCGCTCGACGTCGCCTCAGGGCTCGTCGCTTCCGGCGGCCTGCTCGCGATCGCCGGCTTCCACCAGGACGGCCCCCGCAGGATCGATATGCAGAGCTGGAACTGGCGCGGGCTCGACGTCGTCAACGCGCACGAGCGGGAGCCGCAGCGGGTGGTGGACGGGATCCGCGAAGCGGTGAGGCTCGCAGCGGCGGGGACCCTCGCCGTGAAGGCGCTCGTGACCCACCGCTTCGGCCTGGACGAGATCGGGGCGGCGTTCGAGGCCGCATCACAACGCGAGCCCGGGTTTCTGAAGGCGGTCGTATGTCCGTGACCGTGACGCGGCCGCGGCTCGGCTTCCTCGGGCTCGGGTGGATCGGCCGCTCGCGCCTCGACGCGATTGCGGCCGCGGACGCCGCAGAGGTCGGAGCGATCGCCGATCCGGACCTGCCGGACGCGCTCGACTCGCTCGACGAACTGCTCGAGCGCGAGCTGGACGGGATCGTGATCGCGACGCCGTCGGCCTCCCACGCCGAGCAGGCGATCGCAGCGCTGGAGCACGGCCTCGCCGTCTTCTGCCAGAAGCCGCTCGGGCGGACGGCGGCCGAGAGTCATGCGGTCGTCGAAGCCGCGCGAGCGGCGGACCGGCTCCTCGGCGTCGACCTCTCGTACCGGTACGCGGACGCGTTCCGCGCCGCGCACGACGTCGTCCACAGCGGCGAGCTCGGGGAGATCCTCGCGGCGAACCTGGTCTTCCACAACGCGTACGGCCCTGACAAGGCCTGGTTCTACGACCCCACACTCGCCGGCGGAGGCTGCCTGATCGACCTCGGGGTGCACCTCGTCGACCTCGCCGTGTGGATCCTCGACCTCGATCCCGTCGAGGTGCGCAGCAGGCTTCACGGCCGGCCGGTCGAGCAGCTGGCCACAGCCGAGCTCGACCACGTCCGGCTCGCGTGCTCCTGGAACCTGCACGCGGGCCGCGAGGCGGTGATCGAGGCGACCGTCTACGGCGCGGACGGCGGCGTCGCCGTCCGCAACGTCGGCGGTTCCTTCTACGACTTCCGCTGCGTGCGCTTCCGCGGGACCGACACTGAGGTACTCGTCGAGCCACCGGACGCGTGGCCTGGACGTGCGGCGGTCGAGTGGGCGCGGAGAGTCGGCGCGGGCGAGGGCTTCGACCCCGGCGCGGACGAGTACGTTCGCGTCGCGACCATCGTCGACAGGATCTACGGCCGATGAGGATCCTGATGACGGCGGACACGGTGGGCGGCGTCTGGACGTACGCGCTCGAGGTCGCGGACGCGCTCGCACCTCATGGGTTCGAGGTCCACATCGCGACGATGGGGCCGCTGCCCGACGAGGATCAGCGCGCCGCGGCGACAGGCGGCGCCGTCGCCGCACTGCACGGGTCGGGCTACGCGCTCGAATGGGAGGACGATCCGTGGGGGGACGTCGATCGTGCCGGCCACTGGCTGCTCGAGCTCGCCGGCGAGCTGCGGCCGGATCTCGTGCATCTGAACGGCTACGCCCACGCAGCGCTGGACTGGCCCGCGCCCGTGCTGCTGGCTGCGCACTCGGACGTGGTCTCCTGGTGGCGCGCCGTCGAGAGCACCCCGCTGCCGCCGTGGCTGGCGATATATCGAGAGCGCGTCGCCGCCGGCCTGCGCGCCGCGGACGCCGTGTGCGCCCCCACGCAGAGCGTCCTCGACGACCTCACCGAGAACTACAGGTTCGGCGGCGAAGGTTTTGGCGGCCGGGGGTTCGGCGGGCTTGCCTATGTCGTCCCGAACGGTCGCGCCCCATCCGGCGCGACGTACCCGAAGGAGCCGCTCGTCGCGGGATTGGGTCGGTTCTGGGACCAGGCGAAGAACGTGTCTGCGCTCGAGCGGGTCTCGGACCGGCTCCCGTGGCCGGTCACGGTCGCCGGCCCGGGCACGCCCACCGGGCGGCTGACCCAGGCGCAGGCCGCCGCGCTGCTCGCGCGGGCGTCGATCTTCGCCTCCCCGGCGCGCTACGAGCCGTTCGGCCTGGCCGCGCTCGAGGCCGCGCAGGCCGGATGTGCCCTCGTCCTCGGCGATCTCGCCTCGCAGCGGGAGCTCTGGGGCGACGCCGCCCTCTACGTCCCACCGGACGACGACGAGGCGATCGCCGGCGCCCTCGAGCTGCTCTGCACCGATGCGCCGCTGCGACTGGAGATGGCGGGTCGTGCGCGCCGGCGCGCGGACCGCTACACCCCGGAGGCGATGGCGGATGCGCTCCTGCGCGTCTACGCCGCCATCCTCCCGGCGGGGGTCGCCGCATGAGGCTCGTCTTCTTCGTCCATTCGCTGGTCTCGGACTGGAACCATGGCAACGCGCACTTCCTCCGCGGCGTCGTACGCCAGCTCCTCGCCCGCGGCCACGACGTCATCGTCTACGAGCCCCAGGACGGCTGGAGCCGGACGAATCTCCTCCGGAGGCATCCCGGCGCGCTCGCCGAATTCGAGTCGACGTTCCCGATGCTGCGGAGCCGGACGTACGGCCGGGATCTCGACGTCGAGGAGGCGCTCGACGGCGCCGACGCCGTCCTCGTGCACGAGTGGAACGACCCGGCGCTTGTCGGCCGGATCGGCCGCAGCAGCCTGCCCGCCTTCTTCCACGACACCCACCACCGGGCCGTCACCGCGCCGGCGGAGATGCGCCGCTACGACCTCTCCGGCTACACGGGTGTGCTCGCGTTCGGCGCCGCTGTCGCCGACGTCTACCGCGAGCGCGGCTGGCACGACCGGGTCTGGGTCTGGCACGAGGCGGCGGACGTCGACCTCTTCCGGCCGCTGCGGCGGAGGAAAGAGGGCGACCTCATCTGGATCGGCAACTGGGGCGACGGCGAGCGAACTGTCGAGCTGCGGCGCTTCCTGCTCGAGCCGGCGCGGAGGCTGGCGCTCAGCGGGACCGTCCACGGCGTCCGTTATCCCGCTACGGCCCTGGCCGCAGTCGCGCGGTCGGGGCTCCGGTTCGGCGACTGGCTTCCGAACCACCGGGCGCCCGAGGCCTTCGCGCGCCACCGGCTTACGATCCACGTCCCGCGGCGCCCCTACGTCGAGGCGCTCCCGGGGGTCCCCACGATCCGCCCGTTCGAGGCGCTGGCTTGCGGGATTCCGCTGGTCTCGGCGCCGTGGGAGGACGCCGAGCGGCTGTTCCGCCCCGGAGAGGACTTCCTGATCGCGCAGACCGGGCCGGAGCTCGAGCGTCACGTGCGGGACGTCCTCCGAGACGACGCGCTCGCGCAGGAGCTCTCGCAGAATGGGCTTCGCGCAATCCAGGAGCGGCACACGTGCGCCCACCGCGTCGAGGAGTTGCTGGGGATCCTCGCCGAGGTCGGGATCCGGCGGGCGAAGGCGGCGGCATGAGAATCGCGATCTTCGGCTCCTCCCTCGTCTCGTCCTACTGGAACGGCGCCGCCACGTACTACCGCGGGATCGTGCGCGCGCTCGCGGAGCGGGGCCACGAGGTGGTCTTTCTCGAGCCTGACGCCTACGAGCGGCAACTGCACCGCGATCTCGAGGATCCACCGTGGGCGGATGTGGTTGTCTGGGAGCCGTCGCCGGAGCGTGCGCGGGCGCTCGTAAGTTCGGTCGCCGGCCACGATGTCGTCGTCAAGGCGAGCGGTGTGGGCGT
>Ga0126313_10002139_pt1 | contig 10881 bp, 10 predicted proteins | sample Plot105A_FD_89954 | JGI IMG/M metagenome (GOLD analysis project Ga0126313, IMG submission 89954) | Serpentine soil microbial communities from UC McLaughlin Reserve, CA, USA - Plot105A | ecosystem: Environmental > Terrestrial > Soil > Grasslands | place: USA: UC McLaughlin Reserve, Lake County... | reverse complement strand
GGGCGACGGCGGCATGATCGGGCGGCTCGCCGAGGACCATGCGAACGCTCGGCGCCTCGCGGCCGGACTCGGGCAGCTCGACGGGATCCGCTCGCCCGGTGGGATCGCCCAGCCCGAGGCGCTGGGTGAGCGCCTCGATCCGAGGCACATCGCCACCAACTTCGTCCTGTTCCGGGTCGACCGGGACCGCGCCGCATTCCTCCGTGCGCTCGAGGCGCGCGGGGTGTTGCTCGTCCCGTACGCCAACGGGCAGGTCCGCGCCGTCACGCACCACGGCATCACGGCAAACGACATCGACCGTACCGTCGCGGCGGTGGCCGATGCGCTCCGGGAGACCGCGCCCGCTCGGGCAGACCACGTCGCACCGAGTGCCGTCTGAGCGCCCCCACGGGGGCCCGTCACCCGTCCTGGCAGGGGCGCCCAACCACCCACGAGTCCTCGAGCGATCGCGCCCGGGAGCAGGGATGACGGAGCGGCTCCCCGGCGTGCATCTCCCGCGACCAGAGCCGGCGACCGACGCGGGACCGCTTGATGACCTGTTCTACGGGCTCGTCGAGACGCGTGTCCGGCGCCTGTTCGAGGACAACCCGGCGTTGGCGTCGCAATTCGGCGTACACACCGAGGATCACCGGCTGGGCGACGCCAGCCGTGATGCTGTCCTCGAGGAGATCGCAGCGGATCGGGCACACCTTTCGGCGGTCGAGGCGCTCGACGACGCGGGCCTGTCGCGCGCCGTCCGGTTCGAGCGAGATCTCGAGGTCCACAACGTCAGGCTCACGCTGTTCGAGACCGACGAGGTCCGGCGCTGGGAGCGCGCCGGGACCGCGGCGGGTGTGATCGGCGACGCGGTGTTCCTCCTGTTCGCGCGGGGTGCGCGCCCGCTCGCCGAGCGGCTCGAGCGGATCACCTACCGGCTCGAGGCCGTCCCCGCGTTCGTCGACGCCTCGCGGTCACGCCTCATCGGGCCGCCGGTCAGGATCTGGCAGGAGGTCGAGGCGCGGTACGCCAAGGACCTGCCGTCGCTGTTCGCGGACGTGCTCGCCACGGCCGAGACCACGCTCAGTCCGGTCGCCCTGAGCCGCATGCGCCGGGCGATCGACGCCGCGAACACGTGCCTCGAGGACTACGGCGGCTGGCTCCGCGACGGCCTCGCGCGAGCGACCGACGACTGGCCGATGGGCCGCGAGCGGTACGACGAGCTCGTCCGCCTCCGTGCGTTCGGCGACCTCGACACGGACACGATCCTTCGGATCGGCGAAGAGCAGCTCGCTCTGAGCCTCGAGGCCCGCCGTGCGGCCGCCCGCGAGATCGATCGAGACGCCGACCTGCCCACCGTCATCGACCGCCTCAAGAACGATCACCCGGCCACCTTCGCCGAGGCCCTCGACGGCTACCGCGACGCGATGCGCCGTGCTCGCGCGCACATCATCGAGCGCGGGGTCGCGACGATCCCCCACGACGAGCACGTGGAGGTCATCGAGACCCCGGAGTACCTCCGGACCGTGATGCCGTTCGCGGCGTACTACGAACCGGCCCGGTTCGACGACGATCAGCTCGCGCTGTACATCGTGACCCCTGACGTCGACGGCGATGCGAATGCGATGCGCGAGCACTACTGGGCCTCGATCTCGAACACGAGCATCCACGAGGCGTACCCGGGTCATCACCTGCAGCTGACGATGGCGTCGCGCCACCCGAGCCTCACCCGGATGTTTACCGACGCCCCGGAGTTCGTCGAGGGTTGGGGGATGTACAGCGAGCAGCTCATGCGCGAGGAGGGCTTCGACGACGGCCCGGCCTTCCGCGCGGCGATGTACACCGACGTCGTGTGGCGGGCGTGCCGGATCATCCTGGACATCCGGATGCACCGGGGCGAGCTCAGCGCGGACGAGGCGACCGATTTCCTCGTCGAGCACACGATGTTCGAGCCGGCGAATGCCCGCGCCGAGGTGCGACGCTACACGTACACGCCGGGTTACCAGCTCAGCTACCTGCTGGGCAAGGTGCTGATCCTCGGCCTGCGCGAGGAGGAGCGGCGCCGGCTCGGGGCCGGGTACGACCAGCGGCGTTTCCACGACACGCTGCTCCGCAACGGGTCGCTGCCGATCTCGTTCCACCGCCGGCTCCTCCGCGGCGCCGGCGCCTGACGTGGACGTCATTCCGTCGATCGACCTCGAGAAGGGCCGCTCCCGGGTGGTGTACTGGCCGGGCGCGTCAGCGGGAATTGGCGCCCCAACCGACCGCCCCGAACGGATCGCCGAGCAGTTCGTCGCCCAGGGGGCTCGGATCCTCCACCTCGTCGACTTCGACGGCGCGAAGCAGCAGGCACCGGCGAGCCTCGGCGTGGTGGGTGCGGTTGCGGGCCGCGTCGCCGTCCCGCTGCAGGTGGCCGGCGGGCTCGAGGAGGCCGACCACGTCCGCCTCGCGTTCGCGGCCGGGGCAACGCGCGCCGTCGTGTCCGTGGCGATGATCGAGCGCCCAGACGCCCTCGAGGCATGCCTCGAAGTCGCGGGCGACTGGCTCGCCGTGGGCCTCGACCCGCGGCCCGAGCGGATCTCCGCGTTCCCGTGGCGCCGCGCGTCGCCGCCGACGCTCGAGGCGCTCGTCGGCGAGCTCGTCGGGTACGGCGTCGCCCGCGTCGTCCTCAGCCACGGCGGGCACGCGCCCGACCCCGCCCTGCTCGACTCGCTCGTCCGGCGCCACGACGCGGATATCCTCGTCGCAGGCGGCGCCACGGACCTCGACGGGGTCAGGCGGCTGCGCGACGCCGGCGTGACCGGCCTCATCCTCGGCGAGGCGCTCCTCTCCGGGGCCATCGACTTTCCACAGGCCCTGGAGGCCGCTGCATGACCCGTCACACACGCCCATCGTTCGCGCGGCTCGCCGCAGCCGCCCTCGTCGTCCCGGTCCTCGTCGCGGCGTGCAGCGCCGGCGCCGGCGGAGGGTCGACGCCCGCGGCCGAGCCCGCCACTCCCGCGGCGTCCGCCGCCGGACCGACGGACGCGTCCATGCCGGGTTCGGCGTACCCCGCTGAGTGCCCCAGCTCGCAGCCCGACGCCCTCGGGGCGGACGAGGTCCGCACGGTCACGATCAAGACCGACCAGGGCGACATCGCGATCGAGGTCAAGGGCTCGCTGTCGCCCATCGCTGCCGGCAACTTCGTGGCGCTCGCGGAGTGCGGCTTCTACGACGGCGTCGTGTTCCATCGTGTCGTGCCCACGTTCGTGATCCAGGGCGGCGACGGCCAGTACGGTCGCTCGCCCGACGTCGACACGACGATGGTCGGACAGGGCGGGCCGCCCTACACGATCCAGGACGAGCCGGTCACGACGAGGTATGGCCGCGGCACGGTGGCGATGGCCCGCACGGCGGCGCCGAACTCGGTCGGCTCGCAGTTCTTCATCGTCCTCGACGACGCGGCCGAGGAGGCCCTCGCGTCGGCCAACACGTACCAGATCATCGGAAGCGTCACCTCCGGGATGGACGCCGTCGACGCCATCGCCGCAGCCGCGGACGCCGAGCTGCCGTCCGACCCCGTCGTGATGAACGACGTGTCCGTCGCCACCCCCTAGGAGGTACCCCATGACCCGCGTACTGATCAGCACCGAGCTCGGCGACATCGAGGCCGACCTGTTCACGAACGACGCACCCAGGGCGGCCGGCAACTTCGTGGAGCTTGCGAAGAAGGGCTACTACGACGACGTCATCTTCCACCGCGTCATCCCGGGATTCGTCATCCAGGGCGGCGACGGCCAGCACGGGAAGAAGGCCTCGCTCAACTCGGGCCAGGTGGGGACCGGCGGGCCCGGCTACAAGTTCGAGGACGAGCCGATCAAGGGCGACTACACGCGCGGTGCGCTTGCGATGGCGAACGCCGGACCGAACACCAACGGCTCGCAGTTCTTCATCGTCCACCAGGACCTCACCGGCAAGCTCCCGAAGAGCTATACGATCTTCGGCCAGGTCACCAAGGGCCTCGACATCGTCGATCAGATCGCGAACGCGCCGCGCAACGCGCGCGACCTGCCGAACGAGCCAGTGGCGATGAAGACGGTCACGATCCTCGAGGACTGACGCGCAAGGCGCGTGCAAGGTCCGAGCGACGCCGACGCCTCGTGCCCTTGCACCGTGACGCGACGAACGTTAAGAGTTTTTCATCCAAAGTCCGAATAAAACCCTTCCCGAAACCTGAGCCGACGGGTAGTCTTTTGGGGCTGCAAGTCAGCCACGGCTGCCCCAGCATCAGGATCATGGGTAGGTAGGGTTAGGGTAGTCGGTTAAGCCGACGCGATAGATGATCCTGGCGCGTGGCAGAAGTGTCTGCCTCACGGCAGACACCTTCACCGGGACAGCAACGAGACGGCTCCTTCGGGAGCCGTCTCGGTCTTTAACGCATGCATCGAGCTGCGCTACCGTGGCGCCGTGACCCCCGACGCGACGGTCCCGCCGGTGCTGTGGGCGCCGCATGCCGACGCCCGCGCGACGTCCCGGATGGGACGGTTCCTCGACTCGCTGGCGACAGAGCGCGGGCTCGATCTCGACGACTACGACGCGGCGTGGCGCTGGTCCGTCGACGAGCCTGGCGCGTTCTGGGACGCCATTTGGGACCACTTCCGGATCTCCTCCGATGCCGATGGCGAGCGTGGCCCGGCGCTCGCCGATGGGCGCATGCCCGGCGCCGAGTGGTTTCCCGGTACCCGCTTGAGCTACGCGGAGCACGCCCTGGCTTTGCCGGACCGCGCCGATCCGGACGAGGTCGTCGTCGGGATATCGCACACGCGTGAGCGCGTCTCCCTCACCGGCGATGAGCTTCGCGACGCCGTCGCGCGGTGTCGGAGGGGCCTCGCCGAGCTCGGCGTCGGCTCCGGCGATCGGGTCGCTGCATTCCTTCCGAACATCCCCGAGACCCTCGTCGCGTTTCTCGCCACGGCATCGCTCGGCGCAGTGTGGTCGTCGTGCGCGCCGGAGTTCGGGCCCCGGGCGGTCGTCGACCGCTTCGCGCAGATCGGACCGCGCGTGCTGCTCACGGTCGACGGGTACCGGTACGGTGACCGCGACGTCGACCGCGCGGCCGAGGTTGCCTCGATCCGCGATGCGCTGCCCGGACTCGACGCGGTCGTCGTCGTGCCCTACCTGCGGGACGAGGCCAGTGCGATCGCCGCAGTGCCGGGCGCAACCCCCTGGTCGTCTTTGCTCGACGACGCGCGCGACCGGGGCGCGGCGCCGGCCCTCGAGTTCGAGCGCGTGCCCTTCGACCACCCGCTGTACGTCCTGTTCTCGTCCGGCACCACCGGCCTCCCCAAGCCCATCGTCCACGGCACGGGCGGGATCCTGCTCGAGCACCTCAAGGCCCTTGCGCTGCACACCGATCTCGGGCCGGACGACCGGTTCTGCTGGTTCACGACGACGGGCTGGATGATGTGGAACTACATGGTGTCGGGGCTCGCCGCCGGCTCGACGATCGTGCTGTTCGACGGCAACCCGGCGTGGCCCGACCTCGGGACGCTGTGGCGGCTCGCGTCCGATGAGCACGTGACGTACCTGGGGCTGAGCGCCCCGTTCCTCATGGCCTGCCGGGCGGCGGGCCTGGCACCTGGCGCGGATCCGTCACTCGATCTCGCGGCGCTCCGCGGCGTGGGCTCGACGGGCGCGCCCCTGCCCGCGGCCGGGTTTCACTGGGTGGCGGAGGCGGTGAAACCGGGCATCCCGATCGGGTCCCTGAGCGGTGGCACAGACCTGTGCACCGGGTTCCTCGGGCCTTCTCCCCTCGTACCGGTATGGGCGGGCGAGATCAGCTGCCGCATGCTCGGTGCCAAGGTCGAGGCGTTCGACGAGGACGGGCGCTCGGTCGTCGGTCGCGAGGGCGAGCTCGTCATCACCGCACCGATGCCGTCGATGCCGGTCAGCCTCTGGGGCGACGTCGACGGGTCGCGGATGCGAACCGCATATTTCGATCGCTATCCGGGCGTCTGGCGCCACGGAGACTGGCTGACGATCACGGACCGTGGCTCGTGCGTCGTCACCGGTCGCTCGGACGCGACGCTCAACCGGGGCGGCGTGCGGCTGGGAACGGCCGAGTTCTACTCGGTGGTCGAGGCGGTCCCCGACGTCGCCGACTCACTCGTCGTCCATCTCGAGGACCGTGATGGAGGGCCGGGAGAGCTCCTGCTGTTCGTCGTCGTCAGGGACGGCGCGCCAGTCGATGACGCGTTTCGGTCGCGCGTTGCGGCGGCCCTCCGCGCCGAGCTGTCGCCTCGCCACGTTCCCGATGCGATCCACGCCGTCGCATCGATCCCGCGGACGCTGTCAGGCAAGAAGCTCGAGGTTCCCGTGAAGCGGATCCTGCTCGGCCAGGACGCCGACACGACGGCGTCGAGGGACGCGCTGTCGGACCCTCGCTCGCTGGAACCGTTCGAGGCGCTTGCGGCGACGCGTCGGACCAGCGCCTTCGACACGCGCCGGTAAGCCGCCGAGGGAGCTGTCAGGGGCAGCGGTTCGCCGCCCGCAGGTTGCGGCTCACCCACGGACGATCGCGACGGCACGGATCGGGAACGTCCCCGTCCCCCGCAGCGGGGCCGGCAGCGCCGTGAACGTGAAGTCCTCGACCGGCAGCTGCTCAAGCCCTGTCAGGTGCTCGACGATCGGGATCCCCGCCGCGAGCAGGTTCGAGTGCGCCGGGCGGGCCGGGTCGTCCATCGCGTCGATGTTCACGGAATCGATGCCGACGAGCGCGGCCCCTCCCACGACCAGATGGTCGACCGCATCCTCGGTCAGGAACGGGTTGCCGCTGAAGTAGGCGTCGGTGCCCCAATGACGCGAGAAGCCGGTGTGAACGATGACCGCGCGGTCTCGGACGTCATAGGGCGCGAGCTGGCGGGCGGTCACGCCGGGGACGCCGGAGCGCGTCACGTCGACGCGGATCGCCGGCACGTCGACGAGCCGTTCGAGCGGCAGGGCCGCGAGGTCGCTGCCGTCGGCGTGGCGGTGGAAGGGGCTGTCGATGTACGTCCCAGTGTTCCCGCACAGCTCGATGACGTCGATCGCGAACGTGACGCCAGCCGCGTATCGGCCGGCGCTCGCCTGCCGCGTCAGGAACGGGTGGATCGACGGCGCGGGAAGCCCCGCGTACGTGACCATGCCCTCGGTGATCGGGTGGCTCAGGTCGATCAGGCGCCGGGCCTCATGGTCGTCCGCGTCGTGCGACCCCGTTGCGCGGTCCCCGCGCTTGTGCGGCTCCTCGATGACCCGCCTGTTCGAGATGCGGACGGGTCCCACCATCAACAGCCGGAGGTCGCACACGAGGACGTCGGCGAGCCACTCGTCCGAGACATCCGGGCTCGGCACGTCGAGCCGGAAGCCGGTGCCGTTCAGCCCGCCGCCGTTCGTGAACTCGAGCTCGAAGTCGAACTCGACCCGCTCAGTCGCCGCCATGCTGCCACCCTCCTCCGTGCCCGGGCACGACGCCGGGGCTGCTATCCTTGCAGCCCTCGCGACCCGTGTCGCCCCCCGCGCGCCTGTAGCTCAGTGGATAGAGCGTCGGCCTCCGGAGCCGAAGGTCGCAGGTTCGAATCCTGTCGGGCGCGCCATAACCACCTGAGGCAGCGCGCGCGCCATCCCGTGCTTGTACGCCTCGGGGGTGAGCCGGACGCTGAGGATCTCGGGCCCGGCGGCGAAGATCCGCTCGTACACCGCGTGCACAAGGTCCGCCCGCTCGCCGGCGACATCGGCTCGCTGGATCGCGTCACCGAAGGCGCGAAGCCGCGCAACGACGCATGCTGCCGACATGACTGGCCTGTCTCCGTCCGTCAATGAGTCCCTCTGCTTTCTGAGCGCAGCCGCTCGCTCCAGGTAGGTCGTGTCATCGATTCGATCGCCGGCGTGATCGAGGGCAAGGTCCTTCATCTGGTGCTCGATGCGTCCCTTCTCGGTCGCCACCGGCTTCTGATCGGACACGAGCGTCGCGACCACCGCGGAGATGGTGACGTCATCGAGTTCTACTTGGGCGAGCTGGGCCAGGATGGGTCCCTCCCACGTCTCGTCTCCCAAGCGCGCCTTCGTCCCCCAGTCGTCGCACGGTTCCGGGTGCAGCTTCCGATGCCGACCGTCGGCGAACCTGCCGTCGCTTCGCACCTTCCGAGCGCACTCGCACTCGAGCAGACCGGCGAGCAGGTCGACGCGTCCCGCTTGCGTGGTCCCCCACCCCGCGTCTTGGCTCGGTCGGCGTCCTCGACCCTCGCCCACAGTTCGTCCGACACGTGCGGGTCGGAACGCCAGGCGGCAGGGCGCGGCGTCGCCGGCTTGCCTCGGCCGCGACGGACCCAGCCGTTGTACACGGGGTTGAGGAGGATGCAGCGGATCGCAGATGCCGCGAGGCCCGTGTCGGCCTCGAGCTCCTTCGAGCTCACCGTGCCGAGCGCATATCGTTCGAACAGCGCCACGGCCGTGCCGATGGTCGCCGGGTCGACCTCGAGCGTGTGCGGCGGCTCTGGTAATCGACGGAAACCCAATGGCGCATGGGCACCTTGGTCGGCGTGCCGTTCGAACCTGGCCCTGTATCCGTCTGTGATCCGCCGGGAGAGCCGCCGGCTGTACCGCTCGGCACCTGTTGCCTCCGCCACGAGTTCGTCCCAGGGCCGTGGATCGGTGCTCAGGATTCGGCGATGGCACATAACCAGCGCCACGCCCGCCGCGCGGAGCCCGTCCTCAAGGAGCTCGAGCGTGCGCCGCAGGTTCCGCTGCCAGCGGTCGGGTTATCCAGCGAGGAGCAGATCGAAGTCGCGGGCCTGGGCCGCCGCCAGCATCTGGGTCATCGTCGCCGACCGCCAGACCGTCGTGCCGGCCAACGATCGAGGCGACCCGAGGCCGAACCTTCGCGGCGTGTTGACAGCGGAGTGCGAGTCCACGCCGCAGTGGAACGACCCCGCCCGAAGGCGCGCGACGAGGTCGCACACGGCAGCAGCCTCGTCCACGTCTCTACCCGTTTCGGACTTCGGCGCCGGCCCTCGTCGGCCCCCCACCTTCGGCCAAATGGCCGCGAGCTCCCATAGCCGCGCCGCCGGGTTCATACGACGGCCGTCCGGCGCGCCACCGAGGGGCAGCACGTCGAGCAGCTCGGACCATGCGGTCCGGCGTTCGTCCATCGCTGTGCACCGTCCGCTGCGGAGCCTTCGGACTTCGTCAGGCGGTTCGGCGACGTCGCAGACGCGACTCTCGCCGTCATCCGGGGGGTGAATGAGCGCATGCGGCGCGCCACAGTCGACGGCTCACGCCCAGGCGCGACGGGCAACCACCGGCCGAACACGCCCGGCAAGGTCGAGAGCAGCCGCTAGACGAGGGCAGCCGGCGTGCTCCGTGTTGCGGAGGATGGAGGCCCCTCAACCCGACCGATGCCATCTCGGAACATCAGTCAGCTTCGACACCCTCCACGCTGAGGAGCCGACCAGCAGCCGCCGCGCGACCAACACGCTCGAGCCCGGCGAGGATCAGGTCCAGCCCGAACCCGAACTCGAACTCGTCATCGCAGCCGCCGAGGCCGCCCTCGTGGTTGACGGCCAAAGCCAGGCGGCCGACGCTCGGATACGTCGCCTCAAGCGACTTCGCGATCGCCGCGGCGGTCTCCGGGTCAGGCCGCACGTCGGCCGAGTCATTGAATGGGTCTTGGGTGAAGCCGAAGATCCTGCTTCCGAGCACGTGCAGCGCGTGATGGGCGAGGTCGATCGGAAAGCCCGCCGACTCGAGGATGGCGAGCACCCGATCGATGTGGGCAATCGTCGCCATCCCGACGTCCGGCCGGCTGACGATGACGGACGGGGCCCAAGGGTGGCGGAGCATCACGACCCGCGCAGCAAGGGCCAGCTCGCGCATCGCCTGCACCCAGTCGGTGTCCCTGGGCTGTGGAACGCGGATCTCCCGGATCACCGCGTCGACGACGCCGTCGAGGATTGCGTCCTTGTTCGGGACGTGACGGTAGAGCGCCATGCCCTCCACGCCGAGGCTGTCACCGAGCCTGCGCATGCTCAACGACTCGATGCCAGAGGCGTCAGCCAAGCGGACGGCCGCGTCGAGAACACGTGGCCGCGTCAGCGGTGTGCGCGATGTTTCGCTGGTCGCCCTCTGCGTCACATCTCACCTCCGGTCCGTCTCGAAATTGATGCTTGACAGGTTTACACCGTAATCATAAATTGCGCCCACCAGTTTACAACGTAAACAAGGTGCAGCTGGACTATCGGCCCCAGAAGGAGTCACGTCATGATCACGAATCGAACCATCGCGGCCGCAACCGGGGTGCTGTTCATCATCGCGACGCTCGCAGGACTGGCGAGCACGGCACTCCTCGGGGCCATCCTGAGCGCGCCCGACTATTTGGGACGGATCGCGGCCAACGAGAACCAGGTGCTGCTCGGCGCCTTGTTCCAATTCATCGCTGCCGCGGCGTGTCCCGCCATCGCCATTGCCCTCTACCCCGTACTGCGGCAGAACAGCGAGGGCCGTGCCCTCGCGTCGGTTGGCTTCCGCCTGATCGAGGGAACACTGTACGTGCTGGTCGTCGTCTCGATCCTGCTGCTTGTGACCCTGAGCGACGAGGCCGCGACAATCGGTGCCAGCGGCTCCGTCGTCCAGATCCCGGGAGCCCTCCTGCTCGCCGCCCGCGACTGGCTCGGCCCGGTCGGCGCGGTCCTGACCTTCGGCCTCGGCGCCGTCATGTATTACTCGGTCTTCTATCGATCGCGGCTCGTCCCTCGCTGGCTGGCGGCGTGGGGCCTCGGAGGCGCGGTCCTTCTGACGGTCTCCGGCTTGCTCGTGATGTTCGGCGCCGCGACCCCGCTCGGGACCACCCAAACCATCATGGCCGCTCCGATCGCGCTGCAGGAGATGGTGCTG
>Ga0126313_10002138_pt1 | contig 10881 bp, 11 predicted proteins | sample Plot105A_FD_89954 | JGI IMG/M metagenome (GOLD analysis project Ga0126313, IMG submission 89954) | Serpentine soil microbial communities from UC McLaughlin Reserve, CA, USA - Plot105A | ecosystem: Environmental > Terrestrial > Soil > Grasslands | place: USA: UC McLaughlin Reserve, Lake County... | reverse complement strand
GGCCGGGAAGCAACAGCGTTGGGTCGATCTACGAGGAGGCAATCAATGAGCAAGGCAGCGATCGTGGTCCTAGCCGACACCGAGACTCCGGGCGAGCTTGGCCGGGTCGTCAACGCAATGACTACTGCGAAAGAGTTCAACGAGGCCGGCGACGAGGTCGCGCTCGTCTTCGACGGTGCGGGGACGAAGTGGGTTCCTGAACTCACCGATTCAGATCACAAGTACCACGAGCTCTTCGGGGCAGTCCGCGACAAGGTGGCCGGGGCCTGTGAGTACTGCTCGAACGCCTATGGCGTCCGTGAGGGGGTGGAATCAGCAGGCGTCCAGCTGCTGGGGGAATACGACGACCACCCCAGCCTGCATAGCTACGCGAGCAACGGCTACCAGGTGATCACCTTCTAAGCAGCGGGCTTTCAGGCGAGAAGCCGGTGGAGGCGCTGAATCGCCTTAGGTACCGAGGAACGCCAGCACCGCCAGCACGCGGCGATGGTCTTCGGCGGCCGGCGGCAGGTTGAGCTTGGCGAAGATGCTGGTCACGTGCTTCTCCACGGCGCGCTCCGAGATCACGAGCGCGGCGGCGATCGCCTGATTGCTTCGCCCCTCCGCCATCAGCCCCAGCACCTCGCGCTCGCGCGGAGTCAGCTCCGCGAGCGGGTCCTCGATCCGGCGGCGCCCGAGCATCTGCGACACGACCTCCGGGTCGAGCGCGGAACCACCCTCGGCCACCCTACGGACCGCGTCCGCGAAGCGCTCCAGGTCCGACACCCGGTCCTTGAGCAAGTAGCCGACGCCGGCGGCGTCGTCGCCCAGCAGCTCCAGCGCGTACTCCTCCTCCACGTACTGTGAGAGCACCAGCACGCCGGTATCGGGGAGCTCTTCGCGGATCGCTCGCGCCGCCCGTAGGCCCTCGTCAGTATGGGTCGGCGGCATGCGGATGTCGATGATCGCGACGTCGGGTTTATGTGCCCTGGCCTTGCGCATCAGCTCCTCCCCGTCCCCCGCCTGCCCGACCACTTCGAACCCCGCCTCCTCGAGCAGCCGCACGACCCCTTCGCGGAGGAGGACCGAGTCGTCGGCGACGACTATCCGCACGGGATCACCGCCCGCACCACCGTCCCCTCGCCCTCAGGGCTGATCACCTCGAGCCGGCCGTCGAGCGCCGCGACGCGGTCGGCGAGGCCGCGCAGACCGGAGCCGGCCGCCGGGTCAGCGCCACCAATGCCGTCGTCGCTCACCTCGACCTCGACCTGGCCGTTGGCGCGAGTGACGCTGACCTCGGCGTGCGTCGCCTCCGCATAGCGGGCGACGTTGGTCAGCGCCTCGGCGACGACGAAGTAGGAGGCCGACTCGACCGCCGGCGGCAGTCGCTCGGCGGGCGGCTCGCCGAGCTCGACCGGGACCGGCGCCCGCCCCGCCAGCGCCTCGAGCGCCGGGCGCAGTCCCCGGTCGCTGAGCACCGCCGGGTGCAGGCCGCGGGCCAGCTCGCGCAGCTCGCTCGTCGCCTCGCCCAGCTCCGCCGTCGTCTCCTCGAGCAGCGCCTTCGCCGCCGCCGGGTCCTTGTCGAGCTTCGAGCTCGCCAAGCGCAGGTTGAGCGCCAGTGAGACCAGCCGCTGCTGCGCGCCGTCATGGAGGTCGCGCTCGAGGCGGCGGCGCTCCTCGTCCGCGGCCTGCACGATCCGCGCCCGCGACGCGCGCAGCTCCTCGACCCTGGCCCGCAGCTCGACGTTCAGCCGTTCGTTCTCCAGCGCCAGGCTCGCGGCGGCGCCGACCGCGCCGATCAGCTCCGGCTCGGTGTCGAGCGAGGCGTCGTGGCAGATCATCGCCACCGGCCGGCCCTCGTGCTCGACAGGCGTGCAGGCCGTGCTGCCGTCGCGAGCGGGCAGCTCGACCGCGTGGCCGGCGGCGTCCACATAGCGGCCCTGCTCCGGCACCCAGTAGGCGAGCGAGAGCGACGGGTCACCGAGCGCCTCGGCGAGCGCGTCGCGCATGCCCTGGCGGCGATCGGCCTCGCCGAGCCTCGCGACGAGCTCGCTGACCGCCGTCGCGCGCGAGAGGCGCGAGTGCAGGAGACCGATGAGGAACGCGAACGGCACCGACGCCATCGCCGCCGCACCGAGGATGTCGATCACGTCCTCGCCCGTGCCGTCCGGGAACCCGGCGATGTCGCCGATCAGGCTGAGGCCGAGCAGGAACGCGGTCAGCACCCCGACGAGCAGCACCGGCGTCAGCGCGCTGCGAATCGCCGACGACGCCGAGCGCCAGCGTCGCACCAGCAGGATCCCGATCCCGCTCAGCCCGAAGATCCCGATCAGCGCCTGCAGGCCGTAGGCGATCCCGGAGGCAACCACCTGGTCGCTGATCAGGATCGGGTTCCCCGGGCAGCTCGTGCAGACGTCTGGGTCGGTTGTGTCCAGGAACAGCACCCCGAGCACCTGCATGACCGTGGTGTCGAAGTAGCCGACGCCGACCAGGATCCGCTGCCAGCGGGTCTCGAGCCGCCCGGTGGGGAACGCGACCAGCATGTGCAGCAGCAGCGCGTAGGGCAGAGCGCTGAACAGGCCGCCGATCGCGAACAGGCCCGGCACGTCGGAGGTGATGAGCGACGCAAGAAACCAGACGAAGCCGACGGCGGTCATCAGGGCGCCGATGCGGTTCTCGGGCCGCCGCCACCACGCGAACAGCCCGGTGCCGATGAACGACCAGCCGATCAGCGGCGTGAACACGACCGCGCCGATCTGCACGTCCTCGGCGTGGTCGCTGGAGGCGGCGATCGCCAGACTGATCGCCCCGCCGGCGAGCCCGGCGATTCCGATGCCGATCAGCGCCAGGCGGAGCGACTTCATCGGAAGAGCTCCTCCAGGGTCGCGCCCGAGAGCTGATCCTTGGGCACGAAGCCTCGGGCGCCACTTCGCACGATCAGCTCCGCCGAGTCCGACCAGTCGCGGCTCGAGGTGAGGACGACCGCAGGCGCGTCGCCGTCGCCGGTGATTCGCGACGCGACGTCGAAGCCGTCGAGGTCGGGGAGCTGGACGTCGACCAGGACGACCTCGGGCCGCAGCCGCGCCGCCTCCGCCAGCGCCGTCTTCCCGTCGGCCGCCTCGCCGACGACCTCGTAGCCCTCGGCCTCGAGCAGCAGCTGCGCCCGGGCGCGAAACCCGGCGTGGTCGTCGACGACGAGGACGGTCCTGGACACGCGCCGATTCTCCCGCAGAGCGGGCGATTTGCCTATACGGCTAGCCGCACCCAGGGCGGCGGTTTGCCGCCGGCCCAGACGCCTGCTGGCCGCATTGGAGCGAGGCCCGCGCGCTGGGACGCTCCGCGGCAGTCAGATCAACCCCGTCAAAGGAGTGACCATGAACCGCAAAAGCATCTCCTCCCGCGCCGCCCGTTGGAGCGCCCAGCATCGCCGCGCCGCGATCCTCGGCTGGATCGCGTTCGTGGCGATCAGCTTCGTGATCGGCGGCATGATCGGCACCCAGAACATCGCCGACGAGGACCTCGGCAATGGTGAGTCGCGCGCCGGAGAGCGGGTGCTCGCCAACGCGGGCTTTCCCGATGACGACTCCGAGTCGGTGCTCGTCCAAAGCCGTGGCGACCTCGAAGCCGGCGATGCGGAGTTTCGCGTCGCCGTCCGCGATGTCGAGCAGCGCCTCGCGCAGGTCGCGCACGTCGCCGACATCCAGTCTCCGCTGAAGCCGAACAACGCCGGCCAGATCTCCGACGACCGGCGCTCGGCGCTGATCCAGTTCGAGCTGCGCGGCGACGACGACAACATGTCCGAGCGAGTCGAGGCGCCGCTCGCCGCGGTCGCCGCAGCGCAGGACGCGCACCCCGAGCTGACGATCGAGGAGTTCGGCGACGCGAGCGCCACCAAGGCGCTGGACGAGGCGATCGCAAACGACTTCCAACGGGCCGAGTTTCTCTCGCTGCCAATCACCCTGGTGATCCTGGTGGTCGCGTTCGGCGCCCTGCTTGCCGCGGGCGTGCCGCTGCTGCTGGGGCTGACGGCGGTGATGGCGACGCTGGGGATCCTCGGACCGGTGAGTCAGATCTTCCCCGTCGACGAGGCGATCTCGTCGGTGATCCTGCTGGTCGGGCTCGCGGTCGGGGTCGACTACTCGCTGTTCTACCTGCGCCGTGAGCGCGCCGAGCGGCGTGCCGGGCACTCGAACGAGGCCGCGCTGGCTATCGCCGCCGCGACCTCTGGCCGCGCCGTGCTCGTCTCCGGGCTCACCGTGATGGTGGCGATGGCGGGCATGTTCCTGACCGGCAACGCAACGTTCATGTCGTTCGCGGTCGGGACGATCCTCGTTGTCGCGGTCGCCATGCTCGGCTCGCTTACGGTGCTGCCCGCCGTGCTCTCGAAGCTCGGCGACCGGGTCGAGAAGGGGCGGGTGCCCCTGATCGGCCGCCTGCGCCGCGGCGGCGACGGCGAGTCGCGGATCTGGGGAGCGATCCTCGATCGCGTGCTGCGTCGCCCGCTCGTCTCGGCGCTGGTCGCCGGCGGGCTGCTGATCGCGCTGGCGATCCCGAGCCTGCGGATGAACACGGTCGACAGCGGGATCGAGGGGCTGCCCCACGGCCTGCCGATCATGCAGACCTACGAGCGGATCCAGGAGGCGTTCCCTGGTGGGCCGCTGCCGGCCGTCGTGGTCATCGAGGCCGACCACGTCACCGACCCGCAGGTCGTTGCGGCGGTCAAGGACCTGCGCGAGCAGGCGCTCGCCAGCGGGCTGATGAACGACCCCATCGACGTCAGCGCGAACCCCGATCGCACGGTCGGCGTCGTCTCGATCCCCGTCGAGGGCAACGGCACCGACGCAACCTCGGTGAAGGCGCTCGAGTCACTGCGCGAGGAGCTGATCCCACGGACGCTCGGTCAGGTCGACGGCGTCGACACCTACGTGAGCGGGATCACCGCCGGCTCGGAGGACTTCGACGCGCAGCTGAGCAAGACCGCTCCGCTCGTGTTCGCCTTCGTCCTCGGGCTGGCGTTCCTACTCCTGATGGTCACTTTCCGCTCGATCGTGATCGCGCTGAAGGCGATCGTGCTCAACCTGCTTTCCGTGGGCGCCGCCTACGGCGTGCTGGTCTGGGTGTTCCAGGACGGCCACGGCGAGTCGCTGCTGGGCTTTCAGTCCAACGGCGGGATCGTCACCTGGCTGCCTCTCTTCCTGTTCGTGCTCCTGTTCGGGCTCTCGATGGACTACCACGTCTTCATCCTGAGTCGGATCCGGGAGGCGTTCGACGGCGGCATGAGCACCGGCGACGCCGTCGCGCACGGGATCAAGTCGACCGCCGGCGTCGTGACCAGCGCGGCGGTGGTGATGATCGCGGTGTTCTCGATCTTCGCCACGCTCAGCGCGCTCGAGTTCAAGCAGATGGGAGTCGGCCTCGCGGTGGCGGTGCTGATCGACGCCACCGTCGTGCGCGCCGTTCTGCTGCCGGCGACGATGAAGCTGCTCGGCGACTGGAACTGGTACCTGCCGAGCTGGCTTCGCTGGCTGCCCGGTGTCAGGCGTGAGCCCGCTGCGCTACCGAGCGAGGCGTCGGCGTAGAGAGCAGCCGCGGATGCAGAGACCCGGAGCCGAGGCTGCCGAGATGGCAGCCTCGGCTTCCGGGTACAAATGACGGATGCGCTCGGCGCGCGCCGTGGTCAAGCGGACGGTGGTGTCGTTCTACGACGACCAGATGACCCATCACGCGGCGGCGCTCACCTACTACTCGTTGATGTCGCTGTTTCCCGCCACGCTGCTGGGACTGTCCTTGCTCGGGCTCCTCGGGCAGTACCCGAGCACTTACGACGCGATCATCGACTACCTGCGCGACGTCGTCCCCCACTCGGCCCTGGTGCCGCTGGACAGCTCCCTGCGTCAAGCCCTCCAGCACAAGGGAACGGCCGTGACCGCCTTCGTGATCAGCATCGCGCTCACTCTCTACGGCACCACCGGTGTGCTCGAGGCTGCCCGCCGCGCCCTGAACGTGGTCCTCGAGCTCGACGGTGGCGGCCGCAGCTTCCTGCGACGCAAGTCGATCGACATCACCTTTACGTTCGTGCTCATGGGTCTGGTGCTGGCGAGCCTGATCATGCTCTTCGTCGGCGGTTCATTCGCCACCGATCTCTTCGGCTTCATCGGCCTGGGTCCCACCGCCGCGACGATCTGGAGCGTCGCTCGCTGGCCGGGAGCCCTCGCGATCACGATGCTGATCTTCGCGCTGATCTATTACGTGACGCCCGACGTGGAGCAGCGGGCGTTTCGTTGGGTTACGCCCGGGGCTTTCGTCGGCGTGCTCGTCTGGCTGGCCGCCTCGATTGGCTTCTCGGCCTACATCTCGCGAGTGGCAAACGTGGGCGCCCTCTTCGGGGCCTTCGCCGGCGCGATCGTGCTGGTGGGATGGCTTTGGCTCACCAACGTGGCGCTCCTCTTCGGCGCGGAGCTCAACGCGGAGATCGAGCGTCAGCGGCAGCTCCGCGAGGGCGTCCCCGAGCACGAGACGCTCAACCTGCCGAGGAAGGCCAGGTAGATGAAGCGCTCTTCGGCGGAGCGCCGAATCAATCCGGTTGGACGACGAGGAAGCGATTCCCGTCGATGTCGCGGAAGAAGAACTGCCTCGGCACGGGATCCGGAACCGAGGCCTCGATCGGGACGAAGACGGTGCCCACCTGCCTCATATGCCTCGCGTGTGCGGTGTCGGTCAATCCCTCGCTCCTTTCGCGTGGACCACTCGCCGGGATAATCCCGCCGATGTCGAGTGTGAACGTCGAGACCGTGCGCCGGCTCTTCGGTTACTGGGAGAGGGGAGAGTGGCAGGCGAGCGCCGAGCTATTCGACCCGGACTTCGAAGCGGTATTCAGCGCGACGGCGTTTCCCGATCCCGGGAGCTATCGAGGAGCCCGAAGAACACTCGAAGCGTGGAGGGGATGGCTCGAGGCCTGGGAGGAGTTCAACTTGGAGCTCGAGGAGACGATCGCCACCGGCAACGGCGTGGTCGCCCTGAACAGGCTGCGCGGGCGGGGCAAGGCGAGCGGCGCCGACGTTGACGCCGAGGTCGGGTGCATCTTCGACTTCAACGACGGCAGGATCGTCCGCATGGTGTTCTGCGATCGGCAACAGGCGCTTGAAGCCGCCGAGCTCAGCGATTAGCGGGACTGGCTGGATCACGCGACCGCCGGCGGCTGGGTGAGCGAGAGGGTGGCGCCCTGCGGGTCCGTGATCACCGCCTGCCTCAGCCCCGCATTCGGGACGTCGTATGGGCCGCCGATCACCTTCGCGCCGAGCTCCGTTGCCCTCCCCAAGGCGTCGTCGAGGTTCCGAATCCAAAAGTCCACGCTCCAGTGCGGCGGCACGTCGTCGCCGTCAGGGACCCTCATCGTGGCGATCACGTCGCGGGCGACCGGTTGCTGAGGCTCGCCGCCCACGTAGCCCGGGAGCTTCCACATCGTCATCTGCGCGTCTCCGAGGTCGAACGTCTCGGTCTCCCAGCCGAAGACCTCCCCGTAGAAGCGCTTGCACGCTTCGGGATCGGGTGTGTTGAGCGCGCTCATCGCCCAGGCGCCCGGCTCGTTGACGAGCTGCGCGCCCCTGCGCTCCCTCGGCTCCCAGGCGCCGAAGACGGCTCCCGAAGGGTCGGAGAGGACCGCTTGCCGGCCACCACCCGGAGACTCGAAAGGCTGGCCGATCACGCTGCCGCCGGCCTCATTGACCCTGGCCGCGGCTTCATCGGCGCTCTCCACCCAGACCTGGGTCGTCCAGACCGCGGACGGAGGCGCTGGGGCGCCGTGCTGAGAGACGATCGCGGCGACGTCGCGGCCCCGCAGCCGGCAGACGAAGTAATCGCCGGGATCGTCGGGCGGCATCAGGTTCTCGGCCTCCCAGCCGAACAGCTCCGTGTAGAAGGCGATCGCCGCCCCGGGGTCCGGGTGCACCGCCTGGACCCAGCAGGGGACGCCGTGCTCGAATCCGTCGCGCTCGCTCATCGATCCTCTCCGTCGTACTCGTCGTGGCGGCGCCACCACTCATACGGCGGGGTCTGGGGGTACCCCTCCGGCGAGTCCTCCCACGTCTCCTGACGACCGAGCGGGGTCAGGTCCAGCAGCGTCCACACGCTGCCGAGGGCCTCCACCCCGCGGCTGCCCGTGAAGTAGGTGCGGTAGACGTCATCGCCGTCGCGCAGGAAGGCGCTCAGGCCGAACATCTCCCCGTCCTGGTGGCGATCCGGCTGCGGCTCCGGTGGCGAGAGACCGAAGTCGACGTTGAAGTCGCTGTCCGCCGACGAGTACCAGGGGATCTCCCAGCCCATCCGCCGGCGATACGCCTCGAGCCTCTGCAGTGGGGCTCGAGAGACCAGAGCGAACGAGGTGTCGCGGGCGTGGAGGTGTGCGAGGTGGCCCACCTGGTCGACGAACATCGAGCAGCCGTCGCAGCCCTCGGTCTGATTTGGACCGAACATGAAGTGATAGAGCAGGAGCTGTCGGCGGCCCTCGAACAGGTCTTGCAGGCTCGCCTCCCCGTTGGGCCCCTGGAGGACATAGTCCTTGTCGATCAGGAGCCGCGGCAAGCGCCGGCGCTCGGCGGCAAGCGCGTCCCTCGCCCGGGTGGCCTCCTTCTCCCTTGCACGGTGTTCCTCCTGGGCGGCTTGCCATTCGCCCTGTGACACGACATCCGGAAGGTCCATCCCTCTCTCCTCTGTTCGCCTGATCACGCTCGTCCTATACAGCGCGCCCACCGTAGCATGGAATCCTAAAAAAGGACTAGTTCATTGTCTAACAGGACCTAATCGACTACACTGCCGCGATGGGCCGGACCAGGCAACACCTCGACGGCTGTGGGATCGCCCACGCCTCCGAGCTCCTTGGCCAGCGCTGGGCACTCCTGGTGGTCAGAGAGCTGCTTCTCGGCCCCAAGCGCTTCACGGATCTGCGGGCCGGGATGCCCGATGTGAGCCCGAACGTCCTGAGCGAGCGCCTGCGTGAGCTCGAGCAGTCCAGGATCCTGCGCAAGCGCAAGCTCCCGCCCCCGGCCGCCGCGCAGGTGTACGAGCTGACCGAATGGGGAGCGCAGCTGGAGCCGGCTGTGCTGGCGCTGGGACGCTGGGCCAGCGGATCTCCCTCGTTCCCGCGCGACGCTGGCATGGGGCCCGACTCGGTCGTGCTGGCTCTGAAGGCAACCTTCGACCCCGGCCCGGCGGAGGGGCTTGACGCGATCTTCCAGCTGGTGCTGGATGACCTGCCCTTCCGGATCGCGGTTGCGAACGGCCGCTTCGAGGCGAGGCGCGGCGAGGCCGATCGGCCGGACGCGACGATCCGCACCGACCCGGAAACGATGACCGCGCTCGTCTTCCGCGGCCGTTCCCTCACCGACGGACTTCGCTCCCACGATATTGAGATCGAGGGGAACAAGCGCGCGGCGACGCGGCTCCTCCGGTTCCTCGCCAATCCGTAGGCAGTCGGCGCTTCGCTTGGCGGGCGAGCCGGAATGTCTGGATTCTGACGCCGCGCCACGGGTACCCGGTCAGGGCAATGCGCGTCGCGTTCTTCGCCTATTTGCTCGTGATCGTGGCCGGGCTCGCCCTCGCGATCGAGCTCGGCCTCAGCCACCAATGAGCATGCGCAGGGTCCTCCGCGAGCAGTCGCTGACGCTGTTCTTCGGGACGATCTTCCTCGCCGCGCTGATCGGACAGGCGATCGCCGGGCACGCCGCGTACAACCAGGATCAGATCGCGCACGGGGAGGCCGCCGTCTCTCTGGACCGATACGTGACGTCGTCGAGTTTCTGGAATGCGGTCATGGAGAACTGGCAGTCGGAGTACCTCCAGTTCATGCTCTTCATGCTCGCGACGGTCTGGCTCCTTCAACGGGGCTCGCCCGAGTCGAAGGAGCTCGACAAGGGGGGTCGTGAATCGAAGAAAGAGCAGAAGGTTGAGTACGCAGCGGATCCCGAGTCCCCCCTGTGGGCCCGGGTGGGTGGGCTGCGCACTGCGCTCTACTCGAACTCACTCCTGATCTTGATGTCCGCGATCTTCTTCGGCTCCTGGTTCGCTCAGTCCGTGACCGGTTGGACGGAGTTCAACCAGCAGCAGCACGAGCATCACGATGCCGCGATCTCGTGGCTCTCCTACATCGGGAACGCGGACTTCTGGGAGCACACGCTCGAGAACTGGCAATCGGAGTTCCTCGCCGTCGGCTCGTTCGCCGCATTCACGATCTTCCTCCGCCAACGCGGTTCGCCGGAATCGAAGCCAGTCGGCGCTCCGCACGAGGCGACCGGCATCGAGGGCTAGCCCCGGTCAGTCCGCGAGCTCCGCCAGCCGTTGCTCCAGGAAGCGCCGCTCGGCGTCCGAGTGGACGAGCTCCAGGGCCCGCTCGTACGCCGCGCGGGCGTCGTTCGCGCGACCGAGCCGGCGCAATAGCTCCGCGCGTGTGGCGTGCAGATAGTGGTAGCGGTCGAGCTCGAGGCGCTCGACGATGGCCAGCGCGGCCTCGACGTCACCCGATTCGGCGATCGCCGCGGCCCGGTTGAGCTCCACGACGGGCGAGCCGGTGAGCTGGCCGAGCTCGCCGTAGAGGGCCGCGATCTGCGGCCAGTCCTGGGGCTCCTCCGAGTGCAAGATGGCGAGCGCCGCCTGCAACACGTAGGGACCACGGCCGCCGAGCGACAGCGCCCGGTCAAGCGCGGCCCGGCCCTGCGCGATCTGGTCGAAGTCCCAAAGCGATCGATCCTGATCGCGGAGGAGGACCACCGTGTCATCGGCGAATCGCGCGTCGCGTCGCGCGTCGTTCACCAGCATCAATGCCACCAGACCGTGCACCTCGGGCTCGTCGGCCATCAGCTCGGCGAGTGCGCGGCCGAGCCGGATCGCCTCGGCCGCGAGGTCTCCACG
>Ga0126313_10002137_pt1 | contig 10885 bp, 8 predicted proteins | sample Plot105A_FD_89954 | JGI IMG/M metagenome (GOLD analysis project Ga0126313, IMG submission 89954) | Serpentine soil microbial communities from UC McLaughlin Reserve, CA, USA - Plot105A | ecosystem: Environmental > Terrestrial > Soil > Grasslands | place: USA: UC McLaughlin Reserve, Lake County... | reverse complement strand
GATCACATCATTAACATCACTGTTAGAGGGCCAGTTGCGGAACTGAGGAGAAATTACAAGGAAACCCTGGTTTACACCTCCAACATTAAAGGAGGAGGGAAACTGCCCTGAACTGATAACCCTTGGTAAACCACCATTAAGGACCGAAGATAACTGACCAACCCCATCTCCTAGTTCACCCACACCATGGATGAAAACAATTAAGGGATAAGTTTGGCCGCTTCCCCAGTATCCCGAAGGAAGATACTCATAGAAACCTCCGGAATTACCGGTCGTTGATACATACTTGGGTGTTTGAACTTGGGCGTTAAGCGTAATCGCTAAGAATAGTAGGGGGAGGGTAGCTACAATACGTAGTAACCGCAACAGTCTTAGGTGCTTCATAATTAAAAGATGGATAGGCTTTAAACAATAAAAAAATTAGGGTATCTACAGTTTCAAGGGGTTTGGGGCGAATCATCCGCATTCAGCGATAATTGTGCCAAAAGATTGAAATACTTCAGATTAACAATTACAATTCATTTGTGTTTTAACAATATAAAACAATCGATTTTTTTATTAGAGAAATCTGAAAGTAGATGAGAGGTCTAATTTACTCGATAAAACATAACTACGATCTGCAATTATCAATTTTTTTATCACAATTTTCAAAAAAGATTCTGCAATGAAATAAATTCAGCACCTCAAAATAATTAAGAACTATTACAACTATATGTATATGGTAGTCTAATGCAGAGCTTAGCAGTTATATTTTCCTATCAGCACGGTAAAGCAAGCTGCATGGAACTAAGAATTTTCAGCGAACTTTTATAGCAAATTTCTTACCGGTTTTTACCGCTGAAGGTGAATTATCATTGATGAGTCTTTAAAAACACTTCAATAGTACCTTGAGTGTCTCCTCTTCGCGGAGCTGGAAAAGAATCGACTTTTTGATAATGATGTTTCAAAGTATCACGCACACGAAATGGAAAAAAATTATTTAGAGAAGGAACATATTCAAAAAGTACAAGATCATAGTGTTGATTTATCAATCGCTGCTCATACATTTTTGCTTCCCTGTTAAACATTGATACTCCCAAATGATACCACAAGGGGACATCGGGACCTGTTTCTGTTTTGTAGGGTAACTCAACAGCTAAGGGAGTTAATTCTGTCATGTTTAAAACACGTATGTCTTTTTTAGTCATTAGTATGTTCATATTTAACAAGCGTTGAATGCCATCTATTGTAGGCTTCGGCATGTAAATCTTCTCAAACGATTTTAACCCTGAATATGTCCATTGAGTCAATGGGATTTCTGAAGTGGGAGGGTACAATATGTAAGTGTTTCGATTGACAATATTTTCTTGTGTAGACGTTGCGGCTTCTTTGCCAGGTAGTGTTCTTTGTACTATTCTTTGTAAGTATTTCCAGAACACGCCGCTCCACCATAACAGTAATCCAAAACATCCAATTAAAAGAAGTTTCGGTCTGTAAAAATCAAGGTGTAGATAATTTGCAAGCAAAGACAATATAAAAGCAAAAGCAAAGCTGTGAAAAAATATATTATTGTCGGGTGGTGTATAGCTTGTTACCTGCAAGATAGCGGCCTCTGCCAGTATCCCTAAAGTTAATATAAGAAAGACCGTTGTTTTTTTGTCAATGATCAAATCACTTCTTTTTTTATAATGAGCTATCACCTGTAAACCTATTATGAATAAATAAAATTTTATCCACTGAGAACCCATAAAGAATTCATTCACGATTTCAAGAATGGAAATTCTTGAACTATGTGGTGCCTGTCCATGATTGAACCAGTACTCGAAATTATATGGTAATAAAGGCGTTATTATAGCAAGTGCAGCAACTAAAAAGCTTACTACATAAATAAGTAAAGGACTCCACTTTTTTTCCTGAATACAATAATAAAGTAGTAAAGCAATGCATAACATGAAGGCCAGTGCGCCACCGTCCTGTTTGGTGAAAAATGAAAAGAAGGTGAAAAGGGCGCTAAGTGAAAGCCATGCCCATTTTTTTCCTGCACTAAAAAAGTATTTCATTAAAAACGCTAATGCTATTACTTCATATACAATGACCGTATGATTGTACCATGGCCAGAAATTAAAAAAAGAAAAAGAAAGACAATAGAGAAGTACAGATAACACACGTATGCCCGGCTGAACGTTCAAACTTTGCAAAATAGAACGAAAAGCAAACCCCGAAATGATGTTGATAAATACCTGTGCTTTCACCAGCGTAATCATTTGAACGCCAAAGAGCTTGAAGAAAATAGCAGGTATTACCCAATACATGTAGCCCAGAGGCATTCCAAAATCTTTATAAGGTATCTGGCCCTGGCTTATTCGGTAAGCACCCTCCCAGGATAAAAAGATATTGACTCTATACGGAAATGTGGTAAACAAGGGTACTAAAGCAAGAAGAACTATGATAGCAATTTCAGTTATAAAAAATGGATCCAACTTCCTTTCCCTGGCCAATGAATCATCCATAGCAGTTTAATATAAAATGGTAAGACAAGATATAAATCAATAGTGATACGGCTTGATGTTTTTTAGGCATGCTATCTATTATGTGATTTGCTTCGGAATTTATATTTTTACCGCCATTATTAACCATTTAAGTGTGGCTTACATTAAACTACTCCGTCCCAAGGACTGGGCTAAAAACCTGTTCCTTTTTATACCATTATTTTTTTCAGGAAATTTCTTTAATTGGGATTTATATCCAAGATTATTGATGGGCTTTTTTGCCTTTTGTTGTGTTGCAAGCAGCATTTACATAATAAATGATTACAGAGATATTGAAGATGACAAAAAGCATCCAAAAAAAGCAAAAAGACCCTTAGCATCAGGAGCGGTGTCAAAAACAAATGCTGTTCTTATTTGTATCCTGCTTTTATTGATGGGTTTTGGCATAGCGTATTTTATACGAGACAAGTTTCTTTTGTCCTGGGTATATATTTTGTTTTGAATCTTGCTTACTCATTTGGCCTGAAAAATATAGCTGTCCTTGATATTCTTATTGTAGCCGCAGGTTTTGTTTTGCGAATTAAAAGCGGTGCAGTTATTGCTTTTATTGGCCTCACGGAATGGTTGAACATTATGGTTTTCCTGCTGGCCCTTTTTATGGCTATTGGTAAAAGAAGAGATGATGTATTACTAAAACTTTCCTCCGGCACCGATATGCGGAAATCCATAAAGGGATATAATCTTGAATTTTTAAACGTGGCTCTGGCCCTGGTTTGTGCTGTAATAGTGGTATCCTACTTTATGTATACTATGTCCGGTGAAGTTATACTGCGTTTGGGTACTTATCGTTTATATTATACCTGCCTTTTTGTTCTGGCAGGAATAATGCGATATCTACAAATTATTTTTGTACAGGCTTCGGCCGGTTCACCTACACAAATTCTTTATAAGGATCGGTTTATACAAGTTTCCATAGTCCTTTGGATCGCTAGTTTTTATTTGATCATTTACATGAAAGATTTAACCATATTTAAATGATGAAAAAAACAATTGCCAATTGGGGCAACTACCCGGTAGTGGAAACTGATGAAAAAAGCTTTTCATTCACGGAGGAACTGCAACATGCTTTGCTCCATGCAGATAGTATTATTGCCAGGGGCAACGGCCGCTGCTATGGCGATGCTTCCCTCGAAAAAAACACTGTTTCTACACTTAAGTATGATAAAATACTTTCTTTCGATGCTATAAACGGAATTCTTGAATGTCAATCAGGAATAACACTTGATAAAATTCTTGAGGTGATTGTTCCCAAAGGTTGGTTTTTACCTGTTACTCCCGGAACAAAATTTATTACTGTTGGCGGAGCTGTAGCCAGCGATGTGCATGGTAAGAATCATCATGTGGACGGTTCGTTTTCTGCCCATGTTTTGGAAATGGATGTTTTATTAGGTAATGGTGAAACTGTTACGTGTTCACCAACTGCGTATACAGATCTTTTTTGGGCAACCTGTGGCGGTATGGGTCTAACAGGAATTATTACCCGTGTAAAATTTGACTTGAAAAAAATTGAAACCTCCTATATCAAACAAAAACAGGTTAAGGCAAAAAATCTTGAAGAAGTCATCCAGCTTTTTGAAGAATATAAACACTATACCTACTCTGTGGCTTGGATTGATTGTCTAAAAAAAGGGGAGGGCTTTGGCAGGAGTATTCTTATTTTAGGCGAACATGCAAAACCAGAAGACCTTGATGCTGATAAGAAAGCGAATCCTTTACTATTGCCAGGAAACAAGCAAATTTCTTTTCCATTTAATCTTCCTTCGTTTGTACTAAACCAGTTCACCGTAAAGGCTTTCAATTTTTTATATTATGGAAAGAACTTAAAAAAAGTGATCAATAATGTTGTTTCCTATGAGCCGTTCTTCTATCCCCTTGATGCCATATTGCATTGGAACAGGGGGTATGGCAAGAAGGGATTTGTACAATACCAATTTGTATTGCCATTGGAAAGTAAGCAAGGTTTAATTGAGATTCTTAAGAAAATCAGTGATGAAGGTTTAGGATCGTTTCTTGCCGTTTTGAAAGTGTTTGGAAAACAGGATGATCTTATTTCTTTTCCTAAGGAAGGTTATACTCTGGCCTTGGATTTTCCGGTTCGCAGAGGTCTGTTTGAATTTCTGAATGAGTTGGATGAAATTGTATTAAAACATAACGGACGCCTTTATTTATCAAAAGATGCGAGAATGAAATCAGATATATTCTGGCGCAGTTATTCTAATGCCAATAAGTTTGTTGAAATAATAAAAAAATACAACCCACTGTTTAAAATTAATTCGATTCAGGCTCGCCGATTAAATATTACCCAATACTGATCATGCCCACTGTTTTATTATTAGGCGCCACTTCAGATATGGGCTTTGCAATAGCCCGGAAGTTCGCATCTCAAAAATATGACGTTCAATTGACTGCCCGTAATACAGGGCAATTGATAACATTTCAATCGGATATTGAAATACGCTACAACGTTCATTGTAGCATTCATTCTTTTGATGCATTAGACTTTGCATCCCATAAAGAATTTTATACTTCACTTTCCCCAAAACCTGATGTAACAGTTTATGTAATTGGTTATATGAACGATAACGAAAAAGTAGTCAATGACTGGAACGAGAGTTTGCGAACCATTAATACAAACTATACTGGCGCCGTTTCCATTTTAAATATTGTGGCTACAGATTATGCTGATAAAGGAAAAGGCACAATTGTAGGAATAAGTTCAGTTGCAGGAAACCGGGGAAGGCAAAGCAATTACATCTATGGCAGTGCTAAATCAGCTTTTACAGCTTATTTATCGGGGCTAAGAAACAAATTATATCATAGCAATGTACACGTAATGACTGTATTGCCGGGCTTTGTTTATACAAAAATGACGGAGCACTTAAAATTGCCAAAGCTGTTAACTGCAAAGCCGGAAGAAGTTGCTGACGAAGTATATAAAGGTGTAACAACAAAGAAAAACGTTCTATATGTGAAATGGTTTTGGCGATGGATTATGCTCATCATTACTTCTGTTCCAGAAGCGGTCTTTAAAACCAAGAAGTTGTGAAAAGGGAAATAGCATTTTTTGATTTTGACGGAACTATTACAGTAAAAGATACCTTTCTCGAGTTTATAAAATTTAGCAAGGGCAATCTGCGTTTCTATCTGGGCTTCCTGTTGAACAGTCCTTATTTAGTGGGATATAAGATAAGGTTGATTCCAAATCAAAAAGCTAAAGAAAAAGTATTGCAATTTTTTTTTAAGAATACGCCAGTTTCTGTCTTTAATGAACAATGTGAGCATTTTGCAGAGGAGGTGCTTCCTAAGCTGATCCGGCCAAAGGCTTTGGAGGAAATAAAAAAGTTAAAGGGAGAGAATGCAATTATTGTTGTAGTATCTGCCTCTCCTGAAAATTGGATACAAAATTGGGCCCGCAAAATGGGCTTAGAGCTTTTAGCAAGCAAGTTGGAAGTACATGAAGGGAGAATAACTGGTAACCTTCTGGGAAAGAATTGTCATGGCAAAGAGAAGGTAAGAAGGATTATGGAAAAATATAGTGTTTCCGAATTCACCACTATATATGCCTATGGCGATACTAAGGGAGACTTAGACATGATGAAGCTGGCACATAATTCATTTTATAGGCCTTTTCGTAAGCCGTCATAAATAGATTAATTTGCTTTTCATAAATTATGGAAGATCAAAAAAGGTCAATGCATGAAGCGATAGTGATTACAGTGGTTGTTTTTTTCTTTATCGCTGTATTTTTTAAAATTTTATTTTTTTAGGCAATGGCTGGAGTTAAATTCTTGAGGCAAAAAACAAAAACGGCAAATCCGGTTAGTTCCTATTTACAGGATGTTTTCCTGAATAAGAAGCTAAATAGTTGGCTAGGGTTTTTGTTAATTGCGGGCATAGCCGCCTTGTTTGGTTATATAATGACTAAGGGGGTTGTTTTAGGCGTGGGCGTCATTGGTTTTATAGTAGGGCTAAGTGTGATTTTGATTTGTTTTCTAAATTCGCAAGCAGGTGTTTACATAAATATGGTATATGCCTTCTTTTCTTCCCATTTCTCCCGCTTTTTATTTAACGATGAGTTCCCAGTAGGGATTCCTACAAGTATCTTAGTAATCGTTACGTTCCTTGGATTGTTTGTCAATAATGTAAACTTAAAAGAAAATACCTCCCGGTTCTTTAAGAGAAGGCCTATCGTTTTTCTTTTTATCATATTTATTTATTTATGTGTTCAGATGTTGAATCCCATTCCCCATTCATTTGAGGGGTGGTTCCAGGTAATCCGTAAAGTGTTTGAACCAATGCTCATGCTTTTTATTGTCTATAACGTATTTACCGATTATAGGAAAATTGCCAGGTTTTTTAAAGCACTTTTTATATGTGTTTTTGTCGTTGGTTTATATGGCTGTATTCAACAATGGCATGGATTATTCTCTTTTGAGGAAGCGTGGGCCAGGAGTGATGATGAGCGTTTTGGATTGATCTTTATTAATGGCAACTTCAGGAAGTTTTCTACCATGTCTGATCCTACGGCATTTGGAATTACTATGGCTGCATGTGTATTACTGTTTATGGTTATTGGTCTCAATGAGAGAAAGACCTCAAGAAAGCTTATTCTTTTTGCCGGATCATTTGTCATGTTGTTAGGTATGGTTTATTCAGGTACCCGCACTGCAAACGCTATGGTGGTGGGAGGGGCAAGTTTATTTAGCCTGCTTACAATTCACAAAACTGCTACTAAGGTTTTTACCCTTTTTGGTGTTTTCGCGTTTTTATTTTTGATTTATGTTCCTATTTATGACAACCCTACACTAATACGATTTAGAACCAGTTTTAAAGGAAATAAGGACGAGTCTTATAGAGTACGCGAGGAGAACAGAGCCTCTATAAGACCGTATATATATAGTCACCCCTTTGGCGGCGGACTTAGTTCAACGGGAGGTAATGGTGAAAAATATAATCCTAATCACGAACTAGCTGGATTTCCACCTGACAGTGGCTATCTGAATAAAGCTTTAGAGACTGGGTGGGTAGGGTTAGCTATGTCTTGCATTTTATATTTTGTAACATTGCAATATGCTATTCAGGGCTATTTCAGAGTAAAAAGCGACAAAATCAAAACTTTGTTTGCTGCCTCAGCAGCTCTTTTATTTTCATTTTATCTTGGAGAATTGGTTCAGGAAGCTGTTGGACAATTTGCAAATATGGTTGTTTATTACCCTATCGTCGCAATTATAATAAAGTTGAGAGAGTTAAATAAGCAACCTGTTAGTAGGGACATTTAAATATTGTTTGGAATAAATCTGATTAATAATGCTTACCGGTACCCTGTTAAATGTAGCCCGGATCAAAGGCGTACATTTCACGGACAAAAAAGCTGCTGTCTTTGTTTTAACCTTTGGTCTCTTAGCCCTTTTTTTTCCTATCCTTCTTATTGAAGTAAAAACACTTAGGTACACTGGCGGGGTATTTATGTATCCATTGGATGATACTTTTATACACCTGGAAATGGCCAAACACGTATCAGACAATGGAAATTGGGGGATAAACAATAATGAATTTGGCTCTGCTTCCTCATCTCTTTTATATACCATCATTTTAGCGTTGGGCCGGCTTTTTTCACATCATACAATCGTGCCTTTCATAGTAAACTGTATAGCAGGAATATTTACAATCCAGGCATTGCATCTATGGTTTAAAAAGCACCAGGTTCATCCTTATGTCCAGGTAATAATAATAATAGCTGCTATTGTAATTACTCCGCTGCCTACAATGATTATTAGCGGGATGGAGCATACCATACAATGTCTCGTGTCTTTTCTTTTTATTTTCCATTTTTCTGACTGGCTGGAGCAAGTAGCCAGGAACAAGAAACAAGGACTACCCTGGCAAATATTTGTTTTTGCATTATTGGTAACCTCTATAAGATATGAAGGATTGATTTTGATAACTATTGCTGGTGTCCTGTTATTGTATTATAAAAAATGGCGTGATGGTTTCCTTTTAGGAGGTATTGCAATCCTTCCCATTATTGCTTTCGGAATTTACTCCCTGACAAAAGGTGGTTATCTATTTCCAAATTCTGTGCTTGTAAAGTCTGGATCAGGAACGACAACCTTTCCTGGTTTTATTTCTAATGTACTGGTGCAAAATCTCCTTAACGTAAAATCTTTCATTGCTGCCTTAGCTACGCAAAGGTGGACGTTGATCTTGCCACTTACTTATTTGCTTTTCAGGAAATATATGAGACCCTCTCATTCTTTTGTTCTGATCTTTTTGATGATCTGCATTATTATTCAGCTTGGACTTGACGCTGTAGGATGGCTTTATAGATATGAAGCATATTTGTTTTTTTGTTCCACTGTAATTACGGCCTTTCTCTTTTTTAAATATGGTAAACAGGTATTTACTAATTACAGCAGGGATAGCCGTATTGTATTGGCGCTTTTACTGTTTTTTTTATTTTTTCCAATACTGTTAAGAAGTGCAACTGCTATCAACAAAGTAGGGCAAGCATGCAGAAATATTTACGATCAGCAATACCAAATGGCACAGTTTTCTAAAAGGTATTATGATACCGGTACCATTGCAGCTAATGATATAGGTGCTGTCAGTTATTATTCCAACGCCACTATCACAGATTTATGGGGGCTTGCTTCAACAGAGGTAACACGAAATATAAAGAACAAAAATTGGACACCTAAATTTTTAGATTCCCTATGCAAAGTAAAACGTGTGGAAGTGGCCATGATATATGATAGCTGGTTTAGCGATTCGCTGACTAATCGTTGGAAAAAATTAGCCACATGGCAAATTCAGAATAATGTTATTTGCGGCGATGATATTGTTTCTTTTTACTCCGTTGACACAACCAACAGCGCTTTGTTGGTTCAGCATTTAAGAGACTTTCAGCCAAGCCTTCCTACCTCGATACAAGTTAAGTATTACTAGTTGCGGTTTTCACTGAACCAGGTTCCGCTGGTAAAGTTTTAATCGCTTCTTCCTTTGGCTGGTTATAGTAATCTTTTCGCTCTTTCCTGCTTGAGAAAAGAAACCATAAACTGCGTTTGCCGAAAAGATTGTAAAATATTATGGGGAGTATAACTCCGAAAAATACCGCCGCTATTAAAATAACAGCAATGTTGTAAACGTGAAATACATGTATGAATAAAAGTCGTATAAAGGCTACAATAATAATTTGGGTAATGTAAATATATAACGAATGATAGCCTACTATTCTTAAGAACGACAGCCTGTTCCATTTTTCGAGTAAAAAGGAAAATATAATAAGCATACTACAGCCCACAAGTGCAATCAGTAAAAAGTTGCTCTCATTGAACATGTAAAGAAGGAAGTTTGAACGGGCAGGAGCAGCAGCCACCTCGTTAACTTTTTTACCTAAACCATTATGAAGATAACTGGTATTGTTATGCAGGTAGTGAAGCTGCACAAGCAAAAAGACAGGCAGCATTAATAGAAAAGTTATGGGTTTCTTTATATACTTCTGAACTCCTTTTTTGAAGATAAAACATGCAGCTAGATCTCCGATTACAACAAAGATGTAAAAGCTCATCCAGTCAGAAATCATGCTTATACTACTGACAAAAGGAGCTATAAAATAGAGAGTTAAACCCAGTAAAAAATGCAGGCCGGTTTTTAATTTGATTTTCGCTTTGAAAAAAATAAAAACCAGGGTGGCATTGAATAACGCCGGCAAGTACCAAAACTGTTCAATTCTTCTCGGTTGATACAATATGTACAAATAATCGTGTATGCTCTTATCAGAATTTGAAAATTTTGAAAAAACTATCTGGAGCGTAATCTGTAAAAACGACCATACAAGATATGGGTAAAATATCTTGTCATATTTTATCCATACGAGATCTTTTACAGGTTTAGAGAAAAGGCTGCGACTTGTAAATATTCCGGAAATAATGAAAAAAAGCGGCATTCTAAAGCTGTAGAATACCATATTGGCGTCATAAAGGGAGGTTGATATTTTAAAACCACTGCTTTCAAGTCCAAGGTAGGTATGATGATAGACTACCAAAATAATGACAATCCCCCTTAGATAATCAACCCAGTTATACCTTTTTTGGTTAAGCAGGGGTAAGTTAAATGCGCTTGATATCAATGATCTGGCGTTCTTCATTCATACTGGAATTGCAGAATCCTTTAAATACATACCTGGGAGCTTATCTGTTTAAAACAGTTTCCAGCTTAACACCAATTATTTTTTCTATCTCCAGTTTTTTTACATCGTGCTGTAATTTCAGATTAATCAAAGCAGCTAATTCATGGTTAGTGCCTTTCTGGGCTGTATTATAAGCCTCAATTGTAGCAGTCCCTTTTCTGAACTTTTC
>Ga0126313_10002134_pt1 | contig 10891 bp, 9 predicted proteins | sample Plot105A_FD_89954 | JGI IMG/M metagenome (GOLD analysis project Ga0126313, IMG submission 89954) | Serpentine soil microbial communities from UC McLaughlin Reserve, CA, USA - Plot105A | ecosystem: Environmental > Terrestrial > Soil > Grasslands | place: USA: UC McLaughlin Reserve, Lake County... | reverse complement strand
CTTGCCCCAGTGGGGGCGGCCGCCGTAGTCGTCCATGATCGCCTCGACCGCCTCGAAGTAGGGGCGCCACTCCATCCCCCGGTACTGGTGGACGGCGATGTAGGCGGTGTCACGTTCGTGCGAGGGACTGAGGCTGGCGTCGTCACCCGCCGCGACCCGCATCTCGATCGGGAAGAAGACGGGATATTCGTTCGAGCGCACCCACTCGATCACCCGCCGCGCCGCCTCCGGCCCGGCCTCGCGCGGCACCCCGTACTCCATCTCGGTGAACCGCACCCGCCGCTCGTTGACGAAGACGCGGTCGCTGCGATCGCTGGTGCGGCTGCCGGTGGCGAGGCGGCCGGCCAGCCGCGAGAGGCTTGGGATCGTCCTCGGCATCGCCTTGCCGGTCCCCGCCAGCAACCTGAGCGCCCAGTTCTCGAAGACGACGTCGTTGAGGTAAGCGGCGCCGCGGCCACGCGGCTTGACCGGGCCCTCGGTGCGGTTGCGCTCCAGGACCAGCGCCGAATCGTCGTAGGGGAAGGTGAAGAGCTCGAAGTGCTCGTGCTCGGCCGCCCGCTCGGCGAAGGTGTCGAGGACCTCCTCGCGCGGGCAGGGCCGGTCGACCCGCAGCAGGCTGAAGGCCGGCACGCAACGCAGGGTCACGGCCGAGATCGCGCCCAGTGCCCCCACCCCCACCCGCGCCGCGCGCAGCAGCTCGGGATGCGTCGCGATGCTGAGGTGACGGACGCTGCCGTCGCCGAGGACCAGCTCCAGCCCCTCGACCTGGGCGGAGATGTTGCGCAGGCGGCCGCCGGTCCCGTGGGTGCCGGTCGAGATCGCGCCGGAGATCGTCTGCCGGTCGATGTCGCCGAGGTTCTCCATCCCCAGCCCGAGCGCCGCCAGCTCCTCGTTCAGATCGGCGAGGACGGTGCCGCCCGCGACCTTGACCAGGCCGGACGCCGGGTCTGCGTCGAGCACCCCGCTCAACCCGCCGAGGTCGATCATCGTCCCCCCGGTCAGCGCCGCCTCGGTAAAGGAGTGGCCGGAGCCGGCGACCTTGACCCGCTGGCCCGCGGTCGCGGCGGCGGTGATCGCCTCCGCCAGCTCATCGCGGCTTCGCGGTCGGACCAGGCGCGCGGGATGGCAGCGCTGGTCGCCGGCCCAGTTGACCCACACGCCGTCGCTCGCCCGTAGCCGCGCCATCGCCCGACCCTAGCTCGCCACCGGGTGCAGCTCCCCGTCCGGCTGCAGCACCCGGAAGGCGTAGAGGACGGTGGCCAGCAGCAGGGCGGTGATCGCGAGGCTCGGCACGACGTTGCCGGTGAGGCTGGCGACGACGCCACCGCCGACTCCGCCGATCACCTGACCGGAGGCCCAGGCCATGTTGGAGAGCCCGGCCGCGAAGCCCTGGTGCAGGCTGCTCGACTCGGCGACGTCGGAGATCAGCGTCAGCGCCGGAGCGAAGCAGAGCCCGGCACCGAGCGAGGTGACGATCAGCGCCGCGAGGATCCCGCCGAGGGTCGCCGCCACCGCCACCCCCGCCATCGCCACCGCGCAGACGGAGAGGCCGAGGACGTACGGCAGCCGGCGACCGACCCGATCGGAGATGCGGCCCGCCATCGGGGCCAGCATCGCCTCGAGGCCGGCCCCGGCGATGAAGCCGCCGGCGATCAAGCCGTGACTGCCGCCGAGCTCGTCGATCCGCAGCGGCACCAGCACCTCGATCGCGCCGAACATCACCGAGGGGACGGCGACGAAGGCGGCGGCATCGAGCACTGGTCGACTGACCAGGGTCTCCACTACTTCGCGCAGGCCTTGGCGCTCGGGCACCCGCGTCTCCGGCAGGCGCGAAGCGGCAATCGACAGTCCGATCGTGATCACGAGCACCGAGCTGAAGACGATCTCGGTCCCGATCGCTCCGGCGATGGCGCCCAGCGCGGGGCCGAGCAGAGCGCCGGCGACAGCGGTCCCAAGAGCGGCGCCGATGACCGAACCCCGTTTCTCCTCTGGCGCGGCGGTTATCAGCCAGGTGAGAGCGCCCGACCAGATCAGAGCACCCGCGATCCCCTGGATGAACCTGGTGCCGTCGAGCAGCGAAATATCCTTGGCAAAGCCGAAGGCGAAACTGGCACAGCCGAGCAGGAGCAGCCCGGCGATGACCGTCCTCTTCGGCCCCACGCGGCTGGCGACGAAGCCGGCCGGCAGTGACCCCAACAACGTTCCCGCCGCGTAGGCAGCGGAGAGGATGCCGGCGTCAGCCTTGCTCAGACCAAGCTCCTCGACGTACTCCGGAAGCAGGGGCGCGATCGCCGCGAAGAAGGCGACGTCGAAGAAGATCATCGCCGAGGCGAGCAGGATCAAACGGCGCACCCCTGCATACAATCAGTGAGGAAGCCTGAGCGCTCTGGGAGGGGTGGCAGAGCGGTTGAATGCGGCGGCCTTGAAAGCCGTTAGGCCGCGTAAGCGGTCTCGTGGGTTCGAATCCCACCCCCTCCGCTGACGCGCGCCGGGCAGGAAAGCGGCGGCGGCGGACGAACGACCAAGCCATGGACAGCGCCGGCAGGCGCCCCGGCCGCCGCGAGGTCTGGCGGGGGCGCGCGGAGAGAGTCAGGGACGCGTTCGGCCTGGTCCTGGCCCTCGTCCTCCTCACTTACGTGCTCGCCTCGCTGCTGGGCAACCACGGCTGGTCGGCGGTCATCCTCATCCTGGCGACCAGCACCACCTCCGTCGTCGCGCTGGCGAGCTCCCACGTCAGGCCGCAGGTGGTCCGGGCTTCGCTCTGGCTTTCGGCGCTGACGATCGCCTTTGCTGTAGCCGCCGCTGCCTCCGACGAGGAGACGCTGCTCAACATCGCCTCGCTGATCCAGATCTGCCTGCTGGCGATGGCGATGGCGGCGGTTCTGTGGCGTGTGGTCTCGAGTGCCGAGGTCGGCTCGCGCACGATCCTCGGCGCGATCAGCGTCTACACCGTGCTCGGGATCCTCTTCACCTTCGCCTACGGGACGATCGACCGGATCCAGGGCGGTCCGTTCTTTGAAGGGACCGCCCATCCGGACGGGAGCGACTTCATCTTCTTCAGCTACACCACCCTGACCACGACCGGGTACGGCAACCTCGTTCCGGGCGGGCAACCAGGCCGGATGATCTCCGGCCTGGAGATGATGCTCGGCCAGATCTTCCTGGTCACCCTGGTCGCCGGGCTGGTCAGCCTCTGGCGCCCGGGCGAGGCTCTCCGCCGCCGCCGCGAGCGCCGCGAGGCCGCTTAGCTCTCGTCGAGCTCGATCCGTTCGATCGTCTGCGCCTCGAGCGGCATGTCGCCGGCACCGGTCGGGGTCGACTCGATCGCGTCGACGACGTCCATTCCGTCGATCACCTCGCCGAAGACGGTGTGCTTGCCGTCGAGCCACGGGGCCGCGCCGGTGGTGACGATGAAGAACTGCGACCCGTTGGTGTTGGGCCCGGCGTTGGCCATCGCCAGCGCCCCGCGGACGATCTTGTGGTCGTTGATCTCGTCCTCGAAGGTGTAGCCGGGACCGCCGCGGCCGCTGCCCTCCGGGCAGCCTCCCTGGATCATGAAGTCCGGGATCACCCGATGGAAGACGAGCGTGTCGTAGAACCCGTCCGCGGAGAGCTTGCGGAAGTTCTCGACGGTTTTCGGCGCGTCCTCGTCGTGAAGCTCGAGCACGATCGCCCCGGCGCTGGTGTGAAGGGTCGCTTGGGACATGGCCGAAACCCTAGCTGCCCTGGACGCGGACGGTGACCGGCGCCGACGATCCCGGCGCGTAGGGCCAGCGCTCCTCCGCCAGGGCGGTGACGCGGAGCCGGATCGCCGCCCGGCCGCTGACGTAGCGAAAGCGGTAGTGGGCGCGGAAGCGGCCGTGGTGATCCGTGCGGGTGACGAGCACCGGCCGCCAGCGGTGGGTCGCCTCCTCCAGATACTGGATCGCGACCAGCTTGCCGCGGCGCGGGATCGGCGCTCCCTGGCTCCTCACCCTGCCGCCGAGGCGAACCGCCTGCCCGTTGCGCAACGTAAGCGGCGCCGCGCGCAGCGAGAGCCCGCTGCGGACGCGCAGCTCCAGCGGCTTGCGGCTCGCCGGCTCGAGGCCGCCGTCGCCGGCGAAGACGACATTGACCCGTCGTGAGGGTCCGGGCGGGAGCCGCAGTTCGAAGCCGCCCTGCTCGCCGGTCCTGACGGTCTCGACCGCGAGCGGGACAAGGGCGCCGTGGGAGGGATGGGAGACGACCCGGACCTCGCGGTTGCCGACCCCGGCGCCATCGGCGCGGGTGAGGCGGCCGCTGAGAATCGCGGGAGCGCCGAAGGGAACGGTTAGCGAGTCGCCGCGGCCGTGGCCGCCGCGGAGGCGGGCGAAGAGCCGCGACTTGCCGCGTGGAGCGCGCGGGGGCTGAGGGACGTGCGGCGGCGGGACCCGGCGGATCGCCATCTGGGTGCCGTCGGCGCGCAGCGAGGTCGAGGCGGAGTTGCCGGCCCCGTCCACCGCGTCGGCGCGAAATACGAAGGTGCCGACGCCGAGCTCGGGCATCGGCGCGGCAAGCGTGGCGCCGCCGGCCTGGTCAGATGGAAGCAGCTTCGTCGGCAGCTCGATCCAGTCCGACGCGTCCACGCGCCGGTAGAGGATCTGCCCCGAACGCGGGCCGGAGTCGGCGTCGGAGACCTCCGCCCTGACCTGCCCCTCGGACTCCTCCGTCTTGAAGGCCACCTGCGGTTTGAGGTCGTCAAAGCGCAGCGGCACGGTCACCGCCGTGCTCGGGTCCTCGTTGCCGGCCTCGTCGCGCAGCCATAACTGCAGCGCGTAGGTGCCGGCGGCGGGGACGCTGAGGTTGGCGAGGCCGCGGCGATCGCGCCCGGCGGCGAACCTGACGCCGCTGTCGTAGCCGGCCTTGCCCACCAGCCGCCATGGAGCGCCGCCGATCGGGCTGGCCGCGCCCTGGCCCGGGTTCTCCCAGGAGAGGTCGAAGTCGTTGACTCGCCGCCAGCCGTCGCCGCCGGCGATCGCGACCCCCTTGGGATGGGCGGGCGGATTGTTGTCGATCAGGATCGTCCGCGCCGGCGTGCAGGCCGAGTTGGCGGCGAAGTCGGTGGCGCAGTGGAGGAGCGAGTGCGGGCCGTCGCTGAAGCTCGTGGTCGCGACCGTGTGAGTCTGTCCGACGGAGGTGAGGCAGGGCTGCATACGCGTTCCCCTCCACTCCCCTTCGATCAGGGCCTTCTCGCACGGGTACTCGGTGAGGCCGACACGAGCGCCGTCGAGCCTGGTTTCACCGAAGCGGACTCCGGAGCCCGCGTCGGCGCCGCCGATCGCCACCGACTGCACGCCACGGCGCCAGCCGCCGGCCACGAGGTCGCCACCGGCGATGGCGGCGTTCGGGGCGGTGGGGTCATCGACCGTCAGCGTCAGCGAGCGCAGCGCCGACCACGAGCCTTGCTCGAGCGAGCACCACTTCGATTCCGCCCGGGCGCAGAGCAGGCGGTCTTCGAAGCCCGCGGCGCCGATCGGGAAGTCGAGGCTGAACTGCCGGGCGGCGGTGTCGGTGGTCGAGGCCGAGCGCAGCGGTTCGAACCCGCCGCCCCAGTTGACGGCGCCGAGACGCTGCTCGATCCCATCGTGGAGGGCGTGCCACCAGGTGCCGCGCACGGCGAAGATGCTGGTCCCGGACGGCGGGGCCCAGAGCCAGCGCGCGAAGCGCGTGCCGGAAACCGTGCCCTGGCCGTCGCGGGTGAGGCTCTTGACGTGTTCGCCGGGGGTTCCGCAGAAGGCGTCGGGACGGAACTTGGCGCCGCCGGTCGTGTCGGCCCAGCCGGCGTCGGTTCCGACCGACCAGCCGCACTGGGCGACCGAGTACCTCCCGGCCTCCGCCTTCGCCGCCGCAAGCAGCAGCACGCTCAGCGCCAGCAAGACTCCCAGCGCAACGGTCCTTCCCATCGCCAACCTCGTCCCAGACATCGGTCCTCCTTCGCTCGGGTGCGTTCCGATGTCCAAGGCCCCAGCGGCCCGAACTCTCCCCCCTCGGACCGCAATGTGGCCGGATGGCTCCCGAACTACCGCCTTTGCGAGAATCGCTCCAATGCCTCTTCCGACGCAAGACCAGATAACCGAGAAGCTGCGCGCCGTGATCGACCCCGAGCTGCGGCGCTCGATCGTCGAGCTGGGCATGGTCCGCTCGATCGAGGTCAAGGAGGACGGCCGGGTCGAGGTGGTCGTCTCGCTGACCACCGCCGGCTGCCCGATCCGATCGCACTTCGAACAGGCGGTCGCCCAGAACGTCTCCCAGCTGGAAGGCGTGACCGCGGTCGCGGTCGGCTTCGACGTCCTCTCCGACGAGGAGAAAGGCGACCTCCAGCAGACGCTTGGCCGCACCAAGCTGCCGCAGGGCGCGCTGGCGAAGGTGAAGAACGTGATCTGCGTCTCCTCCGGCAAGGGCGGCGTCGGCAAGTCGACGATGACCGCCAACCTGGCCGCGGCGCTGACCGCCGAAGGCCACCCGGCCGGAGCGCTCGACTGCGACGTCTACGGCTACTCGATCCCCCGCATGCTCGGCGTCAACCACAAACCCGAGGTGAACGCCGAGCGGAAGATCCTGCCGCTGGACTCGCCGAGCGGGGTGAAGGTGATGTCGATCGGCTTCTTCGTCGAGGACAATTCCGCCGTCGTCTGGCGCGGCCCGATGCTGCACAAGGCGATCCAGCAGTTCCTCGAGGACGTCGCCTGGGACGAGCTCGAGTACCTGCTGCTCGACCTGCCGCCGGGGACCGGCGACGTCTCGATGACCCTCGCCCAGCTGCTGCCGCAGGCGAAATTCCTCGTCGTCACCACGCCGCAGCCAGCGGCGCAGTCGGTCGCCCAGCGCGGCGCCGAGATGGCGAAGAAGTTCGACCTCGAGATCCTCGGGGTGATCGAGAACATGTCGGGCTTCACCACCCCCGACGGCGAGCGCTTCACGATCTTCGGCGAGGGCGGCGGCCAGCTGCTCTCCGACGAGCTCGACGTGCCGCTGCTCGGCAAGGTGCCGCTGTCGGAGCCGTTGCGCGAGCACGCCGACAACGGCTCGCCGCTGGTGATCGACGAGCCCGACGCCCCCGCCTCGCAGGCGATCCGCCAGGCGGCCCGCGGCATCATCGCCATGACTCCGCAGGAACTGCCGGTGCTGCAATCGACGCCCAGCCCGGCCGAAGCGCCGCCGGTCAGCGGCATGCCGCTGCCCGTCGTCCAGTAGCCACCGGCGGAAGTTCCCCCGATAACGCTGGCCTTGCTAATTCGGCAGCGGGAAAAGCGCTGCGGGGAAGCGAGAGTGGGCAGTTCTTCCAATTACTGCCATGAAGGCCCCGCAGGGCCCTAGGGTGTAGCTACCTTCTGACAGGTATCAGAATCGGTTTCATCTCGGTTTTCAAGATACCAGGATCCCTTTTCCTGGAGGAATTAATTGATCTTGCTCGTTTTTCGACTCAGCCTAGGAATCCAGGTCCCCGACATCGACCTCAAGCTGGCTGACTGGGCCGCGATAGCCCAGATTGCACTGGCGGTATTGGCTCTTGGGGCTTTGGTCGGCGCAATGGTCCAAATCCGGGCCGCCCGCTCCACCTCGCAAGTGGCGATTACCTATAACTACACCGAGCGCTTCTCGGAGGTCACCAGAAAGCACCTCGCCGATGCCTACGGGCTGTTGCTTCTGGGCGGAGAAGCACCAGAGGACAGATTTCTGGCTTTCTTGGACTGGGATCCTCTCAAACAACTAGATGCCCTTGTAGTTCCAAATCTGATCGAGGAGATCGCGGGGATGTACAACCATGGCCTTCTGCACAGAGCGATCGCCGAGGATTTCTTTGGAGTTCTTGCGGCAGAGATGTGGCAAACGGGGTCGTGGTTCATCACCCGGTACCGGGACCACGCGGACGACCGAGACTTCTATTGCCAATGGGAAAAGATGCTTCGCGGCATCGGGCGAGCGGAGGAAGCGGGGCTTCCTTAGCTTCGACGAGTTGGCGTGACCAAGCGCACACTGCGAATCGCAACTTTCGCCGCAGACCTACGTTAAGGTCTGCACACAAACGCCTAATCCTTGGCTCATGCCGAGGAGCGGGGGACCCAGGTTCCCGGGGCTAACCACGAAGCTTTTCGTGGGGCGCAGGCTCCTTCAGCGCTAGCCCGACAGCTAACCCCGCCGGCCGACGAAGGAGGAGTGAATGACGAACGCCCTTGGGGCGGCCCGAAAAACGCCCGCCCTTTGCATCTCCATAGCTGTTCTGGCCATGGTCGCGATTGCGGCAGTCTTCGCGGCCTCGGCTCAGGCGGAACCCCCGGGAGGGGTCTCCTCGACTACCCCGGAAGTGGCGGAACCAACCGCGCCTTCGGGCAAGGCGATCATCGTCGGCGGCCGGGCGATCCCGCCTGCCGACGCGCCCCCCGCAGTGAAAAAGGTGATCGCGGCGGCGAACAAGATCCGCACCAAGCCCTACATCTACGGCGGTGGCCACGGCCGCTGGTGGGACGCTGGCTACGACTGCTCCGGCGCGGTCAGCTTCGCCCTCCACGGCGGGGAACTGATCACCAGCCCGATGCCCTCCGGCTCCCTCAGCGGCTGGGGCAGCGCCGGCAAAGGCCGCTGGATCACCGTCTACGCCAACGGCGGCCACGCCTACGCGGTAATAGCCGGCCTCCGCTGGGACACCGCGGGCAACACCAGCGGCACCGGCCCGAGGTGGCACAAAAGCCTAAGAGCGGCAGCAAGCGGCCCCTTCGTAGCCCGCCACCCCGACGGCTACTAACAGCTGAGGAAAAGCGCTGGTCGGGAGGGGCGGGTGCTCCTCCCCAGACACTCAACCGCGAGCCATAGCGAGCGGTGTCTGGGGAGGGGCACCCGCCCCTCCCCTACCAACTAAGCAGCCTGATTCTTGAAGTATTTCGCGTTGATCTCGGCGTATTTTGCCCACTCAGCCGGAAGCTGATCCTCGGCAAAGCACGCGTCAACGGGGCAGGCCTCGACGCAGGCGTCGCAGTCGATGCACTCGTCGGGGTCGATGTAGAGCTGCTCGACGTTGTCGTAATCGGCCTCGTCAGGCGTCGGGTGGATGCAGTCGACGGGGCAGACCTCGACGCACGAGTTGTCCTTCTGGCCTATGCATGGCTCGGCGATGACGTAGGTCATTGGGGCAGTTCTCCTAGCTCGTATTTCGGGGTGCCTGCCGGGGGCCCCGGCCAAGCGCGAGCGCACATTTTAGGGATGATGCGGACATGCTGCTGCTGACGGGGGCAACGGGAAGCATCGGATCGCGGCTGCTGCCGCTGCTGCTCGAGCAGGGCGAGGAGGTCCGCTGCCTCGTGCGCGAGCCGCGGCGACTGGGGGCGCGGCGGGTCGACGTGCAGATCGCGCTCGGTGACCTCGGCGAGATGTCCGATCCCTACCTGGTGCGCCAGGCGCTGCGCGGGGTCGACCGGGTGCTCCACCTGGCGGCCTCGATCCGCGACCAGCCGCCAAAGCGGATCGAGGAGCTGAACGGGCTGGCGACGGTGCGCCTGCTGCGGGCGGCGGAGCGCAGCGGCGTCGAGAGCTTCCACTTCTTCAGCGCCCTGGAGGCGGAGGCGGCGCAGCGGACGCGGTTCTTCCGCGCCAAGTGGCTGGCCGAGCAGGCGGTCCTTTCCTCGCCGCTGCGGACGACCGTCTTCGCCCCGTCGATCGTCTACGACCACAGCGACCCCTGGATCACCCTGCTGCGGCGCTTCTCCTTCCTGCCGGTGCTGCCGGTCTCGGGGACCGGGCAGGCGCGCTTCCAACCGATCTGGGCCGAGGACGCGGCGCGCTGCGTGGTCGGGGCGCTGGCGCTCGAGCGCCGGGCTGAGGAGAACACCAGGCGCTACGAGCTGGCGGGGCCGGAAACGCTCACCTACGACCAGATGTCCGACCTGGTCAGCCGCATCGCGGGGCGGCCGCGGCCGCTGGTCCACCTGCCGCTACCGTTCGTGCGGGCGGGGTTGATCGCGCTCCGCAACCTCTTCGGGGAGGCCGTGTTCGCTACCTGGGAGGAGGCCGAGCTGATGGAGGTCTCGATGACCAGCGAGCGGGGGCCGGCCGACGCGCAGGCACTCGGCGTCGAACCGCGAAGGATGAGCGATGTACTGGAGAGCAGCTAGGAAGATCCGAAGCGCGGCCGGGCTCGTCGCCCTCCTCGCCGCGCTGGCCGCGCTGCTGATCCCCGCCCAGGCCGGGGCCGTCTCCTTGGTGCCGCCGAAGCCGAACGTCTTCCTCGGGGTCAGCGACCGCGGGACGACGACGGAATTCAACGAATTCGCCGAATTCACCGGCAGGCATCCGGCGCTGCTGCAGACCTTCCACCCCTGGGGTAACAGCCTCAACGAGGCCTACGAACGCTGGCGGGAGACGGCGACGCGGCCGATCCTCGCGATCTCCACCGCCGACGACCAGACGCTGGGGGAGCTGATCACCCCGCAGCAGATCGCCCTCGGCGCCGGCGACGAGTACCTGCTGCAGCTGAACGACTTCTTCGCCAGCAAGGGCCTGCCCGCCTACATCCGGCCGCTGGGCGAGCCGAACCGCTGCCTCAACGCCTGGACGGCGGTCGATTGCGAAGGAAACCAGCGAGGTGGGGAACACACGACCGGCTGGTACAAGCAGGCCTTCCGGCGGATCTCGGCGATCGTCCGCGGCGGCCAGACCCTGGAAGGGATCAACGCGACGCTGGCGGAAATCGGCCTGCCGCCGCTGAACCGGACCAAAGGCCCGCCGCCGACGGAACTGCCGGTGGCGCCGGTCAGCATCATCTGGAGCCCGCTGCCCGGCGGCTCGCCGCGGGTCAAAGGCAACTTCCCCGGCAACTACTGGCCCGGCCGCCGCTGGGTCGACTGGGTGGGGACCGACTTCTACTCCGAATATCCCGTCT
>Ga0126313_10002131_pt1 | contig 10895 bp, 10 predicted proteins | sample Plot105A_FD_89954 | JGI IMG/M metagenome (GOLD analysis project Ga0126313, IMG submission 89954) | Serpentine soil microbial communities from UC McLaughlin Reserve, CA, USA - Plot105A | ecosystem: Environmental > Terrestrial > Soil > Grasslands | place: USA: UC McLaughlin Reserve, Lake County... | reverse complement strand
TGTCTGAGGACATTATTAACAAACTATCTGAAACACTAACAGGCTCAATAATTGGAATTGCCGCCATTATGTCCACCATTATTGTTGGTGTTACTATAGTTTATATACAAAAAAAAACAGATCGGAGGATTAAAACATTAGTTGAGCAACAAAATAAAACAATTGAAGATGATGAAGGCTAAACTAAAAAGAAAAATTGAGTTTAACATGAACGTGAAGAGTCTTTAGTTCTGTTGACATACAAACTGCCATAATAATTATTCTATGAGAATAATTAAAGCCTGTATTAATTCAAATTCTAAATCTTCAAATCTTCTAACCTATGATTTTAAAATCGGTTGAGCTACCTGCTTAGCAGTTGACGAATTTGGATAAGAAAGCCAGGTTCTGGCAATGACACGATATATATTCTGGGCGACCTTCCAATGTTCTATTCATATTATCCGAGGTCATAAAACAGAGAAAATCGCTAATTGATTACCATCCAAATCAGGGACAGTGAAAGCAAACATAATAATTAATGTAGTGGTACCACATCATAATTACTGTTAGGGTCTTTGAAATTGAGCGATCCAGTGCTACAAGAGGAAGATATAGGAAAACTGAGGAGAACACATTATTCATCTGAAATTAACTCAAACCTTCATGATAATGAAGTAATAATTATGGGATGGGTCTCTAGTATCCGCGATCATGGCAATATGCAATTTGTGACGATAACAGATAAAGACGGCGATATACAAGTTGTTGCAAAGAGAAAAGAATGCTCTGAGAAATTGTTTATCCAGATACAACAGTTAAAAGAACACACCTCAGTTGCAATTCGTGGAAAAGTTAAATCACAGGAAAAAGCACCTAGCGGTTCTGAGGTTATCCCCTTGGAGTTGAGAGTATTTTCTATGGCCAAAAAAGCGGCTCCATTTATAATTCAGAGCAAGATCTCTGTTGGTATTGATACGAGGCTGGATTTAAGAGCTATAGACCTTCGTAGAAATTTTCTGAGAAGCATTTTCCATATTCGCAATACTACTTTAAATGCTGTCAGAGAATTTTTGACAAAGCAGGGATTCATAGAAGTAAATACACCTAAGATGATTGCAACTGCCACGGAAGGAGGAGCTGCTTTATTTCCAATATTTTATTATGATAGGGAAGCATTCTTGGCGCAAAGTCCTCAGTTATACAAAGAGCAGTTAACTATGGCCTTTGAGAATGTGTTCGAAATAGGACCAATTTTTAGAGCGGAGCCATCACGCACCAACAGACATCTTTCAGAGGCAATTTCTATTGATGTTGAGCAGGCATTTGTTGACTATAATGATATAATGCAATTACTTGAAAAAATGATCCTATCCATAGTTGATTCAATTAAAGAAACGAACAAAAGTGAGCTTGAATATCTTAATTTGCAATTGCCAAAAATTGAATTACCCTTTCCAAAGTACTGTTATTCCGACATAGTTAGCAAGCTACAAAAAGTACAGGAGCACATTAAATGGGGAGATGATCTTCCACCCCAGATGATCAAAAATTTGCAAAACAATAGAACTGATACTTTTTATTTTATCACTAATTGGCCTACTTCTATTAAACCATTTTATGTGAAGACAAAAGGTGAAAAAGATGAGATAATGTCCGAGTCATTTGATCTTATGTACCGATCTTTGGAGATATCATCTGGTAGTACAAGAATAAACAGAAAGGATGATCTCTTAAAAAGGATGAAAAAACAGGGATTAAATGTTGATGCATTTGACTATCATCTTAGAATCTTTGATTATGGAATTCCACCGCATGCTGGGTTTGGATTGGGTTTAGAACGCCTGCTTATGGCTATTACAAAATGTGATAACATACGTGACGTGACATTCTATCCAAGAGATATAGATAGACTGACACCATAAAAATTATATCCATTAAAGTGAACATGCTATGGTTTCTAAAGAAACAATAACATACCTTTGTAGGCTCTCAAAATTGGAAATAACAGAGGAAGAGCTCGTAAAGTATGAGTTACAGATTGAAGAAATAATCAAATATTTGGATAAATTGGATAGTGTAACGTTATCTGATATTGAACCTATACCACTGGAGAGAAATTTTTATCAACTAAGAGAAGATAACGCCAAATCTTTTGAATCTGATCCATTAGGGTGTTCCAAAAATAGAAAGGACAGTTTTGTCAAAGGACCCAGGATAACTTAATAATTTGTCCAAATTATACAATCTTTCTGCGAAGGAGGTTAATACAGGAATTAGGAGGAGAGAGTTTACTGCAGAGGAGTACATTTTCCAAATTCTCGAACGAATAGACAAGGTTAATCCAAAAGTTAACGCTATAATATCTATAGACACCGAAGGGGCATTGGAAAAAGCCCGTTTGGTAGATAGAAAAGTGCGTGAAAATGAAAAGAAGATAGGGCCACTTGCTGGTATTGCAATAGGCATAAAAGATAACATATGTACAAGAGGACTAAAAACTACATGTGCCTCAAAAATGCTCGAAGGGTATATTCCACCATATGATGCAACCGTAGTTAGGCGATTAAAAGATGACGATGCCATAATAATTGGAAAGTTAAATCTTGATGAATTTGCAATGGGCTCTAGTACAGAGTTTAGCAGGTTTGGACCTACCCGTAATCCATGGAACATCGATTATGTCGCTGGAGGTTCGTCTGGTGGCAGTGCGGCAAGTGTAGCTGCATCAGAATGTCCAGTATCGTTAGGTTCTGACACAGGTGGATCTATTAGATGTCCTGCAAGCTTTTGCTCAGTAGTAGGTTTAAAACCTACTTACGGCCATGTTAGCAGATTTGGACTTATACCATATGCCAATAGTCTGGAGCAGATCGGACCCATTGGCAAAACGGTTTCTGATGTTGCCATGATTATGAATACCATCGCAGGAGCGGACGATAATGATCAGACTATTCAAGTTACATATAGGACACCAGATTATGTTTTTTCATCTAAAGGAAAAATGCGCATTGGATTAGTAAGAGAATTAACTGAAGGAGCTGAGCCAGAAATTTCTAAACGGATCTATTCTACTATGAATCTTTTTACCAGTCTAGACTGTTACTGTGAGGAAATATCAATGAATTATGTTGAATATGCTCTTGCTTCATACTACACGATAGCAATGGCTGAAGCTAGTAGCAATCTCGCTCGTTATGATAATATTCGCTATGGATTCAATTTTGCTCCTGATGGATATGAATGGAATACATACTATGCCAAGGTCCGAAGTAACTTCGGCGATGAGGCCAAAAGAAGAATTATTGTTGGAACATATGTTCTCTCTTCTGCGTATTATGGTAAATATTATTTGAAGGCTCAAAAGATTAGAACCATGCTAAAACAAGAATTAGGATTATTATTCAAAAAATATGATATTTTAATAGCGCCTACAATGCCTATTTTGCCTTTCAAATTTGGTGAAAAGAGAGATGATCCTATAAAGATGTTTATGATTGATATTGATACAGTAATAGCTAATCTTGCAGGTATACCTGCCATATCAGTGCCTGCCGGTTTCATTAATGATCTTCCCATTGGCTTACAAATAATGGCAAGTGAATTCCAAGAGCAGAAGTTATTCGATGCAGCCTTATTGTTCGAGAGTAAGACCAATATCAATAGGAGCCCCGAATTGTGATGATAATGATGGAACAAGAAGACAAAGAAGACGTTAGCATAAAAATTGGTCTTGAAATTCATTGTCAGTTGACCGGTCTGCAGAGTAAATTATTCTGTCCGTGTTTCTGTAATTATCGTGAATTAGAACCAAATAAGAACATATGTCCTATATGTTGTGGCCTTCCAGGAACATTACCGCTTCTAAATAAAGCAGCTATAGAATCAGCTATCATGGTTTCACTTGCGTTAGGTTGTAGAATCCCAGATAATACTATGTTCTATAGAAAAAACTATTTCTATCCAGATCTTCCAAAAAGCTTCCAATTAACTCAATACAACGCATATGGAATTACAAGTATAGGAGTGGAGGGAAGACTAGAGTATGGTGAAAAGAGTGCTAGAATTAGAAGAATTCAGCTTGAAGAAGACCCAGGCAGATTACTTTATGAGAGTGGCGGTGTTAATATCAGTAGGTCTTACAGTTTAATAGATTACAATAGGGCCGGGATTTCGCTAGTAGAAATTGTAACTGAACCTGACTTTACCGATCCAAAGGATGTACGCATATTTTTGAATAAAATTACTTCTATCATAGAACACCTGGGAGTATGCAACACAAGACTCGAGGGATCGGTTAGATGTGATGCCAATATTTCAATACAAAGCGGGAAAAGAGTTGAGATAAAAAATGTTGGCTCATTTAAAGAGGTTGAAAAAGCACTCAATTATGAAATTGCCAGACAAAAGGCAATGTCTATACATGATATTAAAGTTCAGGCCGAAACCCGACATTGGGATGATACAAGAAAAGTGACCAAACAATCAAGAGCAAAAGAGGAAGAGCAGGATTATCGATACTTTCCTGAGCCAGATATACCTGTCATACCACTGGGCAAAGAATATGTATCCTCAATCAACGTAAAAATGCCGGAATTGCCTGATGAACGAAAAAATCGTTTTGTCACAAACTATGAAGTGTCTGATCACATAGCTCGGGTATTGATCGATAATAAAGAACTCGCTGACTTTTTTGAATCGGCAGTTAAAATCTACTCCTCGCCCAAAGAGATTGCAAATTGGATAGTTACTGAACTTTTGAGGTTTACACATGACGATTTTTTAATAGAAGCCAAAATTGACTCCTCTTCTTTATTTGCAGGTTTGAAAATTGAAGCGAAACATATTGCTGAACTAGCAAAGCTAATAGACAGTAATACCATAAATAGAAGTACTGCAAAAATGATTCTTACTCAAATAATAAAAACAGGAGAAATGCCATCACAATTATTAGCAAGAACAGATGTACTAAAAATAGAAGATAGGAATATTATCTCAGAGGCTGTAGAATCAGTATTTGAAGCCGAAGAATCTGCCATAAGAGATGCGAAAAATAACCCAAATGTAGCCAACTTTTTACTTGGTAAGGTAATGAAGTTAACTAAAGGTAGGGCAGATCCCCGAATTACACTGAATGTAATAAAGACAAAGTTGAGTGGACTAAATTAATTCTTCTTCCTTTATTCTTTTTTATTTGGATAATATTCCCTACTCTTGTTTTGTCGTCAACCCCTCTAAATACTGTACTACAATAGGCAAAAAGGCTCCCACATCTGTTACAATCCCTACAGCTTGAGAAGTTCCACGATCAAGAAGCTTCGTTACAACAGGTTGACTTATATCTACAGCAATAACCTTGACTTTTGCTGGTAACATATTTCCTACTGCAATAGAATGCAGCATAGTAGATAACATTAAAACCATTTTTGTATCCTTTATCACCTTTTTGTATTCACGCTGTGCTTCGACAACGTCTGTGAGAACATCAGGGATAGGACCATCATCCCTGACAGATCCAGCTAATACAAATGGAATATTATTTGCAATGCACTCGTACATGATCCCTTTTTTTAGAATTCCTTTTTCAACCATCGCTTTCAATGAGCCTGCCTTAAAGATCTCATTGATAGCCTGCATGTGATTTCTGTGACCTCTTATTGCAAGAGTACCATCAATTACATGCATCCCCAAAGAAGTTCCCATTAATGTATTTTCCACGTCATGAACTGCAAGAGCATTTCCTGCTAACAACCCGTTCACATAACCCATTCGAATTAATTTTGAGAATGATTCAGCTGCACCAGAATGAATTAGAACTGGACCAGATACTGCTATTATTTTTCCCCCATATTTCTTTATATTGTAGAGATCATTTGCTACCTTTCTGGCAATTTGCTGTGTGGGACGCTCACTAGAACTATTGCTACTCATAAATTGGAAAATATCTACACCTTCTCTAGGACGTTCCTGTGGAATTATCTTGACTCCTTGTTCTCCTACTACCATCATATCTCCCTTTTTAATATCGCGTATCATTTTGCACGCAGCTGTCTTTTTCTTAGTATCTACAACTATACACTTGTCCATCATCATATCTTCGATATCAATCCATGACCCGTCATAATAAATTTGAGTGGCATTATTAGTAGTGCTGTAAAAGTTGTCGGCCATTACCATATCATTGTCAGCTGGTTTGAGAATAACCTGCTGAACAGATATGGGTTGTGCTCCCTCTCTATACACAGATTCTAATATTAGAAGCAGATGTTGCCGATCTTTACCTTGAACTAATAAACGAGCATAACTAGACTCTTCCTTTTTCTTTCCCACACTAAATTCAAGGACTTGAAAATCGCCATTAAGATCCATAATCTTATCAAAAATCCTCGTAAGGATCATCGAATCTATGAGGTGACCTCTTACCTCAATTTCCTGTTTAAATTTTTTTTGTGTCAAGTCCTAAAGCAATTCAAATATCTATGAATTGTCTCTACTTAAGTATTGATATTGTTTATACGGGAAGTGAGAGTTTGCCCGAATACTTTTCTAAGCCATGTTCACTGATGATTCTTTCGACAATCTCATTTTTAACATCTTCTGTAAACCATTGAGCAATTGATTTAGCAATACCATTTTTATCACATAGAGCAATCATAAATCCATTGCTTTCATTTACAATAGCAAGTAAGTTTTCTTCTCCTACGGGCTCCCATTTATTGCTCTTATCATCCTTTAATGCTAAAGCTGGCATGGCATGGCCCGTATATCTGCTTAGAAGTTCCTGAGCAAATTTTACTCGCTTTTCTCCTATTTTAAGAGCCACAAAGTATTGCATTATATTGTTTATAATATATCTCATATACAATATTATCGATTCAGGAGATCATATACCACTCGTGGTAATGACAGACCCTGAAAGGATGAAGTTGAAGAATTTATGTAAGAAATATATGTTAAAAGCGCTCTTAATTGGTCCAAGGAGATACTCTTATTGAATAAACTACAAAAAGATCATAATATCAACAATAAAAAGTACGACGTAAATATAAAACAGAAAAGAGATAATAAAAATCAGTCCCAAATAATACTTGATGTAGTACAGGAATCACATAAGAAGTACCGGGAATTGGAGTCTATTGCAATTGATCCAGAGTATATAATTGAAGAACAGAAGAAAAGACAGCCCCTATCCTTCGAAGAATAATTGCTTTTATTCATTTTCTTAATATTAGAGACTACTCTCAGGTAATCTATAAAGGCAAAAGGAAGTCATGTCAAGGCTAAGAATAACGATCACAGGATCTTCTTCTTCTTCCACTGCAGATAACCATAATAATGCATTTGAAAATGAAATTGCTTCTACTGTAATGACTAGTTAAAATGCAAAATAGTCAACGACAGCAACAAACCCCAAAGAAACTGGGGAGGAAGATAGATTTTGAAGACTTAGCTAATATAACTTTGTTTATAGCTGCATTTATTGGAATTTGGCAGTTAGTATTCATGCTTGGCATATGGCCTAAGGTATCAATGCCCTCTCCAGCTATGGTAGCAGAATCCTTCGCAGGGTTATTACAGGATTTTACTCTGGTTACAAGTATAGGAATAACAATGTATCGTCTTGGTATTGGATTTACAATATCTGTCACTATCGGAATAGCCATTGGACTAGCTATGGTAAAATTTTCGGGCTTTGGAAAAACAATGAGTTCCTTTGCTGTAGGATTACAGTCTTTTCCAAGCGTAGCTTGGGTGCCGTTTGCAATCCTGTTAATAGGGCTCAATGATTTTGGAATTTTATTTGTGGTAATAATGAGTTCTGTGTTTTCTGTAATGATGTCAACATATAGCGGGATTCGTAATATACCTCCTCTATATATTCGGGCCTCAAGGAATATGGGCGCAAAAGGCTTTTCACTCTTTAGATATGTGATGATTCCTGCAGCTACCCCATCCCTACTCGTTGGAATAAAACAAGCTTGGTCTTTTGCTTGGCATGCTCTGATAGGAGCAGAGATACTTATAGCTGCATCTGCAGGTTTAGGTCATATTCTATTGGTAGGCAGAGAATTCCAGCTTATGGATCAAATCATTGCATCAATGATTACGATATTTGCAATTGGATTGTTGTTTGATAGAATTATGTTTTCAAAGTTGGAAGATAAAGTGAGAGATAAATGGGGATTGAATCAAAGTATTGAGCGATAAAAGTACTACATATAACATAAAAATACTAACTCAAGAATAAACTGTCAGTTGCTTCATTATACTTTAGACTCATTCATATAATTTAATGAACCATCGTGTGTTCCATGGAAACGAGTATGTGTAACAGAAGCAGATATAATCATTATATTTAATATCATGCTTCTTATTTGTAATGATGTCAAGAAATCAATCATATGAAGTAGCGGTTGCTATTGCTGTACTGTTTGGAGCCAGTGGACTAATAATGGGGGGTGCGAATCCTTTTGCTTTTGCATCACCTGCCGCAACAACAACAAATCAAACAGGTAACCAGACAGGTGCAAATGTGACAACAACTGCCGGTGGAGGAGATCAGGGGGCAGCCAAGATGCATTTAGGAGAAGCAATGAAAGCCTTACAAGCTGGTGATACTGCAGGCGCAAAGATGCATATGGAAGAAGCAGGTAAGGTCCTACAAGAAGGAAATGCAAAAATGCATTTAGGAGAAGCAATGAAAGCCTTACAAGCTGGTGATACTGCAGGTGCAAAGATGCATGCACAGGTTGCTCAAGATAGTCTATAACCATATCATCATCATACCTAACGAGGAGGCAAAACATGGATCTAAAGATCATTATTTATTTTTTGATAACATGCTAATATATGCTGCAAGGTATAAGAGGTAATAGTCTATAACATACCCTGGCTTCTAATAATGTAATACTGTTGCCGGAGGAATGTATTGGATGCCAGGAATGATGCATCAAGGTACCGGTTCATGGCACCTAGCATGGCCATGCCAAGTAGAAATATCCTAGGAGCATTAATTGCTCTATCTTTGTTATTAGTAGGTCCAGGTATTGCGTCTTTTATTGCAGGTTGCAAAATGTATAAAGAGCCAGAAAATAATCAAAATTGGGCATTACTAGTATTAACTGCCTCCATAGTTGGATTTTTTGGTATGGGTTTCTTCGGAATAGGCGCAGTTCTTGCAGTTATCGGCAGAGTTATAGGAATAGTATCTAGAAGGAGGTGATATGCAGAATAACAAAATGGATAATTACGGATGCAAACAGAATATGTAAGCTCTCCCCATCTAACTTTTTACATCTGTAAACCAATGATATTATATTTCTGTCTAGCTTTAATATATATAGCATGGCACAAAAAGACCCAGTATGTAATATGATGGTTGATGAAAAGAAGGCACAGCATGTTTCAGAAGTAAGTGGACAGAAAATCTATCTATGTTCTGCACACTGTAAAAGTCAGTTTGATCAGAACCCTAGCAAATATGGATACTGAGTAAAGTATTTCAGAAATCGCTCAATAAGAAACATTTTATCAAATTCACTTGAAGTACATTCTGTCCTATTCTTTTCCCTCAAATTTCCTTTTGGAGTATAGATACAAACGACCTGGAAAGTATTCTCATATATAAACATCTAGAAGTATTAGTTAAATGATATTACCTCAATAGTCCATTATTATTTAGTATCCACAGTAAATTACAAAATCGAGCAGGTGATGAGAGAGGAAAACGAAAGCAGCAAGAAACTCCTATATTAGTACTTTATCGGAGTTCCAGTCAGCATTGTATATTTTGAAATGTTTATCTGAAGGAAAAGATGAAGGATATTTAGTACAAAGATTTGACAATGATGAGCAGTTGGTTAGAATCTGGATAAATCTTCTTACAGAATTAAAGCTTCTCGCAGTAAATCATGTTGGAGAATATGTAATAACTAACAAGGGGAGAGAATATCTTCAAACATATAATCCCCATTGGTGATTGTAACCTCAGTTGAGGTCTTATTTATTTATTTATTTATGGAATTGAGAGATAGATAGATGCATAGTTTAAAGACGAAAACCCAATCCTAAAACCAAATCTAGAAGTAAAACCAAACCGTGACTGTAGGACCATATTGTCAAGGGTTTGACAGTGAGGAAAAACCAAGTGGTTTTGGCCCGTTTATGGGTGCTGGGACTTTTGGTAAGACTATAGCATTTAGCTTCTATGAATGCAATCCTTAAGATGGCCTAGCTTCTAAAACAGTTGACGACAAAGTTAGGATTCAAGCTTTAGCACTATCAATGACTGTACAAAATCTAAACTTGATATGTTAACAAACTCGGTTGTCATAACAGATGCTATCAAATATGTTACTCAAAAGTAAGAACAGATAAATACATTACAGAAGTTAGACGAGAGAATAGAAGCTATAGAAGTAGAAGAAGAGACTACTGCAAACGGTGTCTTTTAATAAAATCCAATGTTTAATCTTGATTTTTTGTTACAGCAGTAATAAAGGAATCAATGACCTGGGACTGAGAGTCAGGGGTATGCTTTTGTCTCCCTTTGGAAACTTATCACATACGTCTATCCTCTATTACTGGGATACAATAGAACATTACACTATATCAATACTGGAGACAAGTAGTTAGCAAAGGAGCCAATAAGTGTATCAGTGTCATATTTAGATATCTGTGTTCATATACGACTCTAAAGAAGTAAGTGGAGAAAACTAGGTTAGAAAACTAGGTTTCGAAGGAAAATGAAAAAGAAGCGCTCTCTTTAGATGTTGAGAACGCGATATTCATCTATTCTACTTATTTATTTGCTCCAGCAGCTCCTTGTTCGTATTCACTACCTGTTTCTGCTGCACCTGCAGTACCTTTAGCCATACCTTTTTTCCTTGCTATTTCTGCTGCTTCTTCTGGGCTGG
>Ga0126313_10002130_pt1 | contig 10897 bp, 6 predicted proteins | sample Plot105A_FD_89954 | JGI IMG/M metagenome (GOLD analysis project Ga0126313, IMG submission 89954) | Serpentine soil microbial communities from UC McLaughlin Reserve, CA, USA - Plot105A | ecosystem: Environmental > Terrestrial > Soil > Grasslands | place: USA: UC McLaughlin Reserve, Lake County... | reverse complement strand
GCCATTGCTCGAGCTCGCCCTGCTCGCTGTCGACGAAGACGTAGAAGGTGCGGCGGCTGCGGTACATGCACAGGCCGTAGACGTTCTCGATGCCCGCCTTGAACGAGGTCACGGCCGCCAGCCGGCGCGTGCCGGCGTCGAGGCGGTAGAGCGCGACGGTGTCGTCGCTGCGGTCGGTCGCCGCGACGAGCGCGACGCGCCGGCCGCCGAGCGGGAACCCGGCGCGCAGGTCGACGTTGTTGGGCTCCCCGCCCGGCAGGTACTGGAGCTGTCGCCCGGAGAGGTCGTAGACCGCCAGCCCGCCCTTCTTGTCGGTGCCGATGATCGTGCTCCTCGCGGGGTCGCGCGTGTCGACCCAGATCGCCGGATCGTCCGCGGCGTCGCCGCCGTGCGGCACGGGCTCCGTCTCGGCCACGGGCCGCATGACGCTGCGCTGGCGCAGGGCCCCGCCGGCCCCTCCGCCCCGCTCGCGGTCCGCGCCGCGGCCGGCGTCGTCGCGCTTCGGGTCGCCGCCGAGCGCCAAGGCGGTCGCCGCGATCGCGGCGACGACGGCGATCCCTGCGATCGCGAGCAGCAGCGCTGTCCGTGGCGTCTGTCGTCTCAGCATCCGGCCGAACCTCGATCCGATGAAGCTGGGGCCCAGGATCCCAGGTCGCGCGGCGCAAGGGCACCGGTCGGGCGACCAGGTTTGGCGCCGGGGGCGGGACCGCCCCACGACGCGCCGTCGAATCGGCGTGCCACGAGCAGGCTCACCGGGCCCGGCAGATACGGCAGGACTGCCGTGGCAATACGGCAATTCTGCTGATGGCAGCGGTCGGCGCCGTCCGTAGCGTCGTAGACGTCAAACGATCCGAAAGGACCCCGATGCCCACCTATCTGATCGAGCGCGAGATCCCCGGCGCGTCGCAGCTGACCAACGAGGAGCTCCGCGGCATCACCGCCACGTCGAACGAGGCCGTCGACGGCCTCGGGCGCCCGTACACGTGGCGTCACAGCTACGTCGCGGGCGACAAGATCTACTGCGTCCACGAGGCCGAGAGCGCCGACGACGTGCTCGAGCACGCCCGCTGCGGGGGCTTCCCGGCGAACGTCGTCTCCGAGGTCTCGGCGGTCTTCGACAGCACCGGCCCCCGGGCGCTGCCCGAGTGAGCATGACTAGACTCGGCCCGTGCTGATCGCCCGCGAGCGCGAGTCAGCGCGGCTGCGCGCCGCGCTCGAGAGCGCGGTCGCCGGAAGCGGCGGCCTGCTTCTCCTCTCCGGGGAGGCGGGCGTCGGCAAGACCCGGCTGGCCGAGGAGGCGCTCGGCGATCGCGGGCCGCGGCTGTTGCGCGGCGCCGCGACGCCCGCGCAATCCCCGTACGGGCCGGTCGTCGGAGCGTTCCGGGAGTACCTGCGCGCCGTCCCGGGCGGCCTCGACCGCTGCGGGCCGCTGCGCGCCCATCTCGCCGTGCTCCTCCCGGAGCTCGGCGAGGGGCGCGCCAGCGCCGACCGCGCGACGCTCGTGGAGGCGATCCGCTGCGGGCTCGCGAGGATGGTCGCCGAGCGGCCCGCCGCGATCCTGCTCGACGACCTGCAGTGGTCCGACGAGGCGACGCTCGAGCTGCTCGCCGCGCTGGCGCTGCCGCTGCGCGCGATGCCGCTGCTCGTCGTCGCGGCGTACCGCTCCGACGAGCTGCCGCGGACGCATCCGCTGCGCCGGCTGCGACACGATCTCCGGCGCGACCGCGCGCTGGAGGAGGTCGTCGTCGAGCCGCTCGACGAGGAAGGAACCGGTCAGCTGTTCGCCCTGCTCGCGGGGAGCGCGCCCAGCGCGCAGCTGACGCGCGTCCTGCACGACCGCACGGGCGGCACGCCGTTCTTCATCGAGGAGCTGACGGCGGCGCTCCAGGACGCGGCCCGCCTGACCGCCGGTCCAGACGGCCTGGAGCTCGCGCTGGAGGCCGACGTCCCGCTGCCAGGCACCGTCCGGGACGCCGTGGTCGTGTGCATGGCGGGGCTCACCGAGCGCGGCCGCGAGACCGCGGAGGCGGCGGGTCGCCGGCGCGCGCATGGACCTCGGCGTCGTCGCCGGCCTGGCCGGCGAGACCGGGATCGCCGAGCTGCTGGCGTGCGGGCTGCTGGTCGAGACGGCGGACGGCGGAGCCCGATTCCGCCATCCGCTCGTCCGCGATGCCCTCTACGAGGGCGTGCCGTGGCTGCGCCGGCGAACGCTGCACCGCGCGATCGCCGAGGAGCTGCAGCGCGCCGGGAGCGACGCCGGCGAGGTTGCGGCGCACTGGCTGGCCGCCCGCGACTCCGGACGAGCGCTGGAGGCGCTGCGTCAGGCGATCGCCGACCGTGCGGCCGTGCACGCGTACCGCGACGCGACCCGGCTGGGGCACAAGGCGTTCGAGATCTGGCCGGAGGGCGAGCGCGTCGAGGCGCGCGTCGCGGCGCTAGAGCAGCACGGCCGCTGCGCCGAGCTCGCGGGCGACCTCGGCGAGGCGGCCATCGCGCAACGCGACGTCGTCACCGCGCGTCGCGCGTCCGGTGCGGGCCGGGCGCTGGCGGACGCCGAGCGCCGCATGGCGTCGATCTACGAGCTCCAGGGCGACCGCGAGCGCGCCCTCGCCGCCCGCCGCGTCGCGGCGGAGGCGTTCGCGGCCAACGACCTCGCGGGGGAGGCAGCGGCGGAGCGGCTGGTCATCGCCGGCTACCTCCAGTCGGCCGGCGTGCACGACGAGGCGGGCGCCGTCGCGGCGGTGGCCCGAGACGAGGCCCGACGCGCCGCGCGCGCCGACCTGCAGGCCCGAGCCATGGGGCTCGAGGGCGTCGCGCGCGTGAAGGGCGGCGCATTCGACGAGGGCATGGCGACCATCCGCGAGGCGCTATCGGTGGCGCTGGAGCGCGAGCTCTCCGCAGTGGCGGCCGAGGTCTACCAGCGGCTGGGCACGGCGAAGGAGATCGCGGGCGACTACGCCGGCGCCCGCGACGCGCTGCACACCGCCCTGGGCCTGTGCGACACGACGCACGACGGGCTGCACCACACGTGCGTGAGCTGCATGGCCTACGTCCTGCGCGAGCTCGGCGAGTGGGACGAGGCGCACGACCTCTGCACGGAGCTGATCGCGCCGGGGTCCTCTCCGCAGGAGACGCTGGTCGCCGACGGCGTCCTCGGCGCGATCGAGGTGTGGCGAGGCACGGCCGGCGCGGCGCCGCGCTGCTGAGCCGGTGCCTGGAGACCTCCGGCCGGCTGAGCGTCGTCTCGATGCACTGCGACAGCGCGGCCGCGCTGGTCTGGCTGGCCGCGCGCGAGGGCGACCCGCTGCGCGCCGAGGAGCACTGCTGCAGGGTCCTCGAGCGCTGGGAGCGCAGCCAGGACCATCACTACGCCGTGTGGGGCCTGCGCTGGTCGGCCGGGTGGCTGGCCGGCGCGGGGCGCCTCGACATGGCCCGCGCCTGCGCGGAGGCGCTGTCGTCGATCGCGGCGTCGGCCGGGTACCCCGACGCGCACGCGGCGCTGGCCTGTGCGATCGCCGAGGCCGCGCTGGCCGAGGGCGACGCGGACGTCGCGGCCGCCCAGTTCGCCCGCGCCATCGAACTTCACCGCGGGCTGAACATCCCGTTCGAGCGCGCTCAGATCCAGGTGCGCAGCGCGGTCGCGCTCGCCGCGATCGGGGAGCGCGACGCCGCGCTCGAGCAGCTCGTCGAAGCCCACCGGACGGCGACGCGGCTGGAGGCCCGCCCGCTGGCCGCCGAGGCCGCCTCGGCCGTCGTCGCGCTCGGGGCATCCGTCGCGGACCACCTCGGACGTCGCGCCGCCACCGACCACGAGGCCGCGGGGCTGTCACGCGGAGAGATCGAGGTGGTGCGGCTCGTGGCCCGCGGGCTCACCAACCGCGAGATCGCCGCGGGCCTCGTCCTGAGCACGCGCACGTCGACATGCACGTCCGCAACATCCTGGCCAAGCTCCGGAGCCGGACCCGCACCGAGGCCGCGGCCCGCGCGGCCGACCTCGGGCTGCTCGAGACCGTCGCGGATTCGGGTTGACCGGCGCAAGACGTCGGCGCCGCGGACGGGACCGTCGAGGCGTGGGCCGCGCTCGCCGGCGCGGACATGTGTTGAACCTCTAGTCGAGGCTTAGCTACGTGGCTTCCGGGCCCTCGCGCTGCTCGAGACGCCCCGAAACCCCCCGATAGGCCAGGACACCCTAGGCGAAGGAAAGCGCTCGAGTGTGGATCCTTACGAGCCTAGCCCCCGTGCGTGTGCGAGGACCCATGGCCCCACCTTCCCCAGCTGGTCCAAGCCGACGTTCCGTTCGCTCGCCGGGTGATCTCGTCGAGATCGCCGCGCTGACGTTGGCGCTCACGGCCGCGGCCGGCGCGGTGCCTGCCGCTGCCGCCGCTGACTCGGGCCCGGGGTCGGGTGGTTCCTCCGGCTCAGCCGCCGCCGAGCCGGCGCACGGCAATGGCGACGACAGTCAGGGCTCGGGCTCGGCCGAGGAACACGCCCAAGCAGCCGAGGCGCGGGCCCAGGAGGCCGCAGAGGCGCAGGCGGCCGAGGCACAGGCGGCCGCCCAGGCGCAGGCAGCCGCTCAAGCACAGGCAAAGGCCAAAGCGCAGGCCGAGGCGGCCGCGCAGGCACGGGCAGCCGCCCAAGCGAAGGCACGCGAACAGGCCCAGGCACGCGAACAGGCCCAGGCAGCCGCCCAGGCCCAGGCGGCCGCCCACGCCAAGGCGAACAAGCCGGCCCCGGCGGAGGCGCCGGCCCCGCGCCGCGCCTGGCGGCATGAGGCCGACAAGCCGGCGCCGCAGGCGCCGCAGACCGAGTCGCGCGACCGCAACGAGCAAGCGACTCCCAAGGCGCCCTCGCAGCCGCAAGGACGTCCCGTCGCGGCGGACAAGACGCCGGACCGCCCGCAGCGCCCCTCCGAGCCGCAGCGCCCCTCCGAGCAGACCCCGCGAGGCGGAACCGGGCAGCGTGACGACCAAGGGTCGCGGCCCTCCCGCGGCGACCGGCCCTCGCGGCCCCACGACAAGGGCAGGTCCGAGTCCCCGCGACCCAACGGCCGTGCGTACGACAAGCCGAAGGACTCCCGCGGACAGGGCTCGCAGGACCGGCCCGCCGGCTCCAGCCCGGACCCCGGCGGCTCCGGCCGGCCCGCCGCCAACTCGGACCCCGGCGGCTCCGGCCGGCCCGGCGGATACAAGCGGGACCACGGCGGCCCCGGCCGGCCCGCCGGCTCCAAGCCGAAGCACGGCGGTGCAGGCCGGCCCGGGCCCAAGCCCGAGCATCGCGGCCGCGGCGGCGGGCACGGGCGCCCGCACGGGACGCCGCAGTCCCCCAAGCCTTCCCAGGGCCGGCCCGCGCGCCCGGACCCGAAGCCCTACGAGGGGCCGGTGCCGTCCGTCCCCGGCCAGGAGCCGCCGGTCGGCCCCGGCGCGTCGCCTCCCATCCGCCCGATCGTGGTGTCGAAGGCCACGCTGAGCCGCCTCACGCCCACCGCCGCGGCGACCGCGGCGCCGGTGGTGCCGGCTTCGCCGGTCCGTCCCGCCCTGGCGACGAAGCGACCGCACACGCAGGCACCGCACTACGACCCCGCCGCCGCCCTCCGGTCGATCGCTCGGGCGGCGCGGATCCGCGGGGACGCTGTGGACCGGCGCGCCTTCGACCATCTGCGCCACGCCGGTCGGGCGATCGCCGACGTCGACCGACTGGCCGACGTGGGCAGCCCCGTCCGTCACGCGCCCCTGTTCGCCGCCGTCCCGGCGCTGACCCCGGCTGCGGACACGCACCCGCGCACGACGGCGCCCGACGACCGTACCCGGGCCACGCCCGGCGCCGCGAAGCGCGCCCGAGCGGCCGAGATCGCCACGGCGGCCGGTCACACTATCCGCGACGCTCTCGTGCTCGCCCTCATCGTCGGGCTGACGTTCGCCCTCGCGGCCTACGCGCTCATGCGTGCGCGCCTGCGCTTCCTCACGGAGCGGGACGCCGTGAGCTTCCAATGGCTGCAGTCGGCGCGACGCTCGCGAGGCCCGGGGCCGCGCGACCCATCTCCGCCGAGGGGCGGCCGGCTCCGGCCGGTCCCGGAACGGTCGAGCGCCGAGAAGCCTCCGCCGCGGAGCCCGCGACCGGTCGACGCTTCTCAGGCGGGGTCTGCTCGAGCGAGCGCGCCGATCGCCGCCGCGACCCGCCGGCCGCGCCACCGGCCGTGGACGCGCGACGAGATCATGGCCGGCCTGCTGATCGGCTGCCGGGCAGCGGATGAGCGGGGCGCCCTCCTGAGCCAGCGTGTCCTCCGGACACTGGCCCACGAGGATCCGCGCGTCCCCTCCTGGAGCGTGGTCGACCGCGCGGCGCGCAAGGCCGGCGAGACCGGCGGTGCGTGGCTGCGCGAAGCTCGGCGTCGCCATCGGTACGACGGCAGCATCAAGGCCGTGCCGGGCCCTTACAGCCCCGACGCCGACCTACGGGAGACGGCCTGACCGAGGCCTGACCCCGGCGCTCGCCAAGCCGGCCCCGCACGACGGGGCCGGGCGGCGTCACGCGCCCCAGAGGCGCCGGCGCAGGCCCGAGGCCCGTGCGATCGGACGCTCCACGGCACCGCGGACCGACTCCTCGCTGCCCACGACGACCAGGCGCTCTCGCGCCCGCGTGACCGCGGTGTAGAGCAGCTCGCGGGTGAGGATGGGCGAGTCGGGCGGTGGGAGGAGGACGGCCGCGGTGTCGAACTGCGAGCCCTGGCTCGTGTGGATCGTCATGGCGTAGACGGTCTCGACCGACTCGAGGCGGCCCGGGCGGATCCTGGCGATGTCGGTGCCGCGGTCGAAGGCGGCGCTGACCTCGCCCTCTGAGGTGCTGACGATCACGCCGGCGTCGCCGTTGTAGAGACGGAGGGCGTAGTCGGTCCTGGTGACCAGCAGCGGGCGGCCGGCGTACCAGCGGGTGTCGGCCGCGAAGCCGTCGAGGTCCTCGGTCAGCCAGGCCTCGATGTGCTCGGTCCACCACGCCACGCCGTGCGGACCGCGGCGGTGGGCGCACAGGAGCCGGAACGCGCCGAGCGCCTCGAGCGCGGCGGCTGCCTCGCCTGCGCGGGCGGCGTCGATGACCGGTTCCGCGAACCGCGCGACCTCCGCGCGGATCGTCGCGACCGCGGCCTTTGACTCCGAATCGTCGGCGTCGGTGGCGATCCAGCGCGCCTCGGCGGGCGGCGCCGCCGTGAGGACGTCGAGGACGGCGTCGGCGTCACCGAGGCGGATCGCGTCGGCGACCCGCGCTATCGCTCCGCCGTAGCGGTGAACGCGGTCGAGGACCACGATCCCATCGGCCACGGCGGCACGCGGCGGCGGATTCTCGGCGGTCACGTCGTAGCCCACGGCGGCGGCGAGGCGAGCCCGGGTCTCCGGGCCGAACCGGAGCGCTTCGGTCGTGGGACCGACGATGTCGCCGAGCACGACCCCGGCCTCGATCGAGGCGAGCTGGCCCGGATCGCCGACGAGGATCAGCCGCGCGCCGGGGCGCACCGCCTCGACGAGCCGCGCCATCTGCGAGAGCGGCACCATCGAGGTCTCGTCGACGATCACGACGTCGTGCGCGAGCCGGTTCGAGCGATGGTGGCGGTAGCGGCTGTGGCTTCCCGGCCGCCAGCCGAGCAGGCGGTGCAGCGTCGAGGCCTCGAGCGTACGCAGCTGCTCGCGCACGGAGACGTCGACCGGCAGGTCGTCGGCGGCGCCGCGGACCGCCTCCTGCAGGCGCGCGGCGGCCTTGCCGGTCGGCGCGGCGAGCGCCACGAGCGGCGGCGGCTGCCCAGCGGCCGCGGCCTGCTCGGCCAGCAGCGCCACGATCCGCGCGACGGTGGTCGTCTTGCCCGTGCCCGGTCCGCCCGCCACCACCGTCAAGCGCCGCACGACCGCGGCCGCCGCGGCGAGCGCCTGGCGGGTGTCGGTCTGCTCCGGGAAGAGCCGCCCGAGGCCGGCGGCGAGCAGCGGCTCGTCGACGGCATCGGCCGGAACGGCGAACCCCGCGAGGTCCTCGGCCACGCGGCGCTCCTCGCGCCAGTAGCGATCGAGGTAGAGCGTCGTGCCGATCAGGCGCAGCGGGCGGTCGACGCCGGCCTCGTCGTCGCCGACCGCGACGAGCGGCCACGTCGCGAGGCGCGCCAGCCACGGCTCGACGTCGGGCCACGGCAGCCCGCTGAGGTCGACGGTCTCCTCGGTGTCGACCGCGGCCGACTCGCGGATCGTGGCCAGGTCGACGCACACGTGACCGAGCCGCGGGCCGCGCACCGCGAGCGCCGCGGCAAGCAGCGCCTCGTCGTCGTCGGCCCCTGAGGCGAGCGCCCCGAGGCGACGCGCGACGTGGACGTCGGCGGCGGCGAGCACGCCCGCTGCGTTGAACGCCCCCAGCAGCCCGGCCGCGTGGACGGCCCGGCGCACGTCGAGCGGGTCGACGCCGATCTCCGTAGCCGTCGCCCTCATGCCGCCCCTCCCCCGTCGAGCACGTCGCTCAGCTCCTCCACCAGCGCCCCCGGCGGCGCCCACGCGAACACCCCGCAGCGCCCGCCGTCGACCTCCGGCGTGTCCGTCCCCGCCATGCCGCGCAGGAAGAGATACAGGATGCCGGCGAGGTGCTCCGACGCCGCGTAGCCCGGCAGCCGCCAGCGCAGGTACCGGTGCAGCGCGACCGTGTACAGCAGCCCCTGCAGGACGTAGTGCATCCGCTGCATCTCCGTCGCCAGCGCCGCCGGCTGGTGATGCCCGAGCGTCAGCTCCTCCGAGGCGGCGCCAAGCCAGTTCGACTTGTAGTCGACGACCGCGAACCGCGGCACGGGGCCCGGCACGCGCAGGATGAGGTCGATCGTCCCGGTCAGGTAGCCGCGCACGGCGTGCCGCAGGTCCGGGTCGCCGAGCCGCTCCGCGTAGCCGGCCAGCGGGTCGCCGGGCGTCACGTGCCGGCGCAGCGCGGCCGCAACAGCGGCCGTCGTGACCTCGCCGGCGGCCCGGTCGCCGCCCGCGAGCGGCAGCTCGAACGTCAGCTCGTCGAGGCGGTCGGCGCGCGGGACGTCGCGCAGGCGCAGGTCGCCGGCGAGCCGTCCGAGCGGGGTCTCGATCGCCGCGCGCAGGCCGGCCACCACGGCGGCCGGCGGGCCGACGTCGACCGACCGCCGCGCCCGCGCGCGCTCGACGTGCCCGGCGAGCTCGCCCTCCAGGTCCGCGGCCGCGAAGTCCGTCTCCTCGAGCACGTCGTGGACGAAGGTGCCGACCCGCACGCCGCCCGGCATGCCGGCCAGCGGCGACGGCGCGGCGAGCGCCCCGTCGGCCTCGGCGGCGGGCGGCGCCCCGCCGGGCGCCGCCACCGGCACCGCCTCGGCCGGCTCGTCCGACACCACGTCCGGCTCCGGCTCGCTGCTCACCACCGCCTCGTGCGCGCCCGCGGTCAGGTCGCTGTACGACGTGCGCCGCCAGTGCCGGTCGAGGTCCCGCGAGAACCGCGCCGCGGCCAGGGTCGGCAGCGGGTCGAGCCGCGGCGACCACCACGGCGGTGGCCCGAGCGTCGAGCGCTCCACCGAGATGCACCCCGGCGCCGCGTCCGCCGCGATCGCCGTGAAGCGCTCCATCGCCTCGTCGTCGTCCGGCGAGCGCGCGCCCGCGTCCGCGATCGAGCCGTCCTCGCCGCGGAAGAACGCGAGCCGGCCCAGCGGCGAGTAGCGGCAGTCCTTCGTCCCCGCCCACCACACGACCGCCTGGTGGCGCGCCCGCGTCAGCGCCACGTACATCAGCCGCAGGTCCTCTCCCCGCTGCTCGGCGATCGAGCGCGCCCGGTGGTCGCGGTACGCCCTGCCCTCCAGCCCGACGTCCACCTTGCGCACGTCGCCCTCGTCGGGGTCGTGGAAGCTCACCGGCTCGCCGGCCCGCGTCACCGGCGAGGGGTGCCACAGGTACGGCAGGTACACGATCGGGAACTCGAGGCCCTTGCTGCGATGGATCGTCAGCACCTGCACCGCGGCGTCGTCGGACTCCAGACGGCGACTGCGCTCCTCGATGCCGAGCTCGTCGGCGGCGTCGGAGATCCGGTGGCGCAGCCACGTCGTCAGCGCGGTGATGCCGAGCTGCTCCTGCATCGCCGCGCCGTGCAGGAGCTCGCCGATGTGGCGCAGGTCCGTCAGGCGGCGCTCGCCGTCGGTCACGCCGAGGACGCGCTCGGGGACCCGCTCGGTGTGCATGATCGTCTCGGCCAGCGCCGCGACGCCGCCCGCTCGCAGCACGTGCGCCCACCGGTGCCGGCGGCCGTGCAGCTCCTCCCAGCGCTCGTCGGCCGCCGTCGCGACCTCGGCCGCGCTCCACCCCAGGAACCACGTCAGCGCCGCGGCGCCCGCGCGCGACGCCGACGTCGGGCGCTCGAGCGCCTCGAGCAGCCGGAGCCACTCGTCGGCCGCCTGCGTGTCGAACACGCTGCCCGCGCCCGCGAGCACCGCCGGCACGCCGGCGTCGGCGAGCGCGTCACGGACGAGCTCGGCGTCGCGGTTGCGCCGGACGAGGACCGCGACGTCGCCCGGCGAGATCGTCCGCCGGTCGCAGACCGCCCCGTCGTCGGCGCGCTCCTCGATGACCGCGCCGCTGTCGAGCAGCCGCACGACGTCGGCGGCCAGGTCGCAGGCGATGTGCTCGCGCGCGGGGTCGGCCGGCGCGAAGCCGTTGTAGGTCGTGCCCACGGTGGGGTCCTGGCGGTGGACGACCCGCACCCGCAGCGCCGCGGTCTCCGGCGCGCCCGACAGCCGCGGCGCGACGTTGCCCGCCGCCGCCCGCACCCGCCGGTACACGATGCCGGGGTGCCCGAGCTGGGCGTCGCCGAACAGCGCGTCGTAGGCGTCGACGAGCGCCTGGTCGCTGCGCCAGTTGACGTCGAGCGTGCTCGT
>Ga0126313_10002129_pt1 | contig 10899 bp, 11 predicted proteins | sample Plot105A_FD_89954 | JGI IMG/M metagenome (GOLD analysis project Ga0126313, IMG submission 89954) | Serpentine soil microbial communities from UC McLaughlin Reserve, CA, USA - Plot105A | ecosystem: Environmental > Terrestrial > Soil > Grasslands | place: USA: UC McLaughlin Reserve, Lake County... | reverse complement strand
TCTAGCGTTCTACCTTAGCGGAAGGCGAGAGACGGCGATCTTCGTCGGGTTATGGGCTCCAACTATTCTCAACCTGGGTCAGAGCCTCGTGGAAGAGGAGAGCTAGAGCCGTCCTGTCCGTCCCTATACTAAGGCTTATCGGGTGATGTACGATCTGACCACCGTCCTGCAGGTACTAACCGAGTACACCACCGGCGTGATGGTACTGGCACTGACCTTTTACTGCTGGCACCTCGACCGACGGGGTAGGGCTACAAAGACACTGAAGACCTCGTATGTCGCACTGTGTTGCTTACTTCTACTATTTATGGCGCTCCCAATGATAGGAGTTCCTAAACTCCCTTCCTACTTCTTCTAGAGAGGGGTCTCCCCGGCACCGCTGTACTCATTCCTCCGATCCATAGTGCCTAACTTAGAAGGTGGCGACTCGGAAACTCAGAGAGCGTAAGCTTACGAAAAAAGGGCCGGGGCCTAACAGCCCCGACCCTTGGACTTTTGTAAACGGCTACCTGCGCCGCAAGATCTCGGCGTGGACGTTCACGTAGCGCTCGGTGCCGTCTGAGAGATCCGAGAGCGTGGTGTCCAGGGTGGTGGTGCTGGAGCCCGCGTTGCCTTGAGCCACGACGTCCTCGAGCGGGAACTCCACGGGGCCGCCCTGGTCAGCCCGGTCGTCGGCACAGGTGGCGTCGGTGTGGATGTGAGCTATGTGCTCCACGCCGTCTTCGGGGAGCCCTTGCACGTTCAGCTGGACCTGGAGCTGGCCACCGACCTCCGTAAGCGTCGCCGTGCCGCTGACCCCCGAGTCCCGGCTCGATGTTAGCTCCAACGTCTGGCTGTCAGAACCCTGGGCCCAAGCACTATCCCCACTACTAGCGCCGTCAGTAGCCCAATGGCCAGCAACGCCCCAATCGTCTTTATTCCTCGCACGAAGCTCCTCCATCTGTAGGTTGTCTCATCGAATCTGTATACGCTGCTTTCGCATGATTGGATCTTCTCAGATAAGTACCTCGAAAGCTTGGCGGGTTCCCCCTATTCACCAGATTGCCGCTAATTATGACGCATTACTGTGCGCGCAAGGAGGGGCGGAGCACAAAGGATTAGCAACCTCTGCAGGCCGCCAGGCCCATAACAGAATACAACCTGCCGCGCTAGGTGAGCCGTAAACAAGAAGGTCGGAGCCCCGCTAGAGGATCCCGACCCCATCGTGTATAAGCGCCCAAAGACTCGTGTCTACGCCTACAACAGAGTAAGTATAACGTAGACTAACACGATGATGACGATAGCGCCTATCAGTAAAGATATCACTTGGTTCATCGCTTTCCTCCTTCCCGGGCTCGTGAATAAGGTTATGGATCGTACAACCCTTAGACAGAATAAGCACACAGATGGTTACAGTTCATACGAAGGCCCGAGCCCCTAGAGTAAGGACCCCGGCTGGCTACAAGGGGGCAGGCGCGGCATGAGGAGGATGCTATGAATCCAAAACAGAGGGCGTTGGCCGCGACGCTCGCCCTGTCGGGGCTGCGCGAGGCCTGGAGTAAGATCGGAGTGGTCTTCGATACCGCCCCGATACAGGTCGTGGATCGCCTCAAGGAGGTCGCCTCGGCCGAGGGCTTCTCGCCGGGGCTCACCGTTCCCTGAGCGTGGCCGCGCACTGTGCCTACGGAGTTGGGGCTGGGGCGGTCTTGGAGCTTTTGCGCCAAGAGACCGGCGGCCTCTGCCGCCGGTTCTGCGCTCGGGGTACTGGGAAGGGGCGCCGGGTGGGCCAGCTGGCTGCCGCTGACAGGCGTGCACTCCCCGCCCTGGAGACAATGGACCCTGAAGGTCTTCTCATCACCGTGCTCGACCACGCGGTGTTCGGCGCGACCTGGGGGCTCGCTTACTGGATGCTAACCCGTAAGCAAAGGTAAGGAGTGTAAAGAGGGCCGGAGCCCCGCTAGAGGACCCAGGCCCTTCCTTATTCACCAGCTGCGGACAAGGTGCTTTCCCGAGAACTCACATCCAGCATCTTGCATAACACGCGTCTTAGAAGTTCGTAGAGAGGTCTCTGAGCCTCGTTTGAGGCGAAACCCTAAACCCTACATCTCGAGGGTGTGCATAAAGATACGCTCCTCCCCATGACCCAAGGGCATGACATTCACAGTACGAAGGCATCGATTACCACAACCACCCCGGCCACGATGAGGCCCGCAATGAGCGATCCCGCTACGCCTTTTAGGAATGCCCTGAAGTGGAAGCCGTAATCGCGATAGCCTTCCATGCCCTCGGTACCGGGCAGCACGATGATCCTGGGTTGAATAGTCAGAAATATGAACCAGTCGAGCACCAAGAGATCCACTAGGTTGAAGACCATTAACATTACGAAGATGAGAATAAAGGCTGCGAAGAAGGTTAACTCGCCGCTGAGCTGTGCGAACCGAAAGATCGAGAAAACTATTGTTCCGACAAGCACCAAGAACACGGGAACACCTATCAGCTTTCTTTGTCTTTTTGCCCTCTCGCTCATCGGGCCGTACTTCTCTCGGATGTCGGGCGGGTAATCGGAGAGCCAGATCTCGGGATTTAGGTACGCCGTCCCGATGAAGGCAATGCTCATGAGCACGCTCAGAATCGCGCCGTATAGTAGACCATGTTGAAGCAGTAGCGTTATGTCCGGCACAAGTTAGGCCACCTCTACAGATACACTTACGCCTCCGCTATGATAATGCTATCCAGAGAAGTCTGGTGCCTCCCCGGAAGGGCTCGCGCATATATAGAAAGCTGCCCAGGAAGCTGCCCAGTTGCCTTAATTCACCAAGCCGCCGACAAGGCTAGTCAACCTGTTGAAAAAGTCGCCGTCGGACCGACCAGTGGCCCTGAACTAGTCTATAACACCCAGAAAACGTGACTCTCGACCCCCGTATGGGGGTCAGAAAAGGACGCGAGGGAGTTTTTCAACGGGCTGAGATGTTCTCAGGTTCGCTTGAAGTGTTGAGCACTCACCTTCCTGGGTACATTCGGTCTGATAAGAAATCCAGAGAGAGAAAGGGGCTGCAAAGCTTGTGCAGCAATTCGGGGCGAGGAACCAGATTAACGCGAGGGTCACGTCGATAAGGAGCGACGAGATTATGTCGCTCGTCAAGTTTGAGGTCGCAGTACCGGCGCAGATGGCCTCTGTGCTTACCACAGAGTCCGTGGAGGATCTCGATCTCAAGGAGGGCGACGAGGTGCAGTTGGTCATAAAAGCGATACACGTTTTACCCGTTAAAGGGTAGGAAGCAGGGTAACCTCGGCGATAGTCGCGGTCCCCTATTCACCGGGTTGCCGACAAGGGTCGGCTTCCTTATTTGAGGAGCTCTCAGCCGCTCTTCCTTCAACCTCTTTTACCGTTGATCAGCTCCCCTTCTATATGGTCCCTCAGGCGATCCCGCACCGACCGAAAGACCTCCAGGCGTTCAGCCTCCGTTCCCTCCGCCGCAGCGGGGTTCGGCAGCGAACAATGCAGGCGCTGCGCAGTACCGGGGAAGAATGGGCACGCCTCCTTGGCATCATCGCAGACTGTGATTACATAGTCGAAGGGTTCCCCTAGGTACCTGTCCAGAGTCTTAGACTCCTGACCGGAGATGTCTATCCCCGGCTCGCCCATGACCCTGAGCACCTGGGGCCTTACATGTGTCGCCTCGGTACCCGCACTGTAGGCTTCGAAGCGATCCCCGGTGAGGTGCCTCAGGAGGCCCTCCGCCATCTGAGAACGGGCGGAGTTATGAGTGCACAAGAACAGCACCCTGACCCGTCCCCCAGCATCTCAGCAGCAGCCATCTCCTGCTTGCTTTATCTTGCGCATGGTGGGAGCCACCAGCAGGTGAGCCATGGCCTCGTCGAGCAGCACGTCGGCGGCCCCCCGGTCGAGTGAGTAGAAGCTCCACTTGCCGCGCTTCTCCTCTTTGACCAGCCCCGCGTCCTTGAGCTTGCGTATATGGTAGGAGACCTTTGACTGCCCCATCCCGAAGTAGTCCTCGAATTCGCAGACGCAGATCCCGGTGTCCTCCTCACCCACCGGGACGCCGAGGTCGGGTAGGTCGCAGCACCCCCTGCCCCCAGCTATCATCCCGAGCATCTTGACCCTCTTGGGGTCCGAAAGCGCTTGACCAAGCGCCACCAGCCTGCTGATCCGCACTTCTTCATCTTCAGTTGTGACCTCACCAGAAGTGGGCTTTAGTTCCTGCTTCTGCACCGTATCCTCCTACGCAACCGGCTTCTTAGCCCGTACAAAGGCGCTGGCGGCGGGCACCCTGCGCAGGGCCTCCACCTCCTCGGGACCGCTCAGCTGCTCCACGGTCTCGGGGTCGTAGACGTTGGTGACCTCCACGGAGACCTCCTCGAAGCCCGACTCTCTTAGGATCTCCTCATACTCGCCCTTCTCCATAGCACCCGAGATGCAGCCCGTCCAGGCTTCAGTCTTGCGCAGCACGGGCTCGGGCAGGTCCCGCTTGCTCCCCAGGAACACCACGTCGGAGACGGCGAACCTGCCTCCGTGCTTGAGGACCCTGAACGCCTCGGAGAACACCCTCGGCTTGTTAGGGGAGAGGTTGATGACGCAGTTGGAGATGACCACGTCCACGTGATCGTCGGGGAGCGGGACGTCCTCGATCTCTCCCTTGAGGAACTCCACGTTCTCGACGCCGGCCTTCCTCTGGTTCTTGCGGGCCAGAGCGAGCATCTCGTGCGTCATATCTACCCCGTAGGCCTTGCCTCCCGGTGAGACTCGGCGGGCCGAGAGCAGCACGTCTATGCCGCCCCCGCTGCCGAGGTCTAGCACAACCTCGCCCGGCGTGAGGGTCGCCAAGGCGGTCGGGTTACCGCACCCCAGCGAGGCGCTCAGAGCCTCATGGGCAGTTCTTCCCTCTCCTCTGCCGAGTAGCACCTTCTGGGCCTCGAAGCTAGAGCCGCCGCAGCAAGATGGCTCACAACAGGATGACTCGCTACCCTTGCCCGTCTCCTGGACCACAAGAGCAGCCTCGGCGTACCGTCGCCTGACCTGCCCCTTCCGATCCTCATGCATAATCTCTACCTCCTTACATCAGCTCATGCTGATCCGATTATAGATCAAACTGTTTTGATATTTCAATAGTAGAGCGGGAGATGTCCCGTCCAGCCGTTACATCTTTAAGAAAGCTATTCATTAAACTTCCGTGAGGGTGTGAGCCTGTTGACATAGAAGAAAGGGACCGAAAAAGGGCGCTCGCGCAGGATTTGAAACATCCTCTCGGTCATTGGAGTCTAGAGGCCATTTGACAGTAGCCCAGAAATAGAGGTAACTCTAGGCAGCATTCTACTGCTCTCGGTATGAAAAGCCTTTCCTGTCTACATTATTTCTGCGTAAACCCTTGACGTCTGTGTTATTTCCGGTCATGGTCAAAGGGACGTAAGCGCATCTTCTTCTAAGAAGCTGCGAGAAAGGCAAAACCGTTGTGAGTCGGGGACGCAAAGCCACGGGCCTCCTCTAAGGAGGTAGCCGGGTTGTCGAACAGAGCGGGGAGCTAGAGAAGTAGCTTCCTTTAGAGAAAGGAGGAAGAATGCTGCGTTCTCGTTCTAGCAGATCTAGCTAACCTGATGTGCAGGCCCAGAGCCTCGTCCTGTGGCAAGTAGGGGTAGCTTGCGTCGAGAGCGAAGGGCAGTTCACCATAAAGGCGGATGATCAATCTCCCCTCGAGGCGAATGGGTGAGGCGAAGGAGGACATACGATTACGGAGAAGGACAGAATCTCAACCTTTGAGTAAAGGAGGAATGTTGTGTGCAAGCAAATAGGTCAGCGACACTCGATTTTCTGCGCCCTGCCGCCGAACGTGTTGCGCGCGATTGCGCAGAATGGTACAGATGAGCAACGACAGGCGGCGCTCAAGACGCTGTCAGTTGACAATACCCACCGCAACCTTCGCGGGATTCGCCTGGCGGCCCCGGTCTCCCAAGCACTCACTTCCAGGGTAGCTGTGCCGGGGGGGCTGCAACGCACCATCTATGACACACACAACTCGGAAAGCTTGCCTGGCGACACCGCACGCACCGAGGGGGCTCCAGCCACCGGCGACCCAATGGTCGACGAAGCTTACGAAAACCTCGGTGATACTAACAACTTTTACCGTAGCGTCTTGGGACGCAACTCCCTCGACGGACAGGGTGGGTCGCTGCTCGCCACCGTCCACTACAGTCAGAACTACGACAATGCGTTCTGGAACGGTCAGTTCATGGTGTTCGGCGATGGGATGGTCATGGACCGCCTCACAGAGGTGACCGTAGCGGCCCATGAGTTGACTCATGGCGTGACAGAGGTTGAGGCCCAGCTCATATACTATGGACAGTCGGGGGCGCTGAACGAGTCGATGTCCGACGTGTTTGGCTCCCTAGTCAAACAGAACAAACTCGGTAGACAAGACGCTGGGGAAGCCGACTGGCTAATAGGTGAGGGCATCTGGATCGAGGATATCCAAGGGCAAGCGCTGCGCTCCATGTCTAACCCCGGTTCGGCTTATGACGACCCGCTGATCGGCAAGGATCAGCAGCCAGCGCACATGGACGACTACTACTCGGGTCTGGAGGACAACCAAGGCGTGCATTTAAACTCCGGGATTTGCAACAGAGCGTTTTATCTTGCCGCCACCGGGATCGGGGGATTCGCTGGCGACAAGGCGGGCCATATTTGGTACGCAGCGCTACGCGACAGTCGTCTGAGCCCGCAAGCTACTTTCCAAGAGTTTGCCCAACTGACGTACATTAGCGCTCTGAACCTATTCTCAGAAAGAGAGGCGGAGACCGTTTACAACGCTTGGAGGGAAGTGGGGGTCTTTAGATCATAAAAGAACGTCACCAATCGGTTTGATAGCCGCTAGAAGATTACTACTGTCTGCAGTTGTCCTGTATGTAGTAGTCTTCTGACTGTTATGCGCATTAGTTTTAAAATGGAAGGTGGCCTTGCTCACGTGCCTGGTCTAAGCGAGCCGGTGTCTATCGATACCGACGAGCTGCCTGCTGAGGAGGCTAGCGAACTAAAGCGGCTAATCGAAGCTGCGCGCTTCTTTGAGCTACCAGCTACCTCCGCACTGCCGCGCGGGGCTGCCGATTATCGGAAATATACGATTACCGTTGCCACCCCAGCGCGTAGTCACACGGCGCAGTTGACAGACCCTATTGAAGACCTCCATATACAAGAGTTAATGAATCATCTGAGTAGTTTAAGGGCGAAAAAGTTAAAAGCGCGCTTGGCGGACCGAAGACGTGACACATCCCAGCCAGAAGCATAACTCATCGTCCTCGGGGCGGTAGATTGCTGAAGATAAGAAAGCCTGTTCGAGGTTCGGATAATGTCCAAAATGGACCATTGAACTTCTGATAACGCCCCTTCTCGGCAGACCGTATGCAGTGAACTGAATAGAATCCTCGCGCTCCCCGGTAATATCCTGGATCTGGTCCGCTTCGAGCCCGGGGACCGACTAGATATGGGAGCGTGGATAAAGATGCATGGGGTGCAAGAAAATGAGCCGGGGCAGCGTGTACGCACGGTCTAGAAAGTGTTGCTGTCACGTTGCCGTCAAAAGCCGCCAAGTTCTTCGCGTTTGTCCTGCAAATACCTGACCTGCCGCCGCTAGAACACCTAGGCTGAAAATCATGGTGCCCCCGGTTCGAGTCCGCGTCCCGCCACTTCCGGCCCTTTCCAGATTCTTCCTGTTTAAGCCGCAAACACGTGCCTTTTCGCACACCGCCTCCGTCCGGGAGTGGCGCGCCGGTGGGTGGTGGAGCGGAGCTTCGGATGATTGCCAAGTAACCGGCGGTTGAGCCATGACTACGAACGCAAGGCCCAGAGCACCGAGACCTTCGTCGAGCTAGCGATGATTCGTCTGATGCTAAAGCGGCTGGCGAGAGGAGCACAGACCCTACAAAACGTGCTTTCTCCAGTAGGTGCCCTCCGTAGTCTAGCTAGAGCATGTTGTCCTTCAACGACTCCAGAGGGTATCGCGTCCCCCGCCACTCGATGCCCCCGTTGGCGATCGTGGTGCAGGCGGACCTGAGCATAGCGTAGGCCAAGACGCAAACGCCGATGGGGTGAAGCGCGGCGTACCACCACGGCGTCTCGACCCTTGAGTGTTTGGCTCGGTAAGCGTACAAGATGAAAGTCGAGAGGACGCTGGACCCGAAGAGAATCCTCGCCGCACCGCCCGAGAAGAGCCCAAAGAATGGTAGTACGCTGGTCAGCAATAGCAGCAGCACGCCGGCCACCGTCGCATCGATCCGGTAGTCGACACCGGGAAACATGCTCTTGCTCAGCCCCCGCACGGCCTCTCGCAGAGTCTGGTGCCACTCTACGGCGACAAGGCCCGTCCCGTAAGCTACACCTTGCTTAAAGCCGTGCCCCTTGATGAGCTTGGCCAGCTTCATGTCGTCGTCGGGGCGCATGCGGATGGCGCGGTGGGTTCCGATCTTCTCGTACGTCTCTGCTTTTATGAGGTTGAAGGCTCCAACCCCCACGTGTTCTCGGGCCCGGGGCTCGTTCACCCGCCAGGGCCTCTGGGTCATCTCGAAGACGAGCGTGAAGGCCGTCACGAAGCTTCGGAGCAGAACGCCCCTGCTCACGATCTCGGGCGGCAGGGTCAAGTGATCCAATTCTTCGTCGATCGCGTAGCGCACAGCTTTCTCTAAGCAGGTGGGGAAGAACCGCACATCGGCGTCCGTAAACAGAAGCCATTCTCCTGCTGCCGCTGCGGCGCCGACGTTTAGAGCATGGGTCTTCCCCAGCCAACCCACCGGCAAGGACTCCACGTTCAACACCCGAAGTTTGCCTGGGTGTTTCGCCGCCAGCACCTCCAGGATCTCGCCGGTGCGATCGGTGGAGCGGTCGTCGACGGCTACGACCTCCAACGCACCCGAATACTCCTGGGCCAGCATGGATCCCACGCTCTCCTCCACCGATCGCTCCTCGTCACGGGCGGCCAGCACCACCGAGAGTGACGGATCGCGGTCGGGGCCACCCGGCTTGCGGAGGTCTTTGAGCACAGGCACGCCCCTAATGCCGCGGAACCACTGCAGGATCAAGACCAACCATGCCAGGGAGCCCAGAGCCGCAAGGAAACGTAACGGCCTCAACGGTTGCGCTCACGACTACTAAATTTGCTCACGGAACACAGTTTTGCATACCGGCTCTGGGACTACCAAACTCAGGAGCCCACTCCGAGCCAAACGTCCTCTCTTCTGACCCGAAATCTTTCATTGTTTGAGATTTACCAAACATGCTCTTAGTCATACTCCGCGAGGCGTTATCTCCTTTAGCAGCTCACGGCACTCGCACGTCCTTCCGGTTAATGTTATTCAGGGCTCGCAAAGCGAGACTTGCGGCGGCTAGCGGCGCGGCATAGTATCCTCATCAGACGTTTCTCGGAGGAGAAGGGGTGATCTCACTTTGGAAAGGCTGATCGCTGACTACTAAGCACTGATGCTAAGTTAGAAGTGTTGGCAAAGGGTGTTGTTGTGGAGGTCGTCTATGCTGTGTTGGAAGCGCTCAAGAGAAGCCGCTGACCGGGACGACCGCTTTCGCAAGACTTGCGAGCCCCTCAAATTTGCATAACAATTACAGATAGGTAGCCTCAGTGGGTTGCTACGAAAAGAGGGGGGAGCATTGAGGCGCGTAGCATTGTTTCTGTTGGTGGTTCCGCTATGAACAGAGTCTGGCTCTCAGAGAAGCCGCTTAACAGGCCGGCTAATCACAGCATCTCCCGACGACAAGTAATCAAAGTGATTGGGGGGACTATCGCGTACGGTGCACTAGCCTCCATGCCAGGGATGGCTGCTTGGGCACAGGTGCCTACCGACCCCACTGTACGGACTAACTCTATTCAGGGACCACCTATCGCTGCTAAGGAACAAGCACGCCGCTGGCTTTCTGTGAATGATGCGCACGTCACGACTCACAGTTGGATCGACTTGGTGTGGACGTGGGGTGAAGCGGTAGGCATCAGGCCGGACCTTATGCTCGCCCAAGAGATGTTCGAGACCGGGTGGGGATATTTCAAAGGAACAGTTACACCCGAACACCACAACGTAGCCGGTATAAAGGTTAGCGATCTAAGTGGCGCTGATTTGCGCGAAGACCATGAGCGGTTCGATTCTTGGAGCGAGGGCATTAGGGCACATGCGAATCATCTAGCGGCCTATTGCGGCAGAGCACCTGTTTTAGGGCCGAACGGCGAACCCGTGCATGCTCGCTACTACGTCGTGACGAGTTCAACGTGGGCCGGCACCGTAGTGACTACCGACGGACTCTCGGGGAAGTGGTCTGTTAGGGGTGACTACGCTCGAGTCTTGCATGAAAGCTTCTTAGACCCTATGAGAAGGATCTAAACGAGTAGTGATGGAACGATGAGACGGTGAAGTGGTGGAGCCGGTGGCATGGGTCCCGATGGCCCGCTACTTCAAAGCCCAAACGTAATCTTGGGCTGGTTGAAGCGCGCCCTGCACAAAAGCCCGGCGCATCTCTCAAGACGTTTCCCTCACGGTAAGAGAGAATCCGGAGGTCGAGCTGGCCCTCGCCTGACATGAGGTACTCTAAGTCGGTCTGATTCTTCTTCCGTCATTCTCCAGGGCACACAGCCCCCGCTCTATCGTGGGCCAATCCTGCGGCTCTTCTTAGCGGGCTTGTTCTCAGGTTCTACAAATCTCTGGCAGCAGCCGGAAGCAAGCTGCGAGGAGAGAGGCAGCTGCCTTCGTTAGAGAGCAACAGTTTCTCTGCTTCCTCATCCGACAAACGCGTTAGCGTACCGGTTTCCGAAACACAAAATCTTTGAGGCCTTCCACGTTCGGGTTCCAGGCTCGCTTAGTAGGTTACGGCGAGGTCAAAATCGAGCTGAGGACTTAGCAAAGAGGATTGATGCGGAG
>Ga0126313_10002128_pt1 | contig 10899 bp, 14 predicted proteins | sample Plot105A_FD_89954 | JGI IMG/M metagenome (GOLD analysis project Ga0126313, IMG submission 89954) | Serpentine soil microbial communities from UC McLaughlin Reserve, CA, USA - Plot105A | ecosystem: Environmental > Terrestrial > Soil > Grasslands | place: USA: UC McLaughlin Reserve, Lake County... | reverse complement strand
TCTCGATATAGTTGGCGATCGCGCGCAACCCGTGGGCAATGCCGCATGTGCCGCCTTAGCTCAGCTGGCAGAGCAACGCACTCGTAATGCGTAGGTCCGGGGTTCGATTCCCCGAGGCGGCTCACTGTTTGACCTAGTCAGCCCCCATGTCGTAGCTCGATCACCTCCCCTCTGTTCTCGCGGGTGGCAATGGGGTGGCAGTCGCGGTCGAGGCGTTCCGCCACACCGTCCAAGTCGTCGTCGAACAGGCCGGAGTAGACGTCGAGCGTCATGGCCGCTGAGGCGTGGCCCAGCATGCGCTGTACAGCCTTGACGTTCGCCCCAGCCGAGACAGCCAGGCTTGCGGCTGTGTGGCGCAACACGTGCGGGGTCAGACCGGCTAAACCGACATCCTCGGCGGCCCGGTCGAACACATCCCGGCGAAAGTTGAGATTGCGCAGCGGCTTGCCGCGCCAGGTCGTGAAGACGAGGTCGCCAGGGGATTTGTCAGCCGCGACCTCGGCCAGGAGGTCCACCAAGAAGCCAGGGATCGGTACGGAGCGCGCTGCGTGCGACTTCGGCGTACCCCACAGCAGGCGGCCACCGACCTCCGAAAGCGTCTCAGAGACGGCCATGCGATGCCTCAGCAGGTCTAGACGCCCAACCCTAAGACCGGCCACCTCGCCCCAGCGCAACCCGCAGAATGCAAGCACCAAGATCAGAACACGGTACTGCTGACCCACCTCTGGAATCGGATAGTCAGCAGCCGCGTCAGCCAGCCGGAACACCTCCACGCGGGACAGGAACTTCTTCTCCGCTTTGGGTCTCCTGGCTAGCCGTACGCCATGCGCGGGGTTCCGGCTAATCCGGCCGCCGCGAACAGCAAGCTCCATGATCAAGCTGAAGACGCGGTGTATGTATGCGACGCTGGCCGGTGACAGCCTGATCTTGGAGACCCACTCCGCCACATCCTCATGGCTGATCTTTACCAGTGGCGTAGTGCCCCACCTCGGATTGATGTGCTTTTCGACGATGCCCTCATACCTCGCCAGTGTGGACGGCTTCAAATGGCCTTGGGTGGCGAGCCACTTGTCGGCCATAGCTGACAACTTGATCTTGCCGCGGACCGGGTCAACATAGTTGCCGGTGATCTTCGAAGTCGTGTTTTGGGCCTGGAAGTTCTGCGCGTCAACCTTGCGATCAAACACCTTGCCCCGGCGCCGGCCATCAGGGTCGTAATAGCGGGCAACCCATCGGATTTTGCCGCCGCGGACCCGGCGCTCGATCTCACTCATCGGCCTGCTCACCCACCGGTACCGCGGGAGGCTGGTGAACATGCACAAACGGCTCTGAACCCAGCGTTTGGCGGAGCACTTGGCTGGCGGCCCAGACGGCAGCCTCCTGTTGCCACTGCGTCAGACCGAGCGGACCACCGCGTACCTCAGGCCCACCCAGCAGGTTATTGGGGTCCGTGACCAGGGCGGCGGCGAGAGCCACAAGGTCATCTACGTCAACTCGGCGGGTGCCCTGCTCGATCTTGCTGAGACCTGTGGCGAGGATCGGGCGCCCGACCTGTGCAAGACGATCCGAAAGATCTTGCAGGCTGAGTTCCTGCTGTGTCCGCAGTCGTCGGAGGTTGCGTGCCACGGCCTGGCCGGTAAGCCCTATCTCGACCTTCCGCGTTCCCATGTTGGAAACGGTAACGGTCCATGTTGACAAAGGTCAAGTCTGCACGGAAGATTACGATGTCGTTCCAAATTGGCGTGACGTCGTTTCCAAGATGGAGAAGCATGCCGAAGTTCCTCTACCAAGAAGACCTCAGCAAGATGCTGCACGACAAGCCGCTATCGACGCTGCGCTACTGGCGCCACACCGGATACGGCCCCAAGTCATTCAAGATCGGCGGCCGCGTCGTCTACAAGCTGGAAGACGTCGAGCAGTGGATTGAGGCCCAGTACAACAACTCCGACAGCGCCGCTCAGACGGCAGGCCGGGCCGCTGGATGATCACAACGAAAGTGCCCCGCCAGGTGGGCGACCTGGGCGGGGCGGAGAACAGCGTTGCGGGCAGCGGGCCGATCTCGTCTCGGATTCTATCCGACCCGACTGACAACCGCGCTGCGCTTCGCCGACTGCTGCATCAGATTGATCTTGACGAGCAGTTGCGGCGCCGGTCTGTGCAGTCGGTGATTCTGACGGCGTCCGCCTGGTGGTGGCGGTGGCGAGCTGAGCAATTCGATCAAGCTCGACCGCGGCCTTCCGATTTCAACGGCCTGGCCACGCCCGCGGATCTGGCGGTCGCCGATGAGCGCTGCCGTCAGGTCGCGCAAGCCTGCCTAAACCGGGCCACCTTGATCGTCTGGGAGGCCGATGATGTCGATCTCTGACCTGGCTGCCCAGATGGACACAGTGATCAACGAGCGGCAGGCCATCGACGGGGACCCACTGCTGCGGGACGTTCGCGACTGGCTCGGTCGCTTCATTCGGACAGTGACGGATGCTGATCTTGACCTGCTAACCCTCTGGGCGGCACACACCCACCTTGTTATTGAGACCTACACGACGCCCCGGCTGCAGCTCGATTCGCCCGTGCCAGGCTCCGGCAAGACGACATGCCTGGAGCATCTCCAGCGGCTCTGCCTCCGACCCGTGCAGATGGCGTCACTGTCGTCGCCGGCGCTCCTGACTCGGATGCTCAACGCCGAGCAGCGCACCATCTTGATCGACGAAGCGGACCGATCGCTCAATCCCGAGAAGGAGGGGATCGCCGACCTACTGGCCGTGTTGAACTCCGGCTACAAGCGGGGCGCCACCCGACCAGTCCTCACCCCGGCGAAGGGCGGCGCCTGGGATGTCACCGAGATGCCAACCTTCGCGGCGGTGGCGATGGCTGGGAACAATCCGAACCTGCCCGAGGACACCCGCTCCCGCACGATCCGCGTGCTGCTGCTGCCAGACCTGGACGGTCGGGTGGAGGAGTCCGATTGGGAGCTACTCGAAGACGACGTCGCGGCACTGGGCGACCAACTCGCGAGCTGGGCCGATCACGTGCGCGATCGAGTCCGTCGAGACCGTCCCGGACTACCCGACGGCATAACGGGGCGCTTCCGCGAGAAATGGTCGCCGCTGAAACGGGTTGCTGCCGCTGCTGGCGGCGACTGGCCGGCCTCGGTGGACGCGATGGCCTTGCACGACAAGGAGCAGTACGACATGGACAAGGAAGACGGATTGGTCCGGGAGCGTCCCGCCGTGGTGCTGCTGGCTCACATTCGGGAGGTCTGGCCGGCGGGTGAGAACTTCGTCACGACGAGCCGACTGATCGATGTCCTGGTGTCGGCGCATCCCGCCGTCTGGGGCTCGGACGGCCCCTATGGCAAGTCGCTGACAGCGCAGAGACTCGGGCGGATGCTGGCGGGCTCGTACAAGATCAACTCCACCCGGCAGACAAACTATGGCCCCCGCGGCTACATCCGGGCAGCGTTCACGGCCGTGTGGAGCCGGATGCGCATAGACCCCTTCGAACAACCGGCTCAAGCGGCTGAACCGGCTGAACCGGCTTCACCTGAGCCGGATGAGCCGGAAAAGCCAGATAAGCCGCTTTCCCTGAAGCCTCTAGCCCCTGCCTGCAGCGCCTGCGCAGCACCGCTGTGGGCTCCTCAATCCCAGCATCGCGGCCTTTGCGAACGGTGCTACCGCGACCACCAAACGGAAAGGACCACAGCATGACCGAAACGAACCCGGTGAGCGCCAGCAAGCGGAGGCTCAAGTTCAGCCGGCGACTCGACGATGCCGAGAAGGACCTGCTCAATTGGCTCACCATGCGCAACGTCGTCCAGCAGACCGGGTGCACCTGGCAGGACGCGGCGGACGCTCTCGACAAGTTCGCCGCGGAGGGCCGAGCGATCTACCGGGGTGACGCGTTCGACGCGTATGTCGAGATCGCCGGTCACACCCTGGTCCACGCCGAGCGGGACTGGCTCGCGTTCTATGCCCACGCTGACGACTGGGAACTGGACTCGCCTTCCTGACCGGGAGGCGTAACGGACCCCCGGCGCCGGCTGGCCGCCTCGCCGGGGGTCCACCCCATTTCCGCTACGGCTCACGCCTCGTAGTGAAGCGATTTACGATTGAGGCTGAAGTTAGCTGGGTAAACAGCGGCAAACGTTTGAGGTCTACGTCGGGGGGGAATTTTGACTGTTCGCCGGAAGATTGTTGGCGGTGTGCTGGCCGCCGTAGCAGCGTCGGGTCTAATGTTTGCGGCGAGTCCTCTGGCGGCAGCGGTGACGGAGCATAAACACTGCGTGCTCACGCCGACCGGATGGGTTCTTGTCGCTGAAGGTCTCACAATGTACGCACCGAATGACCCTGCGCTGGAGCAGTTTCACTCCGACGTCCACCGGGGCGAGCCGGGCGAGCAACTAGACATCCGCGCGATCTTCCCCCCCTATGTGGAAGATGATCCGTGCTCGGTGTTGGACAGTTGACCGACCAAACCGGGGTTAGCTGCTCAGGTATCGAAAACGAATAGTTGGGGCTCACTGGTGTCGGCCAGGTAGCAGGCTCGGTCGTGTGCCATCACCGCGGCGACGGCGGCGTCGATCCTGCGCAGGCTGTTTTTGTCTGGTTTGGACAGCCGGGCCCCCTAGCGTCCTCCCGGATTACGCAGTTGGTGATGTGCTGTGCGAGCTGCCGATCCCCGTTGTGCGACAACCTCTGGTTGACAACCGCCTCGTAAAACCGCACGGTCGCGGGCGTCATCCTCGCCGCGCTCTGCGGGTATTCCAGGACTGGCAAACCTTCGGCGGCCAGAATTTGCAAAGAACGGGCCCACCGGTACGGGTCGGCGACCAGCTCGCGCACCTGCCAACGCTTACACGCGTTTCGGATCGCGTCCTCTACGACCATGATCGGCACCTGCTGACCGCTCGCCGGCTGCCACAGCTCGACCAGCTCCACGTGCGGCCGATCCCGGTCGACCGTGACCACGACCAATGCCGTGCAGTCGCCGTTGAAGCTGCCGTCAAAGCCGAGCACCACCTCCACACCGTCCGGGATGGTGAACGGCTGCCGGCAGGCATCCCACGCACCCACGGGCAGCCAGGCACCGTCCAGCGACATGCGCTGATTGAGGTGGAAGCGGCGAAACCGCGACTCGCGCGTGGTCTTCACTAGGGCGGCCAGGTGCGCCGGGTCCAACGTGTCCCCTAGCATCGGATTAGCTGCAGCCCACGCGCCCCGGTCGGTCAACTCACACCCGGCCGGGGCCGTGAACTCGCGAAAGTAGAAATCCGGATCACCTCCAGCGCGGCCATGATCAACAAGGCGGGCCATCAAAGCGTCGGGGTCGTCGTCGCACTCGGTGGAAATGCCGAGCACCAGCGGCCTGGCTCGGGTGCCACCAGCCAACGCCAGCGCGTCCCAGGCGTCCGGGTCCATCACGTGCACTTCGTCCATGATCGCCAGCGACGGGTTGCGGCCCTGCAGCAGCCGCGCCGTACCTGGCAGAACCTCCAGGACGCTGTCGGTGGCCGGATGGTAAAGGCGGCCCTGGAACACCTGTAACACGCCGGCTAGGCGCTCGTCCAGCTCAACCATGCGCCGGCACAGGTTGAAGATCACCCGCGCGGTCTGTTCGTCCACCGACCCGATCAACACCTCAGCCGATTCCTCGCCGTCGCCGAGCAGCCCGTACAGCCCGAGGCAGGCCGCCAACAGCGACTTGCCGTTCTTCCGGGCGACAGACACCAGACCTTGGCGTGGCCGCGGCTGATCGAAGAGTCCGTGGACGATTTCGCGCTGCCAAGGACGCAATACGATGGGTTGACCGGCCGGGTTTCCACTTCCGCCTTTCGGCAGTCGGCAGTACCGCTCGACGAAGGCGGAAACGCGCGCGCCGCCGTCGCTCGGAAGGCTCTCGAGGGGAAGCGGCAGCCCGGTCGGCGCGGCCTTCGGCCCAGCTTTCATGCCACCGCAGGCCCGTCGTGTGTAACGCGCTGCGAGGCTGGTGGCGGGTCATGGCGCCAGTGATCAAGATTTTTGTTGATCTTGCGGCGTGCGCCGCGTCGGCTGTTGCAGCGTCGGCACACCACTTCGATGTCGGCGAGGGTTTGGGCGGGCCAGCGGAGGTGGTCTCCGGTTAGCGGGTTGGTCTTGCTGCCGCTGGTGCCGCAGTCGGTGCACCACGGGTGCTGGCGGATGGCTTGGCGTGCTAGCTGTCGCCAGCGTGCGTCGTAGCCGCGTGCCGCGGTCTTGATCTTGGTTGGTGTGCAGGTGTCGCAGCGCGAACCTGCGGCGATGGTGGTTCCGCAGCCGAGGCAGGGTCGGGCGAGGGTCATTGGCTGCGCATCCGGGCCAGGCGTAGCAGCAGCCTTGGCTGGGTCTGTGCGGCGCGTAGCCGTGCTGTCGGGTAGGCGCCTCTGCGCACGAGCGCGGCGTGGTCCAGGGTGGCGGTGAGGCGGGTCACCCGTTGCCTTGTGTGCCACTTGTTGCGGCCTTCGGTGAACCCTGCGGACAGCGAGCGCAGTGCCTTGTCGCGGACGAGGGTGAGGACTTCGGTGCCGAAGTCGGTTTCGGAGATGCGCCATTCGCCGTCGAGCCCGGCCGGTGTGTCGGTGAGGCTGAGGGTGATCCCGATGGGCAGCTCGGCGCCGGAGCGTGGATGCAACGCGGTCAACTCAACTTCGCTGGCGCGGTCGACGTCGGCGACGAAGGCGCCGGGCGCAAAGTCCTCGACGTAGCTCTTGCCGTACTCGCGGATGGATACCGGGACGCTGTAGGGGACAAGGGTGCCGCTGATCACCCGGTCGTCGTCACGGACGTGCAGATCACTGGTGAAGGTGCGGGTCAAGATCATGCGACTGCCTCCAGGGACGGCGGTGCAGCGGCCACGGGGAGCGGCTCCCTGTCCTCGAGTTGCCGCACTTCGTCGCGGGTGAGGAACCCGGCGCGCAGCCCGATTTCGTAGGACTCGTACCGGGTCTTCAGGTCGGTGCGCAGCAGGCCGCCGGCGTTGAATTTCACGTACTGGCCGCGAGGCACCAAATCAGTCAGCGCAGTCTCCAACCTAACCAGCCACGGGTTGATCGCGTAGGTGAGGAAGTCGATAGAGCGCATCTCCACGTTGGCGTAGGTCAGACTATTGCCGGAGTCGGCGCCGACCATTTCCGGCGGCACCCCGTACAGCCGGCAGATTTGCGCCACGGTGAACCGTTGGGTTTCGAGGAACTGGGATTCTTCGGGTCGCACGGAGACCGGCTGAAACTTGGTGCCGTCGCCGAGGACAGCGACTCGGCGCTCCCCTCTGCGGTTGTTGAAGAACGTGTTCCACACCGCGCTGAGCTGCCGCGCCTGCTCATTGCTGAGCCGCTGGTCAGTGGTCAGCAGACCGGAGGGCGTGGCACCGTCACCGAAGAACTGGGCGCCGAACGTTTCCGCGGCCAGGCCGACGGCGACGCTCTGGGCGGCGTGGCCAATCGGCGAGAGGCCGAGCAGCGAACCTGGTGTCGGGTAGGCCCGCAAATGCCATAGGTCGTCCCGGTCGATTTCGCGGCCATCCAACCGGTAGGTAACCGTGCCATCGGTGGCGACCTGGACGGTGACCCGGTGCGGGGCGATCAGCTCAATCTGCGATGGCCTCAGCCCGGCTCCGACACGGCTGGTGATGATCCCCCACGCGTTGCCGGTGAGCAGCAGGGAGCGGAGCACTTGGGCGATCCAGTCGTGGAACGGGACACCAGCAGCGGGTGAGCGCAGCATCGGCGGCGCCGGGTCCACCGGGTCCCGCGATCCTGCCGTGTAGGCGTGGCAGGGCATCGTCGACACGACGTCGGTGAGCAACCGGACGCAGGCCCAGACCGCGGACAACCGTTGCGCGGTGTCGGCAGTGACAGTCGCGCCGGCCGCGGTGTTCGGCTGGTCCTCGGCCAGCAGCTGGTCAAGGGTGAGGGAGCGGTCCTCCCGTTTGCGGAACGGCCACACCGGTCAGCCCTTGCGACCGCTGCGGCTGTTGCGCTCCAGCCCGGCCGGCACCCGGTCACCCGGCGGCCACAAGCGTGTAGCTGTTCTCGCCAAGATCGGGCCGGGCGATGAACGTGTCTTCGGTGACGGTGACGGTGTCGAGGTCGGTTGGCGGTGGCTCGACGTCATCACGGGGATCAGACCCGATCCGACGTTCCCAGGTGGCCGCCTTCTCAGCCAACGGCTTGCCGGTCACGACCTGACCCCCGTGTCAACAACGAAAGCGGCCGGCTGGGCGAGCTGCACATCGGCCCGCAGATAGGCCAGGAACGCGTACTGCAGGTTGTCGGCCAGGAACCGCTCACGGAGGAACTGCAGCGAGAACGAAGTGCGGATACCGATCATCAGTTGATCCCATTGGCCGGTGTAAATCTCGCTGGCATCGGTGCTCGTGCCGACCGTGAGGTTGATCGGGATCTGTTTGGTTGGCAGCCGGGGCAGCAGCAAGGCGGGCGGCGCCAGGTAGGCGTTGGTGGTCGCCTCTTTCAGCTTCGCCAGCGAGGTCACCGTACGCGGCGCCACGATGTGGGCGTTGGGATCGAAGTTGTTTGCCAGCACCGCGCCGGCGGCGTCGAGCAGCCAGTCATAGTTGGTGATGTTGGCACCGTTCGCGCCGTGGGTGGTGGTGGTGATGCCGGAGGTGTTCAGCACACCTCTCGGCTCCGGCGCGGTGCCTGACCCCCGGAGCGCGACCCGGTCCAATTCGAGGGCGAGCTGCGCGGCGAACGAGCGAGCGATCACATCCTCCGAACTCGGGTCGGCGTCTTCGAACAATTCAACCGACAGGGTGACCAGCCGGACCAGCGTGCGGGCCGTAAAGGTAACCGAGTCGAAGGTCATGTCGGCGGCGGTGATCGCGGCGTCTTCCGCCTTCCAGGCCGGGCTGCCTTCGCCCGTGAGCCGGGCCAATTTCAGCGTCTGCGCGGTCATCGGCACGGTGATCGCGCCAGCCTGAAACACCCTGGTCTGGTTACGGGCAAGATCAATAACGCGGCTACTCAGCGGCGTCGGCACAAGGTGCCCGCCAGCAGTCAGCGTGCCTTCGGACAGGGCCCGTTCGTGTTCGGCGTTCTCCCAATTGCCGGTCGCTAGACCCTTGAGGTAGCGATCGAACGACAGCGGCTGCTCGTCGGGCATCAGGCCGCGGGTACGGGCCCAGTCCTCGACACTCTGCTCACGGGTCAACACCGGGCCACGAGGTGCCGGTGGACCGGTACGCCGGGCGGCAGTCGCTCGCAATTCAGCGATTTGATCATCGCGGACCCGGTCGGCCTCGTCGGCGGCTTCCCGTTCGGCCATCACATGCAGCCGGTGCTCGGCCAGCTCATCCGGGGAGAGGTCACGCTGCTCATCGGCGGCGCGGGTCAATATCTGCTCCGCCGATTGCCGAGCGGTGTCGCGGCGTTGGCGGAGCTGGTCGAGAAGTGTCACAGGGCGGGCAGCCTTCCGGGTCAGGTGGCCGCCTCAGTAAAAGCCTACTATACCTCCCGGGAAAGTGGGATATCTGCGGCCCTCTTGCATGCAGGGTTCGATGGCACAAGGATGTCGATCATGAGCGAGGCGTTTATCCTGGGACCGGACGAGGGACGGCGTTTGGACATGGGTAACTTCGAGGCACTCGTCCTCGCCACAGCTGCCCAGACGTCCAGTGAATTCACGCTATTGCAGGTCCAAGGGGAGCCGCCGGACTTCCAGCCGCCTCTGCACCTCCACCGGGACACGGCCGAGGCGTTCTACGTGTTAGAGGGCGAATACCTGATGTATGTCCAGGACCGCCAACAGCTCTGCCCGCCCGGCACCTTCGTGTACGTGCCCCGAGACACGCCACACACCTTCAAGGTGGTCTCCGCCATCCCCGGAAAGAAGTTGGTTCTCTTCTCGCCTGCTGCCATGTTGGCATATTTCGAGGAGCTCGCCGCGGCCGAAGCGGCCGGAAATGCCACACCTGAAGTGCTGAATGCCATCGGCGCCAGGAACAATGTGGAGATGCTCGGGCCGGTGCCCGACACCTATCTTCGCTGATTCATAGTGAGGCCCGGCCCCTGTCCTTCCTAGGATTGGCGCGCACAGGGACCGGGCTGCATGCCAGTTTAGCTATCGTGCGGCAGCTCGGATAGATGCAATTGAATCCGTGCCTGTGCTAGAGCCGCGATGATCGCGCTGGTCGCATTCGGAAGCTTCGACGGCTCGATGTCGGTTCGTCGGCCGGGCCAGGGCCGCTTGAGAGGCGGCCCTGACCCAGCGTGCGTTCATCTAGATGAAACTAGATGAACGAGCCTCAGCTAATGCCCACCTGGGCAGTTTGGCTGGTTTGCATCACTCGAACATTGGGTACTGTGCACACCGAACTTCGGCGGGTGGTGTTCCGCCGCGCCTGCGGGTACTGCTGAAAACGCAGCAAACCCACTAAACAGCACAGTAAGCGCGGCAATAGTAACTTTCCGCTTCATGCGCCCTCCTCCCTAAAAATCGTTTGGTGGAAGGGGCCCCCCTGGCTATTGGACCAACATAGGGCCGACAACTGACCTCCGTCAACGGTGCCCTGTAGGAAATTGACCTGGCAGCAGGATCAGCTCCGCCGGTCGGGCCGCTTGATCATTTTGGGGTGGCAATCGGGTGGCACCTATGGTCGTTTACGGCCGACAGTGGCCAACAGTGCTAGCAGGTGAACCGCCTAGTCGGCTCGCGGTTTCAACGTTCGTCGTGAACCGTCAGTAACCCGGAGATCGTTCTCGTAATGCGTAGGTCCGGGGTTCGATTCCCCGAGGCGGCTCCCTATCCGGTGTATGCCTTCGGCTGAGGCTTGACTTTTCGCCTTCGGCTGATGCTTTACATGGTTTCGGCTGATGGTTGACAGCTACTTCGGTTGATCCTTGACACTCCCGTATGAGGGAGATGAGTGTGG
>Ga0126313_10002126_pt1 | contig 10900 bp, 11 predicted proteins | sample Plot105A_FD_89954 | JGI IMG/M metagenome (GOLD analysis project Ga0126313, IMG submission 89954) | Serpentine soil microbial communities from UC McLaughlin Reserve, CA, USA - Plot105A | ecosystem: Environmental > Terrestrial > Soil > Grasslands | place: USA: UC McLaughlin Reserve, Lake County... | reverse complement strand
GACGCCGTACGAATCGCATCGATGTCGTCGATCGACTCGCTCCTCCCGAGCCCGACGTTCTCGCGCGCGGGCAGGAGATAGCGCTCGAAGTCCTGGAAGATGACGGCGATCGAGTCGCGCAGCTCGTCCGCGTCCACGTCCGCGAGGTCGACGCCGTCCCACCGGATCCGCCCGGACTCGGGCCGGTACAGGCCGGCGAGCATCTTCGCGAGAGTCGTCTTGCCCGACCCGTTTTCGCCGACGAGGGCGATCACCTCGCCGGCCCCGATCTCGACCGACACCCCGTCGACCGCGCGCCGGTTGGACTCCGGATAGGTGAACGACACGTTCTCCGCCACCAAGCGCTCGAAGCGTCGGGGCGCGCGCCCGCCCGCCCCGTCATGTGCCCATCGCGCCGGCTCCAGCTCGAGGAACGACGAGTAGTCGCGAATGAACAGCGTCGCCTCGTAGAGCGAGGTCGCGCTCATGTAGAGGCCCCGGAGCCGGCCGCCGAGCTGGTAGAGACCGAAAACCGCCGTGCCCGCGGCCGCGAGCCCCATGCGACCCGTCACGAAGAGCCACGCGAGCACGGCGACGGTTCCCGCCGTGACCGCGGCCCCCGCCACGGAGCCGAGCAGCGACCGACCCATCCGCCGGCGAGCCAGCGACCGCAGCTCGTCGATCCGCTCGTCGTACAGCCGGTCGTAGCGTCCGCGGAGGAACGTCGCCAGCCGGAACGACCGCACTTCCTTCGCAGGGTCGCGACCCATCAGGATCCGCTCGAGGTAGTGCCGCTGCCGCTCGTTCGGGGTCATCCCGTGCATGAACCGGTAGAGGTCGCGGCTGTTCAGCGTCGACACGAACCACAGCGGGATGTAGCCGACGAGGACGAGCGGGAGCAGCAGCGGCTGCAAAGCGGCGAGAGCGAGGATGATTCCGCCCGCGGTCACGACGGAGCCGACGAGGCCGAGCAGGCCGTTGACCGTCTGCATCGAGCGGAACATGCCCTGCGCGCGGGCGCGCTGGAGCCGGTCGTAGAAATCGGGCGACTCGAAGGCAAGGAGGTCGACGCGTGTCGACACGTCGATCACACGGCTGAGCGCCTGCCTGCCCACCAGCTCGCTGAGCACGCGCGTCTGCTCGGTCTCGATCGCGCGTGCAAAATCGAGGGCGACGGTTATCCCAACCAGGCCGGCCAGCTCGGGGAGGACGCTCGCGAAGTCGTCGGTCGCGCCCGCCGCGAGGACGGCATCGAGCACCGCCTTGCCGATGAAGAGCTGTGCGGCGACGCCGACGGCTTGAATCAGCTGGAGGCCCGACATGACCAGGAACTCGCGCCGTCCAGCGCCCCACACGAGCTTGAGCGAATCCCAGACCAGCCGCGGCAAGTCGCGCCACGTGCCCTCCGACCCCTCGGGGTGCTGGATCTCCCACCACGTCCGCCGCTTGCGCTGAGGGGAATCGCCGTCGCGGCGACCGGGGCCGCCCGCCCCGCCGTCCCGCACGACGATCATGTCCGCCACAGGCCTAGTTGTAGCGAGACTGTGTGCGCTCGAGCCCGTCGCGGGCCAGCATTTCGACCGCGTCGGCCGAGCGCGAGACGAGCTCGTCGACGTCGTCCTCGGGCTCGAACGGCGACAGGACGTAGTCGGCGACCGGCCGGCGATCGCCGCGGCCCGGCCGCCCGACGCCGATTCGGAGGCGCAGGAAGTCCTGCGTGCCGAGCGCCTGCGCGATCGAGCGGAGGCCGTTGTGGCCGGCGAGTCCACCGCCGAGCCGAGCCTGGAGGCGGCCGGCGTCGAGGTCGACGTCGTCGTGGACGACGACAAGCGCGGACGGCTCGACCTTGAAGAACCGTGCTGCGGCGGCGAGCGAGCGTCCGGACTCGTTCATGTACGTCTCCGGCTCCAGCAGCGCGAGCCGAAGGTCGCCGAGACGCGTCTCGGCGAGGCGGCCGGAGAACTTCGAGCGGAACGAGCCGCCGTGCCGGCGCGCAAGCTCGTCCGCGACGAGCCGGCCGATGTTGTGCCGGGTCCGCTCGTACTCGCGCCCCGGATTGCCGAGCCCCGCGACGAGCAGGTCGAGCGTCGAGGCCTGCTCGCCCCGACGCAGCAGGCGCACCGATTAGTCCTCGACGGTGCCCGGCTCGCCCGCTGCGTCGGCCTCGGGCTCGGCCGGTGCCTCCGCGGCACCCTCGGGCGCTTCCTCGCCCTCCGCCAGCTCGACGCCCTCCTCGCCCTCCTCGAGCACCTCTTCGGGCTCCTCGAAGACGGTCGGCGCACTGACGGTGGCGAGGACGGTTTCCTCGGGATCGTCGAGGAACGTGACGCCGCGGATAGCCGGGATGTCGGCGAGCCGGAGCGTGTCACCGATCTGCATCGGGGTCACGTCGGCCTCGATGTGCTCCGGAATCTCCATCGGCAGCGCCTCGACGTTGATCTCGCGGGAGACCTGCGAGAGCACCCCGCCCTCCTTGGTGCCGGCCGACTCGCCGACCAGCTGGACGACGATCGACGCCTGAATCGGGCGGTCGAGGCGAACCTGGTGGAGGTCGATGTGCGAGACGCGGCCGGTGATCACGTCCTGCTGGTAGTCCTTGAGGATCGCGGGACGCGGGTCGGCTTTGCCGTCGCCCTCGACGACGACGTCGAGGATCGCGTGCAGGCCGCCGCTGCCGGTGAGCGCCTTCCGCAGTGTCCGCTCGGCCACGCAGATCGCGGCCGGATCCTTCCCGCCGCCGTAGATCACGCCAGGGATGAGGCCCTGCTTGCGCAGCCGCCGGACCTCGGCGGAGCCGCGCGCGTCTCGCGCCTGCACCGCGAGCTTGACTCGTTCGCCTGCCATTCCGGCGCGAAAGTGTAGCTACGACGCGGTCGAATCGAGGGCCTCCCGCAGGACGCGGCGGTTCCGTTCGAGGTACGCGTCGAGGTGGAAGTCGCGGCGGGCGGCGCTGCGATCGACGGCGGCCAACGCGTCGGACGCGGCGGACAGGAGGGCGCGCTCGTCGGCGAACGGGCCCGCCACACGCAGGAGAAACCAGTCGCTCGAGCTGTACGTCGAGGCCCGAGAGGCAGGCCACCTGCCGCCGACGACGCCGCCCACCAGCGGCACCGCGATCACGATGCCGGGCACGGGCCAGTCCGCCCGCCGGAGCGTGCGGCGCAGGAGCGGCGCCTGCCCGTACGGGAGCGAGAGCCCCTTTCCGGACTCCGGCAGGGCGGCGAGGAAGGCAGGCGAGTACGGAAAGAGGACGTCGCCCGGTCGCACGGCCGAGCGGGCCCACGTCGCCGCCCGCGCGACCGACGCAGGGGTGCCGGGCGCAACGTCGCCCGGCCCACCGCCCAGGATCGCGTTCGACGTCGCGGCGCGCGGGTCGACGATTCCGCCCGGCGCCGCCACTACAGCCGCGACCCCGGCGACGGCGACGCCGATCCATGCCTGCCGGCTCGAAACGCGGGTGATTCCGACGCCGATCAGCGCCGCCCACACGGGCAGCGCGTAGGCGAGGTGACGCGGCGACAGTCCCGGCGATCCCGCCGAGCGCACGAGCATGAAGAGGACCGGCGGTGCGAGCAGCGAGGCGGCAGCGACGACGACGAACGCGTGGCGCTCGCGTGCGAGCGCCACGGCGCCGACGACCGCGAGCACGCAGAAGGCGCCGACGACGATCGCTTCTCCACCGCCGGCGAACGACTCGATGGCACGGCCGAACTGCTTCCACGCCTCCGTCGGCGACGCGAGCGACGATTCGCCCGACACGCCGACCCCGAACCGGCCCGACAGGCGCAGATCCGCCACGGCGAACGGGATCGCCGCCAGGCCCACCAGCAGCGCGGGCACGCCCGCCCGGAACGGCCGGAAGCGCCAGAGCCACAGCGCCACGAGCACGCCGGCCGCGACCGGTATCGCCCCGTAGGGGTGCACCGCGGGAAGCAGCCAGGCGCCTGCGGCGGCCAGCGCCGCGGCGCGTGGTGTTCGAAGCTGGAGCGCACGAACGAACAGGTCCGCCGCAATCGCGCCCGCCAGGACGAGCAGTGCGTACATGCGCCCGAACGACCCGTAGATCGACAGCACCGTCGAGGCCGCGACGACGAGAGCGGCAACGGCCCCCGCCGGCGGCCCGGCCAGGCGCCGTCCCAGGTCGAAGCAGATCGGCACGCAGGCGAGCGCGGCCGCGACGGACAGCCAGCGCAGCGTCTCCCAACCGCCTGAGACCGCGAAGCCCGCATGTGCGAGCAGGAAGTGGAGCGGCGCGCCACCCCGGTCCCACATCACCGTGCCGACCAGCTCGTGCACGGGCCGCGCCGCGACCAGGCCCGCGACGGCCTCGTCCTCGAAGAGCGGCTTCGCACCGACGTCGTCCCAGAGCCGGCGGAGGAGCAGGGCTCCGGCGGCCGCGAGCGCGGCCGCGCTAGCCGCGGATGTGGAGGTCGACGCCCAGGAGAACGAGCGGCCAGAGGACGATCGCAAGGACGGCGGAAACGACCTGGCGGACATTCTCAAGGTTGCGAAGATAGTTGTCGTTGGCGGCGACGATCAGGCCGACGACGAGGTAGGCGATCGCGATGAGACTCCGGAGTCGTAGCACCAGCGCCTTCTACCCGCGTGCCGAACTAGCAATCAGCAGAGCGTTCGATCACGAGCGCGAGGAGAGGCTCGAGCGAGTCGTGCTCCGCGAACGGCGCCTGGCGCTCCCCGAGAGGCAGCTCAAGACGGTTGTGCCAGAACACGCCCATCCCGGCGCGGCCTGCTCCCGTGATGTCGGCGGGCGAGCCGGCCACGAACAGCGCGCGCGATGGCCGGACGCGCAACCTGTCCAGTGCGAGTCTGTACGGCTCGAGGCTTGGCTTGTAAGCGCCTGCGGCTTCGGCGGTCACGACCGTGTCGAAGTTGACGCCTACGCGCGCGGCTGCACGGTGCCCGAGCTCTTCGGAGCAGTTCGTGACGACGCCGATGCGGACCTGCTCGCTCAACCGTCTGAGCACCTCCGGTGCCTCGGCCCAGGGGCCAAGCTGTTCTCCCATTCCACGAAGCAGATCCGCCGCCCGCGCGGGCGGCACGCCGGCGAGCCGCGCCCCCTGCGAGACGATCTCGACGAACGGGCGGTACGGTCCGGCCGAGTACGCGAGGCGGCTGCATTCCTCCCGCCAGCTCGCACCGACTGCCGCACTGCCGGCGACCTCACGCCACAGCGGCTGCGAATCCAGGAGCGCCGTGAAGAGATCGAAAAGAACGGCGTCATACATCGGCGCAAGGAGGGGTCCACCAGGGGAACCATGGCTGCCCCTGGTCTAGAAGAGCTGATTCTCGCCGCCGAAGATCGCAGAGACGGAGTCGTCGCCGAAGACGTTCATGATCGTCGCGGCGAGCAGGCGCGACACCGGGAGAACGGTGAGGTTCTCGGGTCGTCGCACCGGGTCGATCGGCACCGTGTCGGTCACGACGATGCCCTTGATGTCCGCGTCGGTGAAGCGCTCGAGCGCCCCGCCGCAGAAGAGGCCGTGCGTCGCGAAGACCCACACGTCCGCCACTCCGTGCTCCTTCAGCGCCTGGACGTTGGCCAGCAACGTGCCCCCGGTCATGATCACGTCGTCGCCGACGATCGCCGTCTTGCCCCGCACCCTCCCGGTGACCTCGGTGACGTCGGCCACGTCGCGAGACGGACGGGTCTTGTGCATGATCGCGAACTCCGCCTCGATCATCTCGCCGAAGCGGACAGCCATCTTGGCGCGCCCGGCGTCGGGCGAGACGGAGACCACGTCGGGGCCCGTGAGGCCGAGGTCGCGGAAGTGCCGCGCGAACAGCGGCAACGCGGTCATGTGGTCGACGGGGATCGTGAAGAAGCCCTGGATCTGCCCCGCGTGGAGGTCCATCGTGAGCACGCGGTCGGCCCCTGCGGCCTGAAGCGCGTCCGCGATGAAGCGGGCGGAGATCGGTTCACGCGGTTTCGCCTTCCGGTCCTGGCGCGCGTAGGGGAACAGCGGCATGACTGCGGTGATCCGCTTCGCCGACGCGAGCTTGGCCGCCTGCACCATCAGGAACAGCTCCATCAGGTTGCGGTCGACGGGCGGCGCCCCGGTCTGCACCAGGAAGACGTCCGCCCCGCGGATCGACTCGCCGAACCGGCAGTACGTCTCGTCGTTCGCGAATGTCTCCAGCTCGATCTCGCCGAGCTCGACGCCGAGCTGGTCGGCGATGCGATTCGCCAGGCCGGGATGCGACCGGCCCGCGAATACCATCAGCCGCTTCTGCGGCCCGCGCTCGATGAAGTGACCGGGGCGCGGCTCCGCGACCGCCGGAGTCACCTCCAGGCCCGGCAGCGGAGCGAGCTCAGTCTCCATCACGACCTGCGAATCCTTCCTTGTTGACCTGGCGGGAGCGGGCGACGGCGAGTGCCTGCGGCGGGACGTCCTTCGTGATGACCGAGCCCGCCGCAACCCAAGCATCGTCGCCAATTGTGACCGGAGCAATGAACCCATTGTGGATCCCGGTCCTGACGTTGCGCCCGATCGTGGTGCGTCCCTTCGGCCTTCCCGGCTGATGCGGGAAGTTGGCCGTGATGTTGCCGGCCGCGATATTCGCGCCGGCGCCGATCTCGGCGTCGCCGATGTACGAGAGGTGGGGCACCTTTGCGCCCTCGCCGACGTGCGAGTTCTTGATCTCCACGAACGTGCCCGCCTTGGCCCCTGCCTCGAGGACTGTGCCGGGGCGAAGGTAACAGAAGGGGCCGACGATCGCACCCCGCCGGATCTCGGCGTCGACGACCACGGCATGCGGGCCGATCTCGGCATCTTCGGCGACCCGGGTCGCGCCACGCAGGACCGTGAACTGGTGGACGACGGCGTCGGGCGCGAGCTGGACGTCCGGGTCGATCCAGGTCGTGCTCGGATCGACGATCGTGACACCCGCCAGCATGTGCGCCTCGTTGACGCGGTCCCGGAGCAAGGCCGCCGCGTGCGCGAGGTCCGCGCGGGTGTTGACCCCTTCCGCGACGGCGGCGTCGGCCGTCGGATGCGAGCCGACTCGGCGGCCGGCCCGGGAGAGGTTCCGGATCGTGTCCGTCAGGTACAGCTCGCCCTGCGCGTTGCGCGCGTCCAACGCCTCGACGGCGGGCCACAGGTCGGGCGCCGCGAACGCGTAGATGGACGCGTTCAGCTCCCTGATCGCAAGCTGGTCGTCGGTGGCGTCGGCCGCCTCGACGACCTCGAGGAGCTCGCCGTTCTCGTCCTTGACGAGACGGCCGTAGGGCAGGTCGCGAGGGGACTCGATCGAGAGCGCGGTGGCCGCGTTTCCGGCCCTGCGGTGGGCCGAGACGAGACCGCCCAGCACCTCGGCGGTGATCAAGGGGGCGTCGCCCGAGACGACCAGCACGTCGCCGTCGAACCCGGCTAGCGCGTCTCGCGCGGCAGCGACGGCGTCTCCCGTACCGCGCGGTTCCCGCTGAACCGCGATCTCGACGCCCTCCGGGAGCGACTCGGCGATCGTGTCGTGCGTCTGCGGCGACACGACGACGACGATGCGCGAAGGCCCCGTTGCGGCTACGGCGTCGAGCACCCAGTCGAGCATGCGACGGCCGAGCAGCGGGTGGAGGTGCTTCGGCGTGTCGGAGCGCATGCGCGTGCCGAGGCCGCCGGCCATGACGAGGGCTGCGAGGTTCGGGTCGCTCATCGCAAGAGGTGCTGGGGCGCCAGGATTCGAACCTGGGATCGCGGGACCAAAACCCGCTGCCTTACCACTTGGCTACGCCCCAAGGATCGTCGGGTATCGACCTCTCAAGTCTGCCACGACTCGGTTCGCTTCCGTCCGGCGGCCCACCGGCAGAGCCGGTGAGCCTCGATGGTCGGCATCGCAAGCGACGCCTCAGCACTTGGCTACGCCCCAAAGATCTGGGAGCGGAAGTCTAACGGCGGCCTGTGATGAGGACGACCAAAACCACAGCCGCCAGCACGCCGACGGCGATGAGCGCCAGCGTTCCGACCACAAGCACGAGCACCGGAACGAGCGCGACACCCGCTTGCGAGACGGCGCCGGTCCAGAGGGCGTCGCGCGCGAGGCCCGGACGCAACCGTGGTGACAGCCAGAAGTACGCGATGACGACGAGGCCGGCAATCAGCAGCGCGGGCAGCACGTCGATGACGTCGAAGACGACGAGCAGGCCCTCGACGAAGGCGATCCACAGCGCGATCTTGAGCCGATTCGCGCGGAGCCACCTACCGTGGCGGGTGGAGCCGTGCTCGAGGACGGGCGTTTGGTAGGCCACGCGTCAACCGTACCAAGCAGGCACGGTTACCCACGTTTGCCCCAGTCGGCCCAGGTGCCGGGCCGCGCGCTCGGCGGGCGCGCGATGCATGAAGAGCCCGTAGACGATCGGCCCGGCGCCGCTCACGTCCGCTCTGAACGCCCCCTGGTCGAGCAACCGGAGGGCAAGCTCGGAGGTGGCGAGGTCGTTCGGCGGTAGGACGGCGAGATCTCGAGGACGACGGACGGCGCGAAGCGCCTCCAGCAGCGCATCGCGGCGCCGGGCGTAGCCCTCGTCCCCGCCCCGCGCGTCGAAGGCGGCGTACACGCCGGCGGTCGACGATTTCACGGCGCCCTTCGCAAGAAGCAGGACGACCCAGAAGTCCTGTGGGAGGTCGAGCGGCTCCAGCTCGTCGCCGGCGCCCGTACCGAGCGCCGGGCCGGAATGGAGAAAGAACGGGACGTCGGTCCCGATCTCGGCGCCGAGCAGGTCCAGCGCCGACGAGTCGAGTGGCTTCGCGAGCGTGCGGTTCGCGAGTCGGAGTGCGGCGGCTGCGTCGCTGCTGCCCCCGCCCAGGCCGGAGGCGACGGGAATGCGCTTGTCGATCCGCGCTCGCCAGCGAGGCTCGACACCAGCAGCCGCAGCGAGTCGCACGAGTGCCGCACGGACGAGCGTGTCCTGGTCGAACCCCGCGACCCCTAGCCGGTCGGCCTGCTCGATCGTCACGCGGTCGGCCAGGTCGAGCCGCTGGAGGACGGTCGTGACCTCGTGCCGGCCGTCCTCGCGGCGAGGGCCGACCACGAGCGCCAGGTTGAGCTTCGCCGGCGCGGGGATTCGCCTCACGCCAGGGCGCGCGCGAGCTCGACGAACTGCTCCGGCGCGAGCGCCTCGGCCCGCGCGTCGCGCGCGACGCCGATTCGCTCGAGCGCCGCGGCGCCGACCTCCCGGGTCGCCAGTCCGGCGAGCTCGAGCGAGTTCGGAAGCGTCTTGCGCCGATGGGCGAACGCGGCCTCGACCACGCGCTTGATGCGCGCGTAATCGGGGGGGATCCCGGTGCCGCGACGGCGAAACGCGACGAGAGCCGACTCGACATTGGGCCGCGGCCGGAAGACGTTGCGCGAAACGGGATGGAAGCCCGTCCGCTCGGCGGCGAGCTGGACGAGGACGGAGACGCCGCCGTACGCCTTCGTGCTCGGCTCCGCGAAGAAGCGGTCCGCGACCTCGCGCTGCACCATCACGCACCAGAGACCGACCGTCGGGAGCCCGTCGAGGGTCTCGACGACGATCGGCGTCGCGATGTTGTACGGCAGGTTCGCGACGAGCTTCGTCGGCGCCGGCTCGCCCGCCGCGAGATCGAGCCGGAGCGCGTCGCCGAACTGGAGCTCCACGTTCTCGTGCTGCGCGAAACGTTCGCGGAGCGCCGGCTCGAGCGCGCGGTCGAGCTCGACCGCGCGCACGTGCCCCGCTCGGTCGGCCAGGTACTCCGTGAGCACGCCGAGACCCGGTCCGATCTCGAGCACCGAGTCCTCGGCCTGCAGCTCGGCGAGCCGGCCGATGACGCCAAGAATGTTCTCGTCGACGAGGAAGTGCTGGCCGAGGTCGCGGTTCGGCGTGACGGGAAAGCGGCTCACGAAAGGCGGAACGCCGCGTCGGCGTTGGCGTCGATCTGCGCGGCCAGCGCGTCGGCGTCCTCCTGCCTCGCGGCCGCCAGGGCGACGACGGTGTGGACGACGTTGGCCGGCTCGTTCGGCCGGCCTCGTCGCGGTTGCGGCGAGAGGTACGGGCTGTCGGTCTCGACGAGCAGGCGGTCGCCGGGCACGGCCCGGGCCGAAGCCCGGAGGTCGTAAGCGTTGGGGTACGTGACGTTGCCGGCGAAGGAGACGTACCACCGGCGCTCGAGCGCCGGGTCGAGGAGGCCGGGCGACGAGAAGCAATGCATCACGACGGTGCCCTCGAAGTCGTCGAGCGCGGCCAGGGTGTCCGCGTCGGCCGCGCGTGTGTGGACGACGACCGGCTTGCCGAGCTCGGCGGCGAGCCCGAGCTGCGCTTCGAACAGCGCGCGCTGGCGGTCGCGCGGCGCGTAGTCGCGGTAGTGGTCGAGGCCGGTTTCGCCCACGGCGACCGCTCGCTCGCTCGAGAGCAGCTCGCGTAGCTCGTCGACTCGCTTCGCCTCCTCGTTGCCCGCCTGGTGAGGATGAATCCCGAGCGCCGCGTAGACGCCTTCCTCTCGCTCCGCCACGTCGAGCGCCGCGCGGCACGACTCGATCCCCGAGCCGACGGCGATGACGCGCATCACTCCGGCTGCTCGAGCGCGCCGAAGTACCTCGGCGGGGTCGTCGTCGCCCGCGTCGAGGTGGGCATGCGTGTCGATCACGCCGGCTGCGGGTCCTGCAAGCCCATCCGCTCGAGCTCCTCCTGCTCGACCTTCGCGGGGTCGAGCTTGCGGAAGAGCGGCACCGGCTCGCGCAACGCCTGCCCCGGCGGTAGCTCGCTCGGCTCCCACGACCCCACCCAGCTCGCATAGTCGCCGGTGAGCACGACGTGCGTGTCGCCGTCGTCCTCGACCTGGCGGAACTCCAGCGGGCCTGCGATGTCGCCGTCGTGGCCGAGCAGCTCATGGAGCTTCTGCGAGCTGAAGGGCATGAACGGCGTGAACATCGTCTTGAGGTCGTTCACACAGCG
>Ga0126313_10002125_pt1 | contig 10901 bp, 8 predicted proteins | sample Plot105A_FD_89954 | JGI IMG/M metagenome (GOLD analysis project Ga0126313, IMG submission 89954) | Serpentine soil microbial communities from UC McLaughlin Reserve, CA, USA - Plot105A | ecosystem: Environmental > Terrestrial > Soil > Grasslands | place: USA: UC McLaughlin Reserve, Lake County... | reverse complement strand
CACACCCGGGCTACACGCATCAGCAATAGGCCTGCCGCCCGAAACCAGGTGCCTGGGCGCCGCCACGAGGCGCATGGATTCCCGCTTTCGCGGGAATGACGTTATGGGGGACGCGGGAATGACGGAGTGGGAGACGCGGGAATGACGTATTGGGAGACCGAGCGGGGGATGCTCGGGCGAACCTGCTGCCTGTTACGCGTTACCTGTAGCCCGTTGCCTGAAACCTGCTAGCTGCGTGTAGAATCTGCCCGATGAGCACCATCGACGTCTTTATAGCGCTGTTCATGTTGCTGGTAGTGCTGCGCGGCGCGCGCACGGGGTTCCTCGCTGGCGCCTTCTCGCTGGTAGGGGTGGTCCTCGGGGCTTCGCTGGGTTCGAGGCTGGCGCCGCTGCTCCTGCCCGAGGGGGAGAGCCCTATCTTCGGGGCGGGGATCACCCTGGTCAGCATCCTTGCCTTCACCGTGCTCGGCGAGGTAGTGGCGCGCGCAGCGGGGGGCGCTCTCAGGGCGAGGCTCGCGAGCCCTACCTCAGAGGCGCTGGACGGGCTCGGGGGCGCTGTGCTCGGGCTCGCGCTCTCCCTCGTGCTGGTCTGGGCCGTCGGCATCTTCGCCCTCCAGTCCCCGCCCCTCGCCGGGCTGCACCCCGCCGTGAAGGAGTCGAGGATCCTGCATGCTCTGAATGAGCGGATGCCCTCGGAGCTCCTCACTCGGGCCGTCGCCGAGCTCAACCCGCTGCCCCAGATCCGTGGCCCCGAGGTCGACGTGGCCGTCCCGAACGGGCGCATAGCCGAAGACCCCGAGGTGCTGGCCTCCTCCTCAAGGACGGTGCGTGTGAGCAGCATTGCCTGCGGTTACGGTGTCGAGGGATCCGGCTGGGTCGTCGCCTCCGATCTCGTCGTCACCAACGCCCACGTGGTGGCCGGACAATCCGTCACAAGTGTACAGCCATCGGGCGCGGGCCCGCGCAAGCGGGCCGAGGTAGTTCTCTTCGATGACAGGAACGACGTAGCGATCCTGCGCGTCGATGGCCTCGGCCTCGACCCGATGCCACTCGCAGCGCCCGAGTACGGCGAGGTGGGGGCGGTCCTGGGCTTCCCGGAGAACGGGCCGCTCGACATCCAACCGGCCCGCACGGGCTCGACGAGGCGTGTGATCTCCAGCGACGCCTACAACAAGGGTCCGGTGGAGCGCACCGTCACCAGCTTCCGCGTCTACGTCAGGCCAGGCAACTCGGGAGGCCCCGTCGTCAACGCCGATGGCGAGGTAGTGGCCACCGTCTTCGCCAGCCGCGCCGACTCGAGCAACGCAGGCTACGGCATCCCCTCCCAGATAGTCAAGCACCGCCTGGCAACCGCCACACAGCGCACCCAACCGGTGAGCACAGGCAAGTGTGCGAATTAGCATTTCAGCACGCTACGCCCTTTTAGGGCTTCGCTTTCAGCACGCTTCGGCCGCTAGTCTAGGCCTCGCTTGTCAGCCTGTCAGCAACATCAGCACTAGCTGACAAGCCTGCGTAGCAGGCGTGCTGAAATGCTGAAATGCTGACCGCCGCTCATTTACTAAACCCTTCCAGCCCTCCGTATCCGGCCACCCGCAGCGCGATGCACCCTGCCAGGAGCACTACGAACGCCACCATGACCAGCGCGTCCCTCCCGCCCATGGCGGTGTGGAGGAAGTAGGTGCGTCCATGACGAGCGCCGAACCCCTTTGACTCGAGCGCCATGGAGAAGACGTTGGTCGAGCGAACGGTAGTGATAAAGACGGGCACGAGCAGCGGCAGGTGCTTCCGGATCCTCTGGATGATGTTCCCCGACTCCAGGTCGAGACCTCGTGAGCGCTGGGCCTGGCCGATGGTAAGGCCCGTGGCCACCACCGTAGGGACCAGCCGCAGGGCCGTCGAGACCGCGAAGGCGAACCGATAAGGTATCCCTAGCCGCACCAGCCCTATCGCCACCTCCTCGTTGCGGGTGGTGGAGAGGAAGATCATGCCGGCGATGATCGTGATGACCACGCGCAGCGCGATGCCGAGCCCGTAGAGCAGGGCCTCCCGCTCAACGAAGAGAAAGAGGGGTGTACGCCCGCTCCCGAAGATGGACCACAGGACGGCGCTCACGATGGCTATCGCCACGAGGATGAACCAGATGCGCTTGAGGTTCACGAGGGACTGCGCCAGATACCCGAAGAAGAGCACCACAGCGAGCACGGCCAGCTCGTAGAGCGGGTTCAAAAAGACGAAAGCCAGTACGAAAGACCCGAGAAGCAGGAATATCTTCGTCCGCGGATCGAGGCGATGAACCCACGTATCCCGGTCGAGGTAAAGGGAAGGATCCATCTATCTCTCCTCCATCACCTCTAGCATCTCCTCGACCGACAGAACCGGATACCCCATAGTGTTCCCCATAGAGACGATGTGCGGGGGCCTGAGCGAGGCGTCCCGCAGCGCGTCCTCCTCGGCGAAGACCTCCCTCACGGTCCCCTGCAGGGCTACCTTTCCCTCCCTCATCACCACGGCCCTGTGGGCGTACTCCGCCACGACCCACATGGTGTGGGTTACGGCGATGATCGTGGAGCCCCCCTCGTTCAGGCGCCTGACGAGCTCCATCATGCTCCGCTGCTCCGCGTAGTCCAGGCCCGTGGTAGGCTCGTCCAGGATCAGGACCTCGGGTCGCACGGCGAGGACAGAGGCCACAGCGACCCGCTGCCGCTCGCCCTTGGTGAGCCCGAAGGGGTCTTCGTCCCCGCGCCCCTCCATGCCAACGGCGGCGAGGGCTTCCTCGACCCGCTCCTTTATCTCGTCCTCCTCCATCTCCCTTATCTTCGGCCCGAACGACACCTCATCTGCGACGGTGTCGGAGAAGATCTGGTGGTCGGGGTTCTGGAAGACGTAGCCTACCTCCTGGCCTAGCCGGCGCAGGCCCTGCTTCGCGGTTTCCTCCCCGTTCACCCGCACGGAACCCTCCGTCGGCTTCAGGAGCCCGTTGAAGTGCTTGACGAGCGTGGTCTTCCCGGAGCCGTTCTGGCCGAGCACGGCGAGGAACTCGCCCTTCCGCACCCTTAGGTCAACGCCCTCGAGGGCGACCAGGCCGTTCTGGTAGCGGTGGGTGAGGCCCTCGACCTCGATGATCGGCTCCCCGTAGCCCTCCTCCCGCTTCTCGTCCGCCGCGACCAGCTCTTTGTGCCGCTCGGGGCTCACCCGCCAGCCCCTCTCCTCGAAGCGTTCGATCCCTTCCTCCGGCGTAAGGGGTAGCTGCCCGTCTTCGGTACCTCGCTCGTGGAAGAAGCGGGCTACCTGCAGCGGCATGACGCTCGACTCCTCGAGGAGCTCTACGTCCTGCAGTACCTCGCGGGCCGGCCTGTCTGCGACGACCTTCCCTTCCCGCAACACGATGATGCGGTCGGCGTCGAGGGTCTCCTCTGTCTCGTGCTCGACTACGATGAGGGTCACGTCGTCCCTGTCCTTCAGCTCCTCGGCGATCTCGAACACCCCTAGCTTCCCGATGGGATCCAGGTCCGTGGTAGGCTCGTCGAGGCAGAGGATGCGCGGCTCTATCGCAAGGACCGAGGCTATGGCGAGGCGCTGCTTCTGGCCGCCGGAGAGCGTTGCCGGCGTCCGGTCCTCGAACCCCTCGAGGCGCACCCGCTCGAGCATCCGGTGTACGCGCCTTACCATCTCCTCGCGCTCGACCTGGAAGTTCTCGGGTCCGAAGGCCACCTCGAGGGCCACGTTGGTCGAGAAGAGCTGGGCCTCGAAGTCCTGGAAGACAAGCCCTACCTCGTCGGCGAACTCGCCGACCTTCCCCTCGCGGGTAGAGCGTCCCCCCACGCGCACCTCACCCTCCATGCGGCCCCTGAGGAAGTGCGGGACGAGCCCGTTCAAAGAGGTGCACAGGGTGCTCTTACCCGCCCCCGAGTGCCCCATGATGACCACGAACTCACCCCTTGCCACCTCGAGGCTCACCCCGTCCAGCGCCCGTTCCTTCCGCCCCCTGTACGTGTAGGAAAGATCCCTGACGCTTACCGCAGGCTCCACTATCCCCCAAACCTCCTCACGCCACGAAGAATAGTCTAAAAGCAGTATGTGGCGCTACCCCTAGCGGCGCGCCAAAAGAGACAAAGTCCTCGCTCCGGTTTGTTAAACGGAGGACTTCGCTCCTAGCGCAGGTATGATCTCCTCCCCGTAAGCATCCAGCGTCTCCTCCATCGCGTCGTGCATGAGGTAGATGTTGAACTGGTCCACGCCGAGGCCCTTCAGCTCCTCGAGCTTCTCGACGTGATCTTCGACCGTCCCCAGCACGCAGAAGCGGTCGACGATCTCGTCGGGGACGAAGCCCGTCGAGGGGTGTCCGGCCCTGCCGTGGTGGCTGTAGTCATAGCTCTCGCGTGCCTTTATGTAGTCGGTCAAAGCGTGCGGCACCTCGCTGTCCTCACCGTAGCGGGAGACGAGGTCGGCCACGTGGTTGCCTACCATGCCCCCGAACCACCGGCACTGGTCGCGCTGGTGCGCGAGGTCGTCGCCGACGTAGGCGGGTGCAGCTACGCAGACCTTGACCTCTGTGGGGTCGCGACCGGCTTCGGCCGCTGCGTCGTGGACGTGTTGCATGGTCCACTCGAGGATCACGGGGTCGGCGAGCTGGAGGATGAAGCCGTCTGCCTTGCGCCCTATGGTGTTGAGGGCTTTGGGGCCGTAGCCGGCCATCCACACGTCGAGCCTGCCGTCCCGTACCCAGGGGATGCGGACCTTCGTGCCTTCGAGATCGACCTCCCTACCCTCGGCCAGCTCCTTGATGACGTACATCGCCTCCTCGACCTCGGCGAGCTTCGTTGGCTTCCTGCCGAGGACGCGCTGGGCAGAGTCGCCGCGCCCTATGCCGCAGATCGTGCGGTTCCCGAACATGTCGTTGAGGGTGGCGAAGACGGAGGCCGTTACGGAGGGGTCGCGGGTAGCGGGGTTGGTAACGAAGGGGCCGACGATCATCCTCTGGGTCGAGGAGAGGATCTGGGAGTAGATCACGTACGGTTCCTGCCAGAGGATGTGCGAGTCGAAGGTCCACGTATAGGTAAAGCCAAGAGCTTCAGCCCTCTGCGCCAGCTCGACGACGCGCCAGGCTGGCGGGTCGGTCTGGAAGGTTACCCCGAAGTCCATGTGCTCTCCTATCCTCGTCTAAGCTTCAGTCTTTCCCTGAACCCGAGATCGCGGTCACCACGCCCAGCGCCAGATAGACGCTGCCCGAGGCGTACCGCTGCGCTCGTCGGAAGCTCGCGTTCTCCCGCCTCAGCCAGCCTCTGGCCGTGCCGCCGAGCAGAGCGTAGAGGCTGTCGGTACACAGCCCGATGCCGACGAAAGTGATGCCGAGCATCACTATCTGTGTCCAGGCCGCGCCCCGCGCCGGGTCCACGAACTGGGGCAGGAACGCCAGAAAGAACAGTGTGGTCTTCGGGTTTAGCACGTTTACGACCACGCCCTGCAAAAAGACGCGCGAGAGGCGCTTCGGCTCGACGGCTACGGGGGTGCCCTCCTCACTTCGGGCGAGGAGCCGTTGCAGGCCGAGCCAGAGTAGGTAAGCCGCGCCCAACCACTTCACCACGCTGAAGGCGGCCGCGGAAGTTGCCAGCAATGCCGAGAGCCCGATCGCTGCGAAAGCGATGTGCACGAGGCTGCCAAGTCCGATGCCGAGGACGGAGGCCAGGCCAGCGGGGCGTCCCTGGTCCACGCTGCGGGTGACGACGTAGATCACCGCCGGACCGGGGACAAGCAAGAGCGCCAGCGCGGCGGCCACGAAGAGCGCGAACGTGGATGTATCCGGCATCGCCGTCTCCTACGTAGCTTCCGGCTCCCGGCGCGGCTGGGGGGCGAGGCCTGGGACCATGTTCAAGAGCAGGTACGCGAGCCCGGAGACGAAGAACGTGAAGAACAGGCCGTAGTTGTAGAGCCCCTCGATAAAGGTAGGGTTCTCGAAGACACCGGCGAAGCCGGGGGTAGTGGCAGCCTTGAGGAAGCCTGGGAGGACGGGGATCACGCCTATCGCCACGGCGGCTATGGCCCTCCAGTTCCAGCCGCCCGAGTAGGCGTAGCGGCCGTTGTAGTCGTAGAGGTCGGGGAGGCTGAGCTGGCGGCGGCGCACTATCCAGTAGTCGGCGATCATCACGGCGCCGATCGCCCCGAGGAGGCTACCGTAACCGACGAGCCAGGTGAAGATGTAAGCCCCCGCGCTGTTGTAGAGCACCCATGGGAACGAGATTATGCCGATGACGGCGGTGATCATTCCCCCCGTCCTGAACGAGATGAGCTTGGGCGCGAGGTTCGAGAAGTCGAAAGAGGGGGAGACGACGTTCGCTGCCATGTTCGTCGAGATCTGGGCTATCACTATGATGATCATGGCGAGGATGAGGACAACGGGGATATCCCCTGCGAGCTGCGTGATGAGCGCAACGGGGTCCCAGACCGCCTCGCCGAAGACGACGATGGTCGCAGCCGTCACCGCGATCCCTATAAAGGAGAAGGCGGTCATCGTGAGGGGGAGCCCCAGGGCCTGCCCGATAACCTGGGAGCGCTGGGTCTTCGCGTAGCGGGTGAAGTCAGGGATGTTGAGGGAGAGCGTGATCCAGTACCCCACGTTGGCCGCCAGCGAAGGCCAGAAGAGCACCCAGAACGGAGCCTGGCCGGCCTGCAGCTCGGCCGACTTCTCGAAGACATTGCCGACGCCCCCACCCGCTACAAACCCCCAGATGAGCAGGGCGACGCTGCCGCCGAGAAGGAGCGGGGCGGCGAAGGACTCGAAGTACTTGACGCCCTCGACGCCGGTCAGGATGATAGCCACCTGGATGATCCAGAAGACGAAGAAGGTTATGAAGGCGTGCCCTGGCACGTTCGCCCAGCCGCTCCAGATGGCCGTGACGAGGGCGTCGGTGGCGAGGCCCCCGATCCAGGTCTGTATCCCGAACCAGCCGCAGGCCACGAGAGCCCTGGCCATGGCCGCGAAGTTCGCCCCGCGCACCCCGAAAGAGGCGCGCACGAAGACGGGGAAAGGCACGCCGTACTTGGTCCCTGCGTGGGCGTTGAGGAGCATGGGGATCAGGACCAGGACGTTGCCAAGAGAGATGGTCAGAAGGGCCTGCCACCAGTTCATCCCCGCGGCCATGAGCCCGGAGGCAAGGGTGTAGGTAGTGATGACGACGGCCATCCCGATCCAGAGCGCCGCGATGTTGTAGGTAGTCCACGTCCGGTCCTCGGGCCCGGTCGGCGCGAGGTCCTCGTTGTACAGGCTCGACTCCCTCGCCCCGGATTTGATCCTATCCAGCTCGGCGCGATTGTTGACGGCCAAGTCCCTGAACTCTTCCCGCTCCATCTTCCTCCCTTCGGTCGTATCAGCTAGTCAGCACGCCTGCTTTTAGCAGGCTTTCAGCAAGCCCCCTACCAGGGGCTAGTCAGCATTTCAGCTTGTCAGCGGCAGGGAGCGCTGAAATGCTGACTAGCTGAAATGCTCATTTGCTCGCCACCCAATCTATCGTCTTCACCGCTAGCCGGTACAGCGCCTGCACCGAGAGCTCGAGGTCCTCCTCGGGGGTGTCCTCGTCCTTGGTGTGGCTCAGGCCGCGCAGGCTCTTGACGAAGAGCATCACCGTCGGCATGAGGGGCGCCATCGACGCGGCGTCGTGCAGGGGACCGCTCGGGAGCCGGTGCGACTTCCCGGCCACCTCGTTGCACGCCTCTTCCGCCATCCCTATGAGCTCATCGTCGAAGAGGATCGGCTCTATCTGCCAGAGCCGCTCCCACTCGACCTCGCAGCCCTCCTCTTCGGCTACCCTCTCGGAGTTCTCTCTGGCCGTCTCCAACATATCTGCGAGCACGCTGGCGTCGAGAGCGCGCTGGTCGAGCGAGGTCTCGCACCACCCGTTGAAGGCGGTGACGATGGCAGGGGAGACGTTTACGAAGCCGGTAGTGGCGCGCACGTCGTCCCGCCGCGCCGCGTCGTCGCGGAACTCTATCGCAGAGCGCGCCGCCGCGATAAAGGCGTCGCGCCTCACGTCCATCGGCGTAGAACCGGAGTGGGCGTGCTGGCCCGTAAAGCGGACCGCGTGCCGCTCGACCCCGAACGTCCCGAGCACTATCCCTAGCGGCAGATCCATCCTCTCGAGCACGGGTCCCTGCTCGATGTGCAGCTCGAGGTAGGCCGCCGCGGTCTCGAGCTGCTTGTGCGACTCGTTCATCCTGTCGAGGGCGACGCCGTGCTCTTGCAGCGCGTCGGGGAGCGCGACGCCGTCCTTGTCCTTGAGGCCGCGCACGTCGTCTGGCTCGAGGATGCCGGCCGTGGCGCTCGACCCGAAGAGGCTCCGTCCGAAGCGCGCGCCCTCCTCGTCGGCCCAGTCGACCAGCCGCAGGGTGACGGGACGCTGCTGTGGGGCTAGCGCGCGCATTACCTCGAGCGCGCCCACTATGTTGAGGGCGCCATCGAGCCAGCCGCCGTTGGGTACGGAGTCTATGTGGCCTCCGAGGAGGACCGCCTTCTCGGAGTCTCCAGGGGCTGTAGCCCAGATGTTCCCGGCCTCGTCGCGCTCGACCTCGACGCCTTCTATCTCTTCGAGCTTCCCTGTGAGCCACTCGCGCGCCTTTACCCACTCGTCTGTCCAGGCAACCCTGCGGGCCCCGTCGGGGCCACCGGTGAGCTCGGCGAGCTCCTTGAGCTCCTCTACGGCGCGGCGGGAATCCACCCCTTCCGTGCTCTGCATCAGCTCACCCTCTCTGTAGTTCCCACCGCGGCCAGCGCCTCCTCGAACACGTCGGCCGCCTCCCCGGCCGCTTCGCGGGTGATGGTCATCGGCGGCGAGATGCGCACGGCGTTCGCGTTTATCCCGCCCTTGCCCACGAGTACGCCCCGCTCCCTGCACGCCTGCATGAAGCCCAAGGCGGCCCGCGGGTTAGGCTCTCCTTCGGGTCCTACGAGCTCGATGCCGAGCATCAGGCCGCGCCCGCGCACCTCCCCGACGACGGGATGGTTCCCGGACATCTCGATCAGACGGTCCTTGAGATAACCTCCTACCTCGTCTGCGTTCTTCTGGAGGTCGTGCTCGAGGACGTAGTTCAGGTTAGCGAGAGCGCCGGCGGTCGAGAGGTGGTTGCCGCCGAAGGTCGAGACGTGCTGCTTGGGGGAGAGGGAGTCTATGATCTCCGCCCGCCCCATGACGGCCCCGATGGAGAGCCCGTTACCGAGGCCCTTTGCCATCGTGATCATGTCGGGTTCGGCATCGAAGGCCTCGATCCCCCAGAAGTGGGAGCCCGTGCGCCCGAAGGCGGTCTGCACCTCGTCGCAGATAAACAGAACGCCGGTCTCGTCCAGGATCTCCTTCACGCGCTCGAAGTAGCCTGGCGGCGCCTCGATAAAGCCGCCTACCCCCTGGATCGGCTCCGCAATATAGGCCGCGACGTACCCCGTGGTCTCCGTCTCGATAACGGCCCGCAGGTCGTCTGCGCACTTGAGGTTGCACCTCCCCTCGCAGAACGCGCAGCGGAGCTGGTAGGGGTTCGGGGCGTACCGGATCTCCAGCGGGGCGCGGGCCGTAGCCTTCCAGGCGCTCTGGCCCGTGATCCCCATCGTCGCGAAGGAGCGCCCGTGGTAGGAGCTTCTCAGCGCTATTACCTCGCTTGATTCCCTGTAGACCGTGGCGAAGAGCAGCGCCGCCTCGTTTGCCTCGGTGCCGCTCACGGTGAAGAAGACCTTCTTCTCGCCCGAGATGGGCGCGAGCTCTATCAGCTTCTCCGCCAGCCTTACCTGGTTCTCGATCAGGTAGAGGGTAGAGGAGTGGAGGATCTTCCCGGCCTGCTCACTTATGGCCTCGACGACCTCGGGGACCGCGTGCCCGCTTATCGTGGTGACGATGCCGCCGAAGAAGTCGAGGTACTCGTTCCCCTCCGAGTCCCACACCTTGAAGCCCTCGCCGCGCACAAGCTCCATCGGGCGCTCGTAGTAGAGCGCGATCCACTCGGGCAGCGCCGCCTTGTGCCTCTCTTTGAGCTCCTCAGGGTTCATACCCCCACCTCCAGACCTGGCGCTACGAAGCTCCGCTCTATGAAGCGGCCGGAGCCGCGTTCCGCTACCACCTCACCATCCTTGAAGACGAGGTTCCCCCGTACGTACACGGAGGCAGGACCACCGTGGAACTCCCTACCCTCGTAGGGGGTGTAGTCCACGTTGCCGTGCCTGTTCTCTACCGAGGCCGTGGTCCGGAGCTCCGGGTCCCACAGCACGATATCCGCGTCGGCTCCTGGGAAGAGCGCGCCCTTGCGCGGGTACGCCCCGTAGATGCGCGCCTGGTTCGTAGAGAGGACAGCGACGAACTGGTTCTCGGTGAGCTTTCCTTCCCGAACTCCAAGGGTCCAGAGCGTCATCGCCCGCTCCTCGGCCCCAGGCAGGCCGTTGGGTATCTTCGTAAAGTCGTCGCGCCCCATCTCCTTCTGTCCCTCGTAGTTGAACGAGCAGTGGTCCGAGCCGAAGATCTGCAGGTCTCCGAACCTCAGGCCATTCCACAGGGCGGGGCGGTTAGACTCGTCCCTCAAGGGCGGCGAGCAGACGTACTTGGCGCCCTCGAAGCCCTCGCGCGCGAGGTCGTCGTAGGAGAAGGCGAAGTACTGCGGGCAGGTCTCGCCGTAGACCGTCTGGCCGCGCTCGTGGGCGAGGTGAATGGCCTCGAGGGCGCCCGCGCAGGAGACGTGGACGACGAGGATCGGGGCCCCCGCGACCTCGGCCAGCCTTATCGCGCGGTTCGTCGCCTCGGCCTCGACAGCCTCGGGGCGCGTGAGAGCGTGGAAGCGGGGGGCCGTGTCGCCGCGCGAGAGCGCCTGCTCCTGAAGCTTGGCGATAGCATCCCCGTTCTCGGCGTGGACGAGGACCAGCACGCCCGCCTCCT
>Ga0126313_10002123_pt1 | contig 10906 bp, 11 predicted proteins | sample Plot105A_FD_89954 | JGI IMG/M metagenome (GOLD analysis project Ga0126313, IMG submission 89954) | Serpentine soil microbial communities from UC McLaughlin Reserve, CA, USA - Plot105A | ecosystem: Environmental > Terrestrial > Soil > Grasslands | place: USA: UC McLaughlin Reserve, Lake County... | reverse complement strand
CTAGACTCTCGCCAAAGTAGGTCGGGTGGGGACCCTCGAAAGTAATCGGCTCCCTCTGGGAGGTTCTCATCCGGAGGAGGTGGTAGGCAACGATGCGCGGTAGCAAGAAAGGTGGGCGACCGCACTGGCTCATCGTGAAGCATGGCGTCAGCGGGATGGACGTACTCACTGTCGATCTCGGCGGCGGCGCAGAAGCCCTGGCAGTGTTCAGCTTCGAGGAGGAAACGCGGATGTTTCTCGACCTCCTACTCGGAGCATCAGGGGTGGGATGGAAGGCGAGGCAGACCTGGCCGGGAGAGCTGGCATCTGTGCTCTACGGACCCTGCTCGGCTGTGACAAAGGTGGCGTTGGACCCGCTGCCCGAAGCGGTAGACAAGGGGAAATCGGTGGGTTTCCAAGCCATGAACCGTAACGATTTCTTGAGAATGTTGCTGGAAGGAGGATCCGCGGGCATACGCCTATTGTCTTCTCGGCCCCTCGGGTCATACAAGAGGTTGCTACATAGTCGTGTCGCATAGTCGTCCCTCACACGAGAATGAACGAGAAGACCTTGAGCTCACCCCACCCGGAGAAGGCTTCGAGCTGTACCGGTATAGAAAGGCCGGCGAGATGGGAACGGAGGGATGGCACGGTTGCTATTGGGCCAGGCGCACCGAAGGGGGCGCCTACGAGATTCGCACTGTGCCGTCCTCGCTCGGTGAGCCCTCGGCGCATGGGGGCAGCTTCCCCAAGGAGGGCTTCGAGAAGCACTACGAGAAGGTGGATCTGTAAGAAGGTGTTTGGCACCTCTCTGCCGCTCCCGTCGTGGATGCGCCATTTAGCGCCGTGCTCGATGCCCCTAGTATGGGCCATGTGACCTCGCGTTGTGAAGCGGGCAGGAAAGGTCGTTTGCTCCCAACCGGTGCGTAGAACTGAATGAAATTCGCTACGCGGCTCTTTCAGGAATTCCTCGAGCGACTTCTGTAAGCGGTGTTCTCAAGAGACTGCGGCTCCTGGCAGACACGCGGGTGGCCAAATGAGCTACGCCTATCCTGCCTGGTGACATGGTCGCTCGGCGATGGTGGTGCGTAGGCCAAGCCGCCATCGCCGAGTGGCTAACAATAGTGGAGGTCGGAGAATAGGCGTTACGGCTCTCGTTAATACAGGCGCTGTGGAGACTCTCGGCGAGCAGGAACTCCCAGATCGGGCCCCCATGCAGTTTCACAGGCGCCTGCCAGGCTACGAGGAGACCCCACTGGTAAATGCACCCGGGCTCGCCGACGCGCTGGGTGTGGGCAAGGTTCTGGTGAAGGACGAGTCCAGCCGGCTGGGATTGCCGGCCTTCAAGATCCTTGGGGCTTCCTGGGCGGTCTACCGGGCACTTGAGGAGCGCCTACCGGAGGGCGGCTTCGGAGACTGGGAGACGCTCGAGGAACTCAAAGAGAGACTGGAACCTCTGCGACCCCTCAACCTCGTGGCTGCTACCGACGGCAACCACGGTCGCGCCCTGGCGCGGGTGGCGCGGCTCTTGGGGCTCGGTGCGAGGATCTTCGTGCCCGAGGATATGGTCAGCGCGCGCCGCGAAGCCATAGCTGGCGAGGGGGCAGAGGTGATAGTTGTCGATGGCACCTACGACGAGGCTGTTGAACGCTCGGCTGCAGAGGAGGGGGAGCGCAGCCTCGTGGTATCGGATATGTCCTGGCCTGGCTACGAACGGATACCCTCCTGGGTGATCGAAGGCTACTCGACCATGCTATGGGAGATCAATGACGAGCTCGAAAGACGAAAAGAAGCAGGACTCGACCTCGTAGTAGTTCAGGTGGGAGTAGGCGCCTTCGCCGCTGCCGTGACGCGCCACTTCCGCACTCCGCAGAGCACTAGGCACCCGAAGCTGCTTAGCGTAGAGCCCGCAAACGCGGCTTGCTTGCTGCGATCTGTGGCAGAAGAACGCATCGTCTCTGTGCCGGAACCGCACGACTCCATCATGTCAGGTCTCAATTGCGGGCGTCCTTCGTTGGTCGCCTGGCCGACCGTGTCGAGGGGAATTGATGTCCTCGTCGCTGTAGACGACGGACCAGCCCGCGAGGCGGTACGCCTGATGGCCGCATCGGGTATCGTCTCGGGCGAGACCGGGGCGGCCGGCTTGGGAGGCCTGCTATGGCTTCTCTCTAAGGAGAGCTCCGGCGTTCAACGCGAGCAACAGGAGGAGGCGCGCAGGACGCTTAACGTGAACCGGGAGAGCCGCATCCTACTTTTCAACACCGAGGGCGCAACCGACCCGGACGCCTACCACAGACTGGTAGTAGGGACACACGCTTCCTGGTCATAGGTCTCAGGGTTCTCGATGCCTCTCTCGATGGAGTTCTGTATCTACAACAAACGCCTTCAGGTTCCGTGCCGTGCTTACCGGTGATGGTAACGAAGAAGTAGAACTGGCGAAAGCCTAAGGAACCTTTTACAGGTCCGGCCACCCTGATAGTTGTCGATGTTCACGAGTACACAATCACCCGAGTTGCGGTTCCTTGCATTGCTGAGGAGGACCATACGCAAATTTTCTTCCATAGCTGGGCTGGAGTGCGTGTCCTGATGAGCCTCGACGTAAGGCTTTAAGGTGGTACACACGCCCCTTTACGTTGACGGATGGTGTAAAGGCAGCACGACTGTCTCTGGATCAGTTAGTCCTGGTTCGAATCCAGGTCCGGCAGCTCCCCAAATACCCCCATTTGCGGGATATTTCCGATTTATTTGGTCCGCTGGACCCTCGTGAACCCCTGCCAACCCGCGCCGGGTTATGGTAAGCGTTATGGTAAAGATCGTGCCCGACAGGACTCAAACTCGCGACTGTCTGATTCGTAGTCCTTTTCCTTCAGAGACTGGTAGCACCACCGGCGGACAAGGGGAGACAAAACCGCGTCTTTATCAGGTATTCGATACTCTCGAGCAGACAGGGAAGGACATAGAGGGACACGTGGTTGCGGTCAAATTGCGGTCAAAGAGAGCATAGGACGACACGCGTGGGAGACAAGGATAGACAAGAGGCTACACGGGGGTGGCGTTGTGGCAAAAGGATGGACTCTTACAGAACGAGGCTTGGCGGATTTAGCCGGGCGGGCTTACCGCTAATCGGCGAGCATTCACCTTGCGGTTCTTACAGGCAGTTAAACTATTCGCTACAATAGGGACGATGAGGTAGGTGGGCGCAGGCACGCCGCGAGAAAGGCAACCTCGTCGCGAGACGGGTGCGCAAAGCCCTGGACCTCTAAGAAGAGGCAGCGGGGCTACCGAACGGAAAGATGCAGCCCAGGAGAAGAGCACAACAAACCTCCCACACGCGTCGTCCCCTTAGCAGGGGGCATCGGAGCCCGTCGTGCGGATAAATCTTCTCGGCGGCTTCCAAGTCTCTGTAGATTCCCGGACCATAGAGGAGAGTGCGTGGCGGCTGCGCAAGGCTGCAAGCCTGGTGAAGCTTCTCGCCCTCTCTCCGGGTCACAGCCTGCACCGCGAGCAGATCATGTACTTGCTCTGGCCGAACCTCGGGAGACGGGCGGCTTCCAACAACCTGCGAGTGGTCATCCATGCTGCTCGGCGAGCCTTAGGCCCCAACCCGAACGCTGCCTCCCATTACCTTGCCCTCCAAGGTGAACGGATCGCGCTGTGTCCGGGCGAGCAGTTTTGGGTGGACGTGGAGGCCTTCGAGGAGGCGGCCGCAACAGCCCACCGCAGCCGGGAGCTCGCGGCGTATAGAGCGGCACTCGACCTGTACGCTGGGGAGCTTTTGCCCGAAGATCGCTACGAGGAGTGGGCGGAGGAACACCGCAGGCAGCTGCAGGAGACGTACCTCTCGCTTCTGCTGGGGCTCGCGCGTCTTCGCGAGGAGCGCGGAGAGTACGACCTTGCCGCCGGGGCATTACGGAGTGTCGTAGCACAGGAGTCGGCTAACGAGGAGTCGCACGCGAGCCTTATGCGCCTTTACGCCCTCTTGGGCCGACGGGGAGAAGCCTTGGCTCAGTATGGACGGCTCCGGGAGGTCCTTTTCGAGAAGCTCGGTGCGGAGCCAAGCAGCGCGACCCGCCGTCTGCGCGACGAGATAGCGACTGGCAGGCTTCCGCCAACCCACCTTGCCGCTACCCCTCCAGAGGAGCCATCCGACCCGAGCAAGCACAACCTGCCCGCGCCGAGAACCAGCTTCGTAGGAAGAGAGCGTGAGATGCTCGAGGTCAAGCGCGCTTTGGCCATGACCCGGCTCCTTACGCTCACTGGGTCGGGCGGATCGGGCAAGACGCGGCTCGCCTTGGAAGTGGCCAGGGACCTGGTTGGAACCTACCCGGACGGGGTGTGGGTGGTGGAGCTGGCGCCGCTGTCGGAGGGGACGCTGGTACCCCAGGTGGCGGCCGAGGCTTTGGGGGTACAAGAGCAACCTGACAGTCCCCTCCTAGAGAGCCTCCTCGATGACTTGGGCGCCAAAGAGACGCTGCTCATCTTGGACAACTGCGAGCACTTGATCGATCCCGCAGCGCGCCTGACGGACACCCTCCTGGACTCTTGTCCGCGTTTGCGGGTGCTCGCCACCAGCCGGGAGCCTCTGGGCGTGACGGGCGAGCTTGGCTGGCTCGTGCCCTCGCTCGCGGTGCCCGACGCGCAACAGTTTCTCACTATCGAGGAGCTCAAAGGCTTTGAGTCGGCGCGGCTGTTCGCTGATCGTGCCTCCAATAGGCATGCGGGCTTTGAGCTGACATCCGAGAACGCCACGGCCGTGGCGCAGGTATGTGCGAAGCTGGACGGCATACCGCTCGCGATAGAGCTCGCGGCAGCGACGATCGGGATGCTCTCTGCTGAGCAGATCTCCGAAAGGCTGGGGCATTCTCTCAAACTGCTTACGGGCGGCGATCGGACGGCGGACCATCGCCACCAGACCTTAAGGGCAGCGCTAGACTGGAGTTATGAGCTGCTTAGCGAACCCGAGCAGGTGCTGTTCCGGAGGGTCGGCGCATTCGCTGGCGGCTTCACTCTAGAGGCGGCCGAGAGCGTCGGAGCGGGAGGAGGTATCGAGGAAGAAGACATCTTGGATTTGCTCTCTAAGCTTGTGGAAAAGTCGCTGGTGGTAGCTGAAGAAGATTGGGAGACGGGGGCACGCCACAGACTACTTGAGCCTGTTAGGCAGTACGCCCGGGAGAAGTTAAGGGTGAGCTGGGAAGCTGAGGCAGTCAGGCGTCGGCACAACGAGTTTTTCCTCGCCTTGGCGGAAGAGGCCGAGCTGGAGTTGAGCGGACCGCGGCAGGCGGAGTGGCTAGATCGTTTAGAGACTGAGCACGACAACCTCAGGGCAGCGCTCTCTTGGGCGCTTGAGCGTGAGATTGATCTGGGACCTCAGATGGCTGGTGCCTTGTGCCGATTCTGGCACACGCGAGGTTATTTGAGCGAGGGGCGAAGGTACCTGGAGGAGGCGGTTGCGAGGAGCGACGTGGTACCGGCAACCGTGCGCGCCAAGGCGCTTGACGGGTTGGGATGGATAGCGGAGCCACAAGGCGATTACGAGCGAGCGCGCGTAGCATACGAAGAGAGTCTGGAGTTGTACCGAAGTTCCAATGACAAAAGTGGCGTTGCGAACACGCTCGGCGATTTGGGATCCCTTGCGCTGGATAGAGGAGACTACGAGCAGGCAACCTCGCTGCTGGAAGAGAGCGTGACGTTACACCGAGACTTGGGAAGTAAAGAAGAGGTTGTTGGCGTACTCAATGGCCTCGGAGTATTGGCGTCAGCCAAAGGAGATCGAGAGCAGTCGATATCGCTCTTCAGTGAAGCCTTGGCGTTGAGCCGGGGGGCTGGAAACGTAGGGAGGAACGCGGTCTCCCTGGGTAACCTGGGGATTACGATGTTGGTTCATGGCGACACTAAACAGGCGACGGTGTTGCTCGAAGAAAGTTTGGGGCTATTGCAAGATGTTGGTGATAGCTCGAATATCGCCATTGGCCTCATGTATTCAGCCCTTGCGGCGTTGATCCGAGGTGACCATGAACGGGTTAAGGCGCTGAGCGAAGAGAGCATGAAGTTGCTCCAGAAAGCCGAAGATAAGCAACATATCGCAGACTGCCTAGAGATAATGGCAGGCGGAGCCGGAGCGCAGGGCCGAGCGCAAAGAGCGGCGCGGCTGTGGGGGGTAGCGGAGGCACTGCGTGAAGACATCGGTGTGCCCTTGCAGCCCGAAGATCGCAAGCTACTAGACCCTTATCTAGCCACTGCACGTTTCAGCTTGGGTGAGGTGGCATGGCGAGCGACGTTGGCCGAGGGGCGAGCGATGATGCTCGAGCAGGCCATCGAGTACGCCCTCTCCGCAGAAGAATCTGTCTTGTCTCCACCGATCGCCCGTCGCTCAGGTGGGGGCTCTGCCGCGCTTACCCCCCGCGAGGAGGAGGTAGCGGTACTGGTCTCCCGTGGGCTCACCAACCGCCAGATTGGCTCGGAGCTTTCCATCTCCAAGCACACAGTCGCCACCTACGTTGCTAAGATCCTCAAGAGGCTGGGCTTAAGCTCCCGCTCACGGCTCTCCGCTTGGGTGGCCGAACGAGGGCTGCCTCCATCGGACTAGGGCCAGGGAATCCTTGTCCCGAGTGTTTCCACAGTAAGCCACTAACCCGAACTGAGCCCAAGAATACTCAATCCTAAGTATGCTTTAGGGCCTTCCGATTAACGGCCGGTTAACGGCTGCCCTCTAAGCTGCGCACCATGACGTACCCGAAGGACATACGTCCCGTAGGACCGAGGAGCTGCCGGTGATGAGGTTGTACGTGATAGGCGGGGCCTACTTCGTGCTCGGCGGCAACCACTGCCTCAGCGTAGCTCGCTGCCAAGGTGCAGCGTCGAAGAAGGAGGGACAATGCCGTTGACCGAGAGCATGCAAGTCCAGTCGGTGTCGGTACCGGTCAGCGATCAGGAGCAGGCCAAGGAATTCTATGTGGACACCCTGGGCTTCGAACTGCTGGTGGACAATTCGTGGAGAGAAGGTATGCGCTGGATAGAGGTGGCCCCCGAGGGCTCCACGGCCTCGCTGATGCTGGTGAGCTGGTTGGACCCCTTGCTTCCCAGCTTGTACCGGGTCATCGTTGTTGCCACCGACGACATCCAAGCGATCCACGAAGAGCTCCTGGCCAAGGGCGTCTTCTTTGTTTTACCACCTACAGAGCAGGCCGATGGGATGCAAGCGATGTTCCGCGACCCTGACGGCAATGCTCTCGTGCTGTTGGAGCGTTCGTCGTTTGCCTTGAGAGAGCGCAAGTCGTGGTTCGGGGGAGCTGACACATAGCCTTGCAGATGCAAAATCACCTGGGCTGCTCTTCCACGCTCTCCTGGCAAGCGGTGAGGCGTCGATGGAGAGTACGAGAGCTTAGATGGGCCTCTTCGCCTCTCCTCATCTAAGGGATGAGACGCACGTGACAGGCGCTAGGCGAGAGCTCCTATTGCCCTCGTTCAACTACTACCTTGACGAGTCAGACCCGGACTTAGTGATCCTGCGTCGTCAGGACGACTCCTTCGTGGCAGCCTTCAGCGCCAAAGGGGTCACCAAGGAGGGCATCGTGGAGGCCACTAAGGAAGACTACCGGCAACTTATTCAGGCTCATCTCCCCGAACTTCGTCAGGCTACCGAGGACGACCGAAGCGCTAAAGCCGGAAACGGAGCCTATTCACCCAAATGCGCCTAGGTGTTTCTGCGAAAGTGACGCATGCAGACGAGGATAGCCGAGGGGTGTCGAGAGCGACGAGAGGTTAGAACGCCACAGGTGGGTGGTAGAGCGGACACTGGCGCTGCCCCCCCATTGCAGGCGCCTCTTTGCGTACGCTACGAGCGGCGGACATTCACGAAACTTTCGTGGTGCTGTGTGTTTTCATACGTGCTATTAAGATCACCGTCACCTTGTCTTTGTTCCACCCGTCCGCGCTCAGCTGTGGCGAAAGTGTGGCGGTGGGCGCGAGGGTCTCGGTAGGTGCGACATTCACCTCTGCCGTACTGGTATCGAGATCAGCCATGGTTTGAGGGGTGAGTCCGTTATTGAAGAGAACGGGACCCAAAGGGGAGGATTCCTGTGTTCTGGCATCACGACTCGGCATACCACCGACTCCAACGGCCAAGAACAGTAGGACCAGGGCCAACACGCACACGCAACGTTCTGTAATGTTCACGGTTTTTCCAAGAATGGAGGTCGGGTTGTTCATAGCCTCTCCTTTCTTTCGCTTCTCTGGTGGAGAAGAGATCCCCTGCCAGAGCGCGTTGCCATTACGAAGGGAAGCCTAAAGAGGGGGATATCCCGCGGTCATGAGCATCTATCACGAGTTGCTCGGGAAGATATTCCCGTCCAACTCAGGAATTGTGCCCATGACGGCGGATCACGAGTTGCTCGGGAAGATATTCCCGTCCAACACGGGACTGGTGCCCATGACGGCGGGACACCTTCCCGTTTAGGCTTGTGACAGAGGCCGCATGTGAGACGGCTTTCGAGAGAGGAACAAGAGTATGATTAGCGAACAAAGCCACGGAGAGTACCACGAGGCCCGTTTGGTGGTGAGGGCTGAGCCCCTAGGGCGAGCTGAGAAGCTATGCAGATGACAGCTCGGGAAGGTGTGGCTGGTCGAGGGCGCTTATGCTCGCCATCGACGCTGCCTGATCGCGGGCGATCTACACCGTCTTGGTCAAGACGGGCGGCACGGTTAGCGAGGCGCACAGCGTGGCGCGATCGCCGGATGATCGGACATCGAGGGATGTCGACGATCAGGTCTACCGTAGCTCAGCGATTGCGGGCGATGGGTACATCGACCTCCGCCGCGAGTCATCGACATAGAACGCCTAGAGAAGGCGCTGCTACCCATCGCACCGGCTGGGTCTCGAAGGGCGACCCCTTAGGATGCACCGGGCAGCGTCTGGTGCCATCATTGCGTGTTAGGAAAGGGCTTGAATGAGCAGGAGAACTACCCATGAGATCAGAGCCTGAATTGCCGAAGCCTGACGAGCGTAGGAACACGTGGCCGTCCACCGCTCTGCGCGACAGCTAGCTGCTCGCCGCCCGGGCGTCGTCGGTCGTAGGTGGTGTACGGTGTGGGTAGGCTGAGTGCTGGCTGGACGGCGCTGCGGCCGGTGCTCGCCCGGTTCGGACGCCACGTGCGGCGCGGGGCGCCGGCCTATGCGGTGCTCCTGATCTCCCTCCTGCTTACAGTTCTCGCCTCTTGGTACTACGTGCGCCAGAGCGTCGATGCGGAGAATCGCGCCCGGTTCGACGAGACAACCAAGGCGACGAAGGCAAGCATCTATCGTCGTGTGAGCGCCTATCTCGACGCCATGTTCGGTGCCCGCGGATTGTTGGTCGTAAGCGATTCGGTCGAGCGCGATGAGTGGAATCGCTACGTGAAGTGGATAAATCCGGAGCACCGCCTCGAGGGGCTCCAGTCTTTGGGCTTTGCGAAGTACGTGAGGTCTCGGGAGAGGGAGGCCTTCTCTCGAAAGGCTCGCGAAGAGGGCGCGCCGGATCTTTGGCCCGCACCTGACGGCGAACGCTCACCTTCATTCCCCCTTAAGTTCGTAGCGCCCTCCAACGAGGTCAACCGGAGGATGATCGGCTACGATGCGTATTCGGATCCCATCCACAGGTCTGTCATAAACCGGGCGCGAGATACCGGCTTGCCGCAGGCGACGAGGATGGACCACGTGTTAACCGATTCTCCCCCACACTCTGAAACGGATGTGACCTTGAGGAAAGGCTTTGTCGTGTACCTCCCGGTATACCAGGAGGACGAGCCAAGGGGCACCGTCGCCGAACGCCGGCGCGCCCTAAGAGGGTTCGTCGTAGGCACCTTCAGGACCGATGAGCTCTTTACCGACACCTTCGGGAAAACCTTCCACCCCGCCATAGACTTCGAGGTCTACGACGGCGAGGACGTGGCGTCGAGCTCGCTGCTCTATGACCACAACCGCGTGAATAACGCTGGGAAGAGGGGGGACGTGGCTCTCTTCACTGACAAGAGACGGATCAAGGTAGTCGGGGTACGCGAGTGGGGTCTTTACTTCGCCACGCTGCCGGCGTTTGAGAAAGGGGCGGAGAGCAACCTACCCACCTTCGTGCTCGTGAGCGGTGTCACCGTGAGCTTCTTGCTCTTCGGCATCACCTGGATGCTGGTGCGCAGCCGTAGCCTGGCTGTGCGCGCGAGAGCGGACCTCGAGGAGGCCAACCGGGAGCTGGAGGGGGCGAACACGGAGCTGCAGAGGTCGAGGGAAGGCTTGGTAAGCGCCCGAGAGGAAGAGAGGCGGCGCCTGAGACGGGATCTGCACGATGGAGTTGGCCCTCAGTTAGCTGCGCTCATGCTCGAGCTCGAAACCGCAAGCGAGCTCGTTTCGGACAACCCTGAAGCCTCCGCCCTGATCGCGAAGCTCTCCGAGAGTGTTCGGAAGATCGTCTCAGACGTCCGGCACTCGGTTCACGCCCTGAGGCCGCCCGCCCTCGACGAGCTTGGTCTCGTCGGGGCTCTGAGGGAAGGGGCGATCCACTACGGCCCGTTGGGCCTGCGCGTTTCGGTGGAGGACCCAGAGGAGCTGTCACGCTTGCCTGCGGCGGTGGAGGTGGCATGCTACAGGGTGGCCCAGGAGGCCTTGGCCAACGTAGTGCGCCACGCGAGGGCGAGCAACTGCTCCATTCGCATACGTCTCGACGAGGAGGCGGGTGCCCTGAGCGTGGAGGTCGAGGACGACGGGAGGGGCATCCGAAAAAACGATAGGGTCGGGGTCGGGATGATCTCGATGCGTGAGCGGACCGAAGAGCTTGGAGGCAGGTGCACCGTAAAGCCCCTGGCGGGGGGCGGCACTTTGGTTAAGGCGCTTCTGCCCTTCCAAACCACAGGGGACGCCTTTGTAGAGAGGAGTGGGTGAGCATGGAGGATGCCGTTCGCG
>Ga0126313_10002122_pt1 | contig 10907 bp, 6 predicted proteins | sample Plot105A_FD_89954 | JGI IMG/M metagenome (GOLD analysis project Ga0126313, IMG submission 89954) | Serpentine soil microbial communities from UC McLaughlin Reserve, CA, USA - Plot105A | ecosystem: Environmental > Terrestrial > Soil > Grasslands | place: USA: UC McLaughlin Reserve, Lake County... | reverse complement strand
GCGAGCCTCGAGCACCTGCTCGAGCGTGGCGCCGATGCGTTCCGAGATCTCCGTCGGGGTCGGCGCGCGGCCGAGCTCGCGGGACATGTCGTCGGCGACCCGGTCGACCTTGACCGCGAGCTCCTGCAGGTCGCGCGGCACCCGCACGGCCCAGCCCTTGTCGCGGAAATGGCGCTTGAGCTCCCCGAGGATCGTCGGCACCGCGAACGAGGAGAACGCGGTCTCGCGCGCAGGGTCGAAGCGGTCGATCGCCTTCAGCAGACCCAGCGACGCGACCTGCACGAGGTCGTCGAGCTGCTCGCTGCCGCGCTGGTAGCGGCGGGCGAGCTGGCGCGCGAGCGGCAGGAACCGCTCCACGAGCTGCTCACGCGCGGCGGAATCGCCCTCGCGGTGATATCGGACGAGCAGCCTCCGGTCCTCTCGCGCACGTGCGGCCCGGTCCTCGGACGAGGGGTATGCTGGTCCGCCGCCCTGACGGCGGCTCTGTTCGGATCGATCGTCGATGCTCTCCACGCCCACCATCACGCAACTGCTGCAGTTTGTGCGCGCCGGGGCGCAGGGGCGCGTTGTCAGGTCGGGCGGGTTGCTGGGCCCGACTCAGCGAGAGTCTATCGCGGCGCGCTCGTGATGCCGGCACACGAGACGCGACACCTCCGGGTGCTGATCGCCGACGAGGACCAGGACGCGCTGCACAAGCTCGCGCAGGTCCTCGAGGGGCTCGGGCACGAGGTCAGCCCCTATGTGGTCTCGGTGGCCGAGGCGATCGAGCTGATCGCGACGGAGGATCCCGACCTGGCGATCGTCGTGGTGCACCAGGACGACGACCACGCGCTCGCGCTGATCGCCGAGACGGTCGAGTACGCCTCCGGCCCGGTCATCGCGCAGACCCGGAACGGCGACGTGGAGTTCGTCGCCCGCGCCGCGGACCGGGGCATCTCGGCGTGGATCGAGTCGAGCTCGCCGGAAGTGGTCCAGGGCGCCATCGAGGTCGCCCTGCGGCGGTACGAGGAGACCTCGAGGCTGCAGGTCAAGGTCGACCAGCTGGAGTCGGCGATGGAGCGCCGGGCGCTCATTGAGCGGGCGAAGGGAATCCTGATGGAGCGCCACGCGCTGGACGAGCGCGGCGCGTTCGAGCTGATGCGCGACCACGCCCGCGCGCAGAGCCGCCGGGTCGTCGACGTGGCCCGGGCGGTCACCGAGGGGCACGCGCTCCTTCCCAAGCGTCCCTGACACGGCGTCGTTAGCGCCGCCGCGGCGCAGGGAAGACCTGGGGGAGCAGTTCTCTGTCAATCGACCGAGGAGCGTGCGAACACCCATGATCGGCATCCTGATCGCAGTCCTGCTGGCGGCGCTGGTGTACTTCCTGTGCGTGGCGCTCGGCCTGCCGAGCATCGTCGCGATCATCGCCGCGATCCTCGTCCTGCTCGCCGGCATCCCGACCGGCGGCTACGGCGTCGGCGGCCGCTGGGGCGGGAGCCGGCTCTGACCCGCGCCGCGAACGGAAGCGCGTTCCGGGCGGTCGTCGACGACGGCCGCCCGGGCAAGGTCGTCGTCCCGCAGGACTTCAAGGCGGCCGCCGGCCGCTTCCAGGCGGACGAGATGACCGACAGCGCCGCGGCGCTGACGTACTACTCGCTGATGTCGCTGTTCCCGGCGCTGCTGGTCGCGGTTGCGGTGCTCGGCCTGTTCGGTCAGGCATCGCTCATCTCCGAGACCGCCGACTACCTCAAGACGGCGGGGGCGCCGGAGGACACGGTGAACGCGGTCACGTCCGCGCTGGAGTCCGCGCAGCGGCAGAAGGGCACGGCGCTCACCGCGCTCGTGCTCGGCCTGGCGCTCGCGCTCAACAGCGCGTCGGGCGCGTTCGGCGCGGCGGGGCGCGCGCTCAACCGCGTCTGGCGCGTGGACGAGGGGCGCGGGTTCGTGCGGCGCAAGGCGGCGAGCGTGCTCTGGACGCTCGTCGTGCTCCTGCTCGTGCTGATCACGTTCGTGCTGATCTTCCTGGGCGGCGGGCTCGCATCGGACGTCCTCGGTTGGCTCGGGCTGGGCGAGACGGCGGCGGACGTGTGGCGGATCGTGCGCTGGCCGGCGGCGCTGGCCTCGGCGATGCTCGTGTACGCGGTGGTCTACTACGCCGCCCCGAACGTCGAGGTGCGGAGCTTCCGGTACATCACGCCCGGCGCGGTGTTCGGCGTCGTCACGTGGATCGTGGCGTCGGCGCTGTTCTTCGTCTACGTCTCGAACTTCTCGTCCTACTCCGCGACGTACGGCGCGTTCGCCGCCGCCGTGATCCTGCTCGTGTGGCTGTGGCTGACCAACGTCGTGCTGCTGTTCGGCGCCGAGCTGAACGCGGCGATCGACGTGCGCCGCTCGCCCGAGCTGCCCGCGGGCTACGACGGCCCGCCGCTGCCGGCCAAGGTGCCCGCCGAGTCGTCGTAGACCTCGACCGTGGGCCGGAGGGTCAGCTCCTCCGGCCACGAGCACAGCGTCGCGCGGCCGGGGCACTCGCCGCACAGCTCGCGGTGGGGCTGCTCCGCGACCGGCCAGCGCTCGGCGAGGACGCCGGCGGCCAGGTCCAGGAGCGCGCCGGCCAGCGCCGGGGCATCGGCCTGCGTGAACGTCGCCGTCACCGGCTCCCCCGGCCGCTCCAGCAGCGCGTAGGCGACCTCGACCCGCTCGGCGCCGTCGTCGAGCGCGGCCAGCGCGTAGACCATGCGCTGGGTGGCGTAGGCGCGGGCGATGAGCTGCTCGGGCTCCTCGTCCTCGGCGAGCCGGTCGGTCTTGTAGTCGACGACGAGCACGGTGCCGTCGGGCTCGCGTGCGAGCACGTCGACGAACCCGGTAAGGAGCGGGCCGCCCCCGTCGCGCTCCAGCGCGAAGGCGAAGCCGGCCTCGCGGCGGATCCCGCGGGCGGCGGCGAGGCGTGCGCACAGCGGGGAGGCGGCGAACGCGGCGACCTGCGCACGGATGTCCTCGACGTGGGCGGGCTCCAGCGCCAGGCCGTGGGCGGCGCCGAGCGCGACCACGTCGTCGGCGGCGGGCGGGACGGGTCGGGAGAAGTCCAGCCGCTCGAGCAGCAGGTGGACGAGCGAGCCGCGGATCCGGCCCTCCAGCGGCGCCGGCTCCTCGCGCGCCTCGTCGTCGGCGGCCTCGTCGCGCGCCTCGTCCGGCGGCGGCGCCACCCGCGACAGGCCGAGCACGCGGGTCAGGTAGAAGCGGTAGGAGCACCGCGCGTAGTCCTGCAGGGATGAGTACGAGAGCCGGCGCTGGGCAGGCTGGGGGCGCGCCCCGGCGGGGATCACCTTCGGCTCGGCCGGCAGCGCGGTGCCGGGCGCGGCCGTGCGGTCGCGCGGCGACGGAGCGGCCGCCTCGGGTGGGAGGTTCCCGGCGGTGACGAGCCGGACCGCCACGGCACCGTCGCCGCACGGGACGTGCCCGTCGTCGGGGAACGGCCCGGCGCCGGGGAGCGGTCCGGCGCCGCCGATCAGCGCCGGCGCGAGCCAGTCGAGCGGCGGCGCCCCCCTGCCTCGGCCGGAGGCCTCGTCACCGCTTCGCTCGCGCGACACCGGCCACTTCGCGGTGTCGACGCCGCCGGACAGGATCAGCCGCTCCTCCGCGCGGGTGGCGGCGACGTAGAGCAGCCGCCGCTCCTCGTCGGCCTCGGCCGCCGCGAGCGCCGCGGCGATCCGGTCGTAGCCGAGCGCCGGCACCGGGTCGCCGCCCTCGAGCGTCGTCAGCTTGATCCCGACCTGGCCGTCGCCGCCGATCAGCAGGCGGTCGCGCCCGGTCGCGCCGGTGCGGCCGAGGTCGGCGACGCAGACGACCGGGAACTCGAGCCCCTTGGCGCGATGGATCGTCATCAGCCGCACGGCGTCGAGCCCCTCGGACTCGAGCGCGGCCTCGCCCTCGCGGGCCTCCGCGAGGTCCTGCCCGATCGCGTACTCGAGGAAGCCACGCAGGTCCCGGCCCTCGGCGCGCTCGTACTCGCGGGCCAGCCGCATCAGCTTGCGCAGGTTCGCGAGCCGCCGGTCGCCGCCGGACCGCGCCAGGATCGCGAGGTCGTACCCGGTCGCGGCGATCGCGCGCTCGAGCAGCACCTCCACAGGCAGCCGCTCCGCCCGCAGGCGCTCGCCGGCGAGGAAGCGGGCGAACGCGACGAGCCGCCCCGCCGGCTCAGCGGGCAGCGCCGCGAGCCACGACGCGCTCCGCGGGCCGGCAGCGGCCCGGCGGAGCGCGACCCAGGCGCCTTCCCCCTCCTCGCGACCGGCCTCGGCGAGCAGCACGAGGGCGTCGCTGCCGGTGCCGCAGAACGGCGAGGACAGCACGGCGTAGAGCGACGCCTCGTCGTGCGGGTTGGCCAGCAGGCCCAGGTAGGCGATGCCGTCCCGGACCTGCTCCTGCGCCCAGTAGCCGCGGCCGCCGACGACGTAGGTGCTCAGGCCCTGCTCCTCGAGCGCCTGCTCGTAGAGCCGGAGGGAGCTCGTGGCCCGGACGAGCACGACGACGTCGCGCTGCGGCCGCCCGGCGTCGATCTCGGCGCGCAGCCGGGCGGCGACCGCCCGCGCCTCGGCACGCCGCCAGGGCTGTGTCGCGAGCGCGCCGAGGCCCAGCTCCGCCTCGCGCTCCTCCCAGCCCGCGGTCTCGCACGCCAGCAGCTCGACGCGTGGCTCGGCCGGCGGGTCGGGCGCGAACAGCCGCAGCTCCTCGGGCGCGCGACCCGCGACGAGCGGTGTGAAGCCAGGGCCGAGCAGCGGCCCGAACGCTGCGTTGACGATGTCCAGGATCTCCGGTCTCGATCTGAAGTTGACGGTGAGGCTTCGCACTCCTTCACGGCCCAGTGCCGCGCGCCGCGCGCGGAAGATGCCGATGTCGGCGTGCCGGAAGCCGTAGATGGACTGCGACTCGTCGCCGACCGCGAACAGGTTCCCTCGCTCGAGCGCCTCGAGGATGTCGAGCTGCAGCCGGTTGGTGTCCTGGAACTCGTCGACCATGATCAGCGCGAACCGCTCGGCCCACCGGGTCCGCAGGCCGGGGTCTCCCGCGAGCAGGTCGCGCACGCGCAGCTCCAGGTCCTCGAAGTCGATGCCGGCGCGCTCGGTCTTCGCCTCGGCGTAGGCCGTCCCGAACGCGTCGAGCAGCGCGTCGAGGAGGACGACGACGGGCCGCGCGTGGTGGTCGGCGCATGCGGCGCGATACGCCGCCCAGGCCTCGCGATAGGCGGCGCAGTCCTCGTGCTCGAGCGCCTTCGCGCCGGCGGGGAGCTTCGCGGCGTCGAGCGCGCCGGGGAGCGGCGGCTCCGCGGCGCCGGGCCCCGCCGACGACTCGATCGCACCGGGCGCCGCCGACGACTCGACCGCGCCGGCCAGCCGCTCGCACGCCTCGAGCGCCGCGAGCGCAGCGGTCACGCGTGCGCCGTTCGAGGGCGCCGCGCGCAGGGCGGCGCCGGCCGCAGCCGCGGCGGCCTTGAGCGGCGCCGGGTCGGGCGGCGGCGCCGGCGGCGGGATCGCCAGCCTGGGGCGGGTGGCCCCGCGGCTGCGCAGCGCGGCGTGGGCGTGCGTGATCAGCGTCTCCAGGTCCCACGCGTACGCGGCCGCGACATCGACGGCCGGCGCCCCGTGGGTGGCGGTCCAGGCCTCCAGCGCGGTCTCGAACGCCCCGGACGCGAGCCGGCGGGCCGCAGCCTCGTCGAGCACGGTGAAGCGCGGATCGAGCCCGGCGGCGAGGGGCTGGCTCTGCAGCAGCCGTGCGCAGAACCCGTGGATCGTGCCGATCCAGGCGGCGTCGACCGCCCGCGCGTGCTCGTCCTCGCCGAGCTCGACGAAGCGCCGGCGGATCCGCTCGCGCAGCTCGGCGGCCGCCTTCTCGGTGAACGTCAGCGTCAGGATCGAGCCGACCGCGACGCCGTCGTGCAGCACCGCCTCGGCGAACCGCTCGACCATCACGGCGGTCTTGCCCGACCCCGCTCCGGCGGCGAGGAGCGACGAGCGCCCGCGGTCGGCGATCGCCGCCCGCTGCTCCGGCGTGCTCCTCATCGCGCCGCCCCGGCCGAGCTGCTCATGCGGGCACCTCCGCCCCGGGCTCGCCGGCGCGGCAGATGCCGGGGTAGCGGCAGCCGCGGTTCGAGCACCGCTCCGGGCACGGCCTGATGCGACCCGCGTGGAGGTCCGCCGCCGTGCGCTCCGCCAGGTCGCGCGCGCTCTCCAGGGCGGCCGCGAAGCGGTCGGCATCGACGAGGTCGGTGCGCGTGTAGCGGCCGGGGACGTCGTCTCGGACGAGCCCCCGGGCGGCCAGCTTGCGGCCGACGAGCGGCTGGTAGAGGCCGGCGACCGGATCGAGCCCGAGCAGGTCGCGCACGGCGAGCAGGTAGAGCGCGACCTGGAGCTGGAGCTCGTCGGCCCACTTGCCACCGCCCACGGCCGTGCGGCCCTTGTAGTCGCGCACCACGGCCGCGCGCTCCGGCCCGACGTCGACCCGGTCGACGCGCCCGGTGACGCGGGCGCCGTCCGCCAGGGCCAGGGCGCCGTGCTCGTCGTCGGCGCCGCCGAACGACCACTCCAGCACGGTCGGCTCGTAGCCGGCGCCGCACTCGGCCTCGGTGCGGACGTAGCGCTCGAGGTCGGCCTCGAGCCCGCGCAGCAGCGCACGCTCCCGCGCCGACTCGGCGCCGCCCGCGCGCTCGCGCAGCGCGTCGTGGAGCGCGGCCAGCGCGACGTCGAGCCGGTCGGCGGTGACCCGGGCGGAGCCGGTGCGCTCGCGCAGGAGCACGAGGGTGCGCTCCAGCACGGCGTGGGCGAGCGAGCCGCGCCGCATGGGCTCCGGGTCCGGCTCCGTGCGGCCGGGGCGGAGGAGCTGCTCGATGAGCCACTTGGCCCCGCAGCCGGCAAACGCCTCGAGCCCGCGCGCCGGCTCGGCCTCCCGGCCGGCGAGCAGGCCGAGCACCGCCTCGGTCGCGGGCGCGCCGAGCGGCGCCGGCTCCGGCTCGGTCGCCGCGGCGGCGTACGCGCGGCGCAGCTCGTGCGGCGTCGGCGCGTCGCGGGGCGCCCACGTGACGTCGGCGAGCAGCCGCGTCCCGCGCTCCTCCCACAGCGCGTCCGTGAACAGCGCGCGCACGTCGTCGAGGAACGCGGAGGGGGCGAGCGGCTCGCCCTCCTCGTCCGACGAGCACCAGGAGAGGAACAGCACGTCCTCGGGGCGGGAGACGGCGGCATAGAACAGCGACCGCTCCCGGTCGAGCACGTCCTCGTGCAGCGGCAGCCGCAGCCCGGCGGCGGACGCGAGCCCGCGCCGGTCCTCGTCGGACAGGAACGCCTCCGGCACGGGCCGCCGCGGGAACTCGCCGTCCTGCAGCCCGCAGACGAACACCGCCCGGAACCGCCGCGCCCGGATCGCGAGGGGATCGGCGAGCAGGACGCCGGCCGGCGGCGTAGCCGGCCCGGGCGAGCCCGGGCGGGCCGGCGCCGCGGCCGCGACGCCGTTGCGGCGGGATGAGGCCGCGTCGCCCGGCGCCGATAACGGTCCGCCGGACGAGCCGGCGTCGCCCGGCGCCGATAACGGCCCGCCGGACGAGCCGGCGCCGCCGGCGAGCAAGGACGGCTCGTCAGGGGCGGCGAAGACCGTCTCCGCGGGCGTGCCGAGCGCGGCGCCCGCGACCGCGGACGGCTCGCGGACCTCCACCGCTCCCAGCGCGTCGAGCAGCTCGCTCGGCGTGCCGGCCAGCTCGGGGTCGGCGGCTGCGAGGGCGCGCAGCTCGGCGCACGCCGCACGCAGGTCCGCGGCCACCCGCGCGTCGGCGAGGTCCTCCGCCGCCAGGACGTCCGCGCGGCGTCGGTGGGGCGCGGTCCAGATCGCCTCGGCCTCGGCCTCCAGCGCCGCGAGCAGCGGCTCGGCGCCTTCGGCCGCGGCAGCCGCCAGCACGTCGAGCGCGGTGAGCGGCGGCCCGCCCAGCCTCGCCTCCCAGATCGTCCGCGCGGCGCGGGCGCCGGCCACGCCGCCGCGGCGCACGCGCACCTCGAGCGAGTCCGCCGGCGCCGGGTCGGCCAACCGGCCCGGCGTCCGCAGCCAGCTGAGGAGATCGGCGGCCGTCCCGCCGGGGAGCGCCGCGCGGGCGCCCGCCAGCACGCCCGCGCCGAGCCGGGTGCGGGCCAGCGGCACGCGGCGGTCGTGGCTGACCGGGATCCCGTAGCCGGCGAGGACCTGCGCGAACAGGGCGGTCGTCGCGGCGTCGCCGCGCAGCAGGACCGCGATGTCCGGCGCCTCGATCCCCTGCCGCATCAGCTCCAGGACGGCGGCGCCGACGAGCTCGGCCTCCGCGCGCTCGCCACCTGCCTCCAGCAGCCGCACGGCGCCGTTCGGCGGCCGCCGGTCCGGCGCCGGCTCGAACAGCGAGCGCTCGAGATGGTGCAGCGCGGGACGGGCCGACGGCGCGTAGTGCTCGGAGCGCTCCGGGAGGTGGTCGACCTCTGCCGCGAGCGGCCGCAGCTCCTCGACCGTGGCGGCACGGCCGGCGAACGCGACGCGGCCCGGCTCGTACGGCAGCGCGACGCACACGTCCGCGCCCGCGTGGCGGCTGAGCGTCTCGACCGCGTCCCGCTCGATCGGCGTCAGGTCGTCGAAGCCGTAGAGGAACACGGGCCGCCCGCCCCACGCGGCGGGATCGGCGCGCAGCGCGTCGAGCGCCGCCCACGCGTATCCCTCCCGGTCGGGCCGACCGAGCCGCTCGAGCCGGCGGCGGTAGGCCGCGTAGAGCGCGGCCAGCTCGTCGGCGTACGCGGCGCCGCGGGACGCGTCCGCGGCGGCCCACGAGCGCAGCGCCGACGTGAAGCGAGCCGGCGGGACGAGGGAGCGCTGCAGCTCCGCGAACAGCGCGCCGGCCGCGTCGGCGAAGCCCGGCGTCGCCGCCGAGCGGGCCAGCACGCGGAGCGGGACGTCGGCGATCGCCGCGCGGACGACCCGGTCGCGGGCGACGCGGCCGAGCGGGCGCGCCTCCAGCCCGGTGCGGGTCGCGATCTCGCCCACGAGCCGGGCGAACGTGAGGACCTCGGCGCCGAACACGATCCCCGAGGCGGCGAGCTCCCGCTGGTAGTGCTCGACGTCGGCCGCGGTCGGCACGACGAGCAGCGGATCGCGCGGCAGCGCCGCCCGGAGGCGGTCGAGCACGGCGCCGGCCTTCGCGGCGTTCGCCGGACCGGTGATCAGCGTGAGCGGCATCGGACTCGACAGGGTCGCGCGCGGGGCGGACGGCGCGCACAACGTCCGCAAATTGGACGAATTTCGTATCTCAAGGCCTCAAGCTCAAGCCCGCAGCGGCCGTTATCCCGAGGGAGGAGCACTGTCCACGGAGGACCCCATGGCCCAGCTGTACCTGCCCGTCGCGCACACCGAAGCCGACCTCGTCCTGGCCGGCCAGATCGCCGAGTCGATCGACAGCGCCGAGCTGTACGTCGCCTGGACGCCGGAGCACGGTCAATCCGCTCCGGAGGTCTCCGCCGAGCTGCGCGATCCCACGCCCTCCTGGGCCTCCCTCCTGCTCCAGGCCTTCCGCGAGCTGTGGGGCGCGTTCCGCCGCCGCGAGCCGGCCCAGCGCCTCAGCGCGCCGCCGCACCCCGCCGGGCAGCCCGAAGCCGCGGCCTAGCGAGACCGCTCAGGCCGCTTCGACGGCCGCTTCGGTGGACGGCGACTCCGCCGCCGCGCCGTTCGCGCTCTCCTCCTGCTCGGGCGGCTTCGCGCCCTCGCGCGCCCACGGCTCGTCGAACTCGACGCGCCACTTGCCGTCGTCGCCCTGCTGCAGCGCGAGCCGCGCCCGGAACGACTTGCCCGACCGGCCCTTGAAGCCCGTCACGGCGCGCGCAGTGCGCCCGGTCGCGATCAGCTCCTTCGCCACCGCCATCGGCAGCGTCTTGCCGGCCTTGCTCTTCCAGATCACGAACCCGCAGCCGGGATCCTCGCGCGACCAGCACGAGAAGCCCTTGCGGTTCTCGACGATGTCCTGGCCGCAGACCGGGCACGGCCCCAGGTTGGCCCGTGGGATGCGGACCTCCTTGAGCTTCGCGTCGAGCTCGGTCACGGTGCCGCGGGCGAACTCGGCGATGTCCTTCATGAACCGCTCGCGCGTCTCCTCGCCGTGCTCGATCCGCCCGAGCCGGTGCTCCCAGTCGCCGGTCAGCCCGGGCGACGTGAGCGCGTGCCCGTCCAGCAGCCGGATGACGTTGAGCCCCTTCTCGGTGCAGACGAGCGAGCGGCCGTCGCGCTCGATGTAGCCGACGTCGATCAGCCGCTCGATGATCGCCGCGCGCGTGGCCGGCGTGCCGATCCCGGAGTCCTTCATCGCCTCGCGCAGCTCGTCGTCGTCGACGAGCTTTCCGGCCGTCTCCATCGCGGCGAGCAGAGAGGCGTCGGAGTAGCGCCGCGGTGGCTTGGTCTCCTTCTCCTCCGAGGCGACCTCGAGCGTCCGCGCCGCCTCGCCCTGCTCGAGCTTGGGCAGCGTCTGGTCGGTGCCCTCGTCGTCGTCGGCGCCCGACCGGTCCTCGAAGCCCTCGCCGTAGACGCCCCGCCAGCCCGGCACGACCAGGACGCGGCCGCGCGTGCGGAAGACGTACGACGCGACGGTCGTCTCCAGCCGCGTGTTCTCGAACACCGCGTCGGGGTGGAAGACGGCGAGGAAGCGCCGCACGACCATGTCGTAGACCCGCTTGTCGTCGTCGGACATCTTGTCGACGGGGTGCCGGGCCTTCGTCGGGATGATCGCGTGGTGGTCGGTGACCTTGGCGTCGTTGACGACCCGGCCGAGCGGCAGCGTGTCGAGCCCGGTCACGTACGCGGCGGCACGCGCGTACTCCGACCGCTTGCCGACGAGCTCGGCGGTCGGCTTGATCTCGCCCGCCATGTCGCCGGTCAGGAAGCGCGAGTTG
>Ga0126313_10002121_pt1 | contig 10908 bp, 4 predicted proteins | sample Plot105A_FD_89954 | JGI IMG/M metagenome (GOLD analysis project Ga0126313, IMG submission 89954) | Serpentine soil microbial communities from UC McLaughlin Reserve, CA, USA - Plot105A | ecosystem: Environmental > Terrestrial > Soil > Grasslands | place: USA: UC McLaughlin Reserve, Lake County... | reverse complement strand
GTCGAGGTCGATCAGCACGATCTCGGAGCCGGCGAAGTTCTCCGCCTGGCCGACGAAGCTCGCCATCGTCCCCGCCGCCCGCGTCGATCCGCCGCCGATGTAGGCGATCTTGACTCGTGCCACCCACGCGATTCTCCCATCGGCGCTCGCACGGTGCGGCGTCCCTGGCCGGGGCGCCGGAGCATATGGCAGCATCCCGGCCATGCCCGAGCGGGAGACGTCCGCGTCGCTGGAAGGCCTCGTCCTGGAGGCGGTGGAGTGGCTCCCGTCCGGCGCTGACGCGGGCCTGCTGCGCGTGCGCGGCGCGTGGAGCGACCTCGGCCGGCGCGAGGCGGATCTGCCAGCGCTCGGCCTCCGCCGCGGCGGGGAGGTACGGCGCTTCGAGTCGCTTCCGGACGCGCGGTTCGGGCGCGATGCGGCGGTGTGGCGCGGCACGTACCTCGTTCCGGCCGCGCTGATGGACCCGGCTCCGCACGAGCTATGGCTGCTGTGGGCGAGCGGCGCGCAGGCGGCGCTCCCTGAGCCCGCGCGCGCCTTCGATCCACCGGGCGTGCCGGCAGCGGCGGCCGCGCCCGACCCCGGCGGCGAGGTGATCGACCGCGCGGTCCTCGCGGAGCGGCGCGCTCGCCGCGCGGAGGCGGCCGAGCGCGCGCAGGCCCGGCGGGCCACCGAGGCGCTCAAGGCGGTCGAGGTCCTCGAGCTCCGCAGCGCCGAGCTGGAGCGCCGGCTCGAGGCGCTCCAGGCCGAGTCCGCGCGCGACGCTGCGCCGACGGCGGCGCCCGCGGAGTCCGCGGCGGGCCTGGCCGACGAGGCCGGTCAGCCCTCGGCGCGCGTCCTCGCCGAGCCCGCTGCGCCGACTGCGGCGCCCGAGGAACCCGCGGCGGTGATCGCGGACGAGGCGGCCACCGCGCCGACCGCGGCGCCTGAGGAACCCGCGGCGGTGATCGCGGACGAGGCCGCTGCGACGACTGCGGCGCGTGAGGAACCCGGCGCGGTGATCGCGGACGAGGCCGCCGCGACGACTGCGGCGCCTGAGGAACCCGCGGCGGTGATCGCGGACGAGGCGTCCGTCGGGCCGAGCGCGGCGCCCGAGGAAGCCGCGGCGGTGATCGCGGACGAGGCGTCCGTCGGGCCGACTGCGGGCGCCGGTCAACCGTCGGCCAGGATCGCCGGCGAGCCCGCGGCGCTCGGCGGCGGGTCGGAGGCCCCGGTCATCGCGATCCCGCGCGGGGCGGTGCCCGAGCCACCGGCCGATGCGACCGCCGCGGCGCTGGCCGAAGCGGTCGCGACGGTCAAGCGACTCCGCTACGAGCTCGGAGACCAGCGGCAGCGCCTGCGCAAGAGCGAGCTGCTGCGCTCGGCCGACGCGGTCGCACTCGCCAGCGTGCGCGAGGCTGCGGGTCGAGCGCGGCGGCTGGAGCAGGAGCTGGCCGCGCGCGGGCGCGAGCTCGCGGCGGCGCTGGCCGCCGCCGACGAGCGCGCGGCCGAGGCGGCCGCCGCTCGCGAGCAGGCCGCCGAACAGGTCGCCCAGGCGGCGCGGCGGAGCGCCGCCGACGCCGCCGCCGTCCGCCGGCGCGCGGAGGAGGAGCTCGCGGCCGCTCGCGCCGCCGTGAGCGAGACGCGCGAGCAGCTGGAAGCCACACGGCGCGACCTTTCCGCGGAGCGGACCGCCCACGAGGAGGCTGGCGCGCGGCTGGCCGGGCGCGAGGCGGAGCTCGCAGCGATCGGGGCGGAGCTGTCCCGGGTGCGGGCCGAGCTGGCGACGGTCCGCGACGACGCCGCGGCACGGGCTGCGGGACTCGAGCGCCGGCTTGCCGAGCTGGAGGACGCGCTCGCCGAGGAGCGGCGCGCACACGGGATCGCCGCGACGGAGCGCGAGACGGCCCGAGCGGGGCTCGCTCGCGCCGAGTCGCTGCTGAGCGCCGAGTCCGTCGCCCGCGCGGCCCTCGACGAGGAGCTCGACCGCGAGCGGCTCGCACGCGCGAGCCTGATCCGCGCACTCGAGGCCGCCCAGACCGAGCTGACCGCCGCGCGGACTACGCAGTCCGATCTCGTCCTCAGCCGCGAGCAGGCGAGGGCCGAGGCGGCTTTGACGAGGGCGGAGCTCGAGGCGGCGCGAGCAGCCGCCGAGGAGGCGGGCGCCGAGGCGGCTTCCACGAGGGCGGAGCTCGAGGCGGCGCGAGCAGCCGCCGAGGAGGCGGGCGCCGAGGCGGCTTCGACGAGGGCGGAGCTCGAGGCGGCGCGAGCAGCCGCCGAGCAGGCGGGCGCCGAGGCGGCTTCCACGAGGGCGGAGCTCGAGGCGGCTCGCGGTCTGCGCACCCAGCTCGAGGCTGCTTACGCGCGCATCTCGGAGCTCGAAGGAGACCTCGAGGCGGCTCGCGCCGCAGTTGCAGACGCCGGGCGCGAAGCCGGCGGCCTGCTCGCACGCATCGCCGAGCTGGAGCGCACGGCCGACGACGACCTCGAGCGGCGGGCGCGCGAGCAGGCCGATGCCGCCGCGGCGGTCCCAAGGCCGACGCCCGAAGAGCAGCGTGAGCTCTCGGCGAGCATCGACGCTGCCGCGGCGGCTCTCCGGGCACGGACCGAGGACGTCGAGGCTCCCGGCGCGCCAGCCGGGGCGCGCGATGGCGCCGAGGCGACGGCGGCGCCGTCCAAGGCCGGCGCTGAGGTGGCGCCGGGCAAGACCGCCGAGACGGCGTCGCCCGCCGTGCGGTCGCGGGTCGTCGGCGAGGTCGCACACGCGTCCCGGGCGGACGGCATCGGAAGCGATTACCCCTGGCTGCGCGCCGCCCTCGTCAGGCTAGCCCGCGACGACCCGCGCGCCGCGACCAAACTCTTGCTGGGACTCGTGCCGGTGCAGCGCGCGCTCGTGGAGCCGCCGCTCGAGTACGACCTCACGATCCGCGGCTCCGGCACCTACGCGATCAGCATCGGCCAGGAGGGGGCCGTGGCGCGCTCGATCGCCCGACCGCGTCCGCGCGCGGAGGCGGCGTTCCACGCCGCGGCCGACGTCGTCACCATCGCCGAGGTGCTCGCCGGAGTCGACAAGCGCATCGGCCGCTGGCTCGGCTCGGTCCGGGTCCGCGGCCGGCGCGGCGCCGCCGAGGCGCTCCGCGCTGCGCTCAACCGAGCGAGCCTCGATCTCGCGTCCACCGTCCGCGCCGGCGCCGACCTCGACCCCGACGTCGTCTTCCGCGCGCTCGCCTACGCCATCCACCCCTCGTGGACGAAGGGGCACAGCTTCACGGTCGCCCAGGAGATCGCCGGCCCGCGACCGATGCGCTGGCACATCGCGGTCCGCGACGGAGCCCCGGTCGCGGTCGAACTGCGGTCGCCGGCGGGCCCGCCGGACGCCGTCGTCTCGATGTCGCGCGCGGCGTTCTCGCACATGCTGCGCGGCGAGCCGGTCCCGAGCGGCGAGCGGCCGGCGATCCGCGGCGACCGCGAAGCCGTCGCGCTCCTCAAGGCCTGGACAGACCGCGCGCAGGGTCGCGCGGGCTGAGCAGCGGCGCGATTCCCCGGAGCATGCGGGTCGCAAGAGGCGGGCATGCCGGCGCCGTCCGACGCGGGATCTAGCCTTCCCAGTCCGTGAGCACGCCCGCCTGCGCACATCTCCACGTCCACTCCGAGTACTCGCTACTCGACGGCGCGTGCAAGATCGACAAGCTCGCCGCCCGCGCGGCCGAGTTCGGGCAGCCCGCCCTTGGACTGACCGACCACGGCGTGATGAACGGCGCCGTCGAGCTGTACAAGGCCTGCAGGAAGCACGGCGTCAAGCCGATCCTCGGCCTCGAGGCCTACTTCGTCGACGACCGCCACTTCCACGAGGGCAAGATCGAGCGCAACCACCTGACGCTCCTCGCCGGCGACGACGAGGGCTTCCGCAACCTCACCAAGCTCTCGAGCGCCGGCTTCTCCGAGGGCCTGCACCGCGGCAAGCCGGGCGTCGACATGGATCTGCTCGCACGTCACAGCAAAGGCGTCATCGCGCTCTCGGGGTGCCTCGCGTCGCGCGCCAGCCGCCGCATCGCCGAGGGCCGGCCGCAAGAGGCCCGTGCCCACCTGGACGACCTCGTCCAGGCCTTCGGGCCCGAGAACGTCTACTTCGAGGTCCAGCGCAACGGCATCGCCGAGCAGGAGCGGGTGAACGAGGAGATGGCGAAGTTCGCCCACGAGATGGGGCGAACGCTGGTCGCGACCGCCGACGTTCACTACCTGCGCCGGGAGGACTACAACCACCACGCGGCGCTGCTGTGCGTGCAGACGAAGTCCACCTTGGCCGCGCCGAAGTTGTCGTTCGACACCAACGAGTTCTATCTCAAGAGCTCGGAGGAGCTGGCGCAGGCGTTCGCCGACCTACCGGAGGCGATCGCGGCCACGATCGAGATCGCCGACCGCTGCAACGTGACGATCGAGCTCGGCGGGCAGCTGATTCCGCGCTTCGAAACCCCGAACGGCGAGTCGGAGCGCGACCACCTGCGCGCGCTGGTGACCGAAGGCCTGCGCAAGCGCTACGGCGATCCGATCCCGGCCGACGCGCGTGAGCGCGCCGACATGGAGCTCGGCGTGATCGACAAGATGGGCTTCAACGCCTACTTCCTGATCGTCCACGACTTCGTCGCCTACGCGAAGCGCAACGGGATCGCGGTCGGGCCGGGGCGCGGCTCGGCGGCCGGCTCGATCGTCGCGTACTGCCTGGCGATCACGGACGTCGACCCGATCCGCTACGACCTGCTGTTCGAGCGCTTCCTGAACGCCGAGCGCGTCTCGATGCCGGACATCGACATCGACTTCTCCGTCCGCGGGCGGGAGCGCGTGATCCGCTACGTGACCGAGAAGTACGGCGCCGACCGCGTTGCGCAGATCATCACCTTCGGCAAGATGTTCCCGCGCGCGGCCACGCGCGACGCGGCGCGCGTGCTCGGGCACGAGTACGCGATCGGCGACCGGCTCGCGAAGCTGATCCCCGACCCGCAGCAGGGCCGCCCGCCGAGCTTCGCCGAGTGCCTCGCGCCCGGAGTGGAGCTGGCGGCCGAGGTGGCCAGGGACCCGGTCGCGAAGCAGATCGTCGACGTCGCGCAAGGCCTGGAGGGGATCGTGCGCAACGCGTCGATCCACGCCGCCGCCGTGGTGATCTCCGACCGGCCGCTGACCGACATCGTGCCCCTCCAGCTGGCCGACGCGGGCGTCGACGACAACGGTGCCAAGGTCTACCGCACGGTCACGCAGTACTCGATGAAGCCGATCGAGGAGATCGGCCTCCTCAAGATGGACTTCCTCGGCCTGCGCAACCTTGACGTGATCGAGGATGCGCTGGACGTGATCGAGCGCTCCACGGGCGACCGCGTCGACATGGCCACGCTCCCGCTCGACGACGCCAAGACCTACGAGATGATGGCCCGCGGCGACGCGGTCGGCGTGTTCCAGTTCGAGTCCGAGGGGATGCGCGAGGCACTCAAGAAGGTGCAGCCGAGCGAGTTCGAGGACCTGGTCGCGCTCGTCGCGCTCTACCGCCCAGGCGCGATGGACCAGATCCCCACGTACGCGCGCGGCAAGCGCAACCCGGAGACCGTCCAGTACATCGACGAGCGCCTGCGCCCGATCACGGAGGCGACTAAGGGCGTGATCCTCTACCAGGAGCAGTCGATGCAGATCGCCAAGGCGCTCGCCGGCTTCTCCGGGCCGAAGGCTGACGACCTGCGCAAGGCGATCGGCAAGAAGAACCGCGAGGCGATGGCGAAGCTCAAGCCGGAGTTCTTCGAGGGCTGCCGCGCCTCGGGGACGGCGCCGGAGGTGACCGAGGCGCTCTGGGCCGTGAACGAGAAGAGCGCCGACTACTCATTCAATCGCTCCCACGCGGCCTGCTATGCGCTGATCTCTTATCGGACGGCGTGGCTGAAGGCGAACTACCCGGCCGAGTACATGGCGGCGCTGATCTCGTCCGTGATGGACACGAAGGACAAGGTGCCGTGGTTCGTCAACCAGGCGGAGGCGATGGGGATCGCGATCCTCCCGCCCGACGTGAACCTGTCCGACCACGAGTTCGTCGTGGTCGACGGGAACATCCGCTTCGGCCTCGACGCCGTGAAAGGCGTCGGCCACGCTGCGGTCGAGGCGATCAAGGCTGCGCGCGAGGACGGCCCGTTCACCTCGCTGTGGGACTTCTGCGAGCGCGTCGACGCCCGCGCGGTCAACAAGAAGGCGATCGAGGCGCTGATCAAGTGCGGCGCATTCGGCTCCACCGGCGCATCGCGCAGGGGCATGCTCGCGGTGCTCGAGTCCGCGCAGGCGGCCGGCCAGAAGGCGCAGCTGGACGCCCAGATCGGTCAGGGCTCGATCTTCGACCTCGGCGGCTTCGGGGGCGAGGAGGCGTCGCCGTTCGCGGCACCGTCGCACCCTCCGATCCCGGGCGAGGAGTTCGAGCGCGGGGAGCTGCTCGCGATCGAGAAGGAGTCGATCGGCCTCTTCATCACCGAGCACCCGCTCAAGCGCGTCCGCGACGCGCTGCGCCTCAAGGGCGACACGCTGTGCACCGACGTGCCGCTGCGCCGCGATGGCGACTGGGTCCGGATCGGCGGCATGATCGCGGCGTCGAAGAAGATCAAGACGCGCTCCGGCTCGACCGTGATGTTCGCGACGCTCGACGACCTCGACGCCCAGGTCGAGCTGCTCGTGTTCGAGAAGGTGATCATCGCCAGCGAGGCCGCGCTCCAGGCAGACCAGATCGTGCTCGTCCGCGGCACCGTGGATCACGGCGAGAACGGCAGAGTCTGCGTGAAGGTCGCCGACGTGACGCCGTTCGAGCCGTCCGAGGCGGAGATCGAGCGCGCGCGCGACCAGGCGGCCGCGCTGGCGGCGGCGCGCGCGCCGCGGCCGCTGCACCTGCGGGTCGACGCCGGGCGCCTGCCGGCGTCGGTGATCGACGAGCTCAAGCGGATCTTCGAGGACTTCCCCGGCGAGTCCGAGGTCGTGCTCGAAGTCCACACGCGCACGGGGCTCCGCAAGCTGCGCTTCGGCGAGGGCTACCGGGTCGCGAGGAACGCCGAGCTGAACGCCGAGCTCGATCGGGTGCTCGGCGAGGCCGTGCTGCCGCCCGCGGTCGCTTCGGTCGCCTGAGGCCCGCCCGGGCTGTACGGCGGGCGTTGAGCCGGGGAGCCGCGTCGGGCTTCGTCGTTGCTGTACGGCGGGTATTGAACGGGGGCGCCGCGTCGGGCTGCGTCGTTCCCGCACGGCGGCATTGAAGGGTGGGTCAAACCGGCGTCGCGGTTCGCAGGGCGACCGGCGTTCACGTGCCGGTCAACGCTGCACGACCGCGGTCATTCGCCGGCGTTGCAGCGTTGACGGCGTTATCCGCCGTCAACGCTGCACCCTCCGGATCGGCGCGGGGGTGTTCAGCGTTGACGCGCGGCCGGACCCGCTTCCTCGATGCCCGCCGTTCGCAAGCGCCCGAGCGACCTCAGCGCCTTGCCGCCAACCCCTCTTCGCGCATCGCGAACGCGTCGTCCATGTCGTCGCGATCGACCGCCTTCCCCTTGGCGCCCGGCCCCTCGAGCACGCACGGCAGCCCCTCGAACCGCGGCTCCGACAAGAACGCGGCGATGCCCTCGCGACCGATCTCGCCGTCGCCGAGGTTCGCGTGGCGGTCGCGGTTCGACCCGAGCGGTGTCGCCGAGTCGTTGACGTGCAGGGACCCCAGCCGGTCGAGCCCGACCACGCCGTCGAGCTCGTCGAGCACGTCCGCCAGCCCGTCGGCAGTCCGGATGTCGTAGCCGGACGCGAGCAGGTGGCACGAGTCGAGGCAGACGCGGAGCCGCTCGTCGCCGCGCGCGACCTCGATCAGGCGCGCGAGCTCCTCGAACGAGCGCCCGAGCGTCCCGCCGGCGCCCGCGGTGTCCTCGAGGTGCAGCGGGCAGTCCTCCGACTCCGCCAGCGCCTCGACGATCACGGCGCCCGCCCGCTCGACGGCGGCGTCGACCGCGCCGCCCGCCTTCAGCGCCGATCCGGGGTGCAGGACGACCCCGACGGCGCCCAGGGCCGCCCCGGCGCGCAGCGAAGTCGCCAGCGAGGAGAGCGTCTTGGCGCGGAAGTCCGCGTCCTCGGAGGCGGGATTGAGCAGGTAGACCGCGTGGATCAGCAGCGCGTCGACGTCCGAGTCCGCCATCGCGGCCCGGAAATCGGCAACGTCCTCGGCCGAGTACTCGCGCGGCTTCCACTGGCGCGGGTTCTGGTTGAAGATCTGGATCGAGCGGGCGCCGCGCTCGACCCCGCGCTCGACGGCCTTCGCCGGGCCGCCGGCGGGCGAGACGTGGGCACCGATCAGCATGGGCGACGGGCGGTTCTAGCATGCTGCCCCGACGATGCGAGTCCGCTTCGCCCCCTCGCCGACCGGCGCGCTGCACATCGGCGGCGCGCGCACCGCGCTCTACAACTGGCTCCTCGCGCGCGGGAACGAGGGGGAGCTGGCGCTGCGCATCGAGGACACCGACCGCGAACGCTCCACGCCGGAGAACGTGGAGCAGATCTTCGACGCGCTGCGCTGGCTCGGCATCGACTGGGACGGCGAGCCGGTCTTCCAGTCGCGCCGCGCCGAGCGCCACGCCGAGGTCGTCGAGAAGCTCCTGAGCGACGGTCACGCCTACCGCTCGACGGCCGGACCGGAAGAGGTGCGGGCGTTCAAGGAGGCGCACGGCAACCGCGGCTTCCGCGGCGAGGACGAGGGAACCGGGGCCGTGCGGCTGCGCGTCCCCGACGAGGGGACGACGACCGTCGTCGACGTGATCCGCGGCGAGACCCAGTTCGAGAACGCGCTCCAGGACGACCTCGTGATCGCGCGGGGCGACGGCACGCCCGTCTACCACCTCGCGGTCGTGGTCGACGACCACGACGCCGGCATCACGCACGTCGTGCGCGGCGCCGACCACTACTCCAACACCCCCAAGCACGTGCTGATCCAGCGGGCGATGGGCGCCGGCACGCCGGTGTACGCGCACCTGCCGCTGCTGCACGGGCCCGACGGCAAGAAGCTCTCGAAGCGCCACGGCGCCGCGTCCGTGCAGGAGCTGCGCGATCGCGGCTACCTGCCCGAAGCGGTGCGCAACTACCTCGCCCTGCTCGGCTGGGGATACGACGACGAGACGACGTTCCTCACGACGGAGGAACTCCAGAGCAGCTTCTCGCTCGAGAAGGTCTCCAAATCGCCGGCCGTGTTCGACGAGCAGAAGCTGCGCTGGATGAACGGCCGCTACTTGCGCGATCTCGACGTCGACGACCTCACCGCCCGGCTGGAGGAGCGCACCGGTCGCACCGGGCTCCGCGACGCGGTCGCGATCAGCCAGGAGAAGATCTCGACGCTCGACGAGTTCTGGCCGCTCGCCCGCGCGCTCGTCGACGAGCCGGCCGACGACGCCGCCGCGCGCGAGAAGTTCATCGCCCCGGAGCTCGGCGCGGAAGCCCTCGATGTCGCGCGCTCGGCGCTCGCCGACGTGCCCGAGCCGTGGACGACGGAGGCGGTCGAGGAGGCGCTGCGCCAGGCGGTCGGGCGATCCGGCCTGAAGGCCAAGCAGCTGTTCCAGCCGCTTCGCGTCGCACTCACGGGCACTACGATCTCCCCGGGGATCTTCGAGACGGTGGCGCTGATCGGACGCGAGAAGGCGCTGGCACGGATTGACGGCGCCCTCGACGGGCGCCGCGGCGCCTGATAGACAAACATCCAGGGCGTCCGGTACTCAACCGTTCGTCCACGAATGCCGATAGGCGTGAAGGCGGCAGCAGCAACAGTTCTACGGACTCCAGAATCGCCCGCCAGTGACCGATGAAGAGCTCATGACGCCGTCCCTGCCTGCCGCCAAGCCTCCGGAACCTCGCCGTCCCGGCGGTGCGCGCCCTGGCGAGCCATACGCGCTCGTCGGCCCGCCACGCAACGAGGGCCATGGCAAGCGGCTCACCGCTGCGTTCGAGGCGCTGGAGCTGTTCCCGGCGCTGGCGGAGTCGCGCAACCGCGTGCTCGCGCTCGTCGCCGAGGAGCGCCCGTCCACCGGCGACGTCGTCCAGGCGATCGAATCCGACGTCGCGCTCGTGATCGCCGTGCTCCGGCTGGCCAACAGCGCCGAGAGCGCGCGCCGCGGTCAGGTCGAGAGCATCGTCTCCGCCGTCGAGCTGCTCTCGCCCGAGGCGGTCCAGGGCCTGGTCTCGCGCACCGAGACGTTCGAGTTCTTCGAGCGCGGCAAGACGTGGGACGCGGCGCCGGAGCGCTTCCGCCTGCACGCGGTGTCGGTCCAGCGGGCCGCGGACCGGCTCGCCGTCGCGGCCGGCTACTCGCACCACGACCGGCTGCTCGTCACCGCGCTGCTGCACGACGTCGGCAAGCTCGTCCTCATGCATGCCTATCCCGGCTATCCCAAGCAGGTACATGGCCCCGCGCGGACGCCGGAGGAGCGGCTGCACTACGAGCGGCGGGAGCTGGGCGTCGACCACGCGCTCGTCGGCGGCGTACTCGCGCGGCGCTGGAACCTCCCGCGCGGGATCGCGTCGGCGATCGAGCGCCACCACGCCGACGACGCGCACGGCGACGCCGCGTTCGTCCGGCTCGCGGACATGCTCGCGCACTACTCGCTCGGCTCGCCCGTCTCCTCGACCGAGCTGCTGCGGTCCGCGCGCGCCGTTGGATTCGGCCCGTCCGAGCTGCGCACGGTGCTGTACGACCTGCCGTATCCGAGCAGCGCCCGCCCGCGCGCCGTCGAGCCGTGCCCGCTCTCGACACGCGAGCTGGAGGTGCTCAAGCGCCTCGCGCAGGGCATGGTCTACAAGCAGATCGCGCACGAGCTCTCGCTCTCGACCAGCACGGTGCGCACGCACCTGCACAACATCTACGGCAAGCTGGGAGCGGTCGACCGCGCCCAGGCCGTCCTC
>Ga0126313_10002120_pt1 | contig 10910 bp, 7 predicted proteins | sample Plot105A_FD_89954 | JGI IMG/M metagenome (GOLD analysis project Ga0126313, IMG submission 89954) | Serpentine soil microbial communities from UC McLaughlin Reserve, CA, USA - Plot105A | ecosystem: Environmental > Terrestrial > Soil > Grasslands | place: USA: UC McLaughlin Reserve, Lake County... | reverse complement strand
TGATTAATTTTATCTGGTTCATTCATTGTTTGTTTTGACTGGATTTCTGTGAACAGAGCTGAAAGTGTGTATGATAATCCTAGTGATGTCGAATAGGCCGTATCATTTTGAATTTCTTTACTAATGTTTGCATGATTCTGATCATGTCTATCCATATTCACAGCTGATAAGTTCATAAATTGTGGTTGTTGATGGTTACTGCTGGTGTTACCTATACTCAAAGATGAAATGTTATATGGTAGTACATTAAATGAATTGGCATAATTGATATCCACGTCATTCACTAAAGTAGATAATCTTAAAGCTTGGGTTGTTGAATTATTCAAGATATCGTCTGCAATCCTGACTGTTATTGCTTCATCTAAAATTGACTCAAAATCCAATACAATTTTATCTAATTGTGCTTTGGTAATGTTTTTTGGATCAATCATAGAAAATTTCTTTATAGATAAAGAGATTTCATTTGCTACTCTTTTATTTTCTTCTTGAACTTCTTTGTTTGTATCATTATTATAAAGCTGTTTTAATAATTGGACATGATTAATTGCTGAATCGTAATCGTTTTCTAAAAGAAATTGTTCAATTAATTGAGCCTGAGTTTTTAATTTATCAACTAAAGCTAAAAATATACACTTTCATTTGTTGAAAAAGTGTAAGAGTATATTTGAATAGTTGAAAATGTTGTGATAATAATTAAGAATAATAGTACAGTGGGTGTTATCAAGATAGAGTAAATAATATTCTCCTAAATAATAAATTTATAGTACAAATATAAAATCCAACCTTCTAATCATTTGCTTATAATAAAAAAGAAAATAAAGAGAATGGTATGAATAGAATCTGAAAAATTAATCAAATTATCATAAATTTCATAAATTAATGATAAGGTAAAACTAGATAATATTATCGTTCTTACTCTAAATTCAACTGAAATGATTTTTTTAGTCACGTTATTTTAAAACTTTTTTTGATGAATGCTAATATCAGTTTTCTGAATTTGGGAAAAGAATCATTATTATAATAAAAAAGAAGATTACAAAGAATACAACGGTAACTAAGAGTTGTTTATTACCATTTGATATTTGAATCTCAAAATTTTCTATAAGAGGATTATTTTCGTATTTAGGATCCCCTGCAACTTTAGTCAACAATGATAAAGAGTATTTAGATTGGTTTTGAAAAGTATATGAGAAAGTGATATCTGCAAATTCGTGAAACTTGTAAGGCACTTAGTATACTATTTTTTGAGGCCTTATCCATTATTATTAATAAAATAAAAGTATTAGTAATATCATTCCCATTTTTTTGGACATTAAAATTCAATAAAGTACTATTATCATTTACTTTTGGTTGAGCAGGATAGGGTAAGAATGCAATATTATAACCATCTTTTTTTTTAATATCGCATTAGGTATTGCCTATGAAATAAGAGCATAGGCTTTATTATTCCAAGTTGGAATTAGAGAAATCAAAAATAGTATTTCTATCATCAACACTAAACTAATTAAAATGTTAAATTGATTCAAAAATAGTATTTTACTTAATCAAATATATTTATATCTAAATAAATTTTAAACAATCACCATGTAATACTAAATAGAAATTTGAATCTTTATAATTTTATTATTTACAAGCTAAGCCCCAGAAAGGAAAATTATCGAGAAAACAAATTAATTCTTGAAGATGGGCGTAATATAATAGGAATATCAATGAGAGAATTAACCAATAAAATTTCCTGTTCTTCTAGTTTAATTTTTTTTTTCTTATTATGTATGATAAGTTATTTTCCTACTCAAGTTTATGCACATCCTATCGTAACTGATTCCAATCCTAAGCAATTTCAATCCTTAGAAAAACCTCCAGATCGGGTTATAGTTTATTTCAGTGAACCTATTGTTTTACAATATAGCCAAATTTCTGTGATTGATTCAGAAGGGAATAAAGTAAATGAGGGAAATCCACAAAATTATAATGGAGATACATCTACTATTTCTGTACCATTAAAAACAGAAACAGGTGAAGGAACTTTTACTATTAATACTAAAGTACTCTCTGCAGTTGATGGACACGTAGTTGATGGCTCTCTGGTTTATAGTATTGGAGGAAGAGAGGCGGATTTTAGTCAAGTAAAGTCTAAAACCAAAGACATTTTTCATTTATTATCAATAGAAAATTCTCTTAGTAGGATACCAGGATATGTAGGACAGATTGTAATAGTTGGAGGCTCATTCATATTTTTGTGGATTCAAAAACCTTTATCAAAGTATGAATGGATCAAAAGTATTATTCAATCAAATTTGTATCTAATCAAGAGAGATTTAATAAAATTGATTATTATTGGAAATGCTCTGGTACTTTTTTCTATTATTGCTACGGTACTAATTCAAGCTTCTGCTATAGGAGGATCTATAATGGATGTATTAACTACCGAATTTGGAAAGATTATCATTATTCGGTTAGGTTTGGCTTTATTATTATTAGCATTTTTACTATTTTATTATAAAAAATTTAACAATTCTAAAAAAGCAGGAGTTAAAGTTGGATATTTTATTGCTATAATGTGTCTAGGCTTAGGTCTATTATTTACAAATAGCATGATATCTCATTCTGCAGCATTAAAGAGTTTTGGTCCTATTCTAATAGATTTTTTCCATGGAATAGCTGCTTCCTTTTGGATTGGAGGTTTGATTTTTTTGGCGTTTGTATTTGTTTCAAAAATATTTTTAATCAAAGATGAAGAATTAAAAGCAAAAATTATTTCGATGGTAATTCCTCGATTTTCAATTATAATAATACCCGTGTTAGGTAGTATATCTATAACTGGACCAATATTATTGTGGTCATTAGAGGCTAATCTTTCTACGACCATTGCTTCACTGTATGGTAAAATCTTGATTATAAAATTAATGCTTGCTGCTATTATGATAATAATAGGAGGTTACCATCAATTCATAACTGAAAAAAGAATTTCAACTTTATCAATAAAACAAATAGCGAAAAAGGTCATAGCAAAGAAACAATTACAAATGAACCAAACTTTCTAAAACGATTTATTTGGAGTTTAAGAATTGAAGCATTTGTTGGTGTAGGTCTTTTGTTTGTAGTATCCTTAATGACTAATATGGTATTACCTTCAGGTGAACTGCAATCTTCAAACATTACCAATAATACTGAAACTGTAAACCTTGCAAAGCAAGTACAAAATAGTGATATTTATTCTACTGTTGTTTATAGTGAAAATCAGAAAATACAAATCAATTTAGAGCCAGCGAGATTGGGAGAGAATAAAATACTTGTTGAATTTTCTGATTACAATAATAATCCAACAGCCAACATAATTAACGCTACCCTAAAATTATCACAAATAGAGCGAGGGATCGGACCAATTCTAATAGATATGGAAAAAATTTCTAATGGACGATTCAATGCAGTAATTCCTTTTAGTGCATTGGGATTATGGAATATCGAGATTCAGGGAAAAACATTACAGCCTAATACTCCAAATATTATTGCTACATTTGAAATAAATATAAAACCTCGAATCTCTGATTTACAATTTAATATTACAGAATACAAAGCTCCTCAAAACAGTCTGTTATTGGATCCGGTGTATCAGGCTAGTACGGATTCTATTTGGGTAGGTGATTCCCTTCCTGGAAGTGGAAGATTGTGGAAATTTGATATCGAGAAGAAGAATTACCAAGAGCATACACTCAATGGTATAAACCTAATAACTTTATCTGTTTTTGATCTAAAAAATCCTAACATCTTATGGTTTATAGATCCAACCTCTAATATATTAGGTAAATTCAATACGGATACTAATAAAACTGAAACATACGAATTACCCAAGAAAGGAGTAATATCTGGCTTGACGATAGATAACAGTAATAATATATGGATGAATATTATACAAGATAATTCAATTCTAAAATTTGATATAAATAAAAATAACTTTGAAACGTTTGGAATTCCTACAGAGAATTCAAGACCCTCAAGCCTTATTTACGATAAAAATAATAATTACATCTGGTTTGCGGAATCAATAGGCAAAATAGGAAGGTTAGATATACAAACTAAGACAATTAATGAGTATCCTAATGTCACAGAATCAAATATTTCGGAGAACTCGATATTATCTGAACCAACCGCATTGCTGTTAGATGCAAAAAATTCTAATCTCTATATTAGTGACCATGAAAAAAATTCTGTTATTCGATTTAATACGTTTACTTCGGTATTTAAAGAATATCATTTAACCGATATTAACGGATTAGCATTTGGAATGACTCTAGATGCCTATGATAATTTATGGATAGCTCAACATGTTTCAGACACACTTGCAATACTAGACCCCGATACAGGAGAAACTATTAATATAGATATTCCAACTTCAAATTCTTTTGTACAATATCTTGTGACAGACTCTAAAAAAGATGTTTGGTTCGCAGAACAGCGAGGAAATGCCCTAGCAAAAGTTACAATCAGGTTTATTCCCAATAATTCGCCAAACATGGCATTAAACCCAAGTTCAGTTACTGATAATAATAATAATAATAATAATCAGACAGAAGGCAACGGTACCAATAAAAAATTATTTAATGAACTTAGATTTAATGATTTTTTTGGTCCATTTATTATAATTGCAATAGCTGCTTCAACAATATTATATGTAAATAGTAGCAAGCAATTGAGAAAAAAACAGTTAGATATAGAAAATATTGAAAATAAAAGAAAACTCAGAGATAACTAGACAAAATAAATCTATTTTTTTTATTTTAAAAGATAAAGTAAATAGAGTAGTCTCTATAAAAGTTACAATTAAATCAGAATGAATACAATCGTAAAGGAATATTTTAAATATTAAAATTTACTTTTATACAACGCGCGATCACAGATATAAAAAAGGTATAATAAATGTCTTTCATCAATATATAAATATTTAAAAAAATGTAATTCAATGACATATTACTATAATAAACATACTAAATAATTAATCTGATTATTATAAATATTAAAAAAAGAAAGAAAAATAGTAACTATGAAATTAATACAAACAAAATTATTATTTGATGGTAGTAATGAGAAAAAGAATTGTTTTATTGGAATTGAAGGAAATGAAATTAAATTTGTCGGTCAGAACCAGCCATCTGGAACACATGAAATTATAGAACATTGTGAAGCCGTAACGCCTTCATTTATTGATGCTCACAGTCACATAGGTATGGTTAGAGCTGGAGAACCTTCAAATGAAGAAGAAGCAAATGAACATATGGATTCAATTTCTCCTTTATCTAACGCTTTGCATAGTATTTATATGGATGACCCCTCGTTTCAAGAATCTATTGAATCCGGTATTTTATATTCAGTAGTGTTACCTGGTAGTGGAAATATAATTGGTGGTAAGGCTGTTTTGATCAGAAATTTTTCGTCAAATATAACTAATGCTTTTATTTCTGATATAGGAATTAAAACAGCTTTAGGATATAATCCAAGAAGTACTATAAAATGGAAAGGAACACGGCCCTCGACAAGAATGGGAGCAATAGCAGTCCTTCGTGACAATCTCTTGAAAGCTAAAAAGGCAATGAGACTTCTAGAAAAAAAGAAAAAATCGATTGATGAAATTGATCCCCAAATAGAACTTTTCATAAATATTTTGAAAAAAAAATATAAACTGATGGTACATGTTCACAAAGAAGATGATGTTATGATTCTGATAGAATTAATTAAAGAATTTAAAATAGAGGCCATTGCAAATCATTTATGTGATGTTCATAATGATAACATATTCCAGCAATTACGGGTGAATAAAATTCCTATCATCTATGGGCCGTTAGATTCATTTCCATACAAAGTGGAATTAAAACACGAAAGTTGGAGAAATATAGAAAAATTGTTAAGATCAAATTCTAAATTTGCGTTAATGACAGATCATCCTGTACTATTGCAAAGAAATCTCTTTTATTGTTTAAGGCATTTATTAAGATTTGGGACTTCAAAAGCACAAGCAATTTCAAAGATAACAAAAGAACCTGCCGAAATAATTGGAGCACCAACATTAGGTCAAGTAAAACCAGGCTTTAAAGCATCTCTTACTCTTTGGAACAATGATCCGTTTTTGCTATCTAGCTATGCAAAAACAGTATTTGCAGAAGGAGAAATTGTTTACCGTGAATAGCAATATTTTTCTAATATTTAATGGTAAAGTAATATAAAAACAAATTTTATTTCTCTCATTATTATTTGTATAGAAATTGCAAAAAAAATAGTACTCTGAACTTTATTATTTACGATAAGAAATGTAAAGTGAATAACGTTATTGAGAATGTATGTTTATCCCAATTCAAACTATACTTTTTCATCGTATATTTATCAAAAAGTTAAGAACGAATATTTTTGTATTTATCCCTTCATTCTAGTACGACTTTGTTGTCATCTATTTTAACTAAATTCTATGTCTGATTTAACATAACTTATTATAAAAAAGAGGATATTCAGAAGAATTTTAAGCTATGGCTATATAATATGCCCTATGGGAATCCTTACGAGTAGAGAAATTCTAAATCGTTTAAATAAAGATCTGATTATCGATCCGTTTAATATAAAAAATTTAAATCCAAATAGTTATAATTTAACTTTACATGATGAATTAAAATTTTATGATTGTGATTTTTTAGATATGAAAAAAGAGAATTCAACAAAAATTCTAAAAATTCCAAATGACGGACTATGGCTTGAACCTGGAGAAACATATCTGGGAAGAACAATTGAATATACAGTAACTAAAAATTTAGTCCCAATTATCAAATCACGTTCTTCTATAGCTAGACTTCATATACATATAATTAATAGTGCAGGATTTGGAGATATAGGTTATTCGGGTCATTGGACAATCCCTATCTCAGTAATAAAAAAGACAAAAATTTATCCTTTCGTTAATATTTGTCAAATTTATTATAATGATATTATTGGAGAAATCGATAAGGAATATAATATTAATGATAAGTATCAAAATAGTAGAGACATAATGGCCTCAAAAATATATAAAGAATTTGCCTCAACCACATAATAAATCTATAATAAATAATTCTAAAATAGAACTCATTTATTCCAGACACTAAATAATAATGAGTATCTTTAAATCGTTATACATCTTTTTTTTAAAATAATCAATTTCTAATTATAGAATTTTTAATGCAATAAGAAATAATATGTAATATTAACTTAGTTTAATTTACACATTTACAAAACTACCCATGGTTGAGTTAATATACATTGACCTGAAATTTCATATGTAAGTAGTTCTCTTAGTTGTTATGGAACATGATTCCATGCTTATAGAAACGCAGGCAGAAGATTTAAAGTTGAGAGCACGAAAGGATAGTGCCAGATATGATCCACTATTCAAGGTTGGCACAGAAGTTGAGGCATGTTTGTTAGATGATAAAGGAAACTCTGTCAATGCTTCTCCGCTAATCAAAGAATTACAAAATTCTAAATTTTTTCAAAATTCTGGTTGTATGATTGATTATGAGTATGGATCGAGTCAATTTGAATTTAAAACGTCTCCAATACCCATTACAAATTTGTTAGATCTAGAAGTATTATATGAAGAATTTATTCTCGAACATTTAGAAAAAGCCATCAAAAATGTTTATAAAGAAAAAATAGTTATTCCAGTCTTCCTTGGTGGGAATCCATCTCCAAACGTTCTTCAAGATAATATAGTCACAGATAATGACAGATATAAGAAATTATTTGAATGGCAAAGTCAATTCTCGGATATAGAATTGGAAGGCAAAAAGTTTAAAGCTGCACATATAGCAGCAGGGATCCAAGGATTTCATTTCCATTTACAGGGACGAAATCCTACTTATGCCGTGTTAATGTTTAATCATATTTTAAATCTTATTTCATCTTCAATAATCCTTGGTGCGAACAGCAAACTTTTTGCTGGCAAAGTATTTTCTTTTCATGAACCAAGGATATATCTTTATGATCAATCTGAACAACAAAATTCAGGATTTCCTGCAATTACTACATATCCTAATAATATAGAAAATTATATAGATTATATTAAATCAAGAAAACCGATAATTGCCAGAGATTACTTTGACCTTGAAAAAGAAAGACATGATGATGTACGAATACGTTTGAATTCTGAATTTTATCGTGTTGAAACAAGGATAGTATCAGTACAGCCAACACCAAAAGCATTGATGGCTATAATTGAATTTTTTGTTGGCTATATTTACAAAGCTATCCTTGAAGAATCTTACGGTGAGAAACTACTACGAAGTCTTTCAACATTGAGAGAAGAAAGACAAGCATCAGTACAATCAGGTTTTAATGCTACATCCCATTTTCCTATGGTAGATACAATCAAAGTTCAACTTGACTATGCCCGAAAAGGACTATCTGATCTAAATGTTAAACCTGAGTTTTTAAATATATTGGATAGCCGAGTGAAAAATAGAATATCACCAGGCGAATATGTTGCATCTATATGGGACAAAAAATTTAATGGTTCTGTTAATCAAACTATATTCGAGGTAATATCTCATATATGGGAAAGAACTAAAAAAAACGAACCAATAATGTAATATGGTATTTGTGTATAATAAATTACTATTCATTATTTCTTTTTTATTTTTATTGATATTTCAAATTTTAACTATATATTATTAACATTCATAACAAGAGTCAGTTTGAATAAGATTGACTTTATAATAGATTCACATATGAATGATCTCGTATCAGATCTTCAACTCTTAATACGGCAACCAAGTGTTTCTGCTAAGAACAATGGTATTCTTGAATGTTCTAATTTAGTAAAAAAAATTATGGACAAGGCTGGCATAAAAACAGAATTACTTTTTCCGCAACAAACAGAAGGTAGCGATAAATCTAACAGTTTCAGTCTCGATCCTGAACTTGATAGACATACTAATTTATATCCATTAATATATGGAGAAGTCCAATCAAAAGCAAATCCTCAAGGTAAAACCCTTTTGTTTTATAACCATTATGATGTACAACCAGAAGATCCTATTGAATTATGGGAAAATAAAGATGCTTTTAGTGGTAAAATTATTGGAAATTATATTTATGGAAGAGGTTCATCAGATGATAAAGGTGAATTAATAACAAGAATAAAAGCAGTTGAATATATTTTGAAAAGTTCTGGTGATGTTCCTTGTAATATAAAATTTATTGTAGAAGGTGAAGAGGAAATTGGAAGTCCCAATTTAGAAAAATTCATCGTACAAAATAAAGAAAAACTAGACTGTGATGGAGTAATATGGGAATTTGGTTACATAGATGAAAAAGAAAGACCAATTATTATGTTAGGTCTCAAAGGTATCTTATATGTGGAGATTATAGCTAAAGGAGGACCATCACGTGATGTTCACTCTAGCCTAGCAACACTCATAGAAAATCCTGCTTGGATTCTTGTAGCTGCATTAAAGACCATTCGCGATACAGATGGAAAAATTTTAATAAAAAATTGGTATAAAGATGTAAGAGATTTTTCAGAGGCAGAACTTGAAATGTTAGATAAGGAACCTTTTGATGAGGAAATATGCAAAAGAGAATACGGTATTAAAAAATTTTTAAATGATGTAAAGGATATCGAGGCTAAAAAATCCTATGAAGGAATGCCTACGTGTAATATAAGTAGTCTAATAGCTGGATATCTTGGGAAGGGGTCTAAAACTATTATTCCAAATAAAGCTATAGCAAAATTAGATTTCCGTTTAGTTCCTAATATGGACCCACTTATACAATTTAAACGGCTTTGTGACCATATGCAAGACCAAGGTTTTAACAAAAGTTTACTTGAAATTAAATTATTACAGAAGGAATGGCCAGCACGAACAACTCCTGTTAATCATCCTTTTATAAAAGTTGTTGAGGAATCAGCTACTGGTATATTTGGTTCTACAATAAAAAGTATCTCTTCAGCAGCTACTGGTCCAATGTATTACTTTATCAATATCTTAAATGTACCTTGTGTTTGTATTGGATCGTCATATAAATATGGTAAGTCTCATTCACCAAATGAATTTGCAAGATTAGATCTATTAAATAAAACAACCAAATGGATAAGTACGATAATTCAAAATTTTGGGAATACAAAATATAATGATTCATGAAGCTATTGGAGTCAATTAAAAAAAACCATTTTTTAAAGTTAAGATCTTAATCTATGGCGTATCAGTATTATTCCCATAACCAAATTTATCTAATTGTGTTTGAACCACTTTCATAAATTGTTATTGTATTATTGAGAAATGCAAATTTATCATCTAAAGTAGAATTAAAATATATTACACCTCTATATCTAGGATATTTACCATATAGTAAATTTGCATCAAAGGATTTCCAACTTATTGATTGACCATGTTCCGTAGAAATTGTTCTCTTTCCTTTTCCACCTACTCTTTTATTTTCTACAGCTGTTTTCAAAAATGTTTCGTTATTAACTATTTTTCCTACTCCTTTATGGTAGCTTTCTCCACACAAATATCTACAATCAATTGTTCTAGATATGTAGAATGGTTCTAATCCATTAGTACTATTAAAAAAACATTTTGAAGATTTTCCCCATTTAGAGATTTAAAACTTATAATTAAACTAAGATATAAAAACCTACTATTAAAAAGAAATATATTGGTTTTTGCATATTTTTATTATTCTAATTGATGAAGAATAATAATGTTGTTTAAAATTTTACTTTCAACTATAAAAAATCAGTAATATGTTATTAAAACTAAGTATCAAAACTAAGTATCCATTAAGAAATGTATTATATTAATAATTTAAACTATATTCTGAAATTTATTTAATTCGTTTCTTTTTAATTTTCTAAAAATTCAATAATACTAGTAATAATACTAAAATAT
>Ga0126313_10002119_pt1 | contig 10910 bp, 13 predicted proteins | sample Plot105A_FD_89954 | JGI IMG/M metagenome (GOLD analysis project Ga0126313, IMG submission 89954) | Serpentine soil microbial communities from UC McLaughlin Reserve, CA, USA - Plot105A | ecosystem: Environmental > Terrestrial > Soil > Grasslands | place: USA: UC McLaughlin Reserve, Lake County... | reverse complement strand
GAGGAGCAGGATTCGAAGGACATGCCAGTATCCTGTTGTCGGCATGTTTATCCACCGCCACAAGGTATTGTCGTCGACCGTCCTCGCTCAGGACGCCGTGGAAGGGCGCATCCGCATCCTAAGGGGCATGACTATTCAGTGTTCTGCATACGGACTTCTGAGAACTCCATACTACTTCTAGGCACATGGGTGAATAAAGAGCCGGGAGCGAACCCCCGGCCCGAAGATCGTTACCGCCAGTCGCCCCGGCCTTCGGCACCGGCGGCGGCTAGCGCCTTGCCACGCCGGCGGTACTCGTCCACCCGGACGATGACGCCGTCGCGCAAGGTGAAGACCTGGAAGATCTGACCTCCGAGCGGGACGCCCCCTACTTCCTGCAGTTGGGTACTGCGCACCCCCAGCACCACCTTCTCCTCGGTGGCGACCAGCTCCAGCGCCTCGACCCCATGTTCCTCGCGCTGTTGTTCGCGCAGCATCTCCATCGCCTCGTCGCGGTTCTCACAGACGAAGTCCTCGCGTACCCCCTGCCAGAACACGTCCGGGTCCATCCGCCGCTCGACCGTGGCGAAGTCGTGGCGGCGCAGGGCGTCGAGCCAGTCGGCGAGGATGGTCTTGATGTTCTCTTCCGGGGTACTCATGCCTCCTCCTCTCTTACGTGGTTGCGGGACAAGAAGCCGGATGAGGAGGCGCACGCGCCCCGCCACCCAGTCTGCTGGGTGTGGGCGCCGTGGGCGCATCGATACTCCTACCCTCGCGGCTGACGAGGGACGAGCGGAGGTTCGCTCGATGGCAAGCTATCTACGGTCAGCCAGGCATCTTCGCCATCCTAAACCGATCCGGTGCCCGCGTCGACAGTCCGCCGAACAGAGCTTCAAGCATACGCGTTGCCGGCGCAGAGGACGCACCAGCACCGGGTGTGCTACACACGGTAGCTCCTGGCGACCATGGTGAGGTTGGAGGAGGTCCCTGACCAGGTCACATCGTCCGGGAGGGGCCTCAGCTCCGGGACTTGCGGGAGGCCGTCGCGGTAGCCGATGACGCGCAGTGGCAGCGGGCCCTCGCCGCGTACCTCGAGTGTCACGTCGATCCCCTCGGGCGGTACGGTGTGGAACACGAAGCCCCACTTCGATGGGTCGGTGTCCTGCCTCTGGCCGGGCGCCGCCTCTTCGCTGATGCCATCGACGGTGGCGGCGGTCACGGTGTGGTGACTCGTGTCGGCGTAGAGGGCGAGGCGCGAGGCCTCTCCGGGGGTGATGCGCAACTCAAGGTCGCGCGTGTCGCCGTCTCGTTCGCTTCGGGTCACCGTGACGCCCGGTGGCTCGATGCGGGCTACAGAAGCCGGTCCCGCATGGTAGCTTGAGGCGAGGGAAAGGCTCGGGCTGTCGGGAAACCGCTCGTCGGTCTTGGTGTGTTCCGCGTTGACGTACCGATCGGTCCAGGGTGCCGGATCGGGGTCCGCGCTGAGCCACCACGCCTGCTCTTGGTCGGCGTCGAGGGCATAGACGAGCCTGGTCTGGCGGGGGTGCTCATCGTCGAAGGTGTCGATGCTCAGCCCGGCGGTGATGAGGGCGAGCCCCAACACCATCGCCGCCACCGGGACGAGGTAGGCGCGCCGCAGCGCGAGAAGGTCCAGTACTGGCAGGGCGGTGACCAGAACCAGGACTGCCATGAACATCGGACCGCTGGCGAAAGCCAGCCCGATGGAGAAGAACAAGTCAACCAGCGGCCCCAACAACGCGATAGCCGGCACAGCGCCCGCGCTCAAGGCAAGATACCGCCACGTCGGCTCTTCCCCGCCCCAGCGGATCGCGGCAGCCAGGAGCAGGCTGCCCACGAGCGGGGTCCAGGTGAACAGGTAGGATGCTCCCGGTACGAACACGGCGGTGGTGAGGGCAAGCGTGACGAACCAAGCCCAGGTCGCGATGGCGAGCTCCTCTGGTGTACGGCGCCGGCGCATCAGCAAGTACCAGGCTCCGGTGAGCGCGGCCGTCAGCGCGAGCAGGCCGGCGGCGTACCACTCGGGCCGATAGGTGTCGCCGGTAATGAACGACCCGTAGCCGGGGTGGAGGAGAAGCAGCACCTGCCAGGCCCCTATCCCGAGCGCCATGGTCACCACCAGGAGCGCGAGGAAGCTCGCCGCCACCAACCCGACGCCGCGCGCCCGTACGCCGTGCCTCCGCGCATACAGCAGGGTCGCTGCGAACAGCACCGCTGCGAGCACCGCCAGGGGGACGGCCAGCTGCTGCGGGTAGTGGACGAGTTCTCCCAGCACGGTGAAGTATGTGAGCGGCTCGCCGCGCGACACGCTCAGGTCTTGCTCGGCGAAGTGGCGGGTGGCCTCGAGTACGGTTGAGCCCATGTGTTGCAGGCTCGTGTGGTCGAGGTTGGCAGGCGAATCCTCCGGCGTGTGGTAGCGGGCCGAACCGTCCCCGATGGCGAAGTTCATCCCGACGAAACCGGCGTCGCGAAAGACGCTGAAGTCGGTATCGTTGGACAGCAGTTGGTAGCACGCCTCCCACCCCGAGCCGGCGATCGGGCGCTGCGCGCTTGCGAGCGCCGGGATGACGCTCGCGTTCTCCGTGCTCGATTCGAACATGATCGCGGGTCCGGAGGTGCCGCGGGCTTCGAGGTTGAGCACGACGCTGCGCCGCGGGTCGAGCCGGTCGTCTCTCACGAAGGCCTGCGCGCCGAGCAACCACGGCTCCTCGGCGTCGGTGAACACGATGTCGATGTCGTTGCGGGGCGGGGAACCCGAGGTGATCGCTCGCGCGATCTCGAGGATGGCGGCTACCCCGGCCCCGTCGTCCGCGGCCCCGGGACCTCTCGGCACCGAGTCGTAGTGGGCGACGAGCACGACATGACCGGTCGGCGACGACCCGGGGATCCGCGCGTGGATGTTGTGTACGCGCGCTATAGACGCGGTTCCCTCCAGCGTGCGCGCGGACGTTGCCTCTTGGACGGTGGGGCGTAATCCGAGCGCCGTAAGTTGCCCGACCAGGTAGTTGCGGACCTCGGCGTTCGCCTCCGAGCCCACCGGATGAGGTCGCTCGGCGATCTGCTCGACATGGGAGAAGGCCCGCTCCGCCGAGAACTCACTCACCGGAGCGCTCGCGGGTCGGGGATCTGGGGGTTCGAGTGTGATGAGAGAGACCGCCGCGAACGCGGCCAGCACGAGCGCGACCACGACGCCGAGCAGCCGTCGCCGCTTGACGGGCCAATTCGGCGCGTAGCTCGCCCGGCGCTTGGGTCTCCACCAAGTCGAAGGCGACCGCGGTGAGTTCTCGCTGCTGGAAAGATTCTTGTTCATCTGCGCTCCTGTTCTCGATGGACAACCGCGTCGTGGGCGAAGTCCCTTATCTCGCGCACGTACGCCGTGACCCGCCGGTCGAGTTCTAGCGGGTAGACGTGGCCCAGGTCGGCAGCCACTTCGGTCGCGACCCGGCGAAAGAGCGCCATCATCCGGAAGAGCGCCTCCCAATTGTCGGAGATCCCGGCGCCGGCGTAGGTGCCCTCCAGTTCATCCCAGATCCCGGCGGAGAGGCGCTTCTTGAACCCCTTGCCCAGGTTGCCCGTCGGCTCCGACCAGCCGCGGTCGCGTTCCATCCGCCACTCCAGCATCGGGCGCAGGTAGTGGTGCTTCATTTCGACCTCGAGACACCACTTGGCCGGCGGCAACTCGTCGCGCCACAAATACTTCGCTACGTAGGGGGCGTCGCTGAAGAAGTTGTTGACCACCGTTAGGTAGGTCTCCTCGTCCGGCCGGTCCGGGACGTACGCTTCGTAGGTCGGCGGACGCATGCCGACGGTCAGTCGATCTTTGTCGAGAAGTACGGTGTACCCGGCGTCCAGCTCGTCCGGCAGCACGGTAGCCCGCGCGATCCGGCGCAGAAGGGCGACTGGCCAGAGACTGAAGTCGATCTTCAGGCCGTCCGTGTACTGCACAACATTGCCCGTCTGCTCGATGCCGTGGTCGGGATCGGGGTGAATCGGGTCCCAGTACGCGACGAGCACCTCCCCGAAGTCGTGGAGCCAGGACCTATCCTCGAAGAACGGCCGGACATCCTCGACCACGAGCACGGCGTCGTAGTCGGAGAGGACATCCACCGGCGCGCTCGGGTTCGCGCGGGTGCTGGTGAGGAGCAACGCGCGAACCGAATCCCTCCGTTCAGCCCACCAGGTCAGGCGGCGGATCACCACGCGCGGGTCGTGGCTGGCGATCACGACGATCTTCTCCTCGGACGAGACGCTGCGTACACGTGAACCACTCCTCAACAGCCGCAGGCCATCCCCTCGGGTCCGCCGGATGCCCAGTCGCGGCCCAGGGCGAACGCGTCCCCTAGCGAGAGGGCGATGGTGACGGCCTGTGGGGTCTTTGCCGCCCAGCGCCAGTACTCTTCTCGGGAGGGGAAGGCGTTGAGGTAAGGGCAGAGCGTCGCGTGGACCGGACCCTCCACCCGAGCGGCGCCGAAGGACACGATGGCGTCTTGCGGCGAAGCTTCCACCGACTCCTCGGTCATCAGCGCCGTGACCTCCCCACCGCCCATAGGACTTTCGGAGCGCACCTCGAACCTCTCACCCTGCATCACGAACGGCAACATCAGGGCGTCCAGGAAGCAGTGGGTGTGGAAGATATGGCCGTCGACTCTGACCTCGTGGCGGGTCGGCTGCTCCGAGATTAGGTCCTCGGGCTGGCGCGCTCCCCGCTGCGCCGCGATGTCCCTAACCAGCTCTCCGAGCGTCTCGTGCCGCCGCGGCGTGATCCTCAGCGCCCGCTGCACGGCTCTGTTCTGCTCCTCCGGTATCCGGATCCCTTCGTAGCTCATCGTGGTCCCCCTCCGTCTGTCATCGTTCGTCTACCCTGCCGGTTCATTCGCGTTCGGCATCCGCCGACCGGGGAATATCTAAGAGGTCTTCCGCGAGAAGCTGCCCCAGCCGGAACGCGTCCTCCACGGGCAGGATGGTCGCCTCTGGGTGCTTCTCCAGCCATCGGGAGGCCGCTTCCGGGGAGCTGAAGAAGTGCATATTATTGCAGCCGACGCTGCGGACGCTGGCCAGATCCCGCGCCGCGACGATGGACACTACCGCGGAGGGAGGCTCTACCGCCTCGATTCCGGCGGGCGTTACCTCGATGTGCACCGGCGAGCCGGTGCCTCGGCACGGGGACTCGATGCTCACCGGCCGTCCCAAGAGGATGGGGAAGAGTAGGGCGTCCAACGCGCACCAAGCGAACAGGGTACGACCTTCAAATTGCAAGCGATGCGGGGTCAGACGGAGCGTCAAGCCCAGGCCGACGATCCTACCCTGCTCGTCCCACTCGGCGCTGGGAAACCGCTCGAGTGCGGCTCGCACCTCCCCCTGCGACTTGCCGGAGGCAGCGGCGATCTCCTCGGGGGATGCCAGCTTGCCACCAGCCAGCAAGTCGAGCGTCGGTGGGACTATCTCGAAGAGGGCTTCCCTGGCCGTGGTCCTCATCGGCACCGTGATACGGGCCGCCAGTTCTTCGAGTTCCTCGGTTCTCATCGGGCATCTCCTTTCGAGATCCTTACACTCTGCGGAGAAGCCTATCGTTACGTCCGGGGCCCGCCATCGGGGTAAACACCCATTCTTGGGCAGAGAAACGGGACGCCGCAGCGCCCTTCGTGTCGGTAAACACGTAGGACTTAGGAATGAAGAGCTAGATCAGGTTATGGGTGAGAGCGTAGGCCGTGGCGTTGACCCTGCCGCGGGTGCCGACCTTAGCGTAGATGTTGGCGACGTGGCGCTCGACCGTCCGGACGCTCACGAACAGCTCTTCGGCGATCTCGCCATTGGTCTTCCCGCCGGCAAGCAGACGCAGCACCTCCACTTCCCTTGGTGTAAGACCACCCGCATTGGCGTACCCCGGGCGCGACTCCTCCCGCTCCGTACCGGCGGCTACGCCCGCTTCCCACGGTGCTACTCGTTCTTCCGTTTCGCCAAGGAACTCATCGATGGCGCTCGCCGCCGCCTCACTATTGCCCAGGTAGGGCGCAGTCGACTCCCCCGCCAGGACCCCCAGGCGTGCGTCCGGTATCCGGGAGGCCAGAGAGCGGGCGATGTTAACCGGAAGCCAGGGAATATCGTTTCGGTGAAGCACCAGGGTCGGCGCCTTCAGCCTCGGCAAGAGGTCAACAACGTCGAACTGGCCCATAGCCTCGAGCGCCGCCCGCGCGGCCTCCGGGGTCACGCTCTCCCGTAGGCGCTGCGCTGCGTGGCGCCCCACATCGCCCGCTGGCCATCCCAGCGCGAGATGCGCACACGTATCAGTCATAAGCTCCCAGTCCTGATCCAGTAACCCGAGCCATGCTCTTATCCTGGGCGATCTTATGTCGGAGGTCCTCGCCCACGAGCACCAGAGTATGAGGCGCGAGACCCGCTTCGGGTGACGGGCGGCGTAGGCGATGGCTACCGGCCCTGCGTCGAAGGCACCGAACATATCGAACCTGTCCAGGTCCAGGCGATCTACCACCGCCTCCACATCGGCCACCAAAGCATCCAGCGAGTGATCGGATACATCTCGCTCCGAGAATCCCGTACCCCTGACGTCGTAGCGGACGAGCATCCTCTCTCGCGCCAGTCGCTCATACCAGCGGCCACACTGGGGAATGTCCCACAACTCGACGTGGCCCCACGGTCCCCCTGCCATGTACACGAGGGGTGCGCCTTCCCCGAGCGTCCAGAAGGCGATGCTTACTCCATCGGCTGTTGTCGCGTACCGGATCCGCGGTTCCATGGCGGTATCGCTCCAGGGTATTGACTCATCTTGTTTGTTTAAGCAGGGCTGATTGTACTGCAGTATCCGATCCGAGGTTTCGGCCAACACGGTTTATGGCCGCACACCGGCCAGGCGCTCGGCGTCCTCCCGATAGAGCAACCCCACCAGCCTGCCATCCGAGGTCGTCACCAGCACGGTGGGCGCCCCGCGCTCGCGCATGCGCTTAGCCATCTTCCCCACAGCAACGTTGGGACGGAACGTGGTAGGGCCGTTCCTCATCACCTCCTCGATGGGCGTCTCGGGGTCCGACGAAAGTTCTTTCTCCCGCAGCAGACCCAGCACGACCCGCCCCTTGCTCACGACCACGCACCTGTCCCAGCCTGCCTTCCGTACGCGCTTCCGCGCCGCGCTCACCTTCTCCGCCGGTGCGCAGGTCGGCACATCTCGCCGCGTTGCGTCCGCGATGGTCGGGATAGTCGCCAGCTTGCCCTCCCTGGGGAGTCCGCTGGCGAACCAGTCAGCCTTGCCGGGCACGTAGTCGTAGACCTTCTCGAAACCTAGACCTTCGAGCCGCCACGCGGCCCGCGGGCTCATGTCTCACTGGTAGTCGTGGCAGTAGACGATGACTGGCGCGTCCCGCTTGAGTCTCGCGGCCGTCTTCCGGTCCAGCTCCTTGAGGGGGATGTTGATGGCCCGGGGAGGTGCTCTTCCTCGTACTCCTCGCGAGGCAGCACCTCCACCAGTTGAATCCCTTCTTCTACCAGCCTGCGCACCTCGTCCCTAAAGATCGCGGTCGGCACCGACCCCTCCCTTCATCAGCGCCTCTCTGAGCATGTCGGCTGTTGGGGAACCCCTCAAGCCCTGCGGAGTCGCGTAGACCCGGCACCCTAGCCGCCAGTCCTCGCGCCCCGCGACAGGAAACAGGTCGTGCCCATCGACCCGTATGGTGGGGCTGCCGGGGAACCGGAGCCGCCGGGCCTCGTCGTCGGTATTGACCGCGACAAGCTCGATTTCGGATTTCAACCCCTCATCCGCCAGGACCGCCCGCAGGATTTTCGTCGCTGTCTCGTACGTCGGACACCCGTCGAAATAAAGGACCTCTACCTTCATTGTGTGTGCCTCCTAAATTTCACTCCAAGAGCGGCAGGATGTTCTTCTCAAGCTCTTGCCGCCCCCCGTAGACCGTGTACCCCGAGCTGATGGGCCGGGGCGGCTCGTCGCCCCACGTGGCCTCGGGACCGTACAAGAGGTAGGCGTCCCACACCGGCGCTGCCGCGCCCTCCACCTCTCCTGCGAACGCCCGGCTCGCAAGACGCTTCTCGTCCCACAGATGGGTAGCCCGAGGGTCGCTCATCACGCACTCGTCCCACCCGGAGCGGCTGTCCCCGGCGAGCATGGAGTACCACACGACGTACACCCGTAGGTCGGAGTCGGGGTGTTCTTCGAGGATCTCCTTTTGCACCCAACTGGCGCCCCTCTTGCACTCCACTCAGGTCGGGGAGAGTAGCAAGATGAGCCTCGGGCTACCGACGTCGTCGTTGAACCGTACGCGCAGTTCGTCCATCGAACGCATGTCCGCGAGGGTCTTCGCTGGCTCGTCGCAACGGTAGCCGCCGATCGGCCCGAGGAAGACCTGCACGAGCGCTACCGCCCCTCCCAGCAGCGCGGCTACGACCGCCGTAGCGCCCCAGCGGATGAGCTTAGAAGACCTCATGCAGCTTCCTCTCACTCGAACCATGCCGTTTTCCTGTGACAAGATTCATCCGAACAGGACGACTCCGCTGCCGGACGACAGCCAGTAGAAGATCACGTACGCACCCGCCAGCACGAGGAGGACGGCCGAGGCGAGTCGTACGTAGGGCACCGCCCTGCGAAGCCACTTGACGAGGCCCTGCTTGAAGAACGCCAGCGCCAGGGTGAGCGTCACCAGCACCGTCGCCATGCCCAAACCAAAGCCGAAGAACCGTCCCGCCCCGGCCAGGACGCCGCCGGAGGCGAGGCTGCTCCCGACGACGGCCAGGAACGCCGGCAGGGTGCAGCTCAAGGATGCCGCCCCGTAGGCGAGGCCGAAAAGGAAGAAGCCCCGCACGCTCACGTTCCTGACGTCTCCCACCCGCCCGGCGAACCGTTCGAAGATGCCCGCGTGCAAGGTCTGTCCGGCAAGCATCCACAGTCCCATAAGTATCAGGACCCCGCCAATGACGATCCCGAGCGAGGGCATCGCCCCGAGGAGGGCGCTCCCTCCGGCCGAGATGACCAGGCCGGCCAGCCCGAAGAGCAGGACGAACCCCAAAGAGACGGTCGTGCCGACGAGGAGCGCCCGCAGCAAGCGGGTCGTCGAGGAGCGTTTGCCGAAGTCTTCTTCGTGGGCGCCGAGGTAGAGCAAGAGGTAGGCCGGCAGCAGCGCGAACCCGCAGGGGTTGACCGCCGCCACCATCCCAGCCCCGAACGCGAAACCGAACGGGAGCACCGCGGCCAGCTCGGTGAGCCAGCTCACCAGCAGCGCCTGAAGCTCGCTCACGAAACCTTCTCGTGTTCGAGGAACGCCAACTTCTAGCAGTCCTTCGTGACGTCGCACGCCTCGACGTGCTCCAGGTTGTCCGCCAGGATCCCCCCGCCGAGCTCTAGGACCCCGAGCACTCTCCCATCCGCTATGGAGTAGAAGGCGTTGCTGCCCTCGCGTCTGGCACGCACGTACCCGCACCACGCCAGGCAGCGCAGGTGATCGGAGACCCTCGGCTGTGGGGCTCCGATGGCCTCAACCAGCTCCCCCGCGCTCATCTCGCCGTTGCGCGAGAGCAGCAGCAGAACGGAGAGTCTGATGGAGTTGGCGAAGCCGTCGAGGAGCTTCGCCAGGAGCCTCACCTCCCGCGCCTCGCGCCCGACGGGGATCTCGGCCAGCGGCGTCTCTGTCAGCTTATCTGTCACCGTAACTTCTCCCTGTGCTCGCGTGATTCGTCGCTCAACAACGACAGCGCTCTCCTTCGGGATCGTCGGCGGCTCCCGAGGTCCAGTCGCGAGCTAGATCGAACGCTTCTTCCATGGAGAGGGCGACGGTCTCTGCGTGCAGCGTCCGTTCGGCCCAGCGCTCGTAGTTAGCTTGCGAGGGAAAGGCGTTCAGGTACGGGCACAGCGTCTCACAGATCGTCCCTATCTCCGCCCGGGCCGCGCCGAACGAGACCACCGTTCCCAGCGGGGAAGTCTCTACGCCCCTCTCGGTGACGAGCGCGGAGACTTCCTCACCGGTGGGGCTGGCGGAGCGTACCTCGACCGCCGTCTCCTTCCCGAGCACGAAGGGGAGCATGAGGGCGTCTACGAAGCAGAAGGTGTGCAGAGTTCGGCCGTCCACCCTGACCTGGTGGCGGGTCGGCTCCTCAGAAATGAGGTTCTCGGGCCGCGGTGCCCAACGCTCGGTGGCTATGCCCTTCACCAACTCACCAAGAGTCTTGTGGCCCCGAGGAGGCATCCCTACCGCCTGCTGCACGCTCCTGCTCAGCTCGTCTGTTACGCGGATCTGCTCGTAGCCCACCACATCTCCTCCTATATACGATTGAGCGTATGGAGATTATACGAATAATCGAATATCTGCAAGGACATTGCCCTATTCACCGAAGCTCGTGGAAGAGGCCTTCTCCGAAGTCCGCATCCAGGATTGTGAATATGGCGCCCCGGCTGCAGAGCGTCCGGAACCCGATCCGCCGATTCACCGTCGAGACGGCAGGGCACAAGATGCCGTGGTGGTGAACAAGTACTCGCAATCGCGCATACGGGCGAAGTCGAGAAAGATCCCGAAAGCCCTCAAAACCGGCCGGTCGCACCGGTCGACTGTGGAAGAAGTAAAGGAAACAGCATAAACAAGGCGAAAAGGTCGACTGGAGTGAGGCCGGTCGCAGGGTGAGGGGGGCCGGTCGCCTAGCATCTCTCCCAGTGTCTCCTCGATGATGACCGCCGGGTCAACGGCAGAGACCGGACAAGGGCTGGTCATGGAAGTGGCTTGTACAAGCCGGAAAGTCGTGCCTAAGAGACAGCAACCGGGGAGACCGGCGATTTTCGGCGTAAGAGTACCATTATTCGAGAGCCAACTCCTTGAAGTGGTACCGGCACTTCTTCGGAAGTCACGCCCTCGGCCCGAGAGCATGCGGGGTGTCCTGCAAAGCCACCTTAAAGCTCCTTCAAG
>Ga0126313_10002118_pt1 | contig 10910 bp, 8 predicted proteins | sample Plot105A_FD_89954 | JGI IMG/M metagenome (GOLD analysis project Ga0126313, IMG submission 89954) | Serpentine soil microbial communities from UC McLaughlin Reserve, CA, USA - Plot105A | ecosystem: Environmental > Terrestrial > Soil > Grasslands | place: USA: UC McLaughlin Reserve, Lake County... | reverse complement strand
TCGAGGCCGTCCGTGCCGATGGTACTCCGGCCCTATGCGTACGCCACGGCGCCGCCGCGGCGCGGATCGCCGCCGCCGGTGAGCTCGCCGGTGGCAGGGTCCCGAACGACCGCGTGAACCCCGCCGAAGAAGAGGTTTCGCTCCTGCCAGTGGACGAGCTGGTAGCCGCGCTCGGCCAGGCTGTCGAGCCCCCGCTCGTCGGTGCCCGGCTCGGCCTGCACCGCGCCGGCCTCGAAGTGGACCCGCGGGGCCGACACAGCCTCCTGGGCGTCCATGCCGTCGGCGATCACCCGGATGATCGTCTGCAGCACCGCCGAACGGATGCGGTTCGAGCCGCCGCTTCCCAGCCCCGCCTCCAGCTGGCCATCGCGAAGCACCACCGTCGGCGACATCATCGAGGGAACCCGGCGCCCTGAGGGCGTCATGTGGAAGCCCAGGGGGTTGAGGTCCTCCTCCCCCAGCATGTTGTTGACGTGAATACCGGTGCTGGGGACGATGACGCCCGATCCCGTGCCGTTGGAGCACGTGACCGAGGCGCAGCGTCCGTCGCCGTCGACCGCGGTGAGGTGGGTCGTCGACCCGAGCCGATCGCCGGGCCCGTCATGTCCCGGCTCCGGTGGCCGAGTTCCGGACCGGACCCGGCCGGCGACCTCCTCCAGGCGCGACGACGCGAGGAACTCCCTCGCGAACCCCGGCTCGTAGAGGCCGTGGAAGAACGCATCGGTTCGCGCCACCTGCGCCTCCTCCATCGCCGCGACCACGGTTGCGAGGTCAGAGGACCCCGCCGCATCGAGCAGGGCCAGCGCGAAGGCGATCAGGACGCCGCCCGATGACGGGGGTGGGTTCGTGAGCATGTCCCGCCCCGCGTAGCGCGCGCCGACGGGTTCGCGGACCCGGGGCTCGTACGCGGCGAGATCGTCGGGGCCGAGAGTTCCGCCGCGCTCCACGACCCATTCCGAAACCTTCCGCGCCACGTCGCCGCGGTAGAACGGGTCAGGTCCCTCGGCGCCGTAGCGCTCCAGCGCGTCTCCCAGCTCGGCGAAGACGAAGCGCTCGCCCTCGCCGAGGATCCGGCCCTCGGGGGCGTAGATCGCGGCGCCCTCGGACTGGTGGGTCAGGATCGGACCCAGGATCTTGAAGATGAAGGCCTGCTGTGCGTTCACCTCGACGCCATCCCGCGCAAGGCTCGCCGGCTCGCGCACGAGCTCGGCCAAGGGCACCGACCCGAACCGATCCAGCGCGTGCGCAAGACCGGCGGCCGTCCCCGGCACACCGCACGATGCCGCGCCGACGTTGAAGACCTGCGGCTGCTCAGGGCTGAAGTAGACCGGGATCGGCACGAGCTCCGAGCGCCGCTCCCCCACGGTTCGCCCCGGGACCTCGACGAAGAAGTCGAGCAGCACGTCCTCGCGCGCCGGGTCGTGGACCAACATGAACCCGCCCGCGCCGAGGCCGGTGAGCGGGCTCTCGGTGACGAATGACGTGAGAACCGCCGCGACGGCGGCGTCGACGGCGTTTCCCCCGGCCCTGAGCACTCGCGCACCGGCTTCCGCAGTCAGCGGATGGCCTGCCGCCACAGCACCCCGTGCCTTCATGCGATCAAGGGCCAGACGCCGAAAACCGAGTCTGGCGAGGCAGCAGGGAGGGGGCCGAAGCGAGCGTAGTCGAAACCTACGTGAGCGAGGCCCCCGGCCGATGACATAGCAAGACGAAGGTTTGCAGGCGTCTGGCTAGCGGCCGGGTACGAACTCGGGGACGTCGATGGCCAGGTCGCGCGGGCGCGACTCGAAGCTCTTCGCGGTGCCGGCCCGGCGGTCGGGTGGGCGCCGCACGGCGGTGGTCGTCCTGCCCGCCGCCCTCAGCTCGGTGCCGCCCGAGCCGTCCTTGCGGCGGCCGCGGCCGTCGAAGCGGGTGGCGATCACCGTGACCCACACCTGGTCGGTAAGCGTCTCGTCGAGGTTCGCGCCGAAGATGATGTTGGCGTCGGGGTGGGCCGCCTCCTGGACCACTTGGGCGGCCTCCGAGACCTCCAGCAGCCCGAGGTCCGGTCCGCCGGTGATCGACAGCAGAATCGAGCGCGCGCCGTCCACCGAGGTCTCGAGGAGAGGCGAGGAGACCGCGCGCTCCGCGGCCGAGACCGCTCGCGTATCCCCCGTTCCCATACCGATCCCGAGCAGTGCCTGCCCGGCATCGCGCATGGTGGTGCGCACGTCCGCGAAGTCGAGGTTGATCAGGCCGGGGAGCGTGATGAGCTCGGAGATGCCCTGGACGCCCTGGCGCAGGACGTCGTCGGCGACCTGGAAGGCCTCGACCATCGTGGTCTCGCGCGAGAGCACCGTCAGCAGGCGCTCGTTCGGAACGACGATCAGGGTGTCGACCTCGGCGGCGAGCGCGTCGATGCCCTCGTCGGCCTGGGTGCCCCGGCGCGTCCCCTCGAAGCGGAACGGCTTCGTCACGATGCCGACCGCAAGCGCGCCTACGTCGCGCGCAAGGCGCGCGATCACGGGCGCGGCGCCGGTCCCCGTGCCGCCACCAACGCCGGCGGTCACGAACACCATGTCGGAGCCCTTGAGGAGCCGCTTGATCTTGTCCTGCTCCTGGAACGCGGCCTGGTAGCCGAGCTCGGGATTCGACCCGGTGCCGAGTCCCCGCGCGACGCCGCTGCCCAGGTGGACCGTCACGTCGGCGGTCGACTGCTGGAGCGACTGAAGGTCGGTGTTGATGGCCATGAACTCGACGCCCGGGATCTGCGCCTCGATCATGCGGTTGATTGCGTTGACGCCGGCTCCACCGACGCCGACAACGCGAATGACCGGCATGTGCGGCCGCGGCGGGCCGTGGTAGTCCGAGAGGCCAGGATCATCGCGCCCGTAGGCAGGCCCCTCGACGTCATGGTCCTCGGCGAAGATCCGGCTCAGGCGCTCCTTCGCCGCGGGCGGCTGGCGAAGGTCGTCGACGCGGTAGGCGTGTACGCGCTCGGGATCCGGCGGCGCGGGCTCGGGCTCCGGCTCCGGCTCCGGCTCCTCGCGGACCCGCGGCGGCTCCGGCGGCGCGGCGGGAGCCACTTCCGCGTCGCTTGGATCCAGCACCCGAGTGGCGTCATCGCTGGGCGACTCCTCGGGCGCAGGGGGCTGCTGCTGCGTGGGCTGCTCCTGCCCCTCCTCCTCGCGGATCGTCGAGCGGAACAGATCGGCGAGCGGGCCCTCGCGCATGCTGGCCCGCTTACGACGCGCCATTCGTCAGGACCTCCTCGGCCAGGTCGCGGTAGTACTGGGCGGCGTTCCCCTGTGGATCGTACTTCAGCACGCTCGAGCCCCGAACGGGTGCCTCGGCGAACTTGATCGCCTTGCGAATCCGCGATTTGAACACGAGCTCGCCGAAGTTCTCCTCGAGGATCTCCACGGCCTCTTTGGCGTGGATGGTGCGCGAGTCGAGCATCGTGGGGAGGATCCCCTCGATCTGCACCCGCGGGTTCAGGTTCTCGCGAATCATCTCGAGCGTGTTCTGCAGCTGGACGAGGCCCCTCATGGAGAGATACTCGCATTGGACGGGGACGATCACCTTGTCGGACGCCGTAAGGGCGTTGACGGTGAGCAATCCGAGGCTCGGCGGCGTATCGATGCAGACGAAGTCGTAGTCGTCGACCACGGCCGACAGCGCCTTCTCGAGCGAGCGCTCGCGGCCGATCTGCATGCTCATCGCGATCTCCGCTCCGGCCAGGTCGATCGATGCCACTGCGATGTCGATCTCGCGGCCCTGGATGACCTCGCGGATCGGGATGTGGTCGACGAGCACGTCGTACATCGAGCGCTCGACCTTGTCCGGATCGACGCCCTGGCTCATCGTCAGGTTGCCCTGGGGGTCGAGGTCGATGGCGAGGACGTCGTGGCCGGACTCGGCGAAGGCGACGGCGAGGTTCAAGGTCGTGGTCGTCTTGGCGACCCCGCCCTTCTGGTTCGCGAAGGAGATGATCTTCGCCCGGCGCTCCGAGGCATCGCCGATGTGGGCTCCAGGCGGTCGTCCCATTCCCGGCCGGCGGACCGGGGCGAGTGCCTGCTCGGCGCTCATCCTCTTGTCGTCGCCCTCCTGAGGCTCCGGCGGGTTCACCGGGGGCTTCGTCTTCACCTCAGGCTCGGCTGGCCGAGGTTCAGGCTCCGGTGTCTCCTCCGGCTCGGAACCAGCCGCGCCCGTTCCGGACTGGCGCCTGGGCTGGTTCCTCGCGCGCTCGCCATCCCCGGCTCGCTCGGGCTCCGCGGGAGTCGGCTCGGCTGCCGGCTGCTCCTCGATGACCTCGGCCTCGGGCTCACGCTCGGGCTCGGAGGCCGGCACGGGCTGGCGCTCGAGCTCGCTGCGATCGGCGTCCTGGGGACGCTTGGCGCCGTGGCCGTTGGTCGACCACTCATCCCCTGACAGGGGGACGTCTGACTTGGAACCACGATTGAAGAGACCCATTGATCGCGATTATTCGCACGCTCTCGCGGGTTTCCTTCCCATGAGATGCATTCACCGCAACCTCGTTTCGCCCGGGAGCGAGCGCCAATCCGAACGACGGAGGCGGCTCGAGCGGTCGAGTGCGGGTTTCGGGGGAATAGTTCCCCCCAATCCTTCACTCGACTTCGAGTGCGCGATTCGACCGCATATATCGGCTCAATCGTTCACTCGACAGGCGATCTGGCCGGGCCCTCCCCCGCTTGCCCTTCTCCGTCCCCGAGTTTCCACCACCGCGTGAGCGTCAATATGTCCTGAAATGCCCGATCTCCTCGACAAGCGCCTGGTCATCGTGACCGGCAAGGGCGGCGTCGGAAAGTCGACCGTCGCGCTCGCGATGGGACTCGCCGCCGCGGCCGAGGGGCGTCGCACCATCGTCTGCGAGGTCTCCTCCCAGGAGCACACCTCCCAGGTGTTCAACCGCGCCGAGGTTGGGTTCCACGAGGTCGAGATGGCCGAGAACCTCTGGTCGATCTCGATCGACCCGGACGAGGCGATGCGGGAGTACCTGCTGCTCCAGCTCAAGGTTCGCGCGATGCGCGATCTGCTGGTCCGGTCGCGGATCTTCAACTACCTGGCGGCCGCCACCCCGGGTCTTCGCGAGCTCGTGACGATCGGAAAGATCTGGGAGGTTGCGCTTCCGGACCGCAAGGTGAAGAAGGGGCGCGAGTACGACCTCGTGATCGTCGACGCTCCCGCGACCGGTCACGGCGTCGCCTTCCTGCAGACCCCGCGGACCTTCGCGAACGTCGCCCGGGTGGGGCCGATCAAAGCGCAGGCCGAGGCACTCGAGACCTTCCTCGTCAACCACCGCAAGACCGGCGTCGCGATCGTCGCGCTCCCGGAGGAGATGCCGGTTAACGAGACGGCCTCCCTCGAACACACCCTCACTGAGGAGGTCGGTGTCGCGGTGGACCGCGTCTACATGAACGCCCTCTATCCGGAGCGCTTCTCGAAGGACGAGGCCGAGCGCCTGGAGTCTGTCTCGGGGAACGGCAACGGAACCCTTCGCGCCGCGTGCCGCGCCGCGATCAGCGAGCGGCGGCGCGCCGTCGTGCAGCGCGAGCAGCTCGCTCGCCTCGCGGAGCTCGTCGACGTGCCGGTGAGGACGCTTCCGTTCATGTTCAAGCCCGAGCTCGGGGTCGAGGAGATCCGCGAGCTCGCCGAGCTGCTCGACTGATGGCCAGCGTCGGCGAGCTCCTCGAGGGCAAGCGCGTCTGCATCTGCGCCGGGTCGGGCGGCGTCGGCAAGACCACCAGCTCGGCCGCGATCGCCGCCGGCATGGCTGCGCAGGGCAAGAAGGTCGCCGTGCTGACGATCGACCCGGCGAAGCGCCTCGCGGACTCGCTCGGGTTGCCCGAGCTGGGGAACGAGGAGCGCCAGGTCGACCCGAAGCTGTTCGCCGAGGCCGGGGTTGACGACGAGGGCGGCGAGCTGTGGGCGATGATGCTCGACGCCAAGGCGACGTTCGACGAGCTCGTGCGGCGCCACGCGCCGGACGCCGAGACGCGCGATCGCATCCTCTCGAACCGGATCTACCAGCAGCTCTCCAATGCACTGGCGGGCTCGCAGGAGTACATGGCGATGGAGAAGCTCTTCGAGCTCTATGCGGAGGACCGCTACGACCTCCTGGTGCTGGACACGCCGCCCAGCCGCAACGCGCTCGATTTCCTCGAGGCGCCGCGCCGGCTGATGCAGTTCATCGAGGGCCGCGCGCTCCAGGTCTTCATGAAGCCGACCGGGCTCGGGATGAAGGTGTTCGGCCGCGGCACGTCGATGATGTTCTCGGTGCTGCGGCGCGTCACCGGCGTGGAGGTGCTGGAGGACCTCTCAGAGTTCTTCCAGGCGTTCAGCGGCATGGTGGGAGGCTTCCGCGAGCGGGCGAAGCGGGTCAGCGAGCTCCTGGCCAACCCCGACACGTGCTTCCTGGTCGTGTGCGCCCCACAGGGGGAGCCGATCACGGAGGCGGTGTACTTCCACCGCAAGCTGGTGGAGGCGCGGCTGCCGTTCGGGGGGGTCATCGTCAACAAGGTCCATTACGAGAGCGAGCTCCCGGCGTACGACGAGGGTCTCGAGCGCGAGCTGGTGGACGCGGTCGGCGACGAGGACCTGGCACGCCGCGTGATCTCAAACTTCGACGACTACCGCGCGCTCGCGGCTCGCGATCAGCGCAACATCGAGCGCCTGACCACCGAGATGCGCGCCCGCCTGGTCATCCAGGTCCCGTACCTGGACGCCGACGTCCACGACCTCGAGGGCCTCATGCGCATCAACGAGTACCTGTTCGCGTCGGGCGCCCGCGAGCGCAGCGTCATCGCGGCTGAGGCCTGAGCCCGGCGGGCACGTAGGCCCGCCGGGTACTCAAGCCGCTCTTCCCGGGTGATCGGAGAAGGAAGCTTGGTATTACGAGGCGCGGGTCTGCGCGCGCCGGCGCCGGTCGTAGCTCAGCTCGCGCACGTTCCACTCGGTCGTCTCGGGGCGCGGGAAGAGATAGGCGACGCGCTCAGAGGTCTCGCCGCGCGGCCTTGACCGCTCATCGAGCAATTCCGCGACGCGGGCGCCGGCGGCGTCCGCGGCCTCGCCGATCGTCTCCGGCTGTGGCTTTCGTGCGTGGGAATGGTCTTCGATCACCGTGTCCTCCTCCTGGTGGGGGCGTGACTCGAGGGTGATTCGCCCTTGGGCCTCTGGCACCTGCATGGGCTCGGGCCGTTTCTCGGCCCGTGGCCGTTCCCACTCCGCCGGAGCGTCCATCCAAAGCGTGTTCTGTTCGGGTCCGCCGGGGGCCGACTCCGGCTCGACCTCGGCGGGTGCCGAGGCCTCCTCGGCCTTCACATGAGCTTCGTCCTCCTCGGCTACCTCTCGTTCCTGGAGGGCCGAATCCAGCTCGGCGACCGACATCTCGCGCGTCTCCTCGGAGGCGATGTCCGCCGGAGTGGCATTCCACTCGGCGGAATCGCCGCGCTGCTCGGCGCGACCCTCGCCCACGGTAAGGCCGTCGGCAAGCAGGATCTCGTCGGCGGTCGACCGAAGGTCCGCGCCCAGGTGTCCGCAGGCGGCATCCCTCAAGATCGCGCGGGTCAGGTCCTCGACCGCCACCGCGGTCTCAGCGGGCGTCAGCCCGCCCTCGGGCGTGGTGGCAGGTTCGCCGCTCCAAAGCTCGCGCTCGAGGCTTACGGCGCGGTCGATGATCGCCTTCGTCGCTCCGCGCTCCTTGGGCTCCGCGCAAAGAGCCGCGATCCGAATGGCCAGACCGAGGTGCGCCGGGCCGCCGCCCTCGAGGACGAATCGCAGGGAGAGCAGATAGTCGTTGAGAGCGTCGATCGCGATGCCGCGCTCGAGTCCCGCCTCGAAGCGGGCGATCGCCCGCGCCAGCGAGCCCGAGAGGCCCGCGCCGTTCTGCGCGGGCCGGCCGAAGGCGGTGGAGCGAAACGCGAGGGTACGGGAGAACATCGCGAGGTCTGCGAGCTCCTCCTCGGCGAGGCGGTATCCGCCTGCACGGGGCCTCCCCGCCCCGGTAGCGATCCTGCGCCAGCGGTGCTCGCCGGCCCTGGTCCACGCATAGGGACCGAGCCCGACGCCGCTGGACTTGAACAGCCGCATAGTCGTGATGAGCTGACGGAAGGCCTCAACCGCGCGGGCGCCGGCGTCGATGCTGCGCCCGTCGTCCGGGTCGGACTCACTGACCCGAGTCGCTGCGAGGAAGGTCGGCTCCCAGCCCGCTGCGCCGGTGCCCTCGGAGGCCCTCGCCTCGGCGGGCACGTCCACCGTGTCGGAGCGAACGATCGTCGCGGTGGCAAGCTCGAGCCGGACCGTCGGCATCTGAAAGCCGCGGAGCGGGACGATGACCTCGATCTCGTCGGCGGCAACCTCCCCGCCGGCCTCGAGCTCGGCGATCGCGGTTCCCAGGCGCGTGTCGTCGATCGAAAAGTCGGTGGAGCCGGCCCACAGGCGGCAGAGGAAGACCACGCTGGCCAGCTCACCTCGCTTTCGCGGCTCGCCCGGAACCGCGATCCCGAAGCTCTGGAGATAGGGCGCGGCGAGCTCGGCCGACTCGACCGCCGCGCATGCGGCGCCGAAGGAATCGAGGGCGGAGAGGGCCTGCGCGTGGTCGCGAATGAAGCGCTCGGTCAACGGGACGTACTGAGGAAGTGGCGAGCCGGAGTCGGACTCGTGAACGTCGTAGGGAAGGTCCTCCCCTTGCGCGACCAAATCCCGAAGGCGCTTGGCGGCATCACGTGCCATCACCTTCAACGCCTCTCGGACTACCAGGTCGCGCATGCCCGGACGCTTCGCCCAGGCATGGAGGCCTCCTGCGAGTGCAACCGGGGTTGCAGACTGTTACCGGGAGACGCCGTTAGGCGGCGACGGCGGACTGGCGCTCACCCTCGATGAGCCAACGGCGGCCATAGGTGCGCATGTCCTCGATCAGTGGGACGAGCGCCTTGCCCTTTTCGGTCAGGCGGTACTCGACCCGCGGGGGGACCTCTGGATAGGTCTTGCGCTCGACGATGCCGTTGTCCTCGAGCGCGCGAAGGCGTAGCGAGAGTGTGCGGGGACTGATGCCCTCGAGCGAGCGCTCCAGCTCACAGAAGCGGCAGCTGCCCTCAGCGAGATCGCGAATGAGGAGAAGAGTCCACTTGCCGGAGATGATCTCCGCGCAGCATCCGACTGGACAGGGATTCTCGGTCATGTGCGTCGCAATTTGCAGGGGAGATTCGATTCCGCGGGTCTCCCCTCCGCAAGCCGAGTATAGCTAATGCTTTACGAACTGAAGTGAGTCTTCGGCTGCGTCGCCGTTGCCGCCCATGACCTGCTCGATCCCGCTTGCCCGCTGCCCCTCCGCGGCGAGCATGAGCTTGAAGTCGTGGGCGCTCGAGGCGACCTCGAGAGCGGTCTCCTCGGCGATGTTCCCCTCGGTGACGTGGCCCAGCAGGGCCTGGTCGAAGGTCTGCATCCCGTAGTAGGAGCCCTCGGCGATCACCTCGGTGATCCGCCCGGTCTCCTGCGGGTTGAGGATCAGGTCCTGGACGCGGCCGGTGACGACCATGACCTCGCACACGGCGACGCGCCCGTGTCCGTCAACCCGCGGCACGAGCCGCTGGGAAACCGCGCCGCGAAGGGTGGAGGCCAGCATCACCCGGGCCTGCTGCTGCAGGTGCGGCGGGAAGAAATCGATGATGCGGTTGATCGTCTCCGACGCATCGAGCGTGTGGAGGGTCGAGAGAACGAGGTGGCCCGTCTCGGCGGCGGCGAGCGCGGTGCGCACCGTCTCCTCGTCGCGCATCTCGCCGATCAGGATGCAATCCGGGTCCTGGCGCAGGACCCGGCGCATAGCGCGGGCGAAGCTCTCCGTGTCGGACCCGACTTCGCGCTGGTTGATGATCGAGAGCTTGTCGCGGTGCAGGTATTCGATCGGGTCCTCGAGAGTCACGATGTGCCGCGAGCGCGTCGAGTTGATGTGGTCGATCATCGCCGCGAGCGTCGTCGACTTTCCGGAGCCGGTGGTCCCGGTCAGCAGCACGATGCCTCGCGGCTCCTCCGCCAGGTTGCTAATCACCTCGGGCAGCCCGAGATCGTCGATCGTCCGCACCTGGAACGGGATCGCGCGGCAGGCGATCGAGACATAGCCGCGCTGGCGGAAAGCGTTCACGCGGAAGCGCGAGAGCCCGCGAATCTCGTATGAGAAGTCGGCCTCTCCAACGTCGGCGAACTCCTGAAGCAACGAGCCGTCGGTGAGGATGTGCTCGAGCGCCGCCTCGGTGTCCTCCGAGGTGAGGGTGTCCGCGCCCTCGACGGGCTTCAGCGCGCCGTGGACCCGGGCCATGGGCGGCGCGTCCACCTTGATGTGGAGGTCCGAGCCCTCACGCTCGACCACATAGCGCAGCGCAGCGTCGATATCGAACGCCATCACGCTCGTTATCGGGGCCTCCCAGCGCCCGCTTTAGGCGCGCGGACGCATGTCGACGAACCGGCCTACCCTGCCGCACGTGGATTCGAGGCTTGAAGAGCTCAGCCGTGCGCTCGCGTTCATCGATCATGTCGACGACGGCGTGGCATCTGCGGTGCGCGATTGGCGCCTGGGCAGGGCATTGATCACGCCTGAGCTGCCCAGGGTCTGGGACGCCAACTATTTCCGCGTCGAGCGATCCGCTGACGGCGCCGAACGCGTGGCTGCTGAGGCACTCGCCATCGCCCGTGAGGCGGAGCTCGCCTACTGCGCGATCGTGATCACGGACGATGCAACCGCGGCGGGGCTGGGCCGAAGCCTGAGGTCCGCCGGGTTCGAGGAGGTGCGTTTCGCCGTGATGGCCCTGCGGGAGCCTCCGCGCGCCCCGGACATCGCGATCACGAATGTCTCCTTCGACGACGTGGCCCCGAGCCGCCGGCAGATCGCGCTCGAATCGTTTCCGGGGGACGAAGCG
>Ga0126313_10002117_pt1 | contig 10911 bp, 12 predicted proteins | sample Plot105A_FD_89954 | JGI IMG/M metagenome (GOLD analysis project Ga0126313, IMG submission 89954) | Serpentine soil microbial communities from UC McLaughlin Reserve, CA, USA - Plot105A | ecosystem: Environmental > Terrestrial > Soil > Grasslands | place: USA: UC McLaughlin Reserve, Lake County... | reverse complement strand
AGCAGCGCGCGCGGCACGCGTCTCACCGTATCGAGCACGTCGCGGCGCTGAAGTCCGGCGGGTCCGCTCCCAGGGTGCCGGGCCGGCCGGCCTGCGTCGCGCGCCGGAGGCGGCGCAGGACGACGCCGTCGCGGCGCCACTCGAAGGTCACGAGCCCGCGCAGGACGAACGCGGGCCGCCCCGCGCCCGGCGGCGTGAGGGTGAACGTCCGCCCGGCCTGGCGGGCGCGGGCGTCGCCCCGCCCCAGCGCCAGGTAGCCCGAGTCGCCGCTGCGTCCGATCGCGCGCCACCGACCGTCGCCGCCCAGGAACTGAAGCCGCAGGCGCATGAACAGCGAGTCGCGGCGGTCGCCCGAGCCCGGCATCGACCCGCGCAACCCCACGCCGTCGGGGTGCCCGACGGTGTCGCAGATGTTGACCGTGGCCCACAGCAGCCCGTCGCGCGCCGCGAGGTCGGGCGCCGCGGCGGCGGCCGCAGGGGTCGGGAGGACGAGCGCGCCGCCGGCCAGCAGCGCGACGAGGAGGCGTCGGGGGGACACGCCCCCAAATACCGCGAGGCGCGTCCGGGTTGCGGTGACTCGCGGCCGGGGCGCGCGGACGAATGCCGCCCGCGCGCACCCGATCCGCGGTCAGCAGGACGACTTGTACGCGGCGTCCTGGTTCTCGGCGAGGTTGTCCTTCGTCAGCGAGACGAAGCCCGTGCCGATCTCCTTCTTCGTCGGCTTGCCGGTCAGCGCGGCGTACGCCTGCTGCACGCCCTGCGCGCCGATGTCGGCCGGCTTCTGGGCGATGAGCGCCTGGACCGTGCCCTCCTTGAGGTCGGCGACCTGCTTCGGACCCGCGTCGAAGCCGACGATCTTGACCTGGTCCTGCTTGCCCGCCTCACGCACGCCCGCGGCGGCGCCCTCGGCGGAGAACAGGTTCGTGGCGAAGATGCCCTTGAGGTCGGGGTGCTTGGCGAGGATCGACTTCGTGATCGCCGCCGCCTTCGCCGGGTCGTCGCCGTTGTACTGCTGGCCGACATAGGTCAGGCCGGCCGCCTTCGCGCCCTCCTCGAAGCCCTTGGCGCGCGCGTCGGTGGTCGAGATCCCCGGCTTGACGTTGTTGACGAAGACCTTGCCCTTGCCGCCGATCAGCTTCGTCAGCGTGTCCGCGGCGACCTTGCCGCCGCCCTCGTTGTCGGAGGCGATCTGCGAGACGGCCATGTCGGCCTGCTCGAGCGTCGTGTCGACGAGGACCACCTTCGAGCCGTTGTCGGCGAGCTGCTTGATCGGGGCGAACAGCGCCTTCGTGTCGGTCGGCGCGATTAGCACCGCGTCGGGCTTCTTGGCCGCGACGGCGTTGACGATCGGCGTCTGCTGGTCGGCCGCGAACTCGTTCGGGCCCTGGAAGTTCAGGGTCACCCCGAGCTTGCGGGCCTCGGCCTGGGCCCCGCAGTTCATCGTGATGTAGAACTCGTCGCCGCGGACGCCGGCGATCAGCGTCATGGAGTACTGCTTGGCGCTCGAGCCGGAGCTCGACGACGCGCCGGTCGAGCCGCCGTCGTCGTCGCCTCCGCACGCCGCGACGAGCAGCGCCGCGGCGACCACGGCGGACAGCACGCCGACGTGGCGCCGCCTCCGCCGGTTGGGGACCTGCATGGGTGAGACCTCCTCCTCCGTTGATGGGTGTCCGGTCATCGCTGGTGCTGTGAGCGGCGCCGGAGCTGGTCGAGGTACACGGCGCCGATGAGCACGGCGCCGACGGCGACCTGCTGCCAGAACGGCTGGACGCCAACGATGACGAAGCCGTTCTGCAGGACCGCCGGAATGAACACGCCGAAGACGGTCCCGAGCATCGTCCCGATCCCGCCGAACAGGCTGGTGCCGCCGATCACGACGGCTGCGATCGCCTGCAGGTTGTCGGTGTCGTGGCCGCCCAGCGTGGTGGTCGAGAACCGCGCCAGCGACATGAAGCCGGCCAGCCCGGACAGCGTCCCGGCCAGCGCGTAGACCTTCACGAGGTGCCGGTCGACCGCGATGCCGGCGCGGCGCGCGGCCTCCTCGTTCGAGCCGACGGCGTACGTGTAACGGCCGAAGCGCGTCGCCGCGAGCAGGACGCCGAAGACGAGCGCGACGGCGAACGCGATGATCACCAGCCACGGGACCTGGTCGAAGAGCCGCCCGGCGCCGATCGTGGTGACGAGCTTGAACGGGACGTCGCGCTCGTCGACGCCGCCAGTGATGAGCAGCGCGGCGCCGAGCGACATGCCGAGCGAGCCGAGCGTCACGATCAGCGGCGGGATCCGCGCCTTGGCCACGAGGAAGCCGTTCAGCACGCCCCAGCCGAGCCCGGACCCGAGCGCGGCGGCGAGCCCGACGAGGATCGTGCCCCAGTTGTCGCCGCCGGCCGCGTTCATCGCCTTGACGGAGACGACGCCGCTGAACACGAGCACCGCGCCGACCGAAAGGTCGATGCCGCTGGTGATGATCACGTACGTCATGCCCGTCGAGATGACGAGCAGGACGGCCGCGTCGGTGGCGACGTTGCGCGCGTTCGAGGCCGACACGAAGCTCGAGTACTCGAGCACCGAGAAGGCGACGATGAGCGCGACGAGGATCAGCCCGATCCATGTGCTCGAGCCGGTGACGAAGCGCTGCCACCAAGGCACGCGCTCGGGCGCCGCGATCTCGGGCGCGAGCTCGTCGCCGGGCGCCTGGGCGGTCGTCTCGGTCACGCCGCCTCCTCGTGCTTGAGCGCGCCGGTCATCGCGCCGACGACGTCCTCCATCGTCACGTCGCCGCGCCTGAACCGCGCGACGCGCTCGCCGAGCCGCAGCACCTCGATGCGGTCGGCGACCTCGAAGACCTCGGGCATGTTGTGGCTGATGAGCACCACCGACAGGCCGCGCTGGCGCACGCGCAGGATGAGATCGAGGACGTTGCGCGTCTGCACGACGCCGAGCGCGGCGGTCGGCTCGTCCATGAATACGACCTTGCTCGCCCAGGTGACCGCGCGGCTGACCGCGACGCCCTGGCGCTGGCCGCCGGACATCGTCGCGACCGGGGCGCCCGAGTCCTGCAGGCCCACGCCGAGGCTGCGGAACGCCTCGTCGGCGCGGCGGTGCATCTCCGCCTTGTCGAGGAACCCGAGGCGGCCGAGGAGCCCGCCGCGCGCCACCTCGCGGCCGAGGAACAGGTTGGCGGCCGGGTCGAGGTCGGCGGCGAGCGCGAGGTCCTGGTAGACGGTCTCGATGCCGAGCGCGCGCGCCTCGACAGGCGTCGCGATCGTCACCGGCCGGCCCTCGAACAGGATCTCGCCGGCGTCGGGGGCGTGGACGCCCGCGAGCGTCTTCACGAGCGTGCTCTTGCCCGCGCCGTTGTCGCCGACGAGCGCAACCACCTCGCCGGGATAGACCGTGAAGTTCGCGCCGCGCAGCGCGTGCACGCGGCCGAAGCTCTTGACGATGCGGCGGGCCTCGAGCAGCGGCTCGGCCATGTCAGCTCCTCCCGGCGGGGACGGGGATCGGGGGCAGCGCGTCGGCGCTCTCGAACAGGCCGGCGGCGACGCCGGCCAGCAGCGCCGCGCCGCGCGCGCCCGCCTCGAGGACGGGCGGATGCTCGAACGAGCCGATGCGGGACGCCTTCGTGGCGAGCACGGCCTCGTCGCGAGCCCAGCCGCCGGTCACGACGACGCGACGGCGGGGGCCCGCGATCGCGTCGATGCGCGCGAGGCGCGCATCGATCTCGGCGGCGGCCGTGTCGAGCGCGGCGCGCCAGACCCGCTCCGGCGCCACGCCGCCGGGAAGGTGCGGCGGGCGGCGCTCGAGCGAGACCAGGTCGAGCTCGAGCGCGGGCACGTCGCCGGGAGCGGTGGCGATCGCGCCCGCATCGAGCTCGTGGCGATCGGCGTCGCCGATCGCAAGTCCGTCGAGGACCTCGCGCAGGGCGAGGCCGGTCCACAGTCCGCCGAGCAGCGCATGGCGGCCCTCGGCGACGTGCCATCCCACGCTGACGTCGTTGCGGACGGCGCGCAGGATCTGATCGCCCTCGAGCGGCGGCGCGACGACCCGCACGAGCGCCTCCGCGGTGCCGCACGAGTCGAGCACGTCGCCGGGTGCCACGACGCCGACGCCGATCCCCGCCGCGAGGTGGTCATGGCCGGCGACGGTGAGCACGGCGCCGCGGGCCCCGGCGAGCGTGTCGCCGGCGGTGCCCGCCGGCGTGCCGGCGAGGATGGGCTCGGGCAGCAGGTCGGCGGGCATCCCGGTCCAGGCGAGCGCATCGGCGAACGGGGCCTTGGCGTCGAGGTCGAACAGGCCGGTGCGCGACGCCAGCGACAGCTCGGTCACCTCGTCGCCGCCGAGTCCGCGGACCACCCACTCGCCGACGTTCAGCCAGCGGCGCGCGGCCCGGACCGCGGGGCGGTTGGCGACCATCCAGCGCAGCTTCGGCGCGGTGCACAGCGCGATCACCGGGAGGCCGGTGGTGCGGGCGAAGCGCTCCACACCGAGGTCCTCTCCGAGGGAGCGCGCCTCGTCGCCGCCGCGCGCGTCGTGCCAGGCGATCGCCGGCGCCAGCGGCTCGCCGCGCCCGTCGAGCAGGACGCCCGTCTCGGCCATGCCCGCGACGCCGATGCCGCGGACCCGGCCCTCGGGCGCCTCCCGGAGCGCGGCGGCGGCGGCGGCCACCGCGGCCTCGCGGAGCGCATCGGGATCGATCTCGGCACCGGTCGGCACGCGCTCCCACGGCGTGGGGGCGGAGCCGTGCGCGCGCTCGGCGCCGGCCGCGTCGACGATCGCGGCCTTGCACGCGGTCGTGCCGACATCGATCCCGAGGAGGAGGTCGCTCACCGGCCGCCTCCGCTCGCGGGCGGCCGGCAGGCGATGGCGACCAGGTCGCCCTCGACGCGGCAGGCGCCGGCGGCCCAGGGCACGAGGACTGCGTCGCCGCGCTTCAGGTCGAGCGGGTCGCCCTGCTCGGCGTGCAGGGTGCCGGCGCCGTCGGTGACGACGAGGATCGCGAACCCCGGCTCGAGCTCGGCGGGGGAACCTTGGCGGGGGGCGACCCGCTCGGCGCGGAAGAAGCGGTCGGCCGGCTCGGGCAGCAGCCGCGTGACCGGGCCGTCGCCGTCGGAGCCGCCGCGCAGCACGGCCGGGTCGAGCGCGGCGCAGTCGACGCAGCGCAGGGCGCGCTCCCAGCCGAGGCCGAGCGTCGCCTCGTCGTCGTCGGCGATGCCGAACCCGTCCCACTCGAGCAGGACCGACATGTCGCTCGGTTCCTGGAGCTCGACGATCAGCACGCCATCGCCGATCGCGTGCGGCGTGCCGGCCGGGACGTAGATCGCGTCGCCGGCCTGGACCGCCATCGGGTTGAGCGCGCCGAGCATGGCGTCGTGGTCTTGGTCGCGGACCCAGCGCTCGAGCGTCTCCTCGGCGACGTCCTCGCGGAAGCCGGCCGCCACGCTCGCGTCCGGCCTCGACGTGCCGATGACGATCCACGCTTCGGTCTTGCCGTAGCGCGAGCCGAGCGCCTCGCGCGCGAACCGGCCGTCGGGATGGACGTGCACCGGCAGCCGCTCGCCGGCGTCGAGGAGCTTGACGAGCAGCGCGGGATCCGGTCCGCGGCGCTCGGCGTGGTCGGGGCCGAGGAACGCGACGGGGTCCTCGGCGATGGCGTCCCGCAGCAGCCGGCCGCCGGGCAGCCGGCTGAGGCCGCGCCGGTCCTCGCCGAAGACCGTCGTCGTCGAGCCGACCCAGTCCTCGGGGACGCGGTCGCCCTCGGGCTCGGTGCCGCGCAGCGCGGCGATCGCCGGCCCGCCGAGGTAGAAGCGCGGCACCCAGTTCGGGGGCAGGACGAGCGGCCTCACGGCGCCAGCTCCCCCGACCCGCGCGCGACGAGCTCGCACGGGATGGTGCGGCGCTGGGGCGGCCCCGCGTCGCCGTCGAGGCGCGCGTAGGCGAGCTCGGCCGCGATGCGCCCCATGTCCTCGGGCGCGTGGCGGATGACGCTCACCGGGGTGGGCAGCATGTCGGCGAGCTCGAAGTCGTCGAAGCCGACCAGCGCGACGGGCTTCGGGTGATCGCGGACCGCCCGCAGGGCGCCGACCGTGTTGCGGTTGTTCGCGCAGAAGAGCGCGGTCGGGCGGCGGGCGAGCGGCAGCCTCAGCAGGTCGCGGACCGCCCGCTCGGCGCCGGCGGCGTCGTGAGTGCCGGCGCGGACGAGCTCGGTGCGCTCCGGCACGCCGGCGTCGGCGAGCGCGCGGCGGTAGCCGGCCAGGCGCTCGCCGGCGGTGTGCAGCGACGGTGGGTCCCCGACGAACGCGATGCGCTCGTGGCCGTGGCCGATCAGGTGCGCGACGCCGGCGCGGGCGCCGCCGCCGTTGTCGAGGAGCACGGTGTCGGCCGCGACGCGGCCGGGCGGGCGGTCGAGGAACACGACGGGCGCGCCGGCCGCGAGCTCGAGCTCGAGCTCGAGGTAGCGGTGATCGGTGCCGGCGGGGACGACGAGCAGCGCGTCGACGGAGCGGCGCAGCAGGCGCAGGACGAGCTGCTCCTCGCGCTCGGCGTCCTCCTCGCAGCTGCCGGTGATCAGGATGTGCCCGCGCGCGTGCGCGGCGTCCTCTACCGTGCGCGCGATCGCCGAGTAGAAGGGGTTGGCGACGTCCTCGATGACGAGTCCGATCGCCCCGGCCCGGCCGTTGCGCAGGCTGCGCGCGACGTCGTTGCGCGCGAACCCGAGATCGGCGATCGTCGCCTCGACGCGCGCCTGGGTGTCCGCGCGGACGCCCGGCTCGCCGTTGACGACGCGCGAGACGGTCTTGAGGCTCACGCCCGCGGTGCTCGCGACGTCGCGCATGGTCGGTCTGACCAGTCGCAGTGCTCTCTCTCCTCGCACCGGTTTTCCTGACAACGTTGTCAGAGCGCCGGTGGCGCGACCTTAGTCTGTGGCTGACAACGTTGTCAACTCGCGTCCCTGTTGGTGCATTCGCGTGGTGATCCGGAACGCGAGACGCACCACCATCGGCGCATGCGGATCGAGAGTGCATTCGACGGCGATATGCGCCGTCGATCGCACTCTCGTTCGGTGGAGGCGGAGATCGCGGCCCTCGCCTTCCTCGACGCCCACAACCTCGAACGGCCGCGGGTCAACCGCAAGATCGGCCCCTACACCGTCGACGGCCTCTGGCCCCGCGCCCGCCTGGTGGTAGAGCTCAGCCCAACCCCGCGAGCTCCAACGCGCGCTCGGTCCGCAGCGTCCCCGCCTTCTCGGTCTCCACGCTCGCGGCGGCCACCGCGACCGCGAACGCCGCGGCCGCCCCGAACGGCTCGCCGCGCTCGAGCGCGACGCCCAGCCCGCCGACGAGCGAGTCGCCGGCGCCGACCGGGTTGCGCACCTGCACGACGCGCGGCGCGTCGAGCCAGCCCACCGACGCCTGGTCCGCCACCGCGGCGCCTGCGGCGGCCGCGGTCACGATCGCCCGGCGCGCTCCGCCCTCCACGAGCTCGCGCGCCGCCGCCCGCGCGCGCGAGCGGACCTCCACCGGATCGCCGGCCTCGACCGTCTCGTCGGCGCGCCCGTGCAGCAGCCCCTCCGCCTCGGCCAGGTTCGGCGTCACCACACCGGCCCCCGCCTCGAGCGCCGCCGCGAGCTGGCCGCCGGTGACATCGACGATCGCCGTGCGCCCGGCGCGCTCGGCCAGCCGCGCCAGCCGCGCGTAGGCATCCGCCGGCGCGCCCGGCGGCAGGCTTCCGCTGCAGGCAAGCACCGCGACCTCGCCGATCCGCGCCTCGACCGCCGCCTCGAACCGATCCCAGTCGCCCGCTCCGAGCGAGGGGCCGGGCTCGTTCATCACCGTCACGCGCCCGGAGCGCTCGAGGATCACCGCCGTCGAACGGATCTCGCCGTCGACCGGCACGGCCGCCAGCGCCACACCCTCGTCGGCGAGCAGCGCCGCGGCCGCCGCCCCCGTGCGCCCGGGCGTGAATCCCACGAGCGTGGCCGGCGCCCCGAGCGCCATCGCGGTCCGCGCGACGTTGACGCCCTTGCCCCCCGGGGTGACCACGACCGCCTCGAAGCGGAGCACCTCGCCCGGGCGCAGCGCTTCGAGGCTCAGCGTGCGGTCGATGGTCAGGTTCGGGCCGGCGACGAGCATGGCGGAACGCGCAGCGGCGCGGCAGGCGCGACACTACGCCGCCTCCATGTCCGCCGCCTACCGCCTCAACCGCCTGTTCCATCCCGACTCTGGCCGCTGCATCGACGTCGCCGTCGACCACGGCCTGTTCGGCGAGGCCGCGCTGCACGCCGGGATCGAGAACATGGCCGCCGCCATCGACACGCTCGTCGCCGCCGGCCCCGACGCGATCCAGCTGGCCCCGGGGCAGGCGCCGCTCCTGCAGCGGCGGCCCGGTCGCAAGCCCGCGCTCGTGCTTCGGCTCGACGTGACGAACGCCTACGAGCCCGAGCCGCCGGCCGAGCCGTTCAGCGTGCTCGTCGACGACGCGATCGGGCTGGCGGTCCGCCTCGACGCCGCCTGTGTGTGCGTCAACCTCCTCGACGCGCCGGGCCAGGGCGAGCTGCGCCGCCAGTGCCTGCAGAACCTTGCGACGGCCCGCGCGGCGTGCGAGCGCGCCGGGATGCCGCTGATGGTCGAGCCGCTCGTGCTCGACCCCGGCGCGGGCGGCTACGTCGACGTCGGCGACCCCGACCGCATGCTCGGCCTCGTGCGGCAGGCGGCGGAGATGGGCGCCGACCTCGTGAAGGCACATACCACCTACGACCTGAGCGACTACCACCGCATCGTCACCGCCGCGGGCGTGCCGGTGCTCCCGCGCGGCGGCAGCAGGGTCGGCGACGCGGACGTGCTCGAGCGGACGCATGCACTGATCGAGCAGGGCGCGGCCGGGATCGTCTACGGCCGCAACGTCATCCAGCACCCCGACCCCGCCGCGATGGTCCGCGCCCTGCGGGCGATCGTGCACGAAGGCGCCGCGCCCGACGCGGCCGCCACCGAGCTCGCCGGCGTGGCGTGACGGCTGCGAGCCGGAGCTGACCCGCACCGAGCCGATCGCGCGAGGCGTGGCGCGGTCGCACGCCCAAGGTCGCGCGGCCCACGCCGGAGCGCTTAGGCTCTGCCTCCCATGACGAGGCTGGAGGAGAGCGTCGCGCTCCTGGGCGCCGTGCCCGTGTTCGAGACCCTCGGACCCGACGACCTGCGCCGGGTCGCGGAGGTCGCGGTGCCGCGGCGCTTCGACGCCCAGCAGGTCATCTTCCGCGAGGGCGACGAGAGCGACACCTGCTACGTCGTCCGCCGCGGCCACGCGCGCGCCGTGCGCGAGAACGTCGACGGGCGCACGATCGCGCTCGCGCACTTCGGCCCTGGCGACATCTTCGGCGAGCTGGCCATGTTCGACTCCGAACGGCGCTCGGCGACCATCGAGACGCTCGACCCGGTCGACGCGGTCGCCGTCGCGGGCTCGGACATGCGCCGCCTGCTGCGCGAGCACCCCGACATCGCCGTCAAGCTCGTCATCGCGCTCGGGCGCCGGCTGCGCGAGGCCAACGAACGCCTCACGCGCCAGTCGTTCCAGACGGTGCAGAGCCGCGTCGCCGTCGTGCTCGGCCAGCTCGTCGAGCAGACGCGCTCGGAGAGCGGCGCCGGCCAACGCGACGTGCTGGTCAAGATCACGCAGTCCGACATCGCCCAGCTCGCCGGCTCGTCGCGTGAGTCGGCCAGCCGCTTCCTGGCGGTCCTCGAGCGCGCCGGGATCATCACGCAGGGCCGCGGGCGGATCACCGTCCACGACCCGGACGCCCTCAAGCGCTACATCTACTGACGCCCCCGTGCCGACCGGAGCCGACTCCGAGTTCTCAGCGGGCGGGGTGGTCGTCCGCGACGGCCGCTGCATCGTCATCGTGCCCACTCGCCGGGCCGCGGACGGCAGCAAGGTGCTCGCGCTGCCGAAGGGCCATCCCGACGGCGCAGAGTCGGCGGCCGACGCCGCGCTGCGCGAGGTGCGCGAGGAGACCGGCGTCGAGGCGACGCTCGTCGAGAAGCTTGGCGACATCCGCTACTGGTACATGCGCGGCGGGCGGCGGATCTCGAAGGTGGTGAGCTTCTTCCTGCTCGACTACGTCACCGGCGAGCTCGACGACCACGACCACGAGGTCGAGCACGCCGAGTGGATGGCCCTCGAGGACGCAGCGCGCGCGCTCACGTACAAGGGCGAGCGCGACATGGCGGCGGCGGCGCTGTCACGCAGGGGAAAACCTCAGTAGGGTGCAGGCCGTCATGCAGGTGCTGAACTTCTACTCGACGATCTTCGCCGACCAGCTCAAGCGGGGCCGGAAGACCGCCACGATCCGGCTGGGCGACAAGTCGCACCGCTACAAGAAGAACCACGCGGTGCTCGTCACGATCGGCTATCAGCACTCGCCGCGCGAGAAGATCTTCGAGGCGGTCATCGACCAGGTCGAGGTCAAGCGCGTGAAGGACCTCTCGCCCCGGGACATCGAGCACGACAACCCGGAGTTCCGCCGGCACGACGAGATGATCCACTTTCTCGAGCAGATCTACGGCAAGTCGGTGTCGATGGACGACATCGTCACCGTGGTGCGGTTCTCGCAGATCATCGAGAACCCGCCCAGCGTCACCGATGCCCGGCTTGGCATCGGCGGCGCACAGAACTGAGTCGCACCCGCGCAGATCCGCCTCGCTGGCACTCTCTACTCCGGAGTGCCAATACGGCTTGCCAGGAGCGCTCGACGTCCTATACTCTGCGGCGGGCGCTGGCACTCTGCATCGTCGAGTGCCAACCCAGGACTGACATTCACCCTCTCTCTACGGAGGTAGACATGAAGCTGAAGCCCCTGGGCGATCGGCTGATCGTGCGGGCGATCGAGGAGGAGGCCACCACCGCGAGTGGCATCGTGCT
>Ga0126313_10002116_pt1 | contig 10912 bp, 13 predicted proteins | sample Plot105A_FD_89954 | JGI IMG/M metagenome (GOLD analysis project Ga0126313, IMG submission 89954) | Serpentine soil microbial communities from UC McLaughlin Reserve, CA, USA - Plot105A | ecosystem: Environmental > Terrestrial > Soil > Grasslands | place: USA: UC McLaughlin Reserve, Lake County... | reverse complement strand
GTTGCCCTGGTTGACCGCGCCGTCGCCGAGCATGCACAGGGTCACGTCCTCCGTCCCCAGGTAGTCGGAAGCGAGCGCCAGGCCCGCGGCGAGCGGCATGTTCGAGCCGACGATCCCGTAGCCGCCCATCAGCCGCTTCTCGACGTCGAACAGGTGCATCGAGCCGCCGTGCCCCTTGGACACGCCGTCCTGGCGGCCGAAGAGCTCGGCCATCACGCGGTTCGGGTCGACGCCGCGCACGAGCGCCTGCCCGTGCTCGCGATAGGTCGAGATCAGGTAGTCGGACTCGCGCATGGCGAGCGCCGCGCCGACGACGGCCGCTTCCTCGCCGATGGCCAGGTGGAGGAAGCCGCCGATCGCCGCCTTGGTGTACATCTCGCCGGCGCGCTCCTCGAAGCGGCGAATGAGGAGCATCTTGCGGAGGATGTCCTCGCAGCCCTCGCGGTCGGGGAGCTCGTGGTGCTCGCCGGGCTCGACCGGAAGACGCTCATCCGGCGAGCGGTCCTGCTCGTCGGCGGGCGCGGCGGCGCCGTCGGACGAGTCGGCGGCCCGCTGCTCTTCCTCCCGCGCCTTGGCCTTGGCCATGCCAGCGGGAGATTACTCGATGAGCGTGGGCCCGGGTGCTCGCTCAGGAAACTCCCGCGCGGCCGCCGATCAGCCAGCGCTCGAGCAGCGGATCGGTCACTACGAAACGCTGACCTGCGTCGAAGAGGCGGCCTTCGTCGAGCAGTCGGTCGATCGCGTCGCGCGCGGTTTCCCGTGGCAGGGCGACCTCCGCCAGAGCCTGCTTGGCGGTCGGCGACCCCGGTGCGCTGGCGACGACTACGAGCGCCCGGCGATCACTGTCCGAGAGACCCTGCCACAGCGCCGCGAACGCCTCCCCGAGCTCCTGCCCGAGATCCTCGAGCACGCCGGCCAGGGTCGCCTCGTCGGCCATGCCCCCCTCGGGCGTACGCTCCCACAGAGGTGCGCCGAGAGCATCGCGCGCTGCGGGTGGCCCCGCACGAGGTCGACCAGCGGGCCAAGCGCCGGCCCGGCGTCGCGACCCGTCGCCTCGAAGCGCTCGGCGATGAAGACGTTGCGAGGTCGCCGTTCGCCAGCGGTGCGAGAAAGATTGCCGCGGGCCTGGCCATAGAATGGACGCTCGCGATCGGCGAACAGCGCCCGCATCATCCCCGGGTGCGAGCCGGCGAAGACGTACCCGACGTCGTTGCCGTGTTGCTCGATGACGCTCCGGAGGGCGCCGTCGAGCGGCGGGCGCGAGCCGAGGACCGCTTGGAACCCGTCGAAGGCGACGACCACCTGCAACCCGGCTCGCTCCGCCGCTCGCCGTGGAAGGTCGAGCAGCGTGAGAAGCCGCTTGCCGGCATCCGTGTCGAGTTGCGACGTGACTTCCACCGCCGGGGTCTTGATCGTCGGCTGGAGGCCCCGAAGCAGTCCCTCGACCCACGCGGCCAGCCGGCCCTTCAGGCCCCGGTAGCCCAGCTCGAGCCGCGCGATCGCGTCCTCGACTGAGAGAATCCCGTAGAAGTTGACGTAGACGGTAGGATGGCCTTCGCGCTCGGCCGTGGCAAGAGCGGTGCGTACGAGCGAGGTCTTCCCATATCGCCGCGGGGCGGCAAGGCGCGAAGGATGACCGCCCCGAGCAAGCGAGAGGATGCGAGAGAGCTCCTCCTCGCGGTCGATGAGGTCCGCTTCGCCGACCGGCGTCGCGTAGACGAACGGGTTGGCGGAGAAGTCGCCGATCAGACCACCCTTAGCGACTTCGCGGCGGGTACGCCACCCTTTTGGTAGTGCTTACGCCACCGCTTAGTCGGTGGATGGTCCACCGCCGCGCTCGTCTTCAAAGCCGCCGAAGAGCTCTTTGCGGGCGGCGTCGGCAACCCGTTCCCCCTGGAAGAGGCGGCCGCGGGCCCCAATAGCGGGCAGACCGATCACGCCGCGGGCGGCCGCGGCCTCGCTCGTCGCTCGTAGCCGCTCCTCTACCGACCGGCTCTCGATGCCCTTGAGCACCGCGCGCGGGTGGAGCTCGCACGCCGCTGCGGCGACCAGGACGTTGTCGACCTGCGAGAGGTCGCGCCCGGCGGCGAACGCCTGGCGCAGCGCGGCCAGCGAGAAGGCGACGACCCGGCCCGACGCGGCGGCGAAGGTGGCGGCGCGCAGCGCGACGTCGAGGTCCTCCGGCCATGGGTCCGGGAGGCGCGGCTTCGGGAGACCCTGGGCGGCGGCGCGGCGGCCGAGGTCGGCGAGCTCGTTCGCGTGCGGGCTTGCCCCCACGCTCTGCCGCTCGATCCGGATCGGAACCCACACCGGCACGAACGGCAACTCGTGGTTGACCCGCTCCGCCGCGAGCCAGCACTCGGGCGAGGCGAAGTCGAAGTAGAAGATCGGCCGGGCTGGGTCCTCGGGCAGCTCGTCCGTGGCCTTCAGGCGCGGTGCCGCGGTGCGGCCGTCCGCGGCGCTCAGCCGTGGATCAGCCACCCGTCCGTCGCCCGCGCCGCCTCCATCGTCGCCTCGGAGAAGGTCGGGTGGGCGTGGACCGAGCGCGCCACCTCGGCAAACCCGCCCTCGAGGTCGCGCGCGACCACGAGCTCGGCGATCAGGTCGGTCGCCTTGGCGCCCACGATGTGCGCGCCGAGCATCTCGCCGTAGCGCTTGTCGCCGACGATCTTGATCATCCCGGTCCGCTCGCCGTACACCGTCGGCGCTCCGACCGCGCCCATCGGCACCTTGCCGACCACCACATCGTAGCCGGCGTCGCGCGCCTGCTTCTCGGTCATGCCGAAGCTCGCCACCTGCGGGTGGCAGAAGGTCGCCGCGGGGATCGAGTTGTAGTCGAGCGGGTGGGGGTCGAGGCCCGCGGCCGCCTCGACCGCGACGATGCCCTCGTCGGAGGCCTTGTGGGCGAGCGCGGGCCCCGGCACGACGTCGCCGATCGCGTAGACGCCCTCGGCCGAGGTCCGCAGCCGCTCGTCGACCTCGATGCGCTCGTTCTCGCCGGTCTGCACGCCCGCGTCGTCCAGCCCGAGCCCCTCGACGTCGGGCCCGCGCCCCGCGGCGATCGCCAGGTAGTCGAAGCGCTCGGTCTCCCCGTCGCCGTACCTGATCTCGACCCCGTCGTCCGACACCTCGGCCGACTCGACGTTCGCCTCGGTCACGATCGTCACGTTCTGCTTGCGGATCTCGCGCGCGGCCGCCTTGGCGATCTCCTCGTCCTCGAGCGGGAGGATCTGCGGGAGGGCCTCGAGCAGCGTGACCTCGGTGCCGAGGCGTCCGTACGCCGAGGCGATCTCCGAGCCCGACGCGCCGGCCCCGATGACCGCGAGCTTGGCGGGCAGCTCGCGCAACGCCCAGGCGCGCTCGGTGTCGAGCACGCGGTCGCCGAACTCGAGCCCGAGCAGGGGCTTGGGCACCGAGCCCGTGGCGATGATCACCGCGCCGGCCTCGAGCTCGTCCTCGCCGACGCGCACGTTGCCGCCGCTCGTGAGCGCGCCGTGGCCCTCGACCACGTCGACGTCGTTGCCCTTCATCAGGCTCCCGACCCCGCCGGTGAGGGTCTTCACGACCTTGTCGCGGTGCTGGGCCGTGCCCTCGAAGTCGACGGTCGGCTCGCCGTTGAGCTGGACGCCGAAGCTGCCCGCGTCCTTGACCTCCGAGAAGACGTCGGCCGCACGCAGCACCGCCTTCGCGGGAATGCACGCGTAGTTGAGGCAGCGCCCGCCGAGCCTGTCACTCTCGACAATGGCGGTCTTCATGTCGAGCTGGGCCGCCCGGATGGCGGCCACGTAGCCCCCCGGGCCGGAGCCGATGGCGACGCAGTCGTACGCGGAGTCGGCCATGCGGAGCCGGAGACTAGCGAGGGGCGGCCGTCGCGCCGGCCCGCTCGAGACGGGCACGAAGCGCGTCCGGCACCGGCTGCGCGCGCCCCGCCGCGTAGTCGTAGCCCACGAGCACGCCGTACCCCTCGGCGACGAGCCGCCCATCGGACTCGGCGACCATCCGGAAGTCGAGCCGCAGGCTCGAGCGGCGTAGCTCGCCGGGCTCGATGGAGATCCGCAGCTCGTCGTCGAAGAAGGCCGGCGCGCGGTAGGCGATGTGGCATTCGGCGAAGATCCAGCCGAACTCGCTGCGTGAGGTAGGGGAGTGCTCGGGCGCGAGCGTGCCGAGGAAGTCGATGCGCGCGGTCTCGAAGAAGCGCAGGAACTCGACGTTGTTGAGGTGACCCATCGCGTCGAGGTCGCCGAACCGCACGCGCTCGACGATCAGGAACGGCTCTCGCGCGGGCCGCGCGGGCGGGTGCGCGCCGTCGACGCGGTCGCTCATCGCCGCTGCGGCATCTGGATGCGCGCCATCGCCTTGACGAGGAACCAGAACAGCGCGCCGCCGGGGATGATCACGACGACCGCGAAGACCGCCGCCTGGAGCGCGTTGGCGCTCAACACGACGGGAAGGCCGACGCTGATCAGGGTCAGGGCGAGCAGGACCTGGAAGCCGAGCACCGCCCAATAGCGCGCGCGCCACATCCCCCACGCCGTCACGAGCAGGAGCACGGAGAAGACGAGCGCGAGCACCGACGGGCGCTGGCCGCGGATGTCGAGCCCGGCGAGCCACAGCCCGGCGTTGACCGCGCCGAACACGACGGCGACGATCGCCCCCACGGTGACGGCGCGCGGCCGCTCGCCCTCCGCGAGCGGCTCGAGCCGCTCGCGCGCGGCCGCGTCGCGTGCCTCGGAGCGCGAGACGCGCGGGCTCGTGGCTTCTGTCCGCGCGTCGCTGCCGCCGGCGCTCTCGGCCGCACGCCGCCTAGAGCGCCGGCCCACCGACCGCCTCCCGGGGGCACGACCGTTTCAGCCCGGCCCGCAGCGCGCGCGCCGCCGCCCGCGGGTCTTCGGCGTCCTGGATCGCCCGCACGACCGCGATCCGCTCTGCCCCGGCGTCGGCGACGTCGCGCACCCGGCTCGCGTCGATCCCCCCGATGGCGAAGAACGGATGCCGCGCGTGCGCGGCGGCGTAGCGGACGAGCTCGAGCCCGACCGGCTCGAGCGCCGGCTTCGTCGCCGTGCGGTAGACCGGGCCGACCGCGATGTAGTCGGCCGGCGAGGCGGCCGCGGCATCGATCTCCTCGGGCGAGTGCGTCGAGAGGCCGATCACGAGGTCGGGCCCGACCGCGCGGCGGGCTTCGGCCACCGGCGCGTCGTCCTGGCCCACGTGGACGCCGTCGGCCCCGGCGGCGAGGGCGAGGTCGGGGCGATCGTTGACGACCAGGAGCGCGCCGTGGTCCCGGCAAAGCCGCGCGAGGCGCCGAGCCGCGGCGACGACCTCCGCTTCGCGCGCATGCTTGTCGCGAACCTGGACGAGGTCGACCCCGCCCGCGAGCGCCTCGGCCACCAGATCGTCGGTCGACGACTCGCCCGTCCCAGACCGGCCCGTATGCGGCTCGATCACGAGGTAGAGGCGTGCGGCGCGCACCCGGGCGCGACGCTCGTCACCGGTCCGCTGCGCACCGGACGCCATCGGGCTCATCGTGACAGAGAGCATGCGGGCCGACGCGACGACGCGCCGGCCTGCTTAGATTCACCCGCCCGGCACGCCACAGGAGACGCGTTGACGCCAGTCGCACCCATCGGCATCGGAACCTCGCTCGTCCTCATCACCCTCGGGGCGATCCTCAAGTACGCGATCACCGAGGGCAACATCTGGTTCCTCGACATCCAGGCGACGGGGACGATCCTCCTGCTGGTCGGCATTCTCGGCCTGATCATCGCGCTTGCCTACACGCTGCTGCTCAGCAACCGGCGCCGCGAGCCGGAGGTCGAGCGCGAGCGAGAGTTCTACGACGAGCCGACCCGGCGTCGCCCGTAGGCCGGTACGGGCGGGCCGAGGCGGTCCTCCCTCGGCGCGCGCCCGCGCGCGGCTAGACTCCAGGCACACGGGAGCTCGGGCGAGACCGGGCTGAGAGGGCGGCTGGGCGCCGCCGACCGTCGCACCCGATCCGGGTAATACCGGCGCGGGAAGATCGTCGCCGACGCCTCCGTCGCCCGGGCGGAAGATGAGTCGGAGACCCATACAGCAGAGCTTTGACGTGGTGGTCGTCGGGGCCGGGGTGGTCGGCCTGGCGGCGGCCTGGCGCGCGCGCCGCGGCGGCCTGACGACGCTCGTGGTCGAGCGCGACCGCGCCGGCGCCGGGGCCTCGGGGGTCGCCGCGGGGATGCTCGCCCCGGTGACCGAGGCCGACTTCGGCGCGGAGACGCTGCTCGCCCTGAACCTCGCCGGCCGCGAGCGCTGGCCGGCCTTCGCGGCCGAGCTCGCGGAGCGCTCCGGGCACGACACCGGCTTCCGCGAGAGCGGCGCGCTGATCGTCGCCGCCGACCGCGACGATGCGGAGGAGCTCCGCCGGCTCGCGTCGCTACAGCGCTCGCTCGGACTCGACGCCCGCTGGCTCTCGGGCCGCGACTGCCGGCGACTCGAGCCGGGTCTCTCGCCCCGGGTCGCCGGCGGCATCGAGGCGCCGGGCGATGCGCACGTCAACCCGGGCGCGACCGTGGCGGCCTTGCGTGCGGCATTCCTCGCGGCGGGCGGGGAGCTCCTCGAGGGCATCGCCGTGGAGGGCGTCGAGCTCGCGCAGAGCGGCTCGCGTGTGGCCGGCGTGCGGCTCGCCGGCGGCGAGCGCATCGCGTGCGAGGCCCTGGTAGCCGCCTGCGGAGCGTGGAGCCGCTCGCTCAGCGGCCTTCCGGCCGAGGCGCTGCCGCCGGTACGCCCCGTCAAAGGCCAGGTCCTCACCCTGAGTTCGCCGGCGCGTGACGTTGCGATCGCGTCGTGGATCGTGCGCACCCCGCGCTGCTACGTCGTCCCGCGCTCGGAGGGGGAACTCGTCGTCGGGGCGACGATGGAGGAGCGCGGCTTCGACACGCGTGTGACCGCCGAAGGCGTCTTCCGGCTGCTTGAGGCCGCTCGAGAGACGCTCCCCGAGGTCGATGAGCTCGAGCTCGTCGCGGCCCGCGCGGGGCTCCGACCCACGACTCCCGACAACCTGCCCGTGATCGGCGCGGCCGAGGACGTCGAGAACCTCTTGTGGGCCACCGGCCACGGCCGCAACGGCGTCCTGCTCGCCCCGCTGACCGCCGAGGCCGTCGCCGCAACGCTGCGCGGTGACCCGAAGCCGGCCGTGGTCACTTCCTGCTCCCCGGACCGCTTCGAGCGGCGCGGCGCCCGTCCGCCCGTCGCTCCGGTGGCCTGAGGCGCGCGCGGTGCTCCGCATCGTCCTCAACGGCGAGAGCCGCGAACTCGCCGCCGGCGCGACCGTCGAGCAGGCGGTCGCAGCGACCGGCGCGCCCCTGCCGCACACCGGCCTCGCCGTGGCGGTCGACGGCGAGGTCGTCCCGCGCGGCGAGTGGGAGCGTACGCCGCTCGCCGAGGGACAGCGCGTCGAGGTGCTCCAGGCGGTGCAGGGCGGGGCGCGATGAGCGGGCTCGAGATCGCCGGCCGACGCTTCGAGTCGCGGCTCATCATCGGCACGGGTGGCTTCCGCTCGCTCGCTGCGATGGCCGAGGCGATCGCGGCCTCCGGCGCCGAGCTCGCGACCGTGGCGCTCCGCCGCGTCGCTCCGGACGCGCAGGGCTCCGTGCTCGACCTCGTCCGCGAGGCGGGTTGCCAGGTGCTCCCCAACACCGCCGGCTGCTTCACCGCGCACGACGCCGTGACCACGGCGCGGCTCGCGCGCGAGGCGCTCGGCACCGACTGGATCAAGCTCGAGGTGATCGGCGACGATCGCACGCTCCTCCCCGACGCGGCCGAGCTCCTCGATGCGGCCGCGACCCTCGTCGAGGAGGGCTTCACCGTCCTTCCCTACACGAGCGACGACCCCGTCCTCGCCGCCCGGCTCGAGGACGCCGGCTGCGCCGCAGTCATGCCGCTCGGCTCGCCGATCGGAAGCGGCATGGGCATCGGCAACCCGTACAACCTGCGACTCATCCTCGAGCGCGCGGGCGTGCCGGTGATCCTCGACGCGGGCATCGGCACTGCGTCCGACGCGGCGATCGCCATGGAGCTCGGGTGCGCGGGGATCCTGCTCGCTAGCGCGATCTCGCGCGCCGAGGATCCCGCGCGCATGGCGCGGGCGATGCGGCTCGCCGTGGAGGCCGGCCGCCTCGCGCACGACGCGGGTCGCATACCGCGCCGCCTCTACGCCGAGGCGTCGACGCCGCTCGAGGGCGTGCCCGAGCTGTCGTGAGCTCCACGGAGCTCGGGCGGGCTCGGCTCGAGGAGCTCTCGTCGCGCTGGCTCGCGTCGTGGGAGACCGGCGCCGGCTTCTCCGCGTGCTGCACGCCCGACGTGGCGTACGAGGACCCGCTCGTCACCCTTCCGCTCGCTGGGCTCGACGCGCTCGAGGCCCACGCCGAGCGCCTGCGGCGCGCACTGCCCGACATCCGCATCGAGCGCAGCGCCGAGCCGCTCGCCGGCATGGCGGCCGAGGGGCTCGCGTGCCTGCCGTGGCGGCTCGCCGGAACGCACCGGGGCGGCGTCGGCGAGCTGCCCGCCACGGGACGCTTCGTCGTCGTCCACGGGCTCCACTACGTCGAGCTCTCGGACGGCTCGATTCGCCGCGCGCGTGGATTCTTCGATCTCCACGACGTCGCGGTGCAGCTCGGGCTCATGCCGGCGCGCGGGTCGCTCGCCGAGGGCGCGCTGCTGCTCCTGCGTGGTTTCGGGCTGCGGCGGGGCGGCGTCTGACCGACGGCGCTTACGACGGGCTCGGGTCGGCGCCGGCATTCCCGAGCACCAGCTCGAGCAGTGCCTTCTGTGCGTACAGGCGGTTCTCGGCCTGGTCCCACACCGCCGAGCGCTCGCCGTAGAGGAGGTCCTCGGTGATCTCCTCGCCGGGGTGGGCCGGCAGGCAGTGGAGGACGATCGCGTCGGCGCGCGCGGAGGCGAGCAGATCGTCGTCGAGGCGGTAGGGGGCGAGCAGCTCGCGACGCCGTGCCGCCTCCGCCTCGTCTCCCATGCTCACCCACACGTCGGTGTAGACGGCATGAGCGCCGGTCGCGGCCTCGGCGGGATCGCTCGTGACCGCGACCGCGCCGCCCGCCCGCGCCGACGCTCTCGCCGCCGCGACGACCGACTCGCGCGGCGCGAGCTGCGGCGGCGTCGCCACCGCGACGTCCACGCCGGCGCGCGCCCCGAGGAGCATGAGCGAAGCCGCGACGTTGTTGCCGTCGCCGACGTAGGCGAGCCGCACTCCCTCCACGCCCCCGAAGCGCTCGCGGAGGGTGAGCAGGTCGGCGAGCGCCTGACACGGGTGGTGCTCCGCGGACAGGAGGTTGACGATCGGGATGCTCGCGTGGGCGGCGAGCTCCTCGAGCAGGCCGTGCGGCCCGGTGCGCACGCCGGCGGCGTGGACGAGGCGCGACAGGACGAGGGCGGTGTCGCGCGGCGACTCGCCGCGTGCGAGCTGAGTCTCGCCCTCGCGGAGGACGAGTGGGTGACCGCCGAGCTCGCGCACCGCGACCTCGAACGAGATGCGCGTGCGCGTCGACGGCTTGTCGAAGATCAGTGCGACGCTGCGGCCGGAGAGCGCTCCGAGGCCGGAGAGGCCGCCACGCGCGCTCGCGGGTTCGGCGCCGGCGTCGGGCCGGCCGCGCGCCGCCTTGAGGGCGAGAGCCCGCTCGAGCAGTCCGAGCAGCTCGTCGGAGGTGAGCTCCTCCCCGGTGAGGAAATGGCGCGCCACCCCGGGATCGTAGTCGCGGCCGGCCCGTCCTCCGCGCCGGCGCGGCTGAAGGTCCGCGCCCAGCGCCCCACCGCCTCTTCCTTCGTGGCATAGTCCGGTGTTAGTCGGCGAGAGCGGGAGCGTTCGGCGCGAGCGAAGGCGACGCGAGGAGGAAGGCGATGCCAGACAACAGCGAATCCCGAAACCGCGGTGGCGGTTCCTCCGGATCGTCCGGCGGCGGCTCGCGCCGTGGGTCGAGCGGCGGCTCGCGCTCCTCGAGCGGCGGCTCGCGCTCGTCGGGCGGCGGCTCTGGCTCGTCGCGCCGTAGCGGCTCCTCGTCCTCGAGCCGAGGCTCCGGATCGAGCGCACGCTCGCGCGCCTCGGGGTCCTCGTCGCGGAGCTCCGGCTCGCGCCGCACCGGCGGCCAGTCGAGCGCCCAGCGTCGTGAGGCCGCGCGCAAGGGCGGTCAGGCGCGTGGGCGTCAGCAGCAGGCTCGCAAGGCGGCGCGCGGGACCGCCGATCGCGCGGCGCAAGCCGCCGACACCGCGGGCTTCTCCGGCAAGTCCGTCTCCGAGGTGCGCACCGCCCTGCGCGACAACCTCGTCAACCCGCTCAACCTCGTGCTCATCAGCCGCGATCGGATCGAGGAGGTCGTCGACGAGGCCGTGAGCCGCGGACGCATGACCGCGGGCGACGCCCAAGACGTGGTCGAGAAGATCGTCGCGCGCGGGCGTGAGCAGACGAACGACGTGCTCAACAACCTCGAGACCCTGCTCGGGCGCGGGCGCTTGCGGTTCGAGTCCGTGACCGACGAGGCCCGTGAGCGCGGTGCGAGCGCCGCCTCGGGCGCGCGCAAGCGGGTCGAGCGCACGGTGGGCGAGGGTCGCAAGCGCGCCGACGCGGTGAGGGGTCAGGCCGACCGCGCTCGCCGGGCCGTCGGCGGGGGCGGGGGCTCGAGCTTCCCGATCAGGAACTACGACAACCTGACCGCCGCCCAGGTGCAGGATCGGCTCGACCGGCTCGACCCACCGGAGCTGCGCAAGGTGCGCGACTACGAGCGCCGCAATGCGAACCGCAAGACGGTCCTCGGGGCGATCGAGTCGAAGCTGACCTGAGCCACGCCCCCGGCCCGCAGACGCGCCCCGAGCGCGGCGACGAGCTCGAGCTCGTCGTCGAGTCGCTCGCGTACGGCGGGGCGGGCGTCGCGCG
>Ga0126313_10002115_pt1 | contig 10914 bp, 13 predicted proteins | sample Plot105A_FD_89954 | JGI IMG/M metagenome (GOLD analysis project Ga0126313, IMG submission 89954) | Serpentine soil microbial communities from UC McLaughlin Reserve, CA, USA - Plot105A | ecosystem: Environmental > Terrestrial > Soil > Grasslands | place: USA: UC McLaughlin Reserve, Lake County... | reverse complement strand
TCGGCGATCTCCAGCTCCACGTCCGCGCCCGCCCGCCGCGCGCTGAGCGTGATCGCGCCGGCGCCGTGGCGCAGCGCGTTGTCGACGAGGTTGCCGAGGGCCTGCGAGAGCCGCAGCTCGTCGCCGCGGACGACCAGGTCCGGCTCCGCCTCGACGCGCAGCTCGCGGCCGCGCTCGCGCGCCCGCGCCGAGAAGCGCGTGCTGATGCGCTCGAGCAGCTCGGCCGCGTCGAGCGGCTCCGGGCGCACGGCCAGCGCGCCGTCGCCGCTGCGGGCGAGCACCAGCAGGTCCTCGGCGAGCTGGGCGAGCCGGTCGCACTCCTCGACCGCCGCCGTGAGCGCCTCGCGCAGGTCCGGATCCGCCGGTGCGCGCCGCAGCGCGGCCTCCAGCTCGGCCTTGATCACGGCCACCGGCGTGCGCAGCTCGTGGCTGGCGTCGGCGACGAAGCGGCGCTCGCGCGCGTAGGAGCCGCGCAGCCGGTCGAGCATCGCGTTGAGCGTCTCGCCGAGGCGGCGGATCTCGTCGCGCGCCGCCGGCAGCGGCAGCGGCTCGGCCTCGCCCTCGAGCGAGACCTCCTCGGCGCGGCGCCGTATCCGCTCCACCGGGCGCAGCCCGGCCGCCGCCAGCCCGTAGCCGAGCAGCGCGACCACGATCGCCGCGGCCGGCGCACCGAGCGCGAACGCGCCCGCCAGCGCGGACAGGGTCTCGTCGCGGTCGTCGAGCGACTGCCCGACCACGATCACCTCGTCGCCCTCGCCCACGGCGAGCACGCGGGCGGTCCCGTCGATGCCCTCCAGCTCGCGCTCGAGCTCGACGTCCTCGCCGGCCGCGGCGCGCGCGATCTCCCGGCCGGTGAGGGCCGAGGCCGGGCTGCCGTCGGTGCGAGCGAGCACCGGACCGTCGGCCGCGATCAGCTGGGCGAAGCCGTCCTCGGGGTCGCCGGCCGAGCCGGCCTCCACGCGGCCCGAGGCCGCGATAGCGGCCGCCCGGGCCTCCAGCGCCGAGTCGACGCCCTCGCTCAGGTCGTCCGCCAGCCGCAGGTAGACGAACAGCCCGACCCCGCCGAGGACGAGCATCATCGCCAGCGCCATCAGCACCGCGAGCCGGACGCGGATCGGCACCCGGCTCATCCGCCGCCGTCCTTGCGCAGGCGATAGCCGACGCCGCGCACGGTCTCGATCGCGCGCGCTCCGATCTTCTGGCGCAGGTAGCGGACGTAGACCTCGACGACGTTCGAGCGCTGCTCGTAGCCCGCGTCCCAGGCGGCCTCGAGCAGCTGGCCCTGCGTGAGCACCTGCCCTGGGCGGCGCATGAACGCCTCCAGCAGGGTGAACTCGCGCGCGGAGAGATCGACCGCCGTGCCGCCTCGCGCGACCTCGCGGGTCGCGGGGTCCAGCCGCAGCGGGCCCGCCTCCAGCACCGCCGGCCGCTCGCCCGCTCCGCGGCGGGCGAGCGCGCGCAGCCGGGCGGTCAGCTCCGCGAGCGAGAACGGCTTGGTCATGTAGTCGTCCGCGCCGCCGTCGAGCCCGCGCACGCGGTCCTCCACCGCATCGCGCGCAGTGAGCATCAGCACCGGCACCCAGTGCGCGCGCTCGCGCAGGCGCCGGCAGGTCTCGACCCCGTCCATCCCCGGCAGCATCACGTCGAGCACGACCGCCTCGTACTCGATCGCGCCGACGCGGGCGAGCGCCTCGGTCCCGTCGGCCACGAGGTCGACGATCAGGCCCTCGTAGCGCAGCCCGCGGGCGATGGCCGCGGCCATCCGCGCGTCGTCCTCGACCACGAGCACTCGCATGCTGCTCCCATCATGAGCGCGAACCTTGGAGGCCGCTGAGAGCGTGCGGGGCCCTACAGTCTCAGGGGCGATGTTCGACTCCCTCTCCGAGAAGCTCCAGGGCACGCTCGCCGGCGTGCGCCAGCGCGGCGCCCTGACCGAGGAGGACATCTCCCGCGCGATGCGCGAGATCCGCCTCGCGCTGCTGGAGGCGGACGTCAACTTCAAGGTCGTCAAGCAGTTCACGAGCACGGTCAAGGAGCGCGCGCTCGGGATCGAGGTGCAGCGCCAGCTCAACCCGGGCCAGCAGGTCGTCAAGATCGTCAACGAGGAGCTGACCGCGCTGATGGGGGGCGCGTCGGCCGGGCTGAGCTTCTCGCCGCGCCCGCCGACCGTGATCCTGATGGCCGGCCTGCAGGGCTCCGGCAAGACGACCGCCACGGCCAAGCTCGCGAAGCTGCTCAAGGAGCAGAACGGCTCCTCGGTAGCCGTCGCCGCCTGCGACGTCTACCGCCCGGCCGCCGTCGAGCAGCTGATCAAGGTCGGCGGCCAGGCCGGCGCGACCGTCTACGAGCAGGGCACCGACAAGAACCCGGTCGACATCGCCGGCTGGGCGCTCGACCAGGCCAAGCGCGACGGCAAGGACGTGCTGATCGTCGACACCAGCGGCCGCCTGCACGTCGACCAGGCGCTGATGGAGGAGCTCGCGAACGTCAAGAGGCGCGTGCAGCCGCATGCCGTGCTGCTCGTCGTCGACGCGATGACGGGCCAGGATGCCGTCAACGTCGCCGAGCAGTTCGCCGAGGTCGCCCAGTTCGACGGCGTGATCCTCTCCAAGCTCGACGGCGACGCCCGCGGCGGCGCCGCGCTGTCGGTGAAGGCGGTCACGGGCAAGCCGATCATGTACGCGTCCACGGGCGAGAAGCTCGGGGACTTCGAGAAGTTCCACCCCGACCGGATGGCCCAGCGGATCCTCGGCATGGGCGACGTCCTGTCGTTCATCGAGAAGGCCGAGCAGTCCGTCGACGAGGACGAGGCCAAGGCGCTCGAGAAGAAGCTGCGCAAGAACCAGTTCACGCTCGAGGACTTCCTGGACCAGCTCAAGCGGATCCGCAAGATGGGTCCGCTGACCTCGCTGCTGGGGATGATCCCCGGGCTGGCGGGCCACCAGCTCTCCAAGCTGCAGGTCGACGAGCGCGAGCTCGACCGCGTCGAGGCGATCATCCTCTCGATGACGCCCGAGGAGCGCCGCCGGCCCGAGCTGATCAAGGGCTCGCGCCGCCTGCGCATCGCCAAGGGCTCGGGAACCACGGTCCAGCAGGTCAACCAGCTGGTCAAGCAGTTCGGCGAGATGCGGAAGATGATGAAGGGCCTGAGCTCGGGCAAGATGCCCGACCTCGGCCAGCTGATGCGGCAGAGATAATCCCTCCGCTATCCTCCTGCGCCGCAATGTCCGTCTCCATGCGTCTCACCCGCGTCGGCGGGAAGAAGGACCCGGTCTGGCGCGTCGTCGTCGCCGACCGCCGGTCCCCCCGCGACGGCCGCGTCATCGAGACGATCGGCCGCTACAACGCCCAGACCGATCCCTCCACCGTCGTGCTCGACGAGGAGCGCGTGAAGCTGTGGCTCTCCCGTGGCGCGCAGCCGTCGGACACCGTCCGCAAGCTGCTCAAGATCCAGGGCATCGACGCCCCCCGCTAGATGCGGGAGCTGCTCGTCTACCTGGCCAAGGCGCTGGTCGACCAGCCCGACCAGGTCGAGGTCGAGCAGTTCGAGGAGGACGACGGCACGCTCGTGCTCGAGCTGTCGGTGGCCGCGGATGACTACGGCCAGGTCATCGGGCGAGGGGGACGCACCGCGCAGGCGCTCCGCACCGTGGTCAAGGCGGCCGCGGTCAAGGACAACCGCCGCGTCCTCGTCGACATCGTCGAGTGAGCTGCTGGCCGGCTACGTCGGCCGGCCGCACGGGCTCGACGGCTCCTTCCACGTGGTCCGCGCCGACCCGGCGCTGCTCGCCGATCGCGAGGAGCTGCTGCTGGGCGGCCGCCGCGTCGCCCTGACGCGCCGCGCGGGCACGCCCGAGAAGCCGATCCTGCGCATCCAGGGCTGCGGCACGCGCGAGGACGCCGAGGCACTGCGCGGCAGCGAGCTGCGGGTGTCGGCCGACGAGGCGCCTCCGCTCGAGGAGGGCGAGTTCTGGGCACGGGACCTTGAGGGCTGCCTCGTGGTCGACGGCGAGACCGAGGTCGGGGTGGTGGAGCGCATGATCGCCCTGCCGTCGTGCGAGGCGCTCGAGGTGGGGGACCGCCTGATCCCGCTCGTGCGCGACGCCGTGCGCTCCGTCGACATCGCTGGCCGCCGGATCGACGTCGACCTGGCGTTCGTCGATGGACGTTGACGTCTTCACGCTGTTCCCGCAGTGGTTCGACTGGTACCGGAGCCAGCGGCACGTGACCAACGCGCTCGCGCTCGGCCACAAGCTCGAATGCGTGGACCCGCGCGCCACCACGACGCTCAGCGGCGGTGCGGTCGACGACACGCCGTTCGGCGGCGGCGCCGGGATGGTGCTGCGGGTCGACGTGATGGAGGGCGCGCTGCGTGCCCGCTACGGCGTGGATCCCGTCGAGCTCGGGTCGCGGCGGCGCGTGATCGCGCTCACGCCGGGCGGGCGGCTGCTCGACGACGGCCTTGCGAGCGAGCTCGCGGCCGAGCCGGCGCTGACGCTGCTGTGCGGCCGCTACGAGGGCTTCGACCAGCGCATCATCGACCACTTCTGCACCGACGAGGTCTCGATCGGCCGCTACGTGCTCGCCGGCGGCGAGCTGGCGGCGATGGTCGTGCTCGACACGGTGCTGCGCAAGCTTCCGGGCGCGCTCGGGCATGCCGAGTCGGCACTCGAGGAGTCCTTCAGCCCGGCGCTGGAGGGCGCGCCGGAGTACCCGCACTACACCCGGCCCGCGGAGTGGCGGGGGTGGGCCGTGCCCGAGATCCTGCTGTCGGGCCATCATGAGAACATCCGCCGCTGGCGACTGGAGCAGACCCGCAAGCGGGCGTAGGCTCGTTCGCTACCATCCATCCCCGTTCCGCGGCGCCAACCCCTGGCTCGCGGCTCTTTTTTCGCCATGAGCACCGTCATCGACAGCCTCGAGCGCGCACAGCTGCGCCGCGTCCCCCGGTTCCAGGCCGGCGACCGCGTCAAGGTCCACTTCCAGGTCATCGAGGGCACGCGTCGCAGGACGCAGGTCTTCGAGGGCGTCGTCATCAAGCGCCAGGGCGAGGGGGTGCGCGAGACCTTCACGGTCCGCAAGCAGTCCTTCGGCGTCGGCGTGGAGCGGACGTTCCCCGTGCACTCGCCGAAGATCGAGCGCATCGAGGTCGCCGCCCGCGGTGACGTCCGCCGGGCCAAGCTCTACTACCTGCGCGGCCGGGTCGGCAAGCGCGCCCGCGTGCGCGAGCGCCGCTACATGGGCCCGGAGGAGGTCGTCGAGGCCGGCCTGCTGCACGATCCCGCGGCGGCCGCCGCGGCGGCGCAGGACTCCGAGGTGCCCGGCGAGGCCGTCGACGCGCAGGCGCTGGAGGAGGCGGACGTGAACGCTGCCGACGAGGCACCCGCGGACGAGGCGGCCGAGGCTCCGGCCGACGACGCCGCCGCCGAAGACCGCGGCTGAGGCCGCCTGAGGCGCGGGCGCCCGGTGGCCACCAAGCCCAAGAAGAACTCCGCCGGAGGGTCGCTCCTCGAGCTCGTCCTGATCGTCGTCGTCGCCCTCGGGCTGGCGCTCGGCATCCAGGCGTTCTTGGTCAAGCCCTACCGGATCCCGTCGGAGTCGATGGTGCCGACGCTCGAGATCGGCCAGCGCGTGCTGGTCAACCGCATCGGCGCGCGCTTCACGGATCCGAAGGTCGGCGACGTGGTGGTCTTCCATCCGCCCGCCGGCGCCGAGCAGTCCAACGAGTGCGGCGGCGGCCCGCCGCCCCCGAGCCAGGCCTGCGCGGAGCCGACCAAGGACCGCGCCGACGTGAACTTCATCAAGCGAGTCGTGGCCGGGCCGGGGGACACGCTCGCCGTCCGCGGCGGGCACGTGATCCTCAACGGCAAGCGCCAGAGCGAGTCGTTCATCGAGCCCTGCGGTGGTGGTGAGGCCTGCGATCTCCCGCGCGAGATCAAGATTCCGGCCGACCACTACTTCATGATGGGCGACAACCGTGGCAGCTCCGACGACAGCCGGTTCTGGGGCCCCGTCCCCCGAACGTGGGTCATCGGGGAAGCATTCGCCACCTACTGGCCTCCCAAGCGGATCGGCCTCCTCTAGCCGGATGCGGCGCCGGGCACGTCGGCGGCGATCCTCCGGAAGCCGGCTGTTCCGCTATGACCGCGGGTTGGGCGTGCGCTTTGTCGCGGGCGCCGACGAGGCCGGCCGCGGCTGCCTGGCGGGTCCGCTCGTGGCGGCGGCGGTGCTGTTCGACTACGAGAAGCTGACGCTGACGGACCTGCGCTCGCTGTCGGCTCTGAACGACTCCAAGCAGCACAACCTGGAGATGCGCGAGACGCTGTACCCGAAGGTCATGCGCGCCGCGACCGCGGTCGCGGTGACCTCGCGCTGCGTGCGCGGGATCGACAGCCGCGGGCTGCACAAGACGAACCTCGCCGCGCTCTCGGACATGCTGCGGCGCGTCGGCGTGCCCGGGTGCCTCTGCCTCTCCGACGGGTTCCCGGTGCCCCCCACGGGGTTCGACCAGCGCCCGGTCGTCGGCGGAGACGCCACGAGCGCGGCGATCGCCGCGGCGTCGGTGATCGCGAAGGTCACGCGCGACCGCTTCATGGTCCGCATGGAGGAGCGCTATCCGGGCTGGGAGTTCGCCACCCACGTCGGCTACTCGACGCCCGAGCACCGGGCCGCGATCGAGCGCCAGGGCGTGTCGCCGCTGCACCGCATGTCGTTCCAGTCGATGGCCTACCAGCAGCTCGCGCTCTAGCCGGTGTCGTCGAGCTGGGAGCCCTTCGGGCCGACGCGGCGCATGGACCCGCCGCGCGGCGAGGCCGCGGAGCCTTCGGCCGCCGCTGTGCGCGGCCCACTGCCACGCCAGCCGCGGCAGCGCCTCGCGATCGTCACCTGCATGGACGCGCGGCTGGACCCGCTGGGCATGCTCGGGCTCTCGCTCGGCGACGCGAACGTGATCCGCAACGCGGGCGCCACGGTCTCCCACGACGTGCTGCGCTCGCTCGGGGCCGCCGTCGAGAGGCTCGGCGTCGCGCGGGTCGTGCTGATCGGCCACACGGACTGCGCCGGCCACGACTCCGACGCCTCCGCCGCGGCCTCGGTGGCCGACGGCGCCCGCCGCCTCCGCGGCGCCATGCCGGACGGGTTCGGGGTCGATGCGTTCATGTACGACGTCGCGTCCGGCGCGTTGACGCCCGTCTAGGGCCCGGGTCAACGTCAACTGCGGCTGGGTAGGGGTGGCGGGGGTGCCACTCGTCGCGTCGAGTCCGCACTTACTCGGCCTCAGGCCGAACAACTCCGGACTCGACGCCGCGGGCGGCTCCCTCGGCCACATAGCGCACCGATTCGACGCAGATTCGTAACGAACGCGTGCTGATCCGTTCCGGCCGCGGACCTAGCGTCCGCGGGCATGCAGATCCCTCACCGCCAGCACCTCGGCCGGCTCGGGGAGCGGCTCGCCGCGGAGCACTTCTCGCGGCTCGGGTTCTCCGTGCTCGCCCAGAACCATCGCACGCGCTTCGGGGAGCTCGACCTGGTGCTCTCCGACGGCCGGACGCTCGTCTTCTGCGAGGTCAAGACGCGGCGGCTCGGCTCGGGTGAGCCGTTCGACAGCCTGCACGGCGCCAAGCAGTCGCAGGTGCGGCGGATCGCGGCCCACTGGCTGAGCGAGCCCGCCGATCGCCCCTGGCACGAGGAGCTCCGCTTCGACGCGATCGGCGTGCTCGTCGACCGCGAGGACGGGTTGGTGCGGCTGGACCACGTCGAGAACGCGTTCTGAGCCGTGATCGCGCGCGTGAGCACGTTCGCGGTCGACGGGGTGACGAGCCGCCGCGTGTGGGTGGAGGCGGACATCCGCGCCAAGGGCCTGCCGGCGTTCACCGTCGTCGGGCTGGCCGACAAGGCCGTGCGCGAGGCACGCGAGCGCGTGCGGGCGGCGCTGCAGAACTCGGGCTTCGTGTTCCCCGGCGGGCGGATCACGGTCAACCTCGCCCCGGCCGACCTGCGCAAGATCGGCCCCGGCTTCGACCTGCCGCTCGCGGTCGCGCTGATGGTCGCGGCCGGCGAGCTCGCGGCGGAAGACGTCGCGGGCTGCGCGGTGATCGGGGAGCTGGCGCTCAACGGCGAGCTGCGGGCGGTGCGCGGGACGCTGGCGATCGCCGAGGGCGCTCGCCGCCATGGCCTGCAGCGCATCCTCGTCCCCTGCGGGGTGGCCGCCGAGGCGGCGCTCGTCCCCGAGCTGGAGGTGCTTGCCGCCGCGACGCTCGAGGAGGCGGTCGACTTCCTGCGCGGCGACGCCGAGCCGCCCGTCCCGGCCACCCTCGCCCCGGCGCCGCTCGTGGCGGCGGAACCGCTGGACCTCGCCGACGTGCGCGGCCACAACGGCCTGATCCCGGCGCTCGAGGTCGCGGCCGCCGGCGGCCACAACCTCTACCTGCACGGCCCGCCCGGCACCGGCAAGACGATGCTGGCGCGCCGGCTGCCGTCGATCCTGCCGCCGATGACCGCCGTCGAGGCGATCGAGGTCACGCGGATCTCGTCGGTCGGCGGGCTGCACCACGGCGGCGGGCTGGCGGCCGAGCGGCCGTTCCGCGCGCCGCACCACACGATCTCCGCGTCCGGCCTGGTCGGCGGCGGCGCCCAGCCGACGCCCGGCGAGGCCACGCTCGCCCACCACGGCGTGCTGTTCCTCGACGAGCTGTCGGAGTTCGCGCGGCCTTCGCTGGAGGCCCTGCGGCAGCCGCTCGAGGACGGCCACGTGACGATCGTCCGCGGCCAGAAGGTGATGGCGTTCCCGACCCGCTTCATGCTCGTGGCGGCGTCCAACCCGTGCCCGTGCGGGCTCGGCGGCGACGACTGCACCTGCTCGACCGGCGACCTCGCCCGCCACCACCGGCGGCTGTCGGGCCCGTTGCTGGATCGGATCGACGTGCTGGTCGCGGTCGGCCGCCCGGCGGCGGGCGCGCTGCGCGACGAGCAGGCGCCGTCCTCTGCCGCCGTGCGCGAGCGCGTCATCGCGGCCCGCGAGCGCCAGGCGGACCGCCTCGCCGCGCACGGCCTGACCTGCAACGCACAGATGCCCGCGCGGCTCCTGCGCGAGCACGCCGAGGCCACCCCGAGCGCCCTGCGCCTGCTCTACGAGCTCCACGACCGTCACCGCCTCTCCGCCCGCGGCCACGGCCGCGTCCTCCGGGTCGCGCGCACGCTCGCCGACCTCGACGACAGCCCCACCGTCGGCCCCGAGCACATCACCCTCGCCGCCGCCCTCCGGCTCGAGACGGCCGCCCTGGCCGCGGCGGCATGACCGCCGGCGGCGGCGGCGCGGTCGCCGCGGGCGCGTGCGACGCCTGCCTGCGGCGCGCGGCGCTCGTGGCGGCGCTCGCGGGCCGGCTCGACGTGGAGTGGCGGCGGCGCGACGCGGCGTCACGGGTGCTCGCGCTGCCCGACGAGGAGCTGCTGGCGGTGGGGACGAAGGCCGTTCGGGTCCGGTACGAGCGGTTCGACGCCGCGGTGCCGCGGGCGGTCGCGGCGCGGGCCGGGGTGGTGCTCGTGTGCCGTTGCTCGCCCGCGTATCCAGCGCGGCTGCGGGCGCTGCCGGATCCGCCCGCGGTCCTGCACGTCCTCGGGGACCCGGGGGTGCTCGACGTCCCGGACGCGGTCGCGATCGTCGGCGCGCGGCGGGCCACGCCTTACGGGCTCGACGTCTCGCGTGCGCTCGGCCGCGGTCTCTCTCGCGCGGGCGTGCCGGTGGTCTCCGGCCTCGCGCTCGGGATCGACGCCGCCGCGCACGACGGCGCGCTCGAGGGCGCGGCGCGCCCGGTGGCGGTGCTGGCCGCGGCGCCCGACGTCCCGTACCCGGCGCGCCACCGCCGGCTGCACGCCGCCGTCGCGGAGCGTGGCGCGGTCGTGTCCGAGCTGCCGCCCGGCTCGAGCGCCTTCCGCTGGTGCTTCGTCGCCCGCAACCGGATCGTCGCGGCGCTCGCGCAGGTCGTCGTGATCGTCGAGGCGGCGGAGCGCTCCGGCTCGCTCACGACCGCCGACTTCGCCGCCGATCTCGGCTGTACCGTCGCGGCCGTGCCCGGCCGGGTCACCAACCGGACGGCCGCGGGCACCAACGCCCTCATCCAGTCGGGCGCCGCGCTCGTCCGTGACGCCGGCGACGTGCTCGACCTGCTCGCCGAGGCGACCGGCAGCCCGCGCCGTTGCGCGCCCGCCCGGCCACCGGCGCCACCCGACCTGGCGCCGGAGCTGCTCGCGCTGCTCGCCGCGGTCGAGGAGGGGAGGGGCGCGCTCGGCGAGCTCGCCGCGGACGCAGAGGAGGCGCGCGCCGTGCTCGCGGGCCTCGGCGAGCTCGAGTTCCGCGGCCTCATCCGTCGCACCTTCGGAGGCCGCTACGAGCCGGCTGCGCGGTAGCCCCGGGAGCGTCAACTGCGGCTGGGTGGGGTGGTGAGGTGCCGTCAACGTCGATCGGCTGTACTGCTGCCCCGGCCGGATCGACGTTGACGGCGAATAGCGCCGTGAACGTCGATCCGCGGCCTCCGACATTGCCGCCGATCGACGTTCACGGCAAACCGCTTCCCCACCCAGCGCCGTTGACGTCCGCCCCGCGCAACGCCCCCGGCCCGCGCGCGGACGACCGCCGTACCCTGAACCCATGCCCCACGTCCCCGCCGTCCTCTCGATCGCCGGCTCCGACTCCGGCGGCGGCGCCGGGATCCAGGCCGACCTGAAGGCCTTCGCCCGCTGCGGGGTCCACGGGATGACCGCGATCACCGCGATCACGGCGCAGAGCACGGTCGGGGTGGAGGCCATCCACCAGGTCCCGTCCGAGCTGATCGTGTCGCAGGTGCGCGCGGTGGCCGAGGACATCGGGGTCGACGCGGTGAAGATCGGGATGCTCGGCACCGCCGAGACTGTGTTCGC
>Ga0126313_10002114_pt1 | contig 10916 bp, 7 predicted proteins | sample Plot105A_FD_89954 | JGI IMG/M metagenome (GOLD analysis project Ga0126313, IMG submission 89954) | Serpentine soil microbial communities from UC McLaughlin Reserve, CA, USA - Plot105A | ecosystem: Environmental > Terrestrial > Soil > Grasslands | place: USA: UC McLaughlin Reserve, Lake County... | reverse complement strand
CGGCCTGCTCGTTGTAGACGTCCTGCTGGGCCCGCCGCTGGCCGGCCCTGTAGGCGACGGTCGCCGTCGCCGCCCCGGTCGCCAGCCGCAGCAGCGGTCTCCGAGGTCGAAGGAACAGGCCCACGTCGCTCTCCTCCCGTGCGGGTGCCGAGGGAAATCTGCCACAAGTGGAGTGCGCCGTCCGCACCCGTGGAGGGAGATTTCGGGGTTCGAGGCTCCCGACGAGGCGGTCGGGGGCACCGGAATCACCCAAGAAAGGTGATGCCCGCTCGCCTCCCGGACGGGCACAGTACGCCTGGTCGACGAACGGCGAGGGCGGTGGTGCCGATGCGGGAGGGACCCGAGCTGACCGGCGAGGAGCGTGCGGAGCTGGAGCGCCTGCGCGCCGAGGTCGCCACCCTGCGCTCCCGGTTGCGGCAGCCGGCCGCGGATCGCGGGGACCGTGTGGCCGCCGCCAGCCGGACGGGACGGCAGCGGTGGCGCACGATCGTGGCCACCCTCCTGATCGTGCTGGCCTGCCTGCTGGCGCCGCTGTCGGTGGTGGCGGTCTGGGCGAGGAACCAGGTGACCAACACCGACCGGTACGTCGCCACGGTGGCGCCGTTGGCGGAGGATCCCGCCATCCAGAACGCCATCGCCGACCAGATCACCGCGCAGGTGTTCACCTACATCGACGTCCGGGGGCTGACCAACGAGGTCGTGGACGCACTGGCCACCCGCGGGCTGCCCCCGCGGCTCGCCGACCAGCTCCAGGCGCTCACCGTGCCGATCGCCAGCGGCGTGAAGGGCTTCACCCGCACCCAGGTCGGCAAGGTCGTCCAGAGCCAGGCGTTCGCCGACGCCTGGGTGCAGGCGAACCGGGTGGCCCACGACGAGCTGGTCAAGGCCCTCACCGGCGAGGGCGGCGGAGCGATCACGGTCGAGGACAACCGCGTGAGCGTCAACCTGGCGCCGTTCATCCAGACGGTCAAGCAGCAGCTCACCGCCGCCGGGTTCACCCTGGCAGCCCGGATCCCGGAGGTGAACGCCTCCTTCACCCTGTTCCAGTCCGACAGCATCACCAGGGCCCGGAGCGCCTTCAACCTGCTCAACACCCTGGGGGTCTGGCTGCCGGTGATCGTGCTGATCCTCATCGTCCTCGGCGTGTACGTCGCCGGGGACCACCGCCGCGCCCTGGTCGGCGCGGGCCTCGGTGTGGCGCTCGGCATGCTGGTGCTGGCGCTGGGGCTGGCGATCTTCCGGTCGATCTACCTGAACGGCGTGCCCGCCGACGTGCTCCCGCACGACGCCGCGGCGGTGCTGTACGACACCATCGTCCGGTTCCTGCGCGCCGGGCTGCGCACGGTGCTGGTGCTGGGGCTGGTCGTGGCCGCCGCAGCGTTCCTGACCGGCCAGTCGGTCACCGCCGTCCGCACGCGCGAGAGCCTGGCACGCGCCATCGGCTGGCTGCAGGGCGGCGCCGAGCAGGCGGGGCTGCGCACCGGCCCGGTCGGCGGCTGGGTGCATCGCCACAAGCGCGCCCTGCGCATCGGCGCGGTCGTGGCGGCGAGCCTGGCGCTGGTGTTCTGGAGCCGCCCCACCGGCAAGGTGGTCATCGGCCTGGCCCTGGCGCTGCTCGTCGCCCTGGCGATCATCGAGTTCCTCGGACGAGCGCCTCAGCCCACCGCCGAGGTCTCCACCTCCCACCCCTAGGCGCTCCTCGCGCTACCGACCGGGGGGATCAAGGGTGCTCGCCGGGCGCTTCGGGCAGGCGCCGAACCTCGACCAGCTCCAGGCCGAGGGACTGGATGCGGTTCAGCAGGCCGTAGAGTGCGGCCTGGTCCTGGACGGGACCCCGCAGCACCGTCTCCACCGGCTCGACGGTCGCGTCCAGACCCTCGAACGCGGCCAGCAGCGAGTCGCTCAGGCGGCCCTTGATCCGGATCTCGTAGCTTCCTCCGCCGTAGGGCACAGACGACCCCTTCCACGCCGTGTCGAGCCGAAGCGACGGGTCTCGCGGGCGGTTGCTCGGCCACTCTCCGCTCACGTGTGCGCTCGATCCTGGCGGAGGGGAGGGTGAACCGGCTTCACCCGATGGGGGTGAATCGTCGGCGGTTGGCCGCGCGAATCACCCCGTGAGGGTGACGACCGCTCACCCCGGCCGGCGGCATCGTTGGGATACGACGACGAGAGGAGGGTCCCGCATGGCGTCCCCCGGACCGCCGCCCCACAAGGACATGACCTGGGTGCCCGGCGGCACCTTCCGGATGGGGTCGGAGGACTTCTACCCGGAGGAGCGGCCGGTCCATCGGGTCGCCGTGGACGGCTTCTGGATGGACACCCACCCGGTGACCAACGCGGAGTTCCGCCGCTTCGTCAAGGCGACCGGCCACGTCACCGTGGCCGAGCGCCCGCCCGACCCGGACGACTACCCCGACGCCGACCGCGCCCTGCTGGTGCCCGGGTCGCTGGTGTTCCAGAAGACCCGCGGCCCGGTCGACCTGCGCGACTGGCGCAACTGGTGGGCGTGGGTTCCGGGGGCCTGCTGGCGACACCCGGAAGGTCCGGGCAGCACCCTGCACGGCCGCGACCGGCACCCGGTGACCCAGGTCGCCTACGCCGACGCTCAGGCCTATGCGGCCTGGGCGGGCAAGGCGCTGCCCACCGAGGGCGAATGGGAGCTCGCGGCCAGGGGTGGCCTGGAGGGCGCCGTGTTCTGCTGGGGGGACGAGTTCGCCCCCAAGGGGCGGATGATGGCCAACACCTGGCAGGGCCAGTTCCCCTGGCAGAACCTCCTGCTCGACCGGTACGAGGGGACCTCGCCGGTGGGGTCGTTCCCGCCCAACGGATTCGGCCTGCACGACATGGCCGGCAACGTCTGGGAGTGGACCGCCGACCACTTCGCCCCCCGGCACCCACAGGAGGTCGACCGGCCCTGCTGCGTGCCCCGCAACCCGCAGGTGACCTCCCCCATCCTGGAGGAGCGGATCCCCCGCCGGGTGATCAAGGGCGGCTCGCACCTGTGCGCGCCCAACTACTGCCTGCGCTACCGGCCGGCGGCGCGCCAAGCCGAGGCGGTCGACACCTCGACCGGCCACATCGGCTTCCGCTGCGTCGTCCGCGCCTAGAGGCGGCGGATCACCCGCCCGGGGTGAATCACCCGTTTCGGGTGAGGACCGCCCACCCGGGAGGCGCGCACGATAAGGTCAGGCGACGGAGCGACCCGCCAATGGAGGATCACCGTGAGCGACATGTCCATGCCCGATACGAGAGCCGGGGCGACGTCCCGCGACACCATCCGCGGCCTGGCCAGGAGCTGGTGGCTGTTCCTGATCCTCGGGGTCCTGTGGATCCTGTTCGGGATGTTCGTGCTGTCCTACAACGTCGGCAGCCTGCTGGCGCTGGCCGTCTTCGCCGGGGTCACCTTCATCGGCACCGGCATCACCCAGGTGATCGGCGCCGGCAGGGCCGAGAGCTGGGGCTGGCTGTACCTCGTCGGCGGCGTCCTGTCGATCCTGGCCGGGATCATCGCGTTCGTCTGGCCAGGGCGGACGCTGCTCGTCATCTCGGTGGTGCTCGCCTGGTTCCTGGTCTTCAAGGGCATCGTCGACGTGGTCGGGGCGCTGGCGAGCATCGGCCGTGCCTGGTGGTGGGTCACCCTGATCCTGGGCGTGCTGGAGCTCCTGCTCGGCATCTGGGCCGCCGGCTACCCCGGCAGGTCGCTGTTCGTGTTCGTCAACGTCGTCGGGATGTTCGCGATCTTCTACGGCTTCAGCGAGATCTTCGCCGCCTTCGACCTGCGGCGGCTCGACCACAGGATCGACCAGGGCGCCGTGCGACCGGCGGACTGAGGCGACCTCGCGGCCTCAGAGGAGGTGGAGCTGCCGGGCGCGGCGGACGGCGTCCCAGCGGCGGTTGGCGTCGAGCTTGCGGTAGATGCTCTTGATGTGCGTCTTGACGGTGTTCACGGACACGTAGAGCTCGGCCGCGATCTCGCCGGCCGACAGCATGCTCGGCAGGTAGCGCAGCACCACGCGCTCCCGCTCGCTCAGCGACTCCACCGGCTCCGGCACGCTGGGCGGTGCGGTCCCGCCGCCCACGGTTGCGACCGGCTCGGTTACCGGGGGCAGCAGTCCCTCCAGCAGCGCCTCGGTCAGCACCCGGTGCTCGGTGCCGTGCTGCAGGCGCTCGGCGAGCATTGCCCGCACCGCGGCGCCGCCCTCGACGAACACCCGCCGGTAGCCTTCGGGAGCGGCAAGGGCGAGGGCGCGCTCCAATGCGTGGCTGGCCGCCTCGTGGTCGGCCAGCCGCCGGTGGGCCACGGCGTCCAGCAGCCACGCCTCGATCAGCGTCGGGGGCCTCGGCGCGGGCGTCTGCCCGCCGTGGAGCGGCGCCAGGGTCTCCACCGCGGCGGCCGGGTCGCCCTGGGCGAGCTGCAGCCGGGCCAGGACCACCGTCTCCGCGGCCGGGCGCGCGCCGCCGTTGGCGGGGTCTCCGAGCAGGGCCGCCGCGCCCGCCTCGTCGCCGGCGGCGAGGAGGAGCCTGGCCTCGACGGGCCGCACCGCGGCGGCGAGCAGCTGGGGCGGCCGCCACCTGGCGGCCTCGCCGACGGCGGCGCGTAGGCGGGCCAGCCCGTCGATCGCGTCCTCGCGGTCGCCGCCGGCGGCCATCCTCGCCTCCGCCAGCGCGACCGCCAGCACGACCGGCCGGTCGCGCCCGGCGTGGGCCGCTCGCGCCGCTCGTTCGAGGGCGTCGAGCGCGCCGGCAAGGTCGTCGCGCCGGTAGGCGACCCACGCCAGCCCCAGCTCCCCGCAGGCCGCCTGCGCGCTCGCCGACCAGCCGCGGCGGCCGGCCACGTCGGCGGCCTGGCGTCCCAGCCGGTGGGCGCGGGCAAGGTTCCCGCGGACGGCCTCCAGCAGCGCCATGTGGCCGATGGCATCGAGGGCGAGGTAATCCCGGCCGCCACGTTCGGCCAGGGCACGGCCCTGTTCCAGATGGGCGGCCGCGTCGTCGAGCCGGCCGCTCCACAGCTCGGCGGCGCCCAGGAGGGACAACACCAGCGCCCGCCGGTCCGCCTCGGCGACGCGGTCCTCCCGCTCCGCTTCCGGCGGCGACGCCAGCAGCCGGTGGGCGGTCGAGCGGACGCCGTCGACGTCGCCGTGCAGCCGCGCCCGCAGGAGCCCGGCCAGGCTCCCGGCCGCCTGGGACCGCGGCGGCCGCGTCCCCGAAGGCGCGGCGGTGTCGGCCAGCTCCAGCCAGGCGTCGGCCTCCTCGAGCTCGCCCAGCACGAGCCGGCTGGCGGCCGCGACCAGCGGCAGCTCCCGATCGACCTGCACGCCGCCGACCGGCAGACGCCCCGACAGCTCCCGCAGGCTCTCCGCCCGCCCGTCGAGCAGCATCGCGAACCCGTGCGCCGCCAGCAGCCCGGCGGCCCCGTCGAGGTCGCCGGCGGCCAGCGCATGGTGGACCGCCTCCTCCGCCAGCCCGTTGTCCGCATGCCAGGCGGCGGCGCGCCGGTGCAGCTCGGGGACCTCCCCGGGCCACCGGTGGCGCAGCTCGGCGCGGAGCAGCTCCGAGAACAGCGGATGGTAGCGGTACCAGGACCGGCTCGGGCCCAGCCCGGTCGTGAACACCTGGTGGTGCTCCAGCATGGCCAGCACCCGCTCGCCGTCCAACCGGCCAGTCAGCGCGTCGGCCAGGCCCCCGCAGAGGCGGTCTGCGACGCACGTCCGCAGGAGGAACTCCTGCACCTCGGGCGGCTGCCTGGCCAGCACCTCCTCGAGGAGGTAGGCGGCCACGGCACGGTCGTCGCCGGCGAACTCGGCCACGAACCGCCCGGCGTCTGGGTGGTCGCGCAGCGACAGCGCGGCCAGCCGCAGCCCTGCCGCCCAGCCCTCGGTCCGCTCCCACAGCGACTGGAGCTGGCCGTCCTGCAACCGCACCCCGACCCCGGCGAGCAGCTCCCCCGCCTCGTCCGGGGTGAAGGCCAGCTCGGCCGCGCGGATCTCGGTGAGCTGCCCGGCCACCCGCAGCCGGTGGAGCGACACCGGCGGGTCCGCCCGGGCCGCCACGACCAGCCGGAGCTGTGGTGGGGCGTGCCGCAGCACGAACTCCAGCCCGGCCGCCACCCCCGGGCTGGTCGCCTCCTGCAGGTCGTCCAGCACGAGGACGACCGGCCCCGGCAACTCGGCCAGCCCGTTGACCAGCACCGCCAGGAATTCCTGGTCCACGTTGCGGTGCGGCGTGGCGAGGCCGGCCAGGAGCCCTTCGGGCGGCAGGGCGCCGCCCTCGCGCAGCGCCGCCAGGACGTGGGCCCAGAAGCGGGCCGGGTCCTCGTCGCCGCGGTCGACCGTCACCCAGGCCACCGGACCAGGTGGCTGCCCATCGGCCACCCAGGAGACCAGCAGCATCGTCTTGCCGGCGCCGGCCGGCGCGGCGAGCACCGTGAGGGGCCCGCACGTCCCGGCCTCCAGCAGGCTGAGCAGCCGGGGCCGGCGCACCGGCCGCCATCGCGGCAGCGGCGGCACCAGCTTGGTCGCCAGCAAGCCACCCGAGCGCACGTCGGCGGCGTGCGTCACCCCAGACCGGAGGTTCGTCATTCGCGCCCCACTGGCGCCCCCCGCTCCTCCCGTCTGGCCGGCGTGCCCGGTGAACGGCTTGGCACAGCCCTCGCAGCAGAGCAGACTAGGGACCCTTCGCAAGCATTTCGCAACGGTCGGACGCGCCATGTCGATACGAGTCAGCCTTGCCGGTCAACTCGGGGTCGAGACCGACGGAAGGGTGCTCGACGCGACGCACCTGCCCGGGCGGCAGGGCCGGGTGGTCCTGGCCTACCTGGTCGCCGAGCGCGACCGGCCGGTGCCGAGCGACGAGCTCGCCGAGGCGCTGTGGGGGCCCACGCCACCGGCGACCTGGCGGCCCGCCCTGCGCGGGGTGGTCAGCAAGGTCCGGGACTTCCTGGAGGCGCTGGGGCTGCCGGCCGCCGACATGCTGACCAGCTCCTCCGGCTGCTACCGGCTGGTCCTGCCCAGCGACGCCACCGTCGACGTGGAGCTGGCCGCCGGCGAGGCCGACGCGGCCGAGCGGGCGCTGGCCGCCGGCGACCTGGAGGGGGCGCTGGCGGCCGCCACGGTGGCCCGCCAAGTCGCCGGCCGGCCGCTGCTGCCGGGTCAGGAGGGCAGCTGGATCGAGGGGCGCCGCGCGGCCTGGCAGGAGGTGCTCGTCCGCGCCCTCCAGGTGCTGGTGGACACCAGCCTCGCCGGCGGCCGTGGGGAGGTGGCCGTCCCGCCGGCCTCGGAGCTGGTCGGGTTGGAGCCGTTCCGGGAGTCGTCGCACCTGCGGCTGCTGCGCGCGTACGCCGCGGCCGGCGACCGGGGCGAGGCGCTGCGTGCCTACGACCGCTGCCGGCGCCTGCTCGCCGAGGAGCTCGGCGTCGACCCGTCGCCCGAGCTGGAGACCGCCTACCTCGAGCTGCTCCGGGACGGGGCCGTCGCCGTGCCGAGGCCACAGGCCCCGCCACAACGGGTGCCTCCCGCCGGCGAACGGTCGTTCGCCGGCCGCGGCCCGGAGTTGGCGCGCCTGCGGGCGGCGTGGGCCGCCGCGCAGGCCGGCCGGCGCCGGCTCGTCCTGGTCACCGGGGAGGCTGGGATCGGCAAGAGCCGGCTCGCCGCCGAGCTGATGGACCTCGCGGAGCACGACGGGGCGACGGTCCTGCTCGGCCGCTGCGACCGGCAGCTCGGCGTCGCCTACCTGCCGGTGCGGGCGGCGCTGCGCCCCTACCTGGCCGCCTGCCCCGCGGAGCGGCTCCGTGCCCTGGTCGGCCCCCAGGGCGGGGAGCTGGTGCGCCTCTGGCCCGAGCTGGCCCGCCAGCTGCCCGGCCTGCCGGCCCCCACCCACGGCGAGCCGGAGGCCGAGCGGTACCTGCTGTTCGAGGCGGTGGCCGGCCTGCTGGACGCCATCGCGGCGACCGGGCCGGTGCTGCTCGTGGTCGACGACCTGCACGAGGCCGACCAGCCGAGCCTGGCGCTGCTGCGCCACCTCGCCCACGGCACCCGTCCCGCGGCCCTGCTCGTTCTGCTCACCGCCACGGAGGAGGCGGCGACCCGTGGCGACGTGGCGGGGGCGCTGGCCCACCTGCTGCGGGCGCCCGGCTCCGAGCACCTGGCGCTCGCCGGCCTCGACGAGGGCGAGGTCGCGGCCGTCGCCGAGGCGGCCTCGGGCCGGCGGCAAGGTCCAGCGGTCGCCGCGCTGGCCCACGTCCTCCACGGGCGCACCGGCGGCAACCCGTTCCTCGTGGGCGAGCTGCTGCGGCACCTGGCCGAGACCGGCGCGCTCGCCGCCGGCGAGGGCGCCCGGACGGCCGCCGGCCCCGCGGTGGACGACGTCCCCGCCACGGTGCGCCTGGTGGTCGGCGAGCGTCTGGCCCGGCTCGACGGCGCGGTCCGGCACCTCCTCGAGGTCGCCTCGGTGATCGGCCACCGCGCCGACCTCGCGCTCCTCGCCCGGGTCGTGGACCTCGGCGACGACGACCTCGCGCGGGCGCTCGAGGTGGCGGTCGGGGCCAAGCTGCTGGACGAGCGGCACGGGGCGCCCGGCCGCTACGCCTTCCACCACGGGATCGTCCACGACGTGGTGTACGCCGGGCTGCCGGGCGCCCGTCGCGCCCTCCTGCACCACCGGGTCGGCGAGGCCCTGGAGGGCCTCGATGGTGCGGGTGGGGGTCCGGCCCGCCTGCGGGAGCTGGCCGACCACTTCGCGCTCGGCGGGACCGGCGACGCCGCCAAGGCGGCGGAGTACGCGCGCCGGGCCGGCGACGATGCCCTCGACCAGCTCCTCCACGAGGAGGCCGCCCACCGCTACCGGCAGGCCCTCGCCGCGCTCGACCGCGGCGGCGGCACCGCCCAGCACCGCGGCGACCTGCTGCTGGCCCTCGGCGGGGCCTGGGCGAGCGCGGGTCGGCCCGCCCGTGCCAGCGAGGCCTACCTGCAGGCGGCCGCGGCCGCCAGGGCGGCGGGGTCCGTCGAGCGCCTGGCCCGTGCCGCCCTCGGCGTCGGTGGCCTGTTGGGCTTCTGGTCGCTGCAGCCGGACCCGGAGACCCCGGTCACGCTGCTCAGGGAGGCGCTGGCCGCGCTCGGCCCGCGTGGCGGCGCGTTGCGCGCCCAGCTGCTGGCCAGGCTGGCGGGCTGGCTGGTGGTCTCCGCGGGCCGTGACGCCGCCGACCTGCAGGAGCCGCCCTACTTCAGGCAGGCGGTGGCGCTGGCCCGCCGGCTGGGCGACCCGAGGACGCTCGCCCTCGTCCTCGCCGACCGCGCGCATGCCCTCGCCGGGGTCGTCCTTGGCCGTCCCGGCGGACCGGCCGCGGCCCTCGCCGCCAGCGCCGAGCTGGTCGGCCTGGTGGAGCGGGTCGGGGGCGAGCGGGGCGGGGGCGAGCGCCTGGCGCGGGCCGCGAGCCTCACGCGGGCGGAGGCGCTGCTCGCCGCCGGCGACCTGGACGGCGTCGACCGGCTCGTCGAGGCCGCGGAGCGGGCCGCCGACCGCCGGCGCGCCCCCTACCAGCGGTGGCTGGCGCTGATGGTCCGGGCGATGCGGGCCATCATGCGTGGCGACTTCGCCACCGGCGAGCTGCTGGCGGATCAGGCGCTGGCCTACGGGCGGGACAAGGTGGACGAGGCGGTCTTCCAGGCCCACGGCGCCCAGCTTCTCTTCGTCCGGTGGCTCCAGGGCCGCCCCGATGACGTGCGGGCCCTGCTCGAGCGCTTCACCGGGGAGCCGCCCGGGGCGGGCTGGCGCCGGCTCCTCCCCCTGGCCTCCGTCGGGCAGGGACGGGAGGCGGAGGCACGCCGGGCCCTGGACGCCTCGGCGGCGAACGGGTTCGCGGGCTGGCGCAGCGGCGTCGAGGTCGTCGGGCTCGTCGGCGCCTGCGCGCTGCTGGGCGACGCCGCCGCCGCCAGGCTCCACCGGCTGCTCCTGCCCTACAAGGGCTGGCACCTCGGCGCCGGGCCGATGGTGTACCTCGGTGCCGGCGAGCACCACCTCGGGATCCTGGCCGCGACCGCGGGACGCTGGGGCGACGCCGAGCGGCACCTGGTGGCCGCCATGAAGCAGCACCGCCGTCTCGCTGCCCACCCGTGGCTCGTGCTCACCAGGCAGGCCTACGCCGGCATGCTCCGCGGCCGCGGCGAGGGCGAGGACCAGCGACGCGCCAGGGTGATCGACCAGGCGACGCAGGGCGTCGCCTGCTTCCTCGGCATGAACCTCCCCGGCTGGGGACGTGCAACGCTCGGCCCCGCGCTTGAGGACCACGACTAGCCGGCCCCCTCGCTCCTGCCGGGTGCGTCGCCGTCGCCGGCCGCCGTGACCCGCCTCCTCCCTGACGAGCCGCGCCGCCAGGGCGGCACGCCCTCCAGCTCGACCTCCAGGGAGAAGCTGAGGAACGTCCGGACCAGGACGATCAGCCCGAGGGTGAGCGCGCTGTCGAACGTGCGGTCGACCGTGATCGTCAGCACGATGTCGGCGATGATCAGGACCTCCAGGCCCAGCAGGATGGCCCGGCCGACGTCCTGCCTGGCGCGCTGGTACGCTGCCCGGCCGTCGCCACGGCGAAGGGCGGCCGCGGCCGACACCAACGCCACGAGCGAGCCCACCACCAGGATCGCCACGCCGGCGACCTCGAATCCCTGGACGACCCGTTCCATCGTGTCCTGGAAGCTCATACGTGGTCACCCTACCTGACCATGTTCACGGCGCGGCGACCTGGACCGTTGGGCTTCGGTGGCGCCAGCGCCTGTCCGGCCGGCTTCTGGATCCGCCCGCCGAACCGTAGCTCAGCCGCCGGGTGAGGCAGGGCCGCCGGGCCCGTCAGCGTGCCCGCTGCCGTTCCCGCAGCGGCAGGGGCGCGGCGTGGTTGCGGAACTCGGGCGGGACCAGCAGCAGCGTGG